>Ga0163108_10000073_pt1 | contig 65209 bp, 46 predicted proteins | sample Fk1155metaG_FD_109644 | JGI IMG/M metagenome (GOLD analysis project Ga0163108, IMG submission 109644) | Marine microbial communities from the Central Pacific Ocean - Fk160115 155m metaG | ecosystem: Environmental > Aquatic > Marine > Oceanic > Photic zone | place: The Central Pacific Ocean...
GGTGCGTACGCTGGAAAAGAAAATTGCTCAACAGGAGCCGTGGCTGGATCGTCCCAAGCCCCAGACGGATCTTCCGGAACCCGCCCAGGGAAAAGGGACCGAGGCTGACCTGAAGGCCATGGTCGAATTGATCGCGCTGGCCATCCAGACCGATTCCACGCGTGCCATTACGCTCTCCTCCGGTTTCGTGAATGGTGATTTCGGGCTCCAGGGTGGTTACCATGGTTTTTCACATCACGGAGAACGCCCGGATCATGTTGCTGCCCTGCAACGAATCGAACGGAACAAGATCACCCAGATGTCACACCTGATCGATTTGCTGAAGGCACAGGAAGATGTAATCAATGGCGGTACGCTTTTTGATCACACGTCGATCCTTTTTGGATGCGGTATGGCGACCGGACCGCACTCGACCAGGAACCTGCCCCTGCTGTTGGCCGGTGGTGGTTTCAAGCATGGTGAACACAAGGTTTATCCAGGACAGGACTCGGCCCGCGTGCCTGCTGCGAACCTGTTGCTTTCGATCCTGCACAATCATGGGGTCCAGGCGGATCGCTTTGGTACCAGCACGGGTACCTTGCCGGGGCTCGAGTGGAGCCAGTCCTGATGGTTCGCCTGTTGCTTACCAGTGTGCTGATCGTCATTCCCGTCGTTCTTTTCGGGGCGGAATCTCCCCTCGAGACGGTACGTCCTTTTCTCAAGCAACATTGCTATCAGTGTCACGGTGCCAAGAAACAGGAAAATGACAAGCGGTTCGACTCGCTTGGCACGGAACTTTCCAAGGTTGAAATGCTCGTTGCCTGGCAGGGAATCCTGGACCAGTTAAATCTGGGTGAGATGCCTCCCGAGGACAGCCCTCAGCCCGATGAAAAGGAAACCTCCCGGGTTATCGAACTGCTGACCGGACAGCTCAGGGAGGCCTATGCCCGGCAGCGGAGTACCGGTGCCCAGACGGTGGCCCGCCGATTAAACCGCTTTGAACTACGAAACACGATCCGTGATTTACTTTATATCAAGGATCCTGAATTGCGTATCGGCAATGTTGCCAGGTTGGTTGATAACAACGGGAATGGACGTGTCGAGAATACCAGCACCGATCCGTTTCGAGCTTTTCCTGGTGATGAAGAAGAAGATGGTTTCGACAACATTGGCGATCGGCTGGTGATGTCCGATTTCCTGTTGAAGCTCATGTTTGATGCGGCCGAGGAAAGCCTGGCATTGGCCACGGAAACCGGTCCGCGACCGAAGGTCGAGACGCGGCATTTTTCCGGGCATGTTCAAAAGCAGGTGCGTGGAGACCTGGAACGGTTTGCGCGGGAACTCAACCCGGACTTCGATGCTTACTATCGTCGCGAGACGATCACGCCTGATGCCATACGTGGAGGCGTGGGGGTCTCGGCCCGCTACCGTATTACGATCGAGGTCTCGGGACATAATCAAAAGCATCCCTGGGGTGAGATGATCAAGGCCAACCAGGATGACCCGTTGCGATTGAACCTGCGGCTTTTCAAAACGCGGACACGTAATGATCATATTTCACTGCGGCAATTGGATTTACCAAGCGATGGCAAAAAACGGACATTCACGGTGGAGACCTGGATTGATCGCAAATGGTTGCCCCAGTTGACCTGGGAAAATGGTCCCTCAGATCGTGAGGCACGGACGGATATGCTGCTGCAGAAGTACCTGCCAGGATCATTTCGAAAGGCACCAGATCGGAAACAGATCCCGGACAAGAAAGTCTACGACAAGGCTCGTGCCGATTGGTCGCGGGAAATGGCAGTTACTTTGCTCAAGCAATACCAGGGTCCGAGCATTCGCGTTTACAGCATCACGCTGGAGCCGGTGGCAGAGCAGTGGCCACCGAAAAGCCATACCACGCTCTATGGAACCGGTCCCTTCGAGGATGGCAGGGTGGAACCGTTACTAAAATCCTTTGCAGAGCGGGCTTTTCGTCGTCCGGTTTCCAACGTGGAAATCCAGCCCTTTGTCGAGTTGGTTCGTTCCAGGATCGATCCCGAACCTGATCCGGTCCCAAGTGTTATCCAGGAACTGGTCTACCGGGCTTACCAGGGGTCGTGGAGCAAGCTTCCCGATTTTTCCATGCTCAAGCCTATGCGACAGGGGAAAGTAGCCGATGGCCTGATGGACCTGCGTCTCTCGGGACTTGGGGAACATTTCGGAATCGTTTTCGAGGGCCGGTTAAATGCCTTGAAAGCGGGCGATTACGAGTTCACGATGGCCTCGGACGATGGGGCCCAGGTACTTATCGATGGCAAGACCGTGATCAAGCATGACGGGCTTCACGGAGCATCCACCCGGAAGGGGAAAATCCGTCTGGCGGCAGGTGACCACGGGATTCGTGTGGAGTATTTTGCCTATGGAAAGCCAAACAGCCTGCGGGCCTCCTGGAGTGGTCCTGGATTTCGTGATGCTCCCCTGACAGTGGGTAATGCGACTGCCAAAAAACCGGTCAACGTCGATGCGAAAACGGCCCAGGCCATCAAGGCCATGCAGGTAGGTTACACGGCCATGCTTTGTTCACCCGATTTTCTATATCTCAGGGAAGAGCCAGGTCGACTTAATGATTTCCAGGTGGCCTCACGCCTGAGTTACTTTCTCTGGTCTTCGATGCCAGACCAGCAACTGCTGGACCTGGCCCGGGCTGGTAAGTTGCGAGATGCGGCCGTGCTAAAGCAGCAAGTGAATCGCATGCTGGACGATCCAAGGATCCATGCCTTCACTCATCATTTCACGGAACGATGGTTGCGACTGGACAAGATCGCGGACAGCCCCCCGGAACTGAATGGTCCCTTCCGTATTTACTGGGATCGTAAAATGGAACCGCAGATTATCGCACAAACAGGAGCTTACTTCGCGGACCTGTTGCAGGCGAATGGTGCCGTTCGGTCGTTGATCGACTCGGATTATACATTCATGAACGAGTCGATCGGGAACGTCTTTTACGGGCGCGATGATATCAAGGGTGATTCGTTGCGAAAGGTTGCAACGAAGGATCCACGTCGAGGTGGGATCCTGACACAGCCCAGCGTGATGACGGCCACGGCCAATGGGGTGGATACGTCACCCGTGGTGAGGGGTGTCTGGCTGCTGGAGAACGTCCTGGGTATTCCGCCAGCGCCACCACCACCCGATGTTGAACCGCTGTCTCCGGACCTTCGCAAGGCAAAGACGATTCGCGAGCAACTGGCGGTGCATCGAGAACAGGCAGCCTGCAATCGTTGTCATCGCAAGATTGATCCGCTGGGATTTGCCTTTGAAAATTTCGATCCCATTGGTCGCTGGCGTGACAGGTATCCAAAGGGCGGCGGAGAGATTGATGCCTCGGCCACGATGGCTAATGGAGAACAGGTGGCAGATATCGTGGCTTTCAAGAAAATGCTGCTGGGCCGGGAAAACGACGTGGCTCGCTGTCTCGCTGAGAAATTGCTGGCATACTCCAGCGGTCGGGTACTGGAACCGATCGATCGTGGAGAGGTGAATCGCATCGTGGAGGAAATGAGCCCGCAAGGGTATCGCTTGCGTGACCTGGTTCACCTGGTCGTGCAGAGTGAAGTGTTTTTGACCAAGTAGCAAGGTCCTCTGCAGCAGATTCAAATTGAGGATGGTGGTTCCATGGAACATATCTTTGTCGTTGACAATGTTGACGAGTTGCAAGGCATCATGCCCGGTTCTGCCGAGTATGTTCAGTTGGCTGGGCATACACACCCCGGGGACGGTGGCGAAGGATTATTTCGCTGGACCGAGGGGGCAGCCGTTGCCAATAACGGTACGGTGATCAGCAGTCGTGAATCCAAAACCGGCTACTGGCATCGCATGTATTCAGGGACAGTCAGTGTGCGCTGGTTTGGTGCGCGAGGAGATGGCACGGACGTCACGCAGCAGATGCAGGCTGCGATCGATGTGGCAGCTGCCGGTGGCACGGTGCTTGTTCCCACGGGTGCCTATCGGGTGAAACAACCCTTGAAGCTGCACCAGGGTGTGGCACTCATCGGTGACGGACTTTTGTCCGTGATTCATTACGATGGTCCTGCCGGATCCGGTTGCCTGCAGTCAGATCAGCCGACACGAGGCCAGGCATTTCACCTGGCACGTTTCAATGTCGAGGTACATACCGAGGGTGCTTACGGGGTGGATCTGCAGGGGATGAGTTACAGTCGCTTCGACGATTTGCACATTCACCTGCGGGCAGAAAAAACATCTGGGTTTTACGGGCCTGGTAATACGGTATCACCCTACTACAACCTGTTCACGGCCTGTCACGTGGCGGGTACTGCGAACCTGAAGACCAACGGTTGCATCGGGTTTAACTTTACCTTCGACGAACAGAATCAATACCAGGCCGCGAACTCCAATTCGATCATGGGTGGTCGGATCAGCACCTGCCAGGTTGCTGTGCGTTGCATGGGGACAGGGAATATGTTCTATGGCCAGGTGTTGGAGAGTGATCACGTCGGCTACGAGTTTGATGTTCCGCCGGGTCGGCTCAAGGATGAGCAACTGGGGATCAGCAACGATATCATTGGCTGTTACTGTGAATACGTGGCCAAGGTCATCGTGCAAAAACATGCCAGTTGTTACCTGAATGCCCTGCTCACGATGGTGACCGGTTATGAGCAGGTGTTCGAGGCGGTAGATACCAAGAACTGTATTGTGATTACCTCGCATGATGGCAGCCTGCCAGCATCTCGTAGCATGATAGATCGCCGGATTGATTTCAAGCAGTTGGTGCCTCCACAGGATCCCTGATGTGCCAACTGTAATTTGACTGTCGTGGGCCCGGAGCCGTATACTCAAGGCGTTTAATCACTGTGAATTCTTGGTGGATGAATGGAGGTCACTGGACCATGAGGCGATTGATTCTCGGTGTGCTCGTTATGACAGGTGTCACGGTAGCCGGTGCAGCTGAATTTGCTGCGCCGGTTCGCTTGTCCGGTGGGGGCCAGGCGGTACGCGTGGAAAGTCCCGGTTATGCCGCACCCTGTTGGGCGGACGTTGATGGTGACGGGAAAAAAGATCTGCTCGTGGGGCAGTTCAATAATGGCAAGATCCGGGTTTACCGAAATCTTGGAGAAAACAAGCTTGCCGCTGGCCAGTGGTTGAAAGCAGAAGGCCAGGTTGCCAAGGTTCCAGGTGTCTGGTGATGCACGAGTTCTACTCCACAGTTTGTGGACCTTAATGGCGATGGTTACCAGGACATTCTTTCCGGTTCGTATTCTCGTTACGAGGGGGGCATGGCAGGCCTTTTCCAGGTTCTCTGGGGAGAATCCGGGGGGCGATTTAAGAAGGCCGTGGCGTTGACCGGCACCGACAGGCAGCCCCTGTTGGTCCAGACGCCGAGGCGTGATCAACCTGCGTTGACAAGGCTGAAGGAGGGAGATCGCGGTCAACTGGTGGGGGACCTGCAACGGACTCTCAATGACCGCCTGAAACTCTCCCCGTCTCTTCTGACCGATGGTGACTTTGGTCCCAAGACCAAGAAGGAAGTGGTCAAGTTCCAGCAACAGAATAAACTGCCCGCCGATGGTATCGTGGATAAGGCGACGTGGAAAGCGCTGGGTTCGCTGGTCACGCAGGGTGAGTATCTGACGGAAAAGATCTGTACTCGTCCGACGGCTGTCGACTGGGATGCGGATGGCGACCTGGACCTGGTGGTTGGCAATTTTGCAGGTAGCTTTTATCTCTTCAAGGGTACGGGCAAGGGTAAATTTCAGCCCGCGGCCGAGTTGATCAAGACCGACCAGAACAAACCCCTGAAAATTGCCGGTGTTCACAGTGATCCTTTCGTGGTCGACTGGGACGGCGATGGTGACCTGGATCTGCTGAGCGGTTCAAGCCTGGGGGGCGTCCAGTGGGCAGAGAATCATGGCGTGGCTGGCCAGAAACGGCCGGTCTTCAAGGGATTCAAGACCCTGATCGCGACAGGAAAATCGGTCAGTACCGGTTCATTTCTGCGGGAAACAGAACTGGCCGGACCGACACGATCGACACGCATCTGGGTGGATGATGTGAATACCGATGGCAAGCTGGATATTCTCGTTGGTGACAGTGTTTCCCTGCGATCGCCAGCCAAGGGACTCAGCGAAGAGGAGAGTACCAGGCTGATGGCCAGTTGGCAGAAAGAATTGAATGAGGCGCTGTCCAGGTTGCGTGACAAGAACCTGGACAAACAGGCTCAGCAGGCCGCCAGCAAGCGATACACGGAGCTGTATCGTCAGCGCAGCGGCTTCGTGACCCAGCAGAGTACGGGATTTGTCTGGCTCTACCTGCAAAAGTAATCCTGGTGGGATCTGGTTGCCGTGCAGATCCAGGCCAGGGTTTTTCGTGATGACGATAGTGCAACTGGACTAGTCGAGTTGGTCCTTGGTCTTGCCGCCGTTCTGGCGAAGCAGTTCAGCCACCTGGGGCCGTCCTGCCTTGACCGTGTTTGTATCCACCTTGATTTGCAGGATGGTTCCCACGAACTGGACGATTCCCTGGATCTGGGCATTCCATTCCGCAGCTGCGGAGTCCAGGGGAGTTTCTCCCATCGCATTCTTAAGATTCACGTTGGCCTTGTTCTCGACCAGCAGTTTGACGATGTCAACGCGGCCGAGGAAAGAGGCACCGTGCAGGGGAACACTGCCGTCCTTGTTCTTGGCATTCACTTCACCACCCTTGCTGATGATCAGCTTGGCCGCTTCCACGTGTCCTCCCATACTTGCCAGGGCAAGTGGCGTAAGGCCCATGCGGGCATCCTGGGCATTGAGATCTGCTTTCTTGGAAATATGCTGGTTTAGAGCGGCGAGGTTTCCTGTCTTGGCTGCCGTCCAGAGATCACCCTGCGCCGCTCCACCCGGTCTCGATTGCCCCGATTGCCCCGGTCGACGAGGGAGATCACGGGCTGATTTGCCACCCTTGCCGGAGAGGAACACAGCTACTTTTGGTCGGCCGGTTTTCATGGCTGCTTCATCGATCGTGATTCCCAGGAGTTCGTTGAGATATTTCACGGTTTCCTGTAGTTCCTCGTTCCACGGACCGGAGGCACTGTCGAGCGGAGTCTCGCCCTCCTGGTTACGCAAGTTGAGATTTGCTTTTGAAGCGACCAGTAATTGGACGATTTCCAGGTTGCCGATGAAGGCTGCTGCATGGAGCGAGGAGTTTCGGTCGTTTGTAAGTGCGTTCACGTTTGCGCCCTTCTCGACAAGCAACGCAACCGCTTCCAGTTGACTAGCCACGGTGGCATTGATCAGCGGGGTCGCACCGTCATCAGCTCGCACGTTGACGTTCGTACCGTCCGCGAGTACTTTCTTGAGTAGCTCAAGGTCTCCGGTGCTGGTGGCCTGCCAGATTTCCAGTCCGTCGCCATTGGCGGGCAGGTTGGCTGCCAGCTTGCCACCCTTGCTACGTAAAAATTCGGCTACCTTGGGGCGTCCGGCTTTCATGCGATCCTGGTCGATCTTGATTTGCAACGCACTGGTGAGGAACTGGACGACCCCCTCGACTTGTTCATTCCAGGGGCCTGCAGCGTTGGCCAGCGGGGTCGCTTCCTCGTCATTCTTGAGGTTGACGTTGGCCCCCTCTGCCACCAGCAGTTGTGCGATTTCGAGTCGGCCGAGGAAGGCGGCCGTATGCAGGGCCGTATTACCATCTTTGTCCCGGGCATTGACCTGGGCACCCTTTTGCAACAGGAAGGCAACGGTCTCCTTGTGCCCGCCCAGGGTGGCCTGGTTCAAGGCAGTCTGTCCGTCCTTGTCGCGACTATTGACATTTTGCCTGCCGAGTTGTCGCTTGACCAATCCCAGGTTTCCTTTCCTGGCGGCCATCCAGAGGTTGTTATTGTTATTAGGGGCCCCGATCACGGGTGGTGGTCCCGGCGCGCTTGCCCAGAGGGGCATGTCACCACGAATTTCCTTGAAGACATCGGCTCGACGAGTTGGGATGAATCTGCGAATTTCACCTCGAGGCAGTGCCTTTTGCTGGGCGGATGTCAAGTGAGGTTTGATCATGGCCTGGGCTCGATCCACCTCCGCCAGCAGGGCTTCCTCGTCCCAGTGGTTATCCAGCAGGTCCTGCATGGTCTTGGCGTAGCGTTCTCGCGACGCTGGCAACTGGTAGAGTCGATGTGCGATACGGCCCATGGTTTTCACGGACACAGGTGCGCGTCGATCGACACGCAGCTTACTGAACTTTTCAAACAAGGCATCTGCTCCCCAGGGCAAGAAGTGAAACTTGTCGGTCTCTGGGTTCAGGTAAATGAAGAAGTTATTGCGGTTGCCTGAGTATCCATCCCAAAAGCCGAGCAATCCCTCCACGGCCCAGAACTTGTAGAACGCATCCAGGTCAACCAGTTCGCCGATGGCCTCCTCGTAGTCAAAGTCATTGGTTTCGATCTCAGCCACCATCAACATATCGGTACTGGCTGCGTCGACATTCATGGCATGAATTGCCAGGACGTTTTTCCCCTGCTGGAGCTTGTCCCGGAATTTCGAGATGTTAAAGATCTCGAACTGCATTGCCGCAGGATCATCGTGTCCCTGCGTGGCCTGGGAATTCCAGCGAGGGATCGCAGGAGCATTGGCAGATGCAACCTGGTGGCCATTGAGAAAGGCGACGAAGCCATCGTCGTATTTTACTCTCAGGTTCAAGGCGGCCTTGTCGCTGACCTGGTCCAGGTCAGCAATTTCAAAAGGAAACCTCAGGTAGAGGGAGGCATTTTTTTGATGCATCGCATCAGCAAAATTGAAGGAAGGATTGATAAGATCCTGGTATCCCTGTTGCATTTCAAGGCCGGCACCATTTTTCCCGGCGGTCCAGCTGGAGTCATCGAAATCAGTTTTGGTCCAGCGTTCGTAGTATTGCCGTGTTGCCACGGCTAACTGGTCGCGAGCAGCTTGCAGTTCCGGGGCAATCTTGAAAAAATAATCATCGACAAGTGTTTTCTGGGAAGCCTCTCTTTCAGCAAGCGGAATCTTCAGTGCCGCCAGTAGCGTGGCTGGCATTGATTCCTGCTGGGCCTGGAAGAAAAAACCAGATTCCCCGACGCCATTAACTATCTTGATCAGCAGCTGGTTTTCACCAGCGACCAGGTTTAACTCGGTCTCGTCACGATCCTGGTCAATGCCACGTTGGGTCTTGTTCTCGAATTGAAGCTTACCGTTGATCCAGACCTTGAGAGCATCGTCGCTGCCGAGCGAGACAGCAAGTTTCCTGGGGCTTAGCGAGGTGATCGTACGGAAAAAATACCTGGCCGCATTGGGCTGTCCACCCAGGCGAAATGGTTGACCGTCGACAAGCTTTTGTGGTTGGATCCATGTCAGGGTGTTATCCCCCCAGTCGTAGCCGCTCTCGAGATCGATCTTTTTCTCAGGCGGCAAGGCCTGGTCGTAAGCCTGGTTGAAACTCGCGAGTTGGAAGGGGCCGGTCATGGACCAGGGGGTCATGGCGATCTGGTCCCGCACGGCCGCTTGCTCCCACTTGGCCTGGGCTGCGGCCAATGCGGGCGTTGGCGTACTGAGAACCTTCTTGATGGCTGCGATCTTCGCGGTCACTTGTTGCAAGTTGGTATCGCCGTCGTCCGTGTTGCCAGGATAGGCAGCCAGGTTTTCGTCTCCCTGGTCTGGGGCATTTACAGGAACCCAGGCACGCCCGGCTGCGGCGATGGACAGTATCTTGTTACCTTCCTTGCCCTCCAGGACGTTGATCAGTTCCACGATCTTCTTGCGGGCTTTCTTGTCCTTACCGAACTTGTTCTCAAAGCTGCCTTCCCAGTCGGGAAAGAAATCAACGACCGTTCCTTCGTAGAGTGTGCCCTTGTCACTGCCAAACTCGCGTTCGAACAGGTGTTTCCGTACCGATTCCACGTGGGAATAGATTCCCAGGCTCGTGCCATTGATGGTGATCTTGGCCAACGCACAACGGGAAGCAGGTGAACCCACAGCATTGAAAAAGGCATAGCTCATGAACTGGCTCATGTGGCTGATGTCCTGCTGGTTGTTATTGAAGGTCAGTGTTTCCAATCCCTCGATATTTGCTTTCTTATCGACGTAGTCAAGCTTCACTTTTAGCGACGGTCGAGTGGAGCTTTGCGAACCGATAAAACCTTTCTTGCGCAGGCCAACGTTGGGGAATTCTACTCCGTCAATCGTTACCTTGGCGTTGACGTAGGTGTAAGGACCGTCAACAGGCTCGAATTGACGCTGCGGCTGAAGAGCCGTCATGATATTGCGTGACTGGAAACGAATGGTGTCCCAGTCCTTCTGGGGTACGGTGATCTGTACGTCAATCACGTGATCCCGTGAAAAGATGTCATCGAGGGTGAGCTTGGCGGTATCAGCAGTTGGATCTGTGGACGTGGCTGCGGATGGAGCCGAGGTGTCTTGTGGCTTTTCCTTGCTGACGACCTCCTCCGGCTTGATGGGTTTGGTCGCGGTCTTCTTGGGTGCCTCGGGTTTCGACGGTGTGTCGTTTTGGCATCCTGCCGAGAAGAGTAAGCTTGTCACGAGCAGGAAGGTGAGTCTGCGAAGGTATCGGTTCATTCTGTAAAGCCTATCGATGAGGTGAGAATGTGATAGAGATTCGTGGACTTGTTAGGGTGATTGTACCAGTTTCAAGATAGCTCTGCATCAGGATTGAGCTTGCTCAAACCGGCAGGAGATTCCTCGAGGAACCGATAGGTTTCCAGGAAAATTCCATAGCGGTTTCATAGGTAAACTCCGATCAGGGCAATAAGTTTTCCTGCCACAGGATCAGATCAACTACTCCCCTCGTGGACCAATCTGGACATCCTGTTGAGAAAGCCGCCAGCTGACTTAGGGAGAGACTAGCTGCATTTGACAATAATTGGCTCGGCCGCTTCCGCAGCTGCAGCGGCAACATGGTTTACCAGTGGGCTGCTGAAGGCATCGGCTTCCACGCGGATCACATCCCCCGGTTCGTAGGTCCAGTCTCGCGTACTATGACTGAGCTTGCTGGTGCCGAAGTAATGCAGGTGGACATCACCGGGCTGCCGATGCTGGGGATACTTGAAATGATGGTCCTCGCAATTGGCGAGGGAATGGCACATGAACTGTTCGCCGCTCTTGAGTTGGCCACTGTCATAAAGCACCTCGGCCTCGCGTTCGACCAGGCAACGCAGGGTCAGGTCATCGAATTGGAAATCGAGATTGAGTTCCGGTCCCACCGAGCAGCTGCGCAGCTTCGAGGGAGCCAGGTAAAGGTAGTTGATGGTCTCGGTGGCGTGGTCAGACCATTCGTTACCCAATGCGAAACCAAGGCGGCACGGGATGCCGTCCGGGTCGATGATATAACAGCCGACCAGTTCCGGCTCTTCACCACCATCTCGGGCAAAGGCCGGGATGTCGAGTGCCTCGTGATGGCCGCGCAGGACCAATCCGTTTCCCTTGTAGAACCATTCCGGCGCGGTACCGCGTTTTCCTGGCTCGGGTTGCCCGCCAGCCAGTCCCATGGCAAACATGCGGGCCGAGTCAGTTTCCGGTTCGTCTTTTGCTGCCTGTTGTCCACCATGCATCTGGTCGCGGGATTGCATGCTGCCGGTGTGGGTGAGGCCGGTTCCGCTGATCCATACGCGGTACGGATCCTGGTGGGTTAAGGGGGGGAGCAGGTAAGGTTGGCCGGTCCCGGGCCTTGCTTCCCATAGTTGTTGAAACGTGAAAGGGCAAACTACACCGGCCCGTAGATCCTGGAGCAGTTCGGTAAGGGTGACCTGGTCGCGATGGGCCTGTTGAAAAACCTGGTAGGTTGAATTCCAGTCAGGTTGTATCGCAGTCAGATCCAGGACCTGCTGACCCGCGTGAATTCCGACGCGTGGTTGGTTTTCCGCGTCCGCAAATTGGATGATTCGCATGGTTGGATCTTTGCTCAAGATTTATTTGACCAGGCACCTGCTGTCGGGTTTCGTTTAGACCATGGATTGTTAGATACGGCAATCCGAGCGGATCTGCTAATGAAAAAGATCAAAGGCTTCATTAACGAATAACGAATGGTGCGTAAACTGCCGGTAACGTTGTTTTGAAAGCTCTTGGATACGACAGAACGCTTCCGGGCATCGGATTGCGGTTGCGGTCCGATATAAGCTACAATTAACAGGTTGATGGAGAGGGGTAACGGCTATTTTTGTTTGCTGTTTAACCTCCTAGACGGTGTAGGCTTAATGGCGTTCCGTGTTAATATGCTGGTCGGAGGTTCGAGTGATATCCGTATCGATTTGCAGTTCAGTTAGTAAACCCAGCTTGATTCATGTTAGGTGATAATGGTTATTGTCCATGGCGAACGAATTAACAGAACATGAATTTCCCGTTGACGACAGCGCCGCTGTACCGGTGATCGTTGAGCCGACTGATGAATCTGCAAAGTCGTCAGGGTCGAAGCCCGTAGCTCCAGGTCAGCATAAGATCGAGTGGTTGCGATGTGGACCTTTTCTGGCACTGCACGCTGCTGTGCTGACCGTGTTTCTGGTCGGCTGGAGTTGGACTGCCGTGGGAGCGGCAGTTTTCATGCTCTTCCTGCGCACGTTTGCCATTACCGGATTTTACCACCGCTACTTTTCACATCGTTCATTTAAAACCAGCCGTTGGTTCCAGTTCGCGTGGGCTTTCATCGGGAACATGTCGGTCCAAAAAGGGCCTATTTGGTGGGCAGCTCACCACCGTCATCATCACCTGCATTCTGATGATGAATATGATGTCCATTCCCCTATCACTCACAGTTTTCTGTATAGCCACATGGGATGGTTCATGACGGATGAAAATTTTTACTTTTCCAGGGATGGTGCAGGTGAACTGCTAAAATTTCCGGAACTAAAGTTCCTGGATCGTTTTGATTACCTGGCGCCTGTGATCCTGGGCGTGTGTATGTTCCTGCTGGGATTCTTCCTGGAACAATGGCCGGCGCTGGGAACCAATCGGTGGCAGATGCTCGTGTGGGGTTTCGTGGTGTCTACGTTGATCTGTTATCACTTTACTTATTCGATTAATTCGCTGGCTCACGTGTTTGGCAAGCGACGCTTTAACACCAAGGACGAGAGTCGTAATAACTGGTTCCTGGCACTGATTACCTTCGGAGAAGGATGGCATAACAACCATCACCGTTACCAGTCCTCAGTGCGACAGGGTTTTTACTGGTGGGAGTTCGATATCACCTATTACATTCTGGTGCTTATGTCTTGGTGCGGCCTGGTCTGGGACCTGACCCCCGTGCCAGAGAAGATATTGAATGAAGGCAAGATGCTGGATGCAGAACGCAAGGCGGCGGGCACATCAGCGGATGCCTAGCTTGTCGACCTGGGGTCGACGGGATGCGCCATGATCTCCAGGAATTGCTGGCGGTATCCGGCTCGGAATGGCTCGGACTCCTGTTCGCCGATGTGGGCGATGTGTGTTTCTAGTTGCTGGTATCCCGTTGGGTGGTGCGATTCCAGTAGCTGACGATGTGCCACGTGAAAGTTGATCATGTGGTCCGGATCCCAGCGGGCAGCTAGGCAGACTCGCAAGCGGTGAAATGCTCCTACCTGTGCGATGAAATGCTGACGGGTGGAGTCCTCTTCCAGGGCCGCTTCCTCGACCAGGGGCAGGCCCGGTACATGTTGCTGTAATCCCGCGGCAAAGATTCCCTGGCCATCACGCTCAAACGTACCGGTTTCGTTAAATCGTTTCACGCGTTCCAGGCCACAGGAGGGGGACTTGCTTTTCAAGACATAGCCACAGGCCTGCCAGGCTTCCAGTTGTAACGCAGTGTGTTGGGAAAACTCCTGCATGGGTCCAGTGTGATCAGTTCGCGACTCAATAGCCACGAGGCGAGTGACGGTTCCGGTTTGTTCCAGTTGGATCGGTTCCCGGGGAATTCCCAAGCCAATCTCGATCTCGGGACAGATCGGTATTAATTCGAACAACTCTGCCAGTGGGCCAACCACCTGTCGGTGTTGCTGATGATCACCATCGTAGCGAACCGATTCTCCAGCCAGGCAGGCGGAAACGCCGATGCGGGGTTTTTCGGAGATGGCGAGCAGGTCGTTCACGAACAGCGTCCCAGACTAGGGCACTCCAGGGAACGAATTGACGTACTGAACCTTGAAGTCTGGAAACGAATTGACGATCTGGATCTTGTAGTCAGGAAACGAATTTACGATTTGCCATTTGCCAGCCTTGTCCGGGAAGGAATTAACAACCTGGACCTTGAGGTCCGGAAAGGAATTCACGATTTGCACCTTGTAGTCCGGAAACGAGTTGACGATCTGGATCTTTCCGTAAATCTTGGAGACGTCAGGCTTCGCCTTGCGGGTCGAGGAAACGACGTTGCTGACCGTATCATCACCTGTTGAAATGCTTGGCTGTGGTAAGGCCATGACGACGCAGAGTAGTAGGGCGCAGGAAACGATGTTATTTCGAAACATGGAACGTGACTCCTTGAATCAATCAAAACAGGTAGGGTGAATCGCGGGCCGCGCGACGAGATCTTTGCAGGCTCATGATTCACGGCAGGACGGATTATGATTCCGTTTCAGCAGCAGCAGGTTCCCACACCATGGTTCCAGTATAGGTTTCGGTTGCAGCAGAGGCAAATAAAGAGTGAATCTGAACGGAACGAGGGATTCCAGGGAATCCTGCCAGCCTCGCTGTTGGCGACAGGATGGGTGGGGGTTTGTTTCTGACCGGCCGCCGGTTTCCAGCATTCTGGCAAGGGTTTATGATGTTTTGTGGGACGGAAATATACGGGAACGCTGCATTCATTTGGGCTGCTCGGAGAAGATGAAGTGACTCGGTTGGGAGCCGGTGATGAAGCCACGCAATAACGCTGGAAGGAAGAAAGCATGATACGACAGCTAGTAGCCTTGATGATCGTCTTGGTACTGGGAATCCTGGTGCCGGCGGTCGTGGCGCAGCCGCCCACGTCCGAGTGGAAAATCGTCGGTTATTATCCGTCCTGGGGTACCTATGCGGCGAATTACCAGGTGTCTCACATTCCGGCTCAGAACCTGACCCACGTGGTTTACGCATTTGCCAATATTTCTGCCGCCGGAGAACTGGTGCTGGGTGATGCCTTTGCGGACGTGCAAAAACGATTTCCCGGAGATGGCAATGATACTTCCTTCCACGGCGGTTTTGGACAGTTGTTGCAATTGAAGAAACGCAATCCTCACTTGAAGACTCTGCTGGCGGTTGGCGGGTGGAGCTGGTCGGGGAAGTTTTCTGATGTGGCGTTGACCGCAGCATCGCGGCAGAAGTTTTCCAGGTCCTGTGTTGCACTGGTGTCGCGTTATGGATTTGATGGACTTGATATCGACTGGGAATATCCAGTGGAGGGCGGGCTTGCCGGGAACAGGAAACGTCCGGCGGATAAAGTGAACTATACCTTGCTGGTGGCTGAACTCAGAAAACAGTTTGACATGCGTGGCAGACAGGATCGTCGACGTTACCTGATTACCGCGGCCACCTCTGCTGCAGCTTCTCATTATCGTCATATCGAACTGGCGAAGATGAGTGCCTTGTTGGACTGGTTTAACTTGATGGCCTATGACTTTGCCGGTCCCTGGAGTTCACGGACAGGATTTCATGCCGCCCTGGCGGCCACCGGCGCAGCGGGTGAAGATCCCCAGTTAAACGTTATGGCAGCTGTTCAGGGTTACTTGAAAGCAGGGGTGCCTGCTGGAAAAATCGTGCTGGGAGTGCCCTTTTACGGCCGTGGGTGGACCGGCGTGGGGCCAGCTGACCACGGGTTGTTTGGCGCTTACCAGGGTGTTCCACGCGGAACGCGTGAGGGGGGGATCTACGAGTATCGCGATCTGGTAGCCAACCATGTGCGACCGGCGATTCGACACTGGCATCCGCAGGCCCGGGTTCCCTGGCTTTATGATCCTGTGAAACGCACGATGATCACGTACGAAGACGTGGAGTCCGTGGGTTGGAAAGCGAAATACGTGCGTTCTCAAAAACTGGGTGGCTTGATGGCCTGGGACTTGAGCAAGGATGCCGAGGGAGCTCAATCCCTGTTGCAGGCCATGCGGCGAGGATTACCGTCATCAAAGAAATAGGGAGCAACCTGGCACGCCGCTGCCAGCAATGCGCAAAAAAACCGCCATGCGTTCAGCACGACGGTTTTTTTGGATTGCAACCGAACAGGTATTCCTGGAGTTTTCGGTCGAGTTACTTGACCTTGCCAGGAAATCCTTTTTCTTTCAGCACGTCGAGTGCTGCCTGTTGGTCAAACGTTTCAGGATCGATGGAACAGGTGGCAGTCTTGCTGGCCACGTCGACGGTTACATCGGTCACACCGGCTAGTTCGGAAAGTGCCCCACGGACACTTGAAGCACAGCCCACTCACGTGACGCCTGAGACAGCAAATGAAACCTGGTTGCCACTGACGGTGCCAGCATTGGTGCTGTTACCCGGCGGGTTGTTGGACGGTGATGGCTGGCAACCCACGGCGAGCGTGAGGCATGCCAGCAGGGCAAACAGAAATCGCATGATTGGTTTTCCTTGTCTGGAACAGATTTAAAGAGGATTGATTATTAGCAATTGGAGAGCTACTTATAACGTTGCTGGTTTCCCGGAGGCAAGAGCAAGTGAATGATTTCCCGTCTCGCTTACCCGGTTCACGATTTATTGTAACAGAAAACGCTGGTCGTATGATGGAGAGTGAGCAGCAGAGAGACCACGGATTGTGGCAGGTTGCTTGCCGGTGTGGTAGCTTCTAGGCAACATCCGAGAGCAGGTTGTCCAGGGACAGGTTGGAATAGGTAGAATCGCATGATACACATGTTTTTTTGGGAATATGGCCCGGCAGGCAGAACAATGGTTGCCGCCATGCTGGTTTCGGTGGCCACCATCGGAGGTGCAGCTGAACCAGGGACCAGGAGCAAACCGATGGAGAATCCAAGGCAGCGATGTCGAGAACTGGGAATCACCATTGGTGTGTTACCAGCAGGTCCGTTAAACGCCATCACGGACGTTCCCGGGGTGCGGGTGGGCCATCGCACGGTGGTAGAAGGAAAGGCGGTTCGTACCGGGGTCACGGCAGTGCTTCCTCATGGCGACAGTATTTTCCAGCAGAAGGTGCCGGCAGCCGTAGTCGTGGGCAATGGGTTTGGGAAATTGGTGGGGGTGACCCAGGTACGAGAACTGGGGGTCCTGGAATCACCGATTATCCTGACCAACACGCTGAGTACCTTCATGGCTGCTGACGCGGTGGTTGCCCATATGTTGAAGCAGCCCGGCAATGAAAAGGTGCGTTCTATCAACCCGGTCGTGGGCGAATGTAATGACGGCTATCTCAATGATATTCGAGCACAGCGTGTGACCGGTACGGATGTCGTCAAGGCGATTTCCGACGCCCGTACTGGTGCTGTTGCGGAAGGTTGTGTAGGCGCTGGCACGGGAACACGTTGCATGGGTTGGAAGGGTGGCATCGGGACGGCCTCGCGGCAGGTGCCTGAAAAAATTGGTAGTTACACGGTAGGTGTTCTGGTGCAGACAAATTTCAACGGGATCCTGTCGGTTAACGGAGCTCCGGTAGGTCGAAAACTGGGACGTTACTATCTCAAGGAGGTTGTGCCGAGTGAGCAGGACAAGGACCGCGGTTCCTGCATGATCGTGGTGGCCACGGATGCCCCGGTCGATGCCCGACAACTGGGAAGATTGGGTAAGCGAGCTTTGCTGGGATTGGCTGCCGTGGGATCTCCGATGACCCATGGCAGTGGTGATTACGTGATCAGTTTCAGCAGTGAACCGGGTTTACGGATCATGCATGAAGGTAAGGAACTGGTGGAGCAACGTCCACGCTTACGTGACGATGCCCTCTCACCGCTCTTCCAGGCCGTCAAAGAAGCCACCGAGGAAGCTGTTCTCAACAGTATCTTCATGGCCACGACCACCCGCGGTTTTCGCGGACGGGAATTGGAAGCCATTCCCCTGAAACGGGTTGTCGAAATCTGTCGAGAACACGGCGTATTAGATAAATAACACGCCGGTGGAGAGACATGGTGTGGCACATATTTTCATCGGTTTATCTTGGCTACTGTTGAAATCTCAGGATGCTTATGAGACGATACATAGATCTAATGCTGTACGTTGTCGAAGCTTTTTCGGTTTCGACAGAATGTTTTTTTGTTACGGAGGAAAAGACACAGACCATGAGAATTCCAGCAATGACAGGAGTGCTCGCAGTCCTGGTGTTGGCCGCGTCCGCAGTGAACGCCGCTGACATCAAGAGCGGTCTCCAAGTAGGCGACCCAATCGTCACCTACACCGGAGAAAAATGTGGCGGTATCGTGGATGGTATCGCCGTCGGTCGCAACTTGTGCTACACGTGAGTGCTGGGCAGCCGCCCAGTCGTTTTCATCTTCGCTCGTAAGATGGACGACAACTTGGCCAGTTTGGTCAAGCAGCTCGACAAGATCGTAGGCGCAAACAAGGGAACCAAAGCCGCTTCCGTGGTTAATTTCCTTGGTGAAGAGACGGATGATGTGATCACGAGTGCCAAGAAGTTTGGTAAGCAACACAAGGTCAAGAATATTGCCCTCGTGGTGCCACGACCCTCCTTCAATGGTCCTCCTTCTTTCAAGGTCAGTGAGCAGGCGGAATTAACCGTCATGCTTTACAAGGGCCGCCGCATTGTTAGCAACCACGCCGTGGCAGCTGGCAAGTTGGACAAGAAGAAGGTTGACGCGATCGTCAAGGATGCCACTGGTTTGTTCAAGTAAACCAACTCGGGCAAATTATCCTTGAGATGAATTGCAAAAGGGCAGAACAACGCTTTGCGTCGTTCTGCCCTTTTTTTAATAGGGGGCATGGCCAGGTACCTGTCGGCTAGCGCTGGATATTCTCAGCGCCGCGGCGTTCCCGTCGAAGACGACCTATCCGGCGTCTTGGAGAATCCACGTTCTCGACAGCACTGGTCTTATTCTCAGTGGCGGAGGATTCAACCAGGTTCTTGACCAGGCGTTCGATGGCAGGTCCACGAACGTTGACATAACGTACGATACCCTCCGCATCGACCAGAACGGCAAAGGGTATACGGTGAACATCCATTTGTACGGCTAGTTTGTTTTTCCAACCATTACCGTCAAAAAACTGGGGCCAGGAGATATTCCGATCGGCCAACATTTTGTCTAGGGCGGCCTTATCCTTATCGAGGCTAATGCCAAGGATTTCAAATCCGCGTGGCTGGTATTGCTGGTAGACATTCTTGACCCGTGGCAGCTCGGCCAGGCAGGGGCCACACCAGGTAGCCCAGAAATCAACCAGCACAACCTTGCCTTTTAGGGTGGCTGGCGTGATCGTTTGCTGTGTTCGATGGGTCTTGATTTCGAAGGCGTCCAGCGGTTGGCCGATCATCTTAAGCTTGGCCAGCTGTCCTTCCAGGAAAGTGACTTCGCGACCCAGGCGTGTCGATTTCTTGGCGGTAGCGATGTAGGTTTCCAGGTGTTGAATCCCCTCGTCACTGCGATCGGTGAGGCAAAGAGCCTGGGCCCATTCCAGGACGATGCCACCATTCTTTTTTTCCGGCAGAGCCTCGATGGCCTGGACAGCTCGCTGGGGATGATCGGATCGCACATGTGACTGGATCAGCCGCGTGGTTGAGAGGCTGGCCAGGTCGTGCTTGGGATACTGGTCCAGGAATTCCTGGTAGGCGGGGGCAGCCTGCTCGTATTTGCCCATGTTCCAGAGAGAGATCGCTTTTAGGTAAGTGACCTCGGCATGTTGCTTGGCCTTGGGGTAGCGTGCCAGGAACTGGTCAATCAATTGCATACCACGGGGAGTGGGGGTGCAGAAGATCAGGTAGCGGGCGCGGCGCAGGTTGACGGCCTTGGAGATATCGTCGAAAGCCTTTTCATCGGCCGTCATCTCTGGTCGTCCAGAGAGATTTAGCTTGTAGGTTTTGCCGTCGCGTTTCCCTTTCACATCGAGAATGCGCTGCATGTAGCTGTCCAGTCCGTTCCCGGGATATCCGACCTGGGTGTCGTAGGCTTTCCCGCTGGCGTCGGCGAGAATGACAGTGGGGAATCCGCGGATTTTATAACGCTTGTTCAGTTGGGCATTCTGCTCAATGGTCTTGGCGGTTTGTTTCGATTTATTCCGGGGAAAGTCGAGGCTGATGAAAACATAGTGCTGGCTGATCTGTCGGGTGAATTCCGCCTTGCTGAAAACATTCTTGTGCAGGGCAATACAGGGAGGGCACCAGTCACTGCCCGTGAAGTCGATCAGAAGATCCTTCTTCTGTTGGGCGGCCTGTTTTTTGGCTGCTTCGAAATCGATGAGCCAGAGAGCGTCCGCAGCCCCGAGGGTCGATTCCTGTTGGACGAGCAACAGGGCGAGCAAGCAAGCTGCCAACAGGCGACGAAACAACGTGTCGATCATGGTGAGATCCTGGATGGTTGGAGTCTGGGGAAAGGAACGTGGTCTCGCGAAGGACCAAGGGCAATCGTAACGGACCTGGAAGGACTGGTGCAAGATGTTTCGTGTCTTTTCCGGGGCCTGGGGCGACTGCGGGGGCTTTCAGGCAACTGGGTTCGCGTCGCGGTCTTGGTTACAATGGGTTACCTGTCGTGAAGATAATGCCAAGGGGCCGGCTGGCCATCATTCGATTAAGCATGGACGAGATGCAATGGAACTCAAGAGAGATCTCAGCGCGAACGACCTGGTTTCCCCCCTCGAGCAACTGTTCGAGCTGTCCGCGGTCAAGATTCGGGAAATAGAGCGAGGTAGCCAGCAGTTTGATGGTAGCCCAGTTTTTACGGTCGATGGCAAGTACGTTTCGCAGGGCTGGACGGAATGGACCGAGGGTTTCCGCTACGGTTCATCGATCCTGCAGTTTGATGCGACCGGGGATGAGTATTTTCTGGAGCTCGGGCGCGATCAAACGGTGCGACATATGGCATCCCACGTGACCCATACCGGTGTTCACGATCATGGTTTTAATAACGTGAGCACCTATGGGGCATTACGCCGCCTGATGCTCGAGGGACGCATCCCGACGGATGCCTGGGAACAGGAGGTTTACGAGTTGGGTTTGAAATCCAGTGGTGCGGTCCAGGCTGCCAGGTGGTCCACGACCCCTGATGGAAAGGGCTATATCTATTCGTTCAACGGGCCACATTCTCTCTTCTGTGATACCATTCGATCCCTGCGATCACTGGCCATGGCTCACCTGTTGGGACACGAGTTGCTGGCAGAGAATGATATCCATGTCAGCCTGTTAGACCGATTGCTCCAGCATGCTCACGTGACGGCGCAGTACAACGTTTACTATGGCGAAGATCGTGATATCTACGATGTGCGAGGACGGGTTGCCCACGAGAGCATTTTTAATTGCAACGATGGACGTTATCGTTGTCCCAGTACTCAGCAGGGGTACTCGGCATTCAGTACCTGGACCCGGGGGTTGGCCTGGATCATGCTGGGATACCCCGAGCAACTGGAATTCCTGGAGACCGTTGCAGATGATCAGTTGGAGCAGTGGGGTGGTCGCCAGCAAGTCGTGGACTGGATGCTGGCAGCGGCCCAGGCGAGTTGCGATTTCTACATTGAGAATACGCCACTTGACGGGATACCCTACTGGGATACCGGGGCACCGGGACTGGCTCAACTGGGGGATTACCTGGAAACGCCTGCAGATCCATGGAACGAACATGAGCCGGTCGACAGTTCAGCGGCAGCCATTGGAGCGCAGGGGTTATTGCGGCTGGGTCGGTACCTTCAACAACAAGGTCAGCGGGATGCAGGCGACCGTTACTGGCAGGCCGGGTTAACGGTTGCCGAACGGTTGCTGGAGGAGACGTATCTCAGCCGAGATGAGAATCACCAGGGCTTGTTGTTGCATACGATTTATCATCGTCCTCGGGCCTGGGATCATGTTTCCGAGGGGTCGTCGATACCTAACGGTGAGGCTTGCATGTGGGGTGATTATCACCTGCGGGAACTGGGCCTCTACCTGCAGCGTGTTATCCGGGAAGAGAATTACTACACCTTTTATGGGCCCTGGCCGATTGCCGGTAGTGCCTGATCAAGACAGGGAGAAACCATGGATTTGCGCCGAGTGACGATTGCATGTGCTTTTGGGCTGGGATTGGCAGGAGTCCTCCAGGCAGAAGTGGAGCGATTTGAAATCAAGTCTCGAGTGCCTTTTGCAGGCGGCCAGGTGTTTGGGGATGTGGGAGTTTATGATCGACTGGAAGGGACGGTCCATTTCACGCTGGATCCGACTGCTCAACAGAACAAGAATGTTACGGATCTCCAGTACGCGCCACGTGGGAAGGACGGCCTGGTCCGTTACTCGGCCGATCTTTCAATGCTGGTTCCCCGAGATCTGGAGAAGGCCTCGGGAGCACTTCTCTATGATGTGAATAACCGTGGTAATAAGTTGGCCCTCGGTTTCTTTAATTTTGGTACCCGCTCGAATCGGAATGACCCTGCAACAGCAGCGCATGCGGGTGATGGATTCCTGATGCAGCAGGGGATTGTCGTCGTGTGGAGTGGCTGGATTGGTGAACTGGTTCCTGGTAGCGGACGTTTGCGATTGCGTCCGCCAACCACGTCGCATAGCGACAAGCCGTTGATAGGCCCCGTGCGGTACGAGTTGTATACGGACACCAGGGCGACGTCCCTGCAGGTGAATGGCAGTGGACACGGTACGTATGAGCCGATGAATGAGGCCATGCCGGCAGCCACCCTGACTCACCGCCAGAAACCGGGTGACCCTCGAATCCCGATCGCTCGTGAGAAATGGACGGCCATGCGTGAATCATCCACGGAAGATGTTCGCATGTCGAAAATGACCGTGACCCTGGAAGAAGGTTTTCTTCCAGGAGAACTGTACGAGCTGATTTACCAGGCCAAGAGTCCGCTCGTGATGGGGACCGGGCTGACCAGTGTACGGGATTTGATGTCAGCTTTACGATACGGTGATGGGAAAGAAAACCCGCTGTTGCAAAAGGGGAAATCAGTCGTCCAGCGTACGTATGGGTTTGGTGTTTCCCAGAGCGGTCGTTTCCTCAGAGAATTGGTTTACTGGGGTCTCAACGAGGATGAACAGGGACGGCAGGCTTTTAGCGGTGTGATTCCCCACGTGTCAGGAGCTGGCCTGGGTTCCTTTAATTACCGTTTCTGCCAGCCCACGGCTTACAATACCCAGTTTCGCCAGCATGATTATCCCTCGGATCGGTTTCCTTTTGCCTACCAGTTCCAGGAGGATTCATTGTCGGGGCAGCAGGACGGCATTCTGAAACGATGTCGCGCGGAGGTAATGCCTTATATTTTTCACACGCAGTCCAGTTCGGAGTACTGGCATCGTAGCGCCAGCCTGGTGCATACGGATACGCTTGGGAAAACAGATATTCCGGTTCCCGATAACGTGCGGATCTATATCTTTGGCGGGACCCAGCATGGTCCTTCATCATTTCCTCCTGGCAAGTCAGGGACTGCGAACCTGCACAACCCGGGAGATTTTCGATACTTTATGCGAGCGTTGCTACTGCGACTGGACCGCTGGGTAGTCGCTGACATGGAACCTCCCGCGAGCGTTTACCCAACGATTGCCTCGGGGAACCTGGTGCCCCCCACGCAGCAGGCCACGGGATTCCCCAAGTTGCCCGGGGTCATGTTTCCCCGGGTTTACCAGCAACCGTCGCTCTGGAAAATGGGTTCGCGTTGGAAAGATCATCGTATCGTGGACTCGGAACCGCCGGTTCCACTAGCGCACTATACGGTCCTGGTGCCGCGTTCCAGTGCAGACGGGAATGAGCTGGGTTGCCTGAATCCCCCGGAGGTCCAGGTGCCGATTGCGAGTTACACGGGTTGGAATTTGATTCGTAACGCTACGAGTTCGGCCGGTAACCTGGCCAGCCTGCGGGGAAGTTACATTCCCTTTGCCCGTAACCGGGCCGAACGGATGGCTGCCGGGGATCCTCGCCCTGCGGTCCAGGAACGTTATCAATCGGTAGAGGATTATCTCGGTCAAATGAAGAAGTACTGTGACAAAATGGTTCAGAAAGGTTACCTGCTGCCAGGTGACGTGTCCCGGGTCCTCGAGATCCAGGGTCAGCGTGTGGCACCCTTGTTCGAGAATACACCTGCTCCGGAATGAAGGCGTCGCTCGTGAACGGTGCCCGTGGTGGGCGAGTCCTTTGGGAAATCGTATCGATCTCTGGTGCGTTACGTGAGACGGTGATAAAGAGTGGACAGGTTCGCGAATTTCCTGGATCGTCGTCGGATTGCGCTGGCCGTGGTGCTGGTCTTGTTCTCGGGCATCTGCGTGATCGGAACCGGTCGACTGGGTTTCGAGGATCAGCCCCGGGGTGTATTTCGAACGGAGGATGACTCGTTCCAGGAACTGGAACGCGTTTTCCAGCAGTTTGGTACCGACGAATTGAACTGCATGTTGCTGGTTGAAAACGAGGATCTTTTCGTGCCTCGTTCCATCCGGGCCTTACATGAACTGGTCGAGAACCTGGACGAGGTGCCAGGTATCGAGGAGATCATTGGGATTGCTGATGCCCGGCTGCTGGTAGCAACTCCCTGGCCTCATCGCTTGCTGCCTACCGGTGAGATAACGCTGCAGCAAGCAAGACAGGTGCGTCGAGAAGCAGTAGCCCATCCGCTGGTGGCCGGGCGGTTACTGACCGCCGATGGTCGTCGGACCCTGATGATCGTGCGATTGGCGGGAGAGGAATTAACGATCCAGGATTTGCAGCCCATGGTCCGTGATATTCGACGGGTCATGGACCAGGTGAATCAACAGTCGGTATTGAAGGTCCGGATGACCGGACTGCCTTCGATTCGAGTCGATGTATTCACGGCGATCCAGCAGGATTATCAGAACCTTCTCTGGCTGGGTGCCGCCATGGCATTCACGATGGCGATGTTAATATTCCGCCAGTTTACGCCGTCGCTGGTGATTTTCCTGGCATCGATCACGGGAGTCCTCTGGATCGTGGGAGTGATGGGACTGGTAGGTGAAAAGATCACCGTGATCACCACGGTATTACCAACCCTGGTGGGAGTCATTGGATTGACAGATGCGATCCACATGATGTTTGAGTTTCGACACCAGCGCAGTGTGGGACATTCGGCCCGGGAAGCCTCGACGAACACGATTCGTTACCTGGGAGTTGCCTGTGGACTTACCTCGTTAACCACGGCCATTGGTTTCAGTTCGCTGGCGACCAGCCACCTGGAGATTATCGCGCGTTTCGGGATCGTATGTGCCGTGGGTGCGATCATGGTCTGTGCGTCGGTCATGACGCTGGTCCCATTGTTGTGTGGAACGGGCCTGGTAAAGGCCGCTCCAGTCTGGGCGGTAGGGAAGGGGGGGAGTCCCTGGACGAGGATCGCGGAGCCGATGATTGAGCTGGTCCTGCACTGGCGTTGGATGATCACGATCATGGGGATCCTGGCCGCGATCTGCCTTTCCGGATTTGCGATGCGTATTCATCCGGACAGTCACCTGTCTGAAAATATGCCGGCGAACTCGGAGTCGGCCCGCGTCCTGCAGGACGTGGATCGATATTTCGGAGGGATCATGACAATGTCGGTTGTCTTGCAATGGCCGGCAGAATTGGAGTGGAATGCACCGGAAGTACGTGCGGCCCTGGATGAAGTTCATGCCGCGATGGCGACGGTACCGGAATTGAGTTATCCAACGTCGATTCGAAATTTCGTGGACCTGTTGCCGGTGCCACGACTCGAATTTATTCCGGCCAGTGTGCGAGGTAGCTGGATTCGTACAGATTTAAACCGGCTCCTGGTGACCGCACGACTGCAGGATAAAGGAATTTCCTACCAAACGGTGATGCTGCGTCAGTTACAGCAACGATTGCAGGAGCTGAATGCACAGCCAGGCCTGCAAGGGTTCAAGTTGTTGTTGACGGGCTCCAGCGTGGTGGCATCGGAGAATATTTCCCAGATGCTGATCGACCTGGGCCAGAGCCTGGGATTGGCAACGATCGTGATTTTCGTGGTCCTGGTGATCGTTTACCGTTCGTTGCGAATCGGCCTTATCTGCTTGCTGCCTAACATGCTGCCACTGTTAATTACGGCCACGGTTATCGTGGTCAGTGGTGAGCCATTGCAGTTGGCCAGCGTGCTGGTCTTTACCGTTTGCCTGGGGATTGCTGTTGATGACACGATCCATTTTATCAGTCGATTTCGAAGGGAGTTGGCAGTTGACCAGGACGTGGATGCGGCCTTGCGTCGCACCTTTGTCGCTGTAGGGGCTGCCTTGCTGACCAGTACGCTCATTCTCCTGGTTGGTTTTGGCAGTGCACTGGCCAGTGATTTGCCACACATCCAGATGTTTGTCAGCCTTTCCTGCGTGGCTATTTTCTCTGCCTTACTGGGAGACCTGTTGATTCTGCCAGCCATGTTAGCTTGTTTCTATCGTCCGGGATCAAACTCATCATCCTGCGAAGCGACGACAGGAATCAGCAGCGATTGAGTCTGCTGCAAGTGCGCCGGTTCTCCGAGACCTCTCCCCCCTCAATGGCTGGTTGGGGATATGGTACACTGGCGACTCAGCGTCGGTCCGTGTGCTGGATGCGATTCAATTCGACGAATCGTGCCCCTGCAAATGGGAAAAAAGAGGCGGGCATTGAGAGGTTTTAGTAGGGTTTCATGAGTTGTCACGACCTGGCCAAAAGGAATGACCCTGATGGACCACATTAACGAGCTGCGTGAGCGGATTCCGGATACGGCAAACGATCTCAGGCTTAATTTGTCGTCGGTGCTTGAGAGTGATCACCTCAGTCCAGAGGAAGTCTGGTCCGTTGCGTTGACTTCCAGTTATTTCGTCCGTAACGCTAGTTTGTGTGAAGCGGTTCTGGCAGATGCTCAGCCTGTTCTGGGCGATGCTGGCGTGGAAGATGCCCAGGCCGCAGCTTCCTTGATGGCCATGAATACCACTTATTTTCGTTTTCGACACATGATTGGCAAAGAGGTTTATGGTCAACTCAGGGCTGGCCTGCGAATGAATCGCATGATGTCGCCGGCAACGTCCCGGAGTCAGTTTGAATTGTCCTCGTTGGCCTGTGCGGCCCTGGCTGGTTGTGAAGCCTGCTTGCAGTCTCACGAGGAAAATCTCCTCAAGGAGTCGTACAACGAATCCCAGATCAATGATGTGGTTCGCATTGCGGCCACGATCCAGGGAGTTGCCGTGGCGCTGGAAATGTGACATTGCCCGTAGCGTTGAATGAAGCGGAGTGTAAACGATGGTAAATCCTGACGGGATCAGTATCTATATCCTGACCATTGCCTTGCTGGCAATGGTGACGGGTGTCGTCATCAACCATCGTCAGAAAAATGACAAAACAGTGTCAATCTGGCTGGCATCCAGTCTCCTCGGGTTGTTGTTGGGAGCAGCAGGTGCGCTCAGTGCATGCTACTTGTTGGGCTACGAAGTCGTGGAGAAACTGGAACTGCCGACGATTGTCCGATTGTCAGATGAGGACCCTGACCAGGCAGATGCGGAAAACGGGGGAATCGATGGCCCCGGTTCAGGTGAAGGAGGTCGAGGCGGTGGTGGGCGTGGTAGCCGTGGCGGCAGTAGTCGCCAGTTGCCGGCCAGGCTTCAGTTGGCCATGCTGGTGCGGAAGCTGGATCTGTTGACAGGGAATATCGCGATCGCGTTGACAGCAGATCAGTCTCGTGACATGCATGCCCTGCTTAAGGAAATTGAGTCTACCGAGAGTCTCTCTGACGAGCAGGCCCAGGCCGGACATGATGCCCTGTTGGGATTGCTGGACGACTCTCAGCAGGCCAAGGCCTCGGCCGTGAGTCTTCCTTATCGCCGTGGCGGTGGTGGTCGTGGCAGCGCGGGTTCGGAAGGTGGCAGTGAATCGACCCCGTTTCGTGAAGGCAGTGGTGCGGATTCGATCCAGGCTTTGCTGGAACGGCTGGCAAAAGAAGATCCGCCGGAGACAGGTTCATTCAACGAATGAACTGGGTGACGTAATCCGCGCCCAGGCCAACGGCTTCAAAATGTTCCTGGCACATGGCGATCTTGGTGTGGACATCATCGTAACCGCAGGTCTGTCCATTTTCGTCCAGGTAGATGAGCGCTCCACTGATGTGGAACAGGGTAATCATTTCCTCGGTTCCGGTTTCATTGACCAGGGTGTGGACATCGCCAGGGGGTTCAAAGACGTAGCTGCCCGGGTGCGCCACCCAGTCGTGTTCCAGGTACCTCCAGGATCCCCGGATAACGTAGCCGTGAACCGGGGAAGGGTGACGATGGCGACTCAGGATCCCGGCCTTGCGGACTCGCAGCAAGTTAACCCATTCCCCGTTGACCCGGTTGAGCAGCAGCGGGCGAAACCAAACGTTGTCTGCCTGGGGAACCCACAATCGTTCATCGTCCGGAATAGCCTGGGTGACCAAGTCAGCAGTAGCATGTGGGAGCTGCGGAAAGGGTGATGGGGTTTCGTTCATGGGGGGTCTCGTTCAGCAAGAATGTGAAGCGGACATGATCAGGGGGATCAGCTTTCTACTTTAAGCGATCGCATATCCGCCGTCGACGGGCAGCACGGCGCCGGTAATAAAATGCGCCCCCGGCGAACAGAGAAACACAGCGGCATCGGCTACATCACCGGGTTCGCCCCAGCGTCCCAGGGGAGTGCGTTGCAGGATTTGACGGCTGCGTTCCGGATCTTCATGAAGTGCCCGGGTGAGTTCCGTTTCGATCCAGCCGGGTGCCAACGCATTGACCCGTACCTGGTCAGGCGCCCAGGCAATGGCCAGTGACCGAGTTAGCTGGACGATGGCTCCCTTGCTGGAACTGTACCCGGGAGCATGGCCACTGCCAAAGTAACTGAGCATGGAAGCGATGTTCAGGACGCATCCACCCTGCTTTTGCAACAAGGGAAAACAGGCCGTGCACATGCGCATGGTACCGGTCAGGTTGACATCGACCACCTGTTGGAATCCAGCCAGCGAAAACTCCTGTTTGTCTCGCAGGATGATCCCTGCACAGTTGACCAGTACGTCTAGTTGGTCGAGGGATTCGGCTAGTTGCTGTACGGCCTCTGGTTGTTGTAAATCAAGGTGAACGAATTCCAGGTTGCCATGGCCGGTCGGCAGGTCGGTCTCGATACCCGTGGCCAGTACCTGGTTTCCTGCGGCGGCGAAGGCATCGGCAATGGCTCTCCCAATCCCACCTGTGCCGCCGGTTACGAGAACCTGTCGAGTCATGATTTCGTTTGCTCGTTTGAAGGGAAGTGAAGATCGCGATGTCGCGAGCTGAGAAGATCTTATGGTAGCGGAAAAAGGGGACGGACGGGGATAACGGGTAGGGCTGAAAAATATTGTCTTACCCGGTGAAACAACGGTTCCGGAGTACTCAAGGGCCGGGTTTCCCCCCCCCCCGATGACGGGACGCTTCGAGGCAGGTAGAATGATATTTCATGGCCAGGGCGCAGAATTTTCCTGGTAGCCACAGGTGAAACCCGGACCGCAGGTGCAGTGATGAGTCATTCCATCGATCCCCAGCAGTTGGCAGAGAAGTTCAGGTTGCGAGATCAGCAACTGGATCGAATCGCACGCCAGTTTAGTCGCCTGGATGAAAAACTCTCGGCGTTGGAAGCCCGCTTGCCGGATCTCGATGAACCGCCGGTCACGGAATCGCTAAGAACGCGTAAACCCAGGTAGTCGTTCCAGGTAAGGATGGAATCGTGAGTGATCGTTTAACCGGCCTGATTGCTGCTGTGCCCACGCCAACCCAGGATAATGGCGAGGTCGCTCTTGACTTCATTGAACCCCTGGCCGAGCATCTGATCGCGGATGGAGTTAGTGGCGTTTTCGTAGGTGGTACGAGTGGTGAATGCCATTCGTTTTCCTGCCAGGAACGCATGGATGTGGCAGCTCGCTGGAGCGAGGTGACCCGAGGTGCGGACTTCAAGATCGTTGTTCATGTAGGTGCCAATGCCTTGCCAGAGGCCCGGATGATGGCATCGCACGCTGAGCAATCTGGTGCCGCTGCGATTGCTTCTATGTCTCCGTTCTTCTTTAAGCCGGAGCGTGTGGAGGCGTTACTGGCCGTATTAAAGGAAATTGGACAGGCTGCTCCCCAGACTCCCCTTTATTATTACGATATTCCCTCGATGACCGGAGTCCATTTGCCGATGGTGGAGTTGCTGGAGCAGGGGCGTGAGCAGATACCCACGTTGCGAGGTTTGAAATACACGAACTCGGATTTCTTACAGATGCAGCGATGCATGCAGGTAGACGATGGCTATTTTGATGTGCTGTTCGGTCATGATGCCGTCTTGGCTGGTGGTTGGATGTACGGTGTTCGGGGCGCGATCGGCACGACCTATAATTTCATGGCTCCGCTTTATCATCAATTGCTTGATGCATGTGAACGTCATGACGATCAACAGGTTCAGCAATTACAGGCTGCTTCTTCAGACATTATTGCGGACCTGTTTGAACTGGGATTCTTGCCATCGGTCCGCGTATTGATGGAAGACATCGGTATTCGCGTCGGTCCACCAAGGTTGCCACTGTTGCCCCTGTCCGGGGATAAATCGGCACAACTCCGAGAGAAACTGGTTGCCAGGAATTTTCAGCAATGGCGTGAACGCCCGGGAGATTGATCCGGTCAATTATTCCGGGGCAGGATCGTCGGTGCATCGATACCGAATTTGTCTCGCAACGCCTTGGCCTTGTCACGGGCAACCTGCGCAAACCGGTCCTGGCTGATCTTGTCCAGCAAGGCTGCCAGTAAATCGTAATCACTGATCAGGATGCGTCGCGCATCCTCGAACTTGGGGTGATCATCGATGAATCGGTCAAGTTCTTTGATGGTCCCCTCGAGTACACTACGAGCATCATCGGTGCGCCCCAACCGATCATGGATTTCAGTGAGACGATGCAGGGATTGGTTGAGACGGATCTGGTATTGCAGGGAATCGGGGAACTGGCTCACCAGGGTGCGCTGGATATTGATGGAATCCATGATGAGTTCCTGGGCGGGTATCAATCGTTCGGATCCTCCTCGTGAGTTGTTATCACGAATTTCAAATTCAGCTCGATTGTAAAGTGCCTGGGCCACCAGTTTCCTGTATTCAGGGATATGCTGATACCGCCGTTGTAACTTGTCACAGACGATGACGGCTTCCTCGAGGCGTTCTCGTACTCGGTTCATGGGGACGGGTTGCCGGCCTCGTGGTATCTTGTGAATGAAGAGCAGGGCGTACTCGTACTGGTAGGTGGGGTTGTCTGGTTGACTGCGAAGCAAGTCGTCGACGATATTCCTGGCTTCGTGCCAGAGTTGCCAGGGATCGACCTGGGACCTAGGCCGATTGGAGACGCGTATCATGTTTTTCAGGCTGCGCACCAGTTCGATCTTGTAGATCGCATTGCCTGGATGTTGCCTCACCAGGTCGACGAGAAGTTTTTCTGCTTCGAGATGAAGGTCCGCTGGGATGAAATCTATTTCCCGGAGCAGTTTTTCGAGCAGGAAACTGGCTGTACCGGTCTCGCCCTGGCGAGTTCGAGGTCCGCTCTTCATGGGTTGGCCGAGTAGATTGTAAGTGCGGGCTCGCTGGAAGCGAGCGGCTTCTGCCTGGCGAATCGTCGGTGGCAGTTTGTTCAGTAAGGATAGAGCTGCCTGGTGTTCGGTCACGGAGTTGACCAGGTCACTGTTGGTGCGGTGAAGTGTTCCCAGCTCGTTACGAATCGCGATTTCCTGGATCTGGTAGTTGGAAGTGTCGGGAAATTCTTTTTGGAGTTTTTGGTAGGCCGTCAGGGCATCCTGGTAGGCCATCTTGGCCGAGGCAATGTGACCGAGCAATAACTGGATTTTTCCGACCCGTAGATGGGCCTCGGCAGCCTTGATTTGCAGCGTGGTGTCATCACGATTGTAGGCAATGAACTTGCCATAAAAATCCAGCATGTTTTCCAGCAGGCGTGCTTCGTCCGGAGTGACGGTAGATTCCTGGGGAATAATGAGGTCTGTTGCCTGTTGCCCAAAATTGTCCATGGGCGAGGTGGCTTGCGGACGTCCTACCGAGGCAAAAATCCCGTCCAGGGCTTCCATGGCAACTGCCAGGTTGTGTTCCGCTCGTTGGGACTGCTGGTCCGCTTCCTTGCGTTTGGTAACCGCGACCATCATGGCATCAGCCGTCTTTTTCTGCTGGCGATTTAATCCTTCCAGGGCACGCACGGTTGACAGGTAGCCCACCGATGCCGTCACGGCGACGAGCAGTAGCAGGCAGGCCGTAATGGCGACGCTCATGGCCAGCGCCGGGTTGCGCCGGCTCCAGTGTTGTACTTTTTGCAGCGAGGAACTGCGACGAGCGAGGATCGGTCGATCATCACGGAATCTTGTCAGGTCCTCTGCCAACTCGTGTGCTGTTGCGTATCGTTGATTAGTGTCCCTGGACACGGACTTTTGAATGATTGTTTCCAGGTCTCGCGGGATGTCAGCTCGTATTTCATGGAGGGGTGGAAGTGATCCCTCCATGATATGACGGATCAATTCCATGCGGCTTTCCTGCGCGAAAGCAGGCTGCAGGGCAGCAAGTTCATAGAGAGTGATTCCCAGGCTGTAAACCTCGCTAAGGGCATCACAGTTACCCTCGAACTGTTCGGGTGCCATGTAACGCAGTGTACCGACGACATCACCGGTTTGGGTGAGATTGTTGTTGTCCGCTGCCTTGGCCAAGCCAAAATCGGTAATCCAGGCGTTGTGCTCCTGGTCGATTAACAGGTTTGCCGGCTTGATGTCACGGTGCAGGATTCCATGTTCGTGCGCGTAGTGCAGCGCATCGGCAACCTGGATCCCAATGGTAGCAATCTGTTGCCAGTCCAATTGGAGACGGTTGGTGGACAGCAGGGCCGGTTTCTTCTCGTGTTGATCCGATTTCACAGGTGAAACCGGCGAGATGATCGGATCGGATTCGTCATCCCCCGTGGCAAAGGTAGCTGTATTCTCGCTACTCCAGCGTGTGAGATTAGCGGTCGGTTGCCCGGATGGACGTGCCGAGACCAGGGTATTGCCCAGCAGCATTTCGTTGTTCGTTTCGGCACCCGCCTGGTCACGCTGGGACTGGTAGTATTCCAGCAGGCTGTCCAGTCCATATCCCTCGATCAACTGCATCACGTAGTAGTAAATACCATCATGTTGCCCCACGCCGAATACCGGGACGATATTGGTGTGATGGAGACGGCCAGCTGACTTGGCCTCTCGCAGGAAACGCTCTACCTGTTTTTGTGAGCGTCCCATACCCTCGGTGGGCAGTACCTTGAGGGCGACACGTCGCGCCAGCGATTGTTGCCAGGCCTCGTAAACGATGCCCATGCCACCGCGTCCGATCTCGCGCAGGATGCGAAAGTCCCCGAGTTGTTCCGGCATATTAGACGGGGGTTTCACCGTAGAGGGACGTCGATCTTGCGAGGCCTTCTTTTGCTGTTTCAGTTGTTCCATCATGGCGATAGACGGAAACAGGGACTCGATTTCATCTGCGTGATCGGGGTGACGGGAGACGTAATCATGGATCGATGGATGTTCCCCACTGCGAATCCGCTTGGCGAATTCCTCGGCCAATACCTCAACCGGGTTCTCTTCTGAGTGCTCGTGGGGCATGGGATGCGTCCAGGGATTATGAGGAAAAGGAAAGTCCTGGTGTATTGACCAGTATTTCTCTCAGCCGTTTGAGGGCTCGTACATACCGGTTGCTGGCCGCGGCTTTTTGTAACCCGAGTGCCTCGGCCGTTTCCTGGTTGGTGAGTTCTTCAAAGTGTCGCAGTACCAGGACTTCACGATCCATCTCGTCCATTTGCTCTAACGCTTGCTCGATTCCTGCCAGCGCCTCGGCACGCATGGCAACCTGGCTGGGTGACGTTTGCTGGCCAACCAGGTAGGCAGCCAGCGAGACGGACGTTGCCTGGGGGGCCGCCCCCCGGGGGCGTCGTACTTCTCGTCCCGCGGCACGTCTTTGTGCCTTCACGTGGCGGCGATGAACGTTGATCAACGTTTGTCCGGTGATGGAACGGATCCAGATAAAAACCGAGACCACCGGCTTGTCCAGGTAATGAGGGATCCGTTTGACGGCATCCAGGTAAGATTCCTGGACCACGTCCGCGGGGTCCACGCGGCCGTGTAGCCGATGGTCCATCCGGAAGGCCACCATGCGTTGCAGGCGTTCGCGATGCTCGTCAAACAACTGGGCAAGCGTAGCTTCCCCGCTGTCGCGCAGCTGCGCCAGGACTTCTTCGTGACGAGGAGATTCGTCTGTCATGAGAAAAATCGAGGATCCAGTTACGTGTTGGTTGAAAGGAGTTAGCGTGAAAATCATTTTCGCGTCCGGATTTCTGGCGTCAACGGCAACTGTCGAAACTATATCTCTGCAAACCCCTGACATTTTCATTGGGCTCGCTTATTACGGCAAAAAATGGAAAAAAGAAATTTCCCTGCCGGGACCTGGTAAGGCTGGGTTGTTTTTTTCGAGGCCGCCGGGGAGGCGAGGTGTTTCACTCTCCAGACACCTTTTGTCAAACGAGCCACATGGTGGCTTTCCAGACCATTCGTAAAGGAGAATGATAATGAAACGTCAATTATTTGTATTGGGCCTGGTTGCTACGTTCGTGTTGCCCGGTTCCGGAGTATCGTTACTGCAGGCCAAGCCTCTCAAACCATCTGCCAGGAAAGCGAAACCAGCGAAATCGGTGAAACCGTTTGCGGCCCGGCCCAAACCGGTCTATTCGAAACCAGGAATTCCCAAGCCGGGAATCACGAAACCGACGTTGCCCATTGTGCCGCTGCATCCAAGGCCCCCGATCGTCGTGGTGCCGAGGGTTGCCCCCCCGATCATCATCTCGGTCGGACGGGTACGTCCAGTACGTAGAACTCTCTATTCCACGGTCGTGGTGGAGAAAGAGCGAAGTGTCCAGCCAGTGCGTATCGTCAAAATCCTCGACACGACTCACGTGCTGGTATCCCAGGCAGGCAAGACCCGCAAGGTCCGATTGCTGGGACTAGATCCGGTTACCAGCACCGAGGTTTATCCGGAGGTTCATGCGGCAGCCCTGGACTACATGAAAAAAGAATTTGAAGGTGAGTTGGTTTACCTGGGGTTTGACGAGTCTGTTGGAACGGAAGATGAGCAAGGAACCAGGCTGGCCTATGTTTACCGGTCGGAAGATCGAGAACTGCTCAACGAGGATGTGATTGAACATGGTTTTGCCGTGGCAGCCACGACCTATGAATATGATCAGAAGCGTGATTTCCGTAAGGATCAGTCGATCGCTGAAAAATCCCGTTTGGGAGTCTGGTCTGTCGTGTCAGGCTTGGGAGGGTGACGTTATTGATCGTTGTCTGTCGGATTCGTTTTGTAGTTGGGTGGGAGAGTTGTTTGTCTGGCCGCAGCTTTACCGGAAGGGGTGCTTCCAGGTGGGGTTGCGGCCGGTCTGTTACCCAGCAAAGGCCTGTCTTTCGAGTTTGTTTATTTGTCTTGGGTCGCTTATGATAAGCATTGGTAAATGAAGGTTCTGTGTGATTCTCAAGGGAACCCTGGTCGATGAGCAGGCTTGTTTGGTAGGGGTACCGTGGAATCGACTGGCGAAGATCAACTGGGAGAGTCTACCTGTGCCGAATGTAAAGATGTGGAGCTGGATTCAACGAGGGATGACTTCTGCGTTTCCTCTATTACTGGTTGCCCTGTTGGTGGGTTGTTGGACAGGACCCATTGCTGCGGATGAGCCGTCGCCAGCGGTCAAGACCAAGGTGAAAGCGACCGCTGAGCAACTGGACTTTTTCCGTCAGCGGGTAAAGCCGATCCTGGAAATGCGATGCTTGAAGTGTCACGGTGGCGAGACGAAGATTCGTGGTAAGCTGCGACTGACCAGTCGAGATCATGTGTTGCAAGGTGGTGAAACCGGGCCTGCCGTGTCGTTGACGAAACCGTCTGAAAGCCTGTTGCTGGAAGCGATTCGTTACGAATTGTTAGAGATGCCGCCGACCGGCAAGATGCCGCAGGCCGAAATAGACATCCTGGCTCGTTGGGTCAAACTGGGGCTCCCGTTTGACGAGAAAGCAATTGTGATGAAACAGCAGGCCCTGGTGGCGCCTGCGGTGGATGACAAGGCACGGAAATTCTGGTCGTTTCAACCCGTTGCGGCACCTGTGATTCCTACTGTCCAGCAACCAGGCTGGGTCAAGAACCCGGTGGATGCCTTCGTGCTTGCCCGGTTGGAAAACGCGAAGTTGAAGCCAGCCGTTCCGGCAAAAAAAACTGCCTTGTTGCGCCGTGTTTACTATAGCCTGGTAGGGTTGCCTCCCGATCCAGAAGTGGTGCAAACTTTCCTGGCGGATAAATCACCTGATGCCTTTGAAAAAATTGTTGACCGGTTGCTGGAGTCTCCCCAGTACGGGGAACGCGCGGCACGCCACTGGTTGGACCTGGTCCGCTATGCAGAGTCCAATAGTTACGAGCGTGACGGCACCAAGCCCTTTGTGTGGCGATACCGTGATTATGTCATTCGGTCATTAAATCAGGATAAAGCGTATGATCAGTTTGTCCTGGAACAGTTGGCTGGCGACGAGTTGCCTACGCGAACACCTGAACACTTGATTGCTACGGGATATTACCGGCTGGGGATCTGGCAGGATGAACCGGTTGATCGCGTGCAGGAACTTTACGAGGACCTGGATGATATCGTGACGACCACTTCCCAGGTGTTCCTGGGGCTCACGATGAATTGTGCAAGATGTCACGACCACAAACTGGATCCGCTTCCCCAGCGTGATTATTACCGGTTCATGGCGTTTTTTCACAACATCAACCGGTACGGCGTTCGTAACGCCAAGAGCGTCGCCCAGTTCTCGCTGCGTGACATCATGGCTCCGCGGGAGCAGTCGCAACACCAGGAACAGGTGAAGGATCACCTGCTGCGTGTGGAGAAGATCGAAAAACAGATAGCGGCGATCGAGAAGCGAGTCATTGGCGATTTTCAGTCCGTGGAAAAAGAAGATTTTAAGTTTGAACAGCACAAAATTCCGCTGCTCAAGAAGCGTGTTCCCAAGCTGTTGAGCAAGCAGCAGTTTCAACAGTACGTGCAATTAAAGAAACAGCAAAAGCAATTAACCAACGTTAAGCCTGCTGCTCTCACCCAGGCGCTTTGCGTGACGGAGATGGGGCGCCAGTCCCGCGAGACATTTGTCCTGGCCAGGGGAAATGCCCATGCCCCGGGAGAACAGGTTGAGCCAGGCTTTCCCGAGGTCCTGGGCTTTTCTGATCCCGTGATCAAGGAGTTGCCAGCGGAAAAGAAATCGAGTGGTCGACGCACGGCGTTGGCTCGCTGGATCATTGATCCACGTAATCCCCTGACAGCCCGGGTGATGGTGAACCGGTTGTGGCAACAACATTTTGGTCGTGGAATCGTACAGACCCCCAACGATTTTGGTTTCCAGGGAATGGCCCCAACGCATCCGCAATTACTGGACTGGCTGGCCTCTCAGTTGGTGCAAGGTGGCTGGAAACTCAAGCGAATTCACAAGCTTATCCTGATGTCCAATGCTTACCAGATGGCGTCCCAGGCGCCGCAGGATACATTGGCCAGGGATCCGGAAAACAAGCTGTTTTCACGGTTTGCGATGCGACGCCTGGCGGCAGAAGAAGTTCGCGATACGATTCTAAGTGTTACGGGTAGTTTGAATCCGAAAATGTTCGGACCAAGTATCTATCCGGATATTCCCAGGGAAGTCAAGCTGGGCCAGTCACGGCCGGGTGAGGGCTGGGGGAACTCGAGTCCGGAAGAAAAGTCGCGTCGAAGTATTTATATCCATACCAAGCGTTCGCTGGCAGTTCCATTTATCAGCGCTTTCGATGGACCTGATACGGACACGACCTGTCCGATTCGATTCGAGACGACCCAACCCACGCAGTCCCTGGCGATGCTGAATGGGCCATTTGCTCACCAGCAGGCAGCGGTATTTGGTAATTATCTGCGTAAGCAGCTGGAGGTGCAGGATGTGCGTGGGCAGGTAAGCCTCGCGCTGCGACGATCCCTGCAACGGCCGGTGACTGATCAGCAAATCGAACAGGGTGTGAAATTCATCAAGCAGCTGCAGCAGGAGCATGGCGTTTCTGCTGCCAAGGCCCTCGATTATTTCTGCCTCGTGATGTTGAACCTGAACGAGTTAATTTACCTGGACTGAGTGAGAAAACGAACCTGGTGACAGGTGCTCGGCAATAGAAGGAAAACGAAAAATGACCCAATCTAACGGGAAACAATATCCGCAGAACTTTTGCGGCCGCACACGACGCCAGTTTCTCTGGGAAGCAGGTGGCGGTTTTGCCGGAGTGGCCATGGCTGGCATGCTCGGTGACGATGGATTCCTGGATCGACAAACACGGGCTGCTGATGGAGTCAGTAAATACGTCAACCCGCTGGCGCCGCGCCAACCCCATTTTAAACCGAAGGCCAAGAACGTCATCTTCCTGTTTATGTATGGTGGTCCTAGTCACATCGATACGTTCGATTACAAGCCGACCATGAAAGGCATGGACAACAAGACGGTTGACGTGAAAACGTTCGGGCGTGGTGGGCACAAGAAAAGTGGGCGAATTGTTGAACCTCGCTGGGATTTTAAGCAGTACGGTGAATGTGGTAAGTGGGTTTCTGATCTGTTTCCACACTTTGCCGAGTGTGTCGACGACGTGGCTTTCCTACATTCGATGACCGCGGATTCACCGATTCACGGTTCAGCACTGTTGATGATGAATTCCGGCAGTATTGTCAGTGGCAGTCCCTGTCTCGGGACCTGGGTGAATTACGGACTCGGTACGGTGAATCAGAATCTTCCTGGCTTTGTCGTCATGTTGGATCCGCGTGGCGGTCCGATTAGCGGCCCGAAAAACTGGTCCAATGGCTACATGCCGGCCCATTACCAGGCAACAGTCATGCGCAGTTCCGGATCGCCGATCCTGAACCTAAGCCCTCCGGCAGGAACGACAGGTGCAATCCAGGAAGAATTACTCCACACCCTGAAGGAGTACAATGTTGAACATGAGAGAATAAGAGCAACGAATTCGAACCTGGCTGCCCGTATCGCCAGCTACGAACTTGCTTTCAAGATGCAGAAGTCCGCGCCGGAAGCCGTTGATCTGGAACAGGAAACCGAGGCCACCCAGAAACTCTACGGACTTGATGACAAGAAAACGGCCGCTTTTGGACGCCAGTGCCTGATGGCGCGAAGGCTGGTCGAGCGTGATGTTCGCTTTATCCAGATCTATTCCGGCGGCAATCACAATGACGCCAACTGGGATGCGCATGGTGACCTGGCTCACAACCATAACCTGCACGCAGCGGAAACAGATAAACCGATCGCCGGGTTACTCAAGGATCTCAAGCAGCGGGGAATGCTGGATGATACCCTGGTTGTCTGGGGCGGTGAATTCGGTCGTCAGCCGACCGCGGAATATGCCAAGGGGACCGGGCGCGATCATAATGCCTACGGCTTCACCATGTGGATGGCTGGTGGCGGGATCAAGGGTGGTGTCAGCGTCGGGGAGACCGATGAACTGGGGAGCGCGGCTACGAAAGATCGTATGCACGTGAAACACCTTCATGCCACGATCTTGCAGCAACTGGGCCTGGATCCGAATCGATTGTCCTACTTTTACGGGGGACTGGATCGAAAGCTGGTTGGTGTCGAAGGAGCTGATCCGATCGCCCAGATTATCTAGTGTGGTGTAAATATCGAGGTAATGTTACCAAGTGACGTGCTCAGAAACGGTATCTACGCTTTTTAGACGCTTGAATCATTCGATAGCTTGATTTATGCTGTGGAAATAGGTTTTATTCTTATCAAGTAGATTTTTTATAGTCGAAGGAGGTGTTCCGTGAGCCGACGTTCACAGAAAGGTTTTACCCTGGTGGAGTTGCTGGTTGTGATTGCCATCATCGGTATCTTGGTTGCCTTGCTCTTGCCGGCAGTTCAGGCCGCTCGAGAAGCAGCTCGTAAAATGAGTTGTGGTAATAATCTAAAGCAAATTGGTATCGCGCTGCACACGTACCATGAAACGTACAAGCAGTTGCCACCAACTGGAATTTTCTTCTGGACACGTCAGTCCAACAATGCGTATCGCTGGCGTGGATCAACGCGAGGTGGTGATCTGATCAAGCTCTTGCCATTCATGGAGCAGGATCCTATCTACAAGCAGTTGGATTTCCGATTGGCAGATGTGCCTCGCGGACCGAATGAATTCGAGGAACAGATTAACCCGATCACCGGTGTTTACTATCGGGCCGAGGTGATTCCTAATTTCCTTTGTCCTTCGGCAAACTGTGATCCTCACATCGATGCTACGAACCTGAAGACGGCGCGTTCCGTGTCATGTTATTCTCAGTCCATGGGTGCACAGCTCAATACCTCCCGTGGAAACTGGTGTAATGATTATCCAGGGAATATTTTCGGAACAGGTAAAGCGAACCACGCTGGCGATGCCCGCTCGAGTGGTGTTTCTGGCGTCTTTGCCCGAGGTCACTGGGCCGCCCGTTTCCGAGATATTACGGATGGTACGTCGCAGGTGATTGCTTATGGTGAGGTTCTACCTCAGAAAGATGTCACCAAGTGCTGGGGATGGTTCCACTTCAACGAGTGGCCTTCCGGTACCCATTCTCCGATTAATTATCCGATTCGTGGACGTGGTGAAAGAGGCGCCTATGGTGCCCAGGATTGTAACCATTACTACAATCTTCAGACATCGATCGGTTTTCGTTCCCAGCATAAGGGGGGAGCCCAGTTCGTATTCGCGGATGGTTCGGTTCATCTCTTGCCTGAAACGCTGGATTACCTCACCTACAACCGGCTCGGTTGTCGACGTGATGGTGAACCCATCGGGGATGGATTTGAGCCCTAAGCTGGTGAATGCTGTGGTCCTCGGATCACACAACAGCAGTTAGTTACAACCGATCGTGTTCGCTTGCGAGCACGGTCGGTTTCTTTTTGGAGGATGGTCAACGGGTGCTCTGGGATCGTCTGACACAATCTGTTACGTTTGCAGGCCTGGGAAATGTTCCCCTGGTCTGGTGCTGTTCCGGATACCACGTGTTATGAGTCAATCACTTCGCATCCAGCTGGTGACTCCCGCCCCGGTTAGGAGTCTTCACGGTAACCGTGTGACGGCAGTGCGGTGGGCACGGTTGTTGCGAGAACTCGGTCACCGGGTCGATGTGACGAACGAATGGAACGGCAACGAATGCGACCTCCTAGTCGCATTGCACGCCCGGCGCAGTGCGCGGTCGGTGGCGGAATTTTCCGGTCGGTTTCCCGATAAATCGCTGATCGTGGTCCTGACGGGTACGGATCTGTACCGTGATTTACCCGGTTCATTGGCGGCACGAGAATCACTGGAGTTGGCCACCCGGCTGGTGATGCTTCAGTCGGATGGAATGCGATACCTTTCCACGGATTGCCGAGGCAAGACGCGAGTCATTATCCAGTCTGCCAGGAAACCGAAGCGACAGATTCCAACTCTGAAACGTACGATGGAAGTCTCTGTGGTGGCACACCTGCGGAGCGTGAAAGATCCGTTTCGGGCAGCTCTCGCGAGTCGCCGGTTACCAGCTTGTTCCCGGATTCGAATTATCCAGGTAGGGCGGGCCATGTCCGAGAACATGCAGCTGCGAGCAGAACGAGAAGCTGCACACAATCCACGTTATCGCTGGCTGGGCGAATTGCCGCGTTGGCAAACGCAGCAGCGATTGCAACGCAGCCAACTGCTCGTCGTGAGTTCACGAATGGAAGGAGCACCCAATGTAGCGTCCGAGGCGCTGGCGGCGGGTGTGCCCATGTTATCGTCTCAGATTTCCGGCATGCAGGGCCTGCTGGGTAGCGATTACCCGGGGTATTTTCCGGTGGGGGATACGGGGCGACTGGCAGAGATGATGCTGCAGGCGGAGCAGGATCAGGGGTTCTACCGGCGGTTGAAGCAGGCCTGCCAACGCCTGCGACACCTGGTTTGCCCCGCTCGGGAAAAACGACTCTGGCGGCAATTGTTACAGGAAATCTGTTAAAACGATCCCGGCGGCATTTGGTTTTGCCGCTGCCACGATGGACGTCCTGGGTTACAATAAGGAACAGGTCGCCACGGCCTCATGGTTAGCAGTCCCGTCTCGTCACTCGGCTTGGAGAACATTGCGTGGCTACGGACGCAGTTCCTCGATCACCCGTCGCACCACTGACGCAGAACTGGATTCTGGGTTCTTGGGCCGACGCGTTTTTTATCATTGGCACGCCGGTGTTCGTGCTGCCAGCGATCTTGCTGCTGTTTTTCACAGGCGGGGAGCTGCTGGTCTGGAGTACCTTTGCAGTTGTCAATACGTCCCATCATTTACCAACGTTCCTGCGTATCTATGGTGACCGGGATCTTCTGAGTCGGTTTCGCTGGAGCCTGCTGCTGGCGCCGATCATCCCCTTCACGTGCTGCATGGCAGCCGTGGTGTTCCTGATTCGTAGCGGCAGCTCGATGAACAACCTGCTCTACCTGTATACGATCGTGACGGTGTGGGATCTGTGGCACTTCCTCATGCAGCATTATGGCTTTATGAGAATTTATGATCGACATAACCGAGCACCCCGGAAGATTGCTTCCCGCATGGACTTGTACCTGTGCGGGTCGTGGTTCATTTATATCATGCTGGCCACGGTGGCCTGGTTGCCCAACCTGCTCTACCAATTAGCGATCGATTGTGGCGTACCGTTGCTGAACTTCCTGGACTCAGGGTTCCTGTCGGGTTGTCAGTGGTTGGCCCTGGGAATCGCGGTCCTGGTGACGGTCAGGTATTGCTTTTACCTGCGTTGGTGTCGGCGAAATGCGTATTTTATCAGTTATGCCAAGATCGCGCTCATGGTGGTAACGTTTGGCATGATGTACCTGACGTATGTTCCGCATGGTGCCATGGACTGGTTCATTGAACAACTCACGACGACTTTTAATGCCCTCTTCCAGGCACGCGTCCGCCTGGCCGATGGGCAGGTAGCCTATGCTCGCGGATTCAATCCAAGTGGTGCCCAGTGGACCCTGTTGTCCGGTTTTGCCACCCTGGGAATTGTTCACGTCACCCAGTACCTGGCGATTGTCTGGAAATACAATCGAAACCTGGCTCAACGGAAACAGTCGGTGCGTGCCGGTATGTTCCAGTGGTGTTTTTCTCGTGGGCAGGGTGTCAGCCTGGCGGCAGTGATCGGAGGTTACCTGGTGTTCTGCATGGGGTATGGGTACGTGGTCACGATGGGGCCGGGGAACCCGGTACAACCGGAAGTGCCCTACAACTGGCTGGTCGGCTTGCTGGCTTCCATTCTCTTTGCCTCTACCATTACTCATTACTACTTCGATGGGTTTATCTGGAAGGTCCGTCACAAGGAGAATCGCCAGAACCTGGAAATGGAAGAAAGTGCAGATCCGGCCAGTGGAAAAACGGTTTCCTGGTGGGATCGATCGGGGACGCTGTCCCCGCTGAAGGCGATCTCGTGGCAGGCAGTTTATTTCCTGCCACCGATTATCCTGTTATCCGGATGTTACTGGGTTACCCAGCAGCAAACGGTCCGTGATCCCGTCTATCAACTGCGAGCCGTATTGAAATCAGCCCAGGTCGCGCCTGGTGTGTTTGAGGTGACATCGGCACAGCAGGAACGAGCCAGCAGCCTGATCGAGAACATTGAACGTCAACTGGTAATCGAAACCAGGATGATGGATCTCTTTCCCCAGAAACGTCACAAGACCTATGCAGCGCACCTGACATACTGGAAGTCGGTCGGTCGGATCTCGTTACTGGAACAGGGCTGGGACAGCGTGGCCGAGGTGCGTCGCCACCTGCACCAGGTCGACCAGGCGAGAAAAATGTACGTGGAATCGATGGCCTTACCCGGGAGTTTCGCCCATCGCGAAGAACTGGAACTGACCGAGAAAGATATCGAACAAACAGTCGGGGAATTCGAGGAGCAAATCAGTAACCTGATTCGGATGATTGATTCCCTGCAGGAACCCCTGCCTGGTGACTAGAGCAGGGTAGCCTGGTTTTCAGCCACGGACTCTTAAAAGAGAAAGTAACGCTGGGCCAGTGGCAGGGACTCCGCTGGTTCACACGTCAGGTGTTCTCCATCGGCCGTGACATGATATGTTTCCGGATCGACCGTGATTTCCGGCGTGGCATCGTTCAGTTTCATGTCCTGCTTGCTGATGCCACGACAGTTCCTGACGGCCTCGAGTTGTTTTCCCAGCCCGTACCCCTCGGCAACCTGCTCCTGTTCGCACAGTTGGCTGACAAACGCCACGGAAATGGGGCCAGTTGCTTTTCCATAACCGCCAAACATCGGACGCATAAAGGAGGGTTGCGGTGTGGGAATGGACGCATTCGGATCGCCCATCTGGGACCAGGCGATGACGCCACCCTTGATAACCAATTCCGGCTTGGCACCGAAAAAGGAAGGTTTCCACAGGACCAGGTCGGCCAGCTTGCCGACCTCGACCGAACCAACCAGGTGGGACATCCCATGGGCAATGGCCGGGTTGATGGTGTACTTGGCGACATAACGCTTGATGCGCTCGTTGTCGTTACCGGCGTTATCCCCGGGGAGTGATCCACGCTGCTGCCGCATCTTGTCGGCCGTCTGCCAGGTTCGAGAAATGACTTCCCCCACGCGTCCCATGGCCTGGGAATCGGAACCCATAATACTGATGGCCCCCATGTCGTGCAGGATATCCTCGGCGGCAATGGTTTCTCCGCGGATGCGGCTTTCTGCAAAGGCCACGTCCTCGGGAAGGTTCTTGTCCAGGTGATGACAGACCATTAGCATGTCCAGGTGTTCGTCAATCGTATTGACCGTGTAGGGTCGTGTTGGATTCGTCGAACTGGGCAATACGTTTTGCTGGCCGCAGACTCGTAGGATATCAGGAGCGTGGCCACCGCCAGCTCCCTCGGTGTGATAGGTGTGAATGGTGCGTCCCTTGAAGGCGGCAATTGAATCCTCGACGAAACCGGATTCGTTCAGGGTATCGGTGTGAATGCAGACCTGGACATCCAGCTTTTCTGCCTCGGTCAGGCAGCAATCGATCGTTGCCGGTGTGGTTCCCCAGTCCTCGTGAAGCTTGAGTCCCACGGCGCCACCGAGTACCTGCTCCTCGATGCCTTCCGGCTTTGCCGAGTTACCCTTGCCCAGGAAACCAAAGTTGAGGGGCAGGTCGTCGGTTGCCTGCAGCATCATTTGAATGTGGGTTGCTCCCGGGGTGCAGGTCGTGGCACAGGTACCCGTTGCCGGACCCGTACCGCCACCAAGCATGGTGGTGAGGCCACTGGCAACTGCTTCCAGCGCCTGTTGCGGGCAGATGAAGTGGATATGTGTGTCGAGGCCGCCAGCAGTCAGGATCTGGCCTTCGCCGGCAATGACCTCGGTGGTTACGCCCACGATCATCTGCGGATCGACGCCTTCCATTACGTCTGGATTTCCTGCCTTGCCGATGCCCACGATGCGTCCGCCCTTGATTCCGATATCGGCCTTGACGATTCCCGTGTAGTCGATGATGAGAGCATTGGTGATGACCACGTCCAGGGCTGCTGCCTGGGAAACGCCGGTGGCTTGTCCCATGCCATCACGCAGGACCTTGCCACCGCCGAACTTGCATTCGTCGCCATAAACCGTATGGTCCTTTTCGACTTCCAGCACCAGGGAAGTATCCCCAAGACGAACTCGGTCACCGGTGGTGGGGCCATAGATGTCTGCGTAACCGGCTCGTGAAATTTTGTATGCCATGATAATGCGCCTGGAACAGGGAACGTTGAATAGTTGAACTATTGGCTGCTTTTATGAGCAAACGACTTGGCCTGGATCCGCTCCAGGGTGGCTGCTCGATTCTCGTCGTTGACCGGGCCATCCGCGAGGTTGTTGCCTCCACGGATAACCTGGTTGCCGGCAATGTCGACCAGTGTGACGGTCTTGGTTTCACCAGGTTCGAAGCGAACAGCAGTGCCGGCTGGAATATCCAGTCGTTTTCCGTAGGCCTGTTCCCGATCGAATTCCAGGGAAGGATTCGTCTCCACGAAATGGTAATGGCTACCTACCTGCACCGGTCGGTCTCCCATGTTGGTAATGCCCAGGTCCACCGTGGCACGCCCAGCGTTTAATTCGACGTCCTCACCGGTGGTCGTGTAGGTACCCGGGATATCGGCCTCCTCGCCAGACTGATCACCAAAGACTTCCAGGTTCGGGACGGGAAGAAAGCTGCCAGCCAGGGCCAACTGCAGGTTGCCATCCTCGGCGGCAATCGGGTGATGCACGGTGACCAACTTGGTACCATCCGGAAAGGTTCCTTCCACCTGGACCTCTGGGATCATTTCGGCAACTCCCGGCATGACCTGCCGCCGTCCCAGGAACTGGCGACCCAGGTCCATTAATTCGGCGACCGAGCGGCCATCTCGAATGGATTCCAGTAACTGTGTGGCAATCAGGGCCACGGTTTCCGGGTAATTCAGTCGTAGGCCGCGGGCCAATCGCTTCTGGGCCAGGAAGCCAGCATTATGAAGGTCCAGTTTTTCGGTTTCGCGTGGTGTAAGATGCATGACGTTGTTCCTTGTTTACCACTTGCGGGCCCAGGGGGTTTCCCCCAGGAACTCCTCCAAGAAGCATAACCTTCGAGTAATGCAGTCGGCAACCAGTTCGGTCGTAATTCCTGCAATTCTGAGTATTAAGCCACCTGCCACCGGGCTGACGGTTTCTATCAGGGAATCTGCTGAACTAACCGGTTCATTGCTCACCTCGTCCTGGATTCGTGTCGCGGCTGCTTCCAGTCTCGTCCCGATCAGCACGACAAGGGCCAGGCAATGGAACCGCCCAACACGAAAAGGACTTTCCAGGGGACCGTCCCTGGCGTCGAGCAAGAGGCGATCGCTGATCAGTTGCTGCTGGCCCTGGTAGATGTCGATCTGGCTGCGGTAGCGTGTGAAATCCCAGCTCTCGCCCCGGGTGCGACGTCCACTGGTGAGCCAGTCCAGCAGCACCACCGAGCCCTCGGTGGCCAGGTGATATTCCTGGTGTTGATCGTACATGGAGTCGGCAAAACACGTCACCGGGTCGGGGACGGAGATCAGCAGGGAGCCATCGTCGACATGTGCCTGCAACGATTGTCGACAGCCGATGCCCGACGGATCGCGGTAGACCTTGGTGGAGGCCTGTGTACCGAGAACACAGGTGGTGTTGTTGGTCAGTCGCATGTCGAGGTGGATTTGATCTCCGGCAACCAGGCCACCTCCAAAGGTGCTGGCATAAACCCAGGCTGCGGATCCATGCCGCCGCGGGGTGATCAGTTTAAGTGGATTGGTCGCGCGGGAATGCGTGATCTCGGTACGATCTCGGACCCGGGTTAATTCCAGCAGGCCATGTCCAGGGAGCAATTCAGCCATGTGAATGATCTTTCGCGATCTTTGGACGGGGCCCGCGTGAATCGTTTTCCTAGACACTTAAATGTTGGCTGACAAGTTCATCCGTGAGCTGGTCGGTGGTTCCATCAGCAACCACGCGACCACGATTCATGATGTAGAATCGATCCCCGAATTCACGGACAAAATCCAGGTACTGCTCGACCAGGATAATGGTCATCCCGGACTGGGTGGCCAGGTCCTGGAGGACCCCACCGATCTGTTGGATAATATTGGGTTGAATCCCCTCGGTGGGTTCGTCCAGCAGCAGGACCTTGGGATCACCGACCAGCGCCCGGGCGATGGCCAGTTGTTGCTGTTGTCCCCCGGAGAGGTCTCCTCCCATGCGTCCTTTCATTTCCTGGAGCACGGGAAAGATCTCGTAAACATGATCGGGAATCGTGGCGCCCCGTTGTGGATTGGCTTGCAAGCCCACCTTGAGATTCTCTTCCACGGTGAGCTTGGCGAAGATCTGTCGACCCTGGGGGACCAGCCCCAGTCCGGACTTGGCACGTCGATGCGCAGAGAGGCTCGTGACGTCCAGTGTCCCCAGTTGAATTGATCCCTGGGATGCCTGCAGCAGTCCCATGATATTCTTCAAGAGGGTGGTCTTGCCAACACCGTTACGTCCCATGATGCAGGTGACCTCGCCGGCGGTCATGGACATGCACACATCCTGCAGGGTGCGGATAGAGCCATACGAGAAGGAAACGTTGTCGACCGTAAGCATGGTATGAATTCTGAATTCCTGGTGTTAAAAGTTGGCAAGGGGACCCGTTATTTTAGCGTCCCAGGTAAGCTTCCACGACTTTCTCATTGGCCTGGACTTCTTCCATCGATCCCTGGGCCATGATCATGCCTTCGTTGAGTACGGTGACGGGTGCGTTCAGCAGCCGAACGAAATCCATGTCGTGTTCGATCACGATAATGCTGTGTTCTTCCTGGAGTTCCAGGAGCAGTTCTGCCGTGAGGACGGTTTCCTCGTCGGTCAAACCGGCCGCTGGTTCGTCGACCAGCAACAGCTGGGGCGAGGAGAGGATCAGCATGCTGATTTCCAGCCACTGCCGTTGCCCGTGGCTCAGGGAGCGGACCAGGCGATTGGCATCATCGTCCAGTCGGACTCGTTGCAGCAGGTTGGCGATGCGGTCTTCTTCCTCGCTGGAAATCCGGCCGACGACGTTACGAGTCAGGCGTTGCCAGTTGGGTAACGCCAGCTCCATGTTCTGGGTCACGGTCAGGCCATCGAAAATGGATGGAGTCTGGAACTTGCGTCCCACACCCAGGCGAGCAATCTGGGCTTCCGGCCAGTTGGTAATGTTACGGTCTGCAAAAGTCACCTTGCCGGTCGTGGGTGGCGTTTTCCCGCTGATCACATCGCAGAGGGTGGTCTTGCCGGCGCCGTTGGGACCGATGATGACATTGAGTTGGTAATGCGGTATGCCGTAGTGCTTGATATCCAGGGCCTTGAAACCGTCAAACACCACGGTCAGGTCGTCCACGCTGAGAATGTCTTTATTTAGTTCATGCGTTTCGTCGTGTTGCCGCTGGATACTGCGAATGCGGCGTAGTCTCTCCTGGAGACCGGATTCCCCTTCGGCTTCGAAGCGAGGATCAAGCTCGTCGGCAGCATCCTGGGCACTTGTTTCAGACTTTTTCAGGCCTTGTAACCAGGCTTTCAATCGGGGGCCCAGGCCCATCAGGCCGGTCGGAAAGAGCAGGACCACACTGACGAACAGGCCACCCATGATGAATGGCCAGTACGTGGGCTGCCAGACCGTGTAGGCGTAAATGTTTTCGGGCAGTACGTCCTTGAGGAACCAGAAGATCTCGCGCTGGGAGGTGGAGAAGTAATAGGTCTGGTTCACCACGATGGCACCGATGATGGCACCTACCAGTGTGCCGCGGCCTCCCACGGCGACCCAGATGACGACCAGGATGGAAGCCTGTACCTGGAGATCAGAAGGCGTGATGATTGTTTTTTGTGGCGTATAAAGGAGTCCTCCCAGTCCTGCAATCATGGCACTGATCGCGAAGATGAAGACCTTGAACTGGTATGGCTGATAGCCGGCAAAACGCAGGCGGCTTTCGTTGTCACGGACAGCCACCAGGACCCGCCCTAACCGAGAATGAACCAGTTTTCGGCAGAACAGGTAAACGGCCAGCAGGCAGAGAGCGGTAATAAAGTAGAGTCCCAGCTTGACCTGTTTATCCGTTCTGATCTTGTAGCCAACAATCTTGGAATCGGTCCAGGATCCCAGCGGTGTGTCCGATCCGTCTTCCGTGGTCAGCTTGATTTGGCTCAGCTCTTGCTGGGTCTGGGCAACATGAATGTGACGTTCGACCTCGACCGTCAGGCGATAGCCGTCTGCGGTTTCGGACAGGGTAACACCCTCGTGCTCGCGCCCGTACTTCTCGAGTGCGGTTTTCAGTGCTCCCGCTACGGGTGGACTACCAGGGCCCGCCGCAAGGTTGTAATCTATTTTTTCACGTGAACTGAGAATGATACGGTCGAAATTAGTCAATCCGTTGGTTCCACACAGCTTGACCTCGTTCATGTTGAAAACCAGGAATGCTGCCAGCACGATGGCCTGGGTCAGAACGGCAAAGAAAACGCCGCGAACCCGGCTGCGAAAGACAAAGAAACCGATGATCCCCGCCACGATGCCGGGAATGATCATTCCTAGCAGGATGGTCAGGGGAAGAGACCAGAATGGTTTCCAGAAAAAGGGAACGGTCCAGTCTGCCTGGGACTGTCCGACTTCACCGGGGTAGACCACGAACAGGCAGGCCGGGATCTTGCCCCAGGCGTTGGCATCAATAATACCCTCGGGACCACCATGATGGGCCAGGTACATTCCCATGGCATAGCCACCCAGGCAAAAGAAGAGTGCCTGGCAGAGACAAAGTAACCCGGTGTAACCCCAGATCAGGTCCAGGCTGATGGCCACGATGGCATAGCACATGTACTGTCCAAGCCGACTGAGCGTATTGATCTCAACTCGCCCCGTTGTATTCAGCCAAGGCAGTACCACCAGTCCACCAAACACCACGATACCCAGCAACAGGTATCGTTTGATTTTCTGTTGCCTGGTCTCGGGCAGGCGAAAGTCACCCAGTTGATCAATCATCGGCAAGTCTCCCCTTGGGTGGGAAGAGTCCCGCAGGTCGCCACTGAATAAACATGACGACCGTCAGCAGGATCAAGACCTTGGCCCAGATGACGCCGTTTTGGCTAAACAGGGGTTCGACAAACTTGTTGATGACACCCAGTCCGAGGCCTGCCCAGACGGCACCCGCCAGCTCGCCCACGCCCCCGGTGACCACGACCAGGAATGAATCGACAATGAAATTCTGTCCCATGTCCGGAGTCACGCTGCCGTAAACGCAGATGAGTGAGCAGCCGGCGATGCCTGCCAACCCGCTGCCCAGGGCAAATGTCAGCCCATCGACCCGGCGTGTGTTCACGCCCAGGCTGTTGGCCGTGTCGCGGTTCTGGACCGTGGCGCGAATCAACAGGCCAGACCGGGTGTACTTGAAGAGCACGTGAATGGCCAGGACGCAGGCTGCTGCCATGATCACCACGAAGAAGCGTCCGTAACCCAGTACCAGACCGGTGATCGGTTCCATGCCACCGACCAGCGTTTCCGGGCTGCTCAGTCCGATGTTATCCCCGTAACGGACGCGAGCCGTCTGGATCAGGATCAGTCCGATTCCCCAGGTTGCCAGCAGCGTGTCGAGGGGGCGGCCATAGAGGTGACGCACGACGAGTCGTTCAATCAGGTACCCCACCAGGCCCGCCGCCAGGAAAGCAACCGGGAACGCAGCCACGAAGTACCAGTCGTTGGGATTATCCGGTGGACGATGCCCAAACAGCTCCTGCATCTCATAGGCGGCATAGGCGCCCACCATCATTAATTCGCCATGGGCCATGTTAATGACCCCCATCTGACCAAAGATAATGGCCAGGCCCAGTGCCATCAGAACCAGGATGGATCCCAGCGAAATCCCGTTCACAATATCCTGGACCTTGCGTACCCAGTAGTGATATTTATCAATAGAGGCAACCGCGGTTTCAAACGTGGCACGAAGATCCTTGGCGAGCTTGCCGCGCTTTAGCATGTCTTTCATCACGCTGCTGCCCCGCAGGCTGCGAACCAGTTGCAGTTCTTCTGCAGCCTGTCGGCGGTCTGCCGTTTTCTGGCCGCGGAGATTTCCGCTGACACGGATCAGCAAGGCACTCTCGTGGGCCGCATTCCGTACTTTCTTGCTGCTATCGGATTTGGCAACTTCCTGCAGGGGTTCCAGGAAGACAGGATCTCGACTGTTACCGAATCGCTGAACCGCTGCCAGTCGTTTCTTTTCATCAGGTGAGCCAAAATCTTCCAGGAAGCGGAGGATATTAGCGACCACGCGACGTTCACGTGTGGCTGGTCCCAGTTCCTCCAGACCATCTGGATTGATATCCTCGAGTGGCTCGCGTGTCAGGGGATCGAGCAGGGGTGCCAGACTGCGGTCCCCACGCGTGACAAACTCGTCACAGACGACGATTCGATCCTGGTCGGACCAGAGATAAACGCTGCCCTCGGTATAGGAGCGAAAGAACCTGGCCAGGCGAGCATCACCCGTCTTGCCCAGGGCTTGCATCGCAGCCTGACGCTGCTTGGTGTTGCGCCCTTTGAGAAGATCCAGTTGACGGTAGATTTCGGCGTCATCGGCCCAGCTGGAAGCGATGGGACCGAACACGAGCCCAAGGAAGAAAAAGAGGATCCAGCAGGCGTATCGCAGGAAGCATCGTTGATCGCTGACTGGCCGCATTCGCAAACGATCCTTCCCTGGTATCAAACTGCTAAAAAGGTGTGACGTGGTGGCGGAAAAAGAGATCCGTTTCCCTGCCTCGGATGCAAAGATACCATGTCATCTGACGCACGGGGAGTAGGCTAAAACGAACAAGACCGCATGGCCTTTGGGCGATGCGGTTTGCGGGCAGGAACCATCATGGCATGGCGTGGCTGGCCACCCTCGATGTTTCCTGGAAATGAAAAGTGAATCGCCAGGTGCCGCGGTGCCGCGCCGTTGGCGCGACACCGGGCAACGGGTCGATTCGTATGGCTTACTTCAAGCCTTTTTCTTCACAGAACTTCTTGAACGCCTGGACGAACTTCTGGTTCTCCGGCGTATCGAGACTCTGGAAATAGTTCCAGGCTGCCAGGTGGCCTACCAGCGGCGGCACGTCCATGGCTCGCAGTTCATCTTCAGCAACCGAGAATGCCATGATCGGGCAATCGGCGGAAGTTAAACCCTGGTTCGCAAATTCCTTGTAGAAAGGAACGTTGCTGTCGCCATTGATGGTGGACAGCACGCAGGCATCGCCGGAAGCGGCAAATTCCTTGATTCGCTGAACCATCGTCTGGTAATCCTGGTGATGGAAAGGTGTGTATTCCTCGATGATGTTCTCATCGGGAACGCCACGGGCCTTCAGGTATGCTTTCAGTACCTTGTTGGCCGTTCGTGGGAAGACGTAATCCGTTCCCAGCAGGAAGAACTTCTCACAGCCCTGCTCAAGCATGTAGGCAGCAGCTGGATTCAACTGCTGGTTCGGGGGAGCGGCCGTGTAGAAGACGTTCTTGGACTGTTCTTCACCCTCGTATTGCACGGGGTAGAAGAGGAGGGCATTGTTGGCCTCGAAAACCGGTAATACCGACTTGCGGCTCACGGATGTCCAGCAACCAAAAACGACTGCCACGCGATCCTCGGTGATCAACTTCTTCGCCTTATCGGCAAACAGGGGCCAATCACTGGCCGGATCTTCAATGACGGGAACGATCTTGCGACCCAGCACGCCACCGGCAGCGTTGATTTCTTCGACGGCGAAGAGAACAACGTCTTTCAGGGAGGTTTCAGAAATCGCCATCGTGCCACTCAGGGAGTGCAGGATGCCAATCTTGACCTCGGTTTCCGTAACTTCCGGCGCGGGATATTCTTCACCCTGGTTACCACCGGTCGGGGCGGGTTCTTTGCCCGCTTCGTGCAGGTAACTGCTGTAGGAGTCGGGTGAGACAAGGCCATCGAGACCGTCGACGATTTTGAACTGGCCGTTCTTCTTGATTTCACCGATGTAAACCGGCTTGTGAACGTGCTGGTTCGAGGCGTGCATCTTCTTGCGACCGCCCGGTGCGTCAAACTCGAGTCCGTAAGCTGCCTCACGTACCTTGTCGACATCAAAGGACTTGGCTTTTTCCACCGCCTGTTTCCAGACGTAAACGCCGTAATAAGCGGCTTCAATCGGATCGTCCGTGACGCGGCCTTCGCTGGCATCGGGAAGATCCTTGCTCTTGACGGAACCGGCGAACTTGATGGCCGGGTCAGGCTTGATTTCCAGGGCAGCGGAGCCTTCCGCACCTTCTTCGCCGCCGCCAGTCTCGCCGCCACCTTCTTCAGTGCCGCCTTCGCCGCCACCTTCTGGCGCTTTATTGCCACCACAACCGTTGGCGACTAACAGGAAACTTAGCATTAACACAAACCAGATACTCTTCTTCATAGTCGGTACCCCCGCCTTTGCGAATAAAAGTGAGTAAAATGACTGCGGCTGAACGCTTTCAGCCGCGAAAACTATTTTGTTCACTATGTCTGAGTTGCAAATCCGGTACCAATGCGATTATTTATTTTGAGCTGCTGGGTATAACTGCCTTCCAGAACATGACTTGGGATCGAGTAAAAAAGAAACAACAAGATGGGTCGATGACGCGTTGCCCAGTCAAGGGGCGACCGCTGCCCAGACTATGGGCAAAAACGTACCGTGACCGGGCCAGAGGGTCTTGGGCAGCCTGGTGGGGTAGTCCAGTCTAAGAATCCCCTCTGTAGCAGGGGGAAAGGGACAGTGGAGGTGCTTGCCCTTCGCGGGGCCTTTCTCGTGAGCCAAGAAAAAAGAGGAGCCTCGTTCCCCAGGTGGGGGCGAGGCTCCTCAAGATCAACTTGGTTAACTCAGTAGCTTAGTACTGGAGTTGGACACCGATCGTGTGTCGATCGCTGCTATCTTCACTAATTCCGGCAGTCCCGCCGCCACCTTGGTCTCCTCGCAGTTGCGAGTAGGCGTAGGTCATTCGGGCGTTGTGTCCGAACATGACGTAGTGGAAACCGTAGTCGGTTTGACGATCGATTTCGCCATTGTCCCGACGGAATTCCTGGTGTCGCCAGAAAGGTGCGACTTTACCAGAAACACAGCAACCCAGAGCGAACTCACGGGCGGTCAGGTAGCTGGCTTCTGCCAGGTAACTGCGACCGTTGTTGGTTGCATTGTCGCTTCCGCCGGTGTTGTAGTATGCACCCATGAGGGTAGCAACACCACCGTTACCGAGCGTCGTTTCGTACAGCACGTCGAAGTTGTAAGCGCTGTATGCGCCGGCAGCCGCGGTGCTGTTGTTCTGGTGATGGAAGGCATACGCGATTGCGAGGATGTCTTTTTCACCATGGTACGTGCTGGAATTGTAGTAGCCAGCTTCGGGATCGAGCAGGTTCACGGTGAACCGACCAGCGACCATCAGGTCGTCAGGATTGTTTCCGCCATTACCCTGCGTTTCTGCGATGGCGTTGTTCGTACCTTCGTAGGCACCAACCTGGTACTTGACAGCACCACCACCGAGTTGACCCCAGACCGCTGCTCCGTCATCACGACCTTGGAAGATGTCGTTGTAACCGAACTGAGACATGGGGAAATCCCAACCAGCGTTCTGGTAGAACGGACCGGAAAGGTTGGCACGATCACTGGGAGGAAGCATACGTCCCATCCAGATGTTGAGGAGGTCATTGAACTCGAACTTGACGATGGCGTCCAGAACGCGAACGCTGGCGTCATCGAGGTTATCGGGTCCCGGGTTGCCATTAATCACGGAATTGAAACCCTGGGCGTTATCGATATCGAGGTTGAACTCGAATCCGATACAATCATGTCCGCGACCATTCAGGTAAACACGAGCATTGTCAATGTTGAAGTTGTTGTCGTAATCTCCACGAACGCCGTTGTCGACCCCAGCTCGCTTGTTAAAGCTGGTTCGCAAACCGGCTCCGACGGTCAGCCAAGTGTCTTCACCCCATTCGAAGGAGCAGCCCTTGTCGCAGGCGTCCTTGTCAGCGGCTTTGTCCTCGGCGACCTTGATTGATGTCAACTCAGTATCCTGAGCAAACGCTTGTCCCATGCATACTAAGGCAATCGCCAGCACAGGCAAAAACCATGTAAATTTCTTCTTAACCATCTCTTGTTCTCCATAACTATGAAAAATGGTAGTTGTCTGATGACCGTCCATAGGTCCCCTGAAAATACCGCCGTAATATCGTTGCAGGCCCTATTGCGGGGACTTGCTTAAACAACGTTATCGCTGTTACAGTGCCCACAACTGGCGCTGGAACCGCTGTATAAAAGGATCGAAGGTTACAACCCCTAGTCTTTAGGTATTGGTGTTAAATCTGGTTGCTGTTTTGGTTTTCTGTCTCAAAAACATGAACCTGTTTGGCTTAACGAAAACAGGTAAGCTGGGGAGGATTTAACGATTACTGAGCAACCGAGGGACAGTTGGTTGATCTGGCAGCTGGTCGATTCTGCCTTTCCCAGCGGTGGTTTTGCCCATTCCGCTGGACTGGAAGCTGCGGTTCAATGGGGTGAACTGGAGTCTCCCGACGCGCTGGAGTTGTTTATCCGGGACAGCCTCGTACAGGCGGGACGCAACGCAATTCCAATCGTGACGGCCCTGCATCGCCAGCAACATTCTTTTGCCGAACTGGATCGTCTGTCCGAGGCATTATTGACTAATCACGTGGCAAACCGTGCCAGTCGGAACCAGGGACGAGCCTTGTTGGCCAGTTCTATCTCGGCATTTGATTTACCGCGACTCAAGGCGCTCAAACAGGCGATTCGAGAGCAGGGATTACCATCGCACCAGGTTCCGGTTTGGGCGGCCGTGACCGAGGCGTTGATTGTCTCGGTCGAGCAGGCCAGTCGGATGTTCCTGTTCCAGGTGCTCAGGTCTCTGATTTCCAGTGCCGTGCGACTTCACGCCATTGGTCCACTGGGAGGTCAGGCACTGCAGTACCAGCTGTCTCCCTTCGCAGAAGAAGTCTTTCGCCAGGGGCACTCTCGAGGCCTGGATGAGGTGGCCCAGTCCGCTCCGCTGCTGGAAATCTTCCAGGGAACGCAGGATCGCATGTATAGCCGCTTGTTCCAGAGTTGAGGCGACTGCTCTATACTGAAGGAACAGCTGGATTTGACGCGCCGTACACAAGGAGTATGTTGATGCACGATTCGCACGATCACGACCATACCCACGACCACGATCACGAGCATGAGCACCTGGACCACCCAGGGCTGTTCATGGAGCGTGGGAAACCACTGCTGAATCGGGATTACCAGCAGCGTTCCTTCACCGTCGGTGTCGGGGGTCCGGTGGGTACTGGCAAGACCGCCCTCTTGCTGGCTCTTTGCAAGGCCCTGCGTGAGACATATCAGCTGGGGGTCGTGACGAACGATATTTTTACTCGCGAGGACGCTGAGTTCCTGATTCGGAACGAGGCCTTGCCGACCGAACGGATTGCAGCCGTTGAAACAGGCGGCTGCCCGCATGCCGCCATCCGCGAAGATATTTCCGGCAACCTGCTGGCGCTGGAAGAAATGACAGAGCAACTGACGCCGCAGTTGCTCTTCCTGGAGTCCGGTGGTGACAACCTGGCGGCTGATTTCAGTCGCGAGCTGGCCGATTACACGATCTACGTGATCGACGTGGCCGGCGGGGACAAGATTCCACGCAAGGGAGGTCCCGGGATTACGCAGTCGGACCTGCTGGTCATCAACAAGATTGACCTGGCCGAGGCCGTGGGTGCTGACCTGTCGGTCATGGAGCGGGACAGCAAGAAGATGCGGGGTGACGGGCCCTTCGTATTTGCCCAGGTCAATCAGGGTGTGCAGGTTCCCGAGATCGCCGAGCACGTGCTGGCCGCCTGGAAAGCGGCCACGGCACCGGCCAACTAGTGGACCGCAGCCTCTTCCTTATTTGACTGCAGGGGTTCCAGGCTGCTGACAGTCCAGTCGCTGAGCCGCCTGTTGCGCTGCCTGTCGTACGAAATCGATCGGGTCCTGGTTGGCTAACTGTTGAAGGCGTTGCCGTGCCGCCGTGGCTGCCGGTCCCAGTTTACCAAGCGCCTGGCAGGCTGCCCCTCGCAAGTCCGCATCAACATCAGTCATTAGCTTGACCAGTGCCGGCACCGCAGCACGGGCGGCGGGGCCGATGGCCCCCAGGGCTTTGACGCTCAGGTGACGTGTTTGCTGGTCGGGATGGTTCAGCCGCTTGATGAGCATGGTGACGGCTGCTGCTCCTTGAGGTCCCATGGCAGCAATGGCCTCGATCGCCAGCAGGCGACTTTGCGATTGGTTGCGTGCTAGTTCTTTTAGTAGTGCGGGGAGTGCTGCAGGTCCAATTTGACCCAGTGCCCGCGAAGCAGCCGTTGCGACGGCTGCGTGATCATGTGCCAGTAGCGGTTGTAGTGCGAGGATGGCCGGTTGAGCCGCTGCGCCGATTTGGGCCAGGGATTCGGCGGCAGCAGCCTGGCCCTGCCGTGGAGATGTTTCCAGGGCACCGATCAGCGGCGCTACCGCAGGTGCGCCAATGGTGGCCAGGTACTTGCTGGCAGCTTGGCTCACCATCCAGTCTTTATCAGCCAGCAACGTGATCAACCGGGTACGCGCTTGCTGGTTGTCGGCCAGTTCCCAGAGTGCCCACCAGGCAGCCGAGCGAACCTGGCCATGGGGGTCCGTGGTGATCGGTCGCAGTGCTGCGATCACGTGTGGCTCACGTCGCTGGAGCTTTCCCAGGGTTTCGGCGGCCGAGGTTCGTACGTCCGGATCGATATCATCGAGTGCCTTAACCAGGTTCCTGGTGGCGACCGTGGCGGCTGGTGCGCCGATCCTTCCCAGTGCCACAATGGCTTGCCACCGGACATTACCATCGACATCGTCAAGCGCTGCGATCAGAGCGGGTACGGCCGGTTTACCAAGCTTGGCCAATTGATTGGAAGCGGCCGCCATTTCACGTTGATCGTAAATTCGCGAGGCGGCAATCAGCTGTCCAACCAGCTGGCGACCTTCGAGTGCCTCGTCTGCGCTGGCAACGGGTGCCAGCAGCACAGCTGCGAAGCCGCACAGTCTCCCGACCATGACCAGCAGGCCAGGGGAGATAGCGTTCCTTGTGTTACCAGTAAGTTTCAAGTGGATCTCCGTTAGCACCGGCAGGTGCATCAATTAGGCGATCAATTCTTTCACGACCTGGCCGGAATTACCCACGCCAGTCAAGCGGAAGTCGAGTCCCTTGAAGCGATGGACCAGCCGCTTGTCATCGATACCGAACAAGTGCAGGAGCGTGGCCTGGAAGTCATTAATATGCAGAGGTTTTTCTTCAATGGACCAGCCAAGTTCATCCGTTTTTCCATGAGTCGTGCCAGCGTTCGACCCGCCACCTGCCATCCAGATGGTATAGGCGGCCGGGTGATGGTCGCGACCGTTTTTCCCCTGGGCCAACGGGGTGCGGCCAAATTCTGTGCCCCAGACCACCAGCGTGGAATCAAGCATGTCACGTTGTTTCAAATCCTTGATAAGTGCTGCCAGGGGTTGGTCAACGACCTTGGAATTGTTTTTCACGTTGGCATCCAGGCCACCGTGGGCATCCCAGCCACCGTGGAACAGGTTGACGTAGCGGACGCCCTGCTGCACCAGCCGACGGGCGAGCAGGCAGTTGCGGGCAAAATCTCCTTCGACTCCCTTGCGGTCGACTCCATAGTTGTCGAGGGTCGCTTTACTCTCCTGCGACAGGTCAATCAAATCCGGTGCTGAACTTTGCATGCGAAAGGCCAGTTCGTAAGCTGCGATACGGCTATTGATTTCGCCATCCCTGAGTTGCTGGAAACGACCCTGGTTAAGTTCTTTGAGGGCATCGAGTGAACGCCGCTGGACTTGCTGCGTGATGCCAGCCGGGTTATTAAGATTCAGTACGGGTTCTCCCTTGTTGCGAAACAGGACGCCTGCGTAACTGGCTGGCAGGAAACCGTTGGAGTAGAGAGTCGCCCCGCCACGAGCCGCTGGCCCGGCATTCAAGACGACGTAACCGGGCAGGTTCTCTGATTCACTGCCCAGGCCATAGCTGAGCCAGGATCCGATACTGGGCAGACCGAATTTCTGCTGCCCGCAGCACATCACCAGTTGCCCGGGATGGTGGTTGAAGGCCTCGGTATGCAACGAGTGAATCATGCAGATGTCGTCTGCACAGGTTGCAATATTGGGTAGCCGATCCGAGAACCACATGCCTGACTTGCCATGCTGGGTGAATTTCCGGGCGGAGCCCATTAACTGGGCCTTCTTGTTGATAAAGGCAAAGCGAACGTTCTTGGTGAGTGAGTCAGGCAATTGCTTGCCGGCCATCTCTTTCAGCTTGGGCTTGGGATTAAAAAGTTCCAGTTGGCTGGGTGCTCCGGCCAGGTAGACAAAAATACAGGCCTTGGCCTTGGCCGGAAAATGCGTTGGCCGAGGAGCCAGCGGATCGGTCCGCTGTGATGGTTCTTCTGCGATGACCTGTTGCTGCAGTAGCGAGGAGAGGGCGATTCCACCCAGGCCACTGGCACTGGTAGCCAGGAACTCTCGACGAGTACGGGCGAGTTGAGATGGGTAAAGGTTCATGCAATTACTCCCGGGTAATCATTTCATCCAGGTTGAGGATTGTACGTGCGATGGAAATCCAACTGGCCAGTTCTTCTGCGGCCACATTTTCTAGTTTCAGGCCAGCGACTAGCTGGCCAGCGGACTTGGGATCTTTGCGATAGAGTTCTAGTAACTCTTGTTGTAATTGAATCACGCGAGCCAGTTCGAAATCGGTCGGTTCTCGGCAGACGGTCAGGCGGTAAGCCAGGCGGATCCGTTCTTGTGGATTTGCCGAGGGAGTTTGCGCCAACCGCAGGCCGAGGGCCTTGGCAGACTCGACAAAGGTTGGTGCATTGAGTTGCGTGAGTGCTTGCAGGGGCGTATTGGAACGTTCTCGACGCGTGCAGGTCACGATGGAATCCGGTTGGTCGAAAGTCAGCAGCATCGGTAGCAGTAAATTGCGTTGCAGGTGAATGTACATGCCCCGCCGCAACAGTTGGTCTCCCTTGTCGGCTACCCATTTGTTGACGAACTGAATCTCCGCAGTCCCCGCTGGCAGCGGGGGACGAAAGCTGGGACCACCAATGGTTCGGTTCAGCAGTCCGGCGGCGGCCAGGTAGCTGTCGCGGACCAATTCACCCTGCAAGCGGAACCGATTCTGGCGGGAGAGGAGCAGGTTTTCCGGATCGATCTCCCGTTGTCGATCTGTTTCAATTGATTCTTGCCGGTAGGTGTGGGAACTGACAATCAGCCTGATCAGTTGCTTGCGGCTCCAACCCTGGGCAACCAATTCGCTGGCCAACCAGTCAAGCAATTGCGGGTTTGCCGGCGTTTCCCCCTGCGTCCCGAAGTCCTCGCTCGTTTTAACCAGGCCCTGTCCGAACAGGTGGGCCCAGATGCGATTAGCAGCCACGCGGGCCGTGAGCGGGTTCTTCGTGTCCATGATCCAGCGGGCCAGATCGAGGCGATCTGCTTGCGCTCCACGGGCCTTGAACGCATGCAGGAACCTGGGCGTGTGGGTTGTCACTTCGTCGCCCCGTTCCAGGAAATTACCACGAACGTGAATGTGCGTGGTACGCGGGGAACCTCGTTTTTGCATGACGTGGGCCGTGGCGGTCGGTTTCTTGGGGGCTTGTTTGCGGAGATCGACCAACTGTTTTCTCAGCGGTGCTGTTTGAGGATCGATCGACTGGTAATACTCCAGCAAACGGGCTTGCTGCTTGTCGTTCCGCTGATCTGTCGCCGTGTGTGCGATCGCCAGCAGCTCCCTGGGGACGGTTGACTTGGATTCGATTCCCAGCGGATCGCTGGTGTCGGTGGCACTGATGCGAAAGCGTCCCAGTGTTTTCCCCGCTGCCGTGTGTTGCAGCTTGACAGTTAACGAGAGTTTCCCCGTTTCAGACTGCGGCTTACGGGCAGTCGCCGTCGTAACCAGTGGAGTGAAATTGGCCTGCAGGTAGTATTGCCGTTTCTGCTTGAAGACCGGGTAGGCTGCCAGCTCGAACGCCTGGTTCTTTTGTGGAAAAGATTTCAAGGGGTAATAAAGAACGTCTGTACTTTGAGCGTTGACCTGGTAGGCCGCGCTGCCATTACCAGAATGGGCCAGTAGATCTCCACGTTGCCCCTGCCAGGGTTGGGGCAGGACCAGTTCAACCTGTCCATTGGAGGCGCTTGCCTTGAAAGAGTGTTTGTAAACCACGTGGTAAGTCCCTTTGCTGGTAGGCCGCAGCAAGTAGAGGTCCGAGGCAGCTCCCCCGGTTGCCTTGGACCAGAAGCGAAAGCGATCGATCGTACCGGCAGCGGGGAGGGGAGAACCGTGGTAGATGTTAAGCATCGCGGTAGCCCCGTCCTGCATGCCGTTCTGTAACGGGTTGCCAAGCCAGGCCTGCTTGCCGGTCGTGGCAGCAACTCCCAGCACCAGGCTACCTGGCTGACCGCCTGCTTGTTGCCAGCCCGCAGGCTGGCCAGGGTTTAGCACCTGGTTGATTGCCATATTAGCCACGTTGATTTCGTCACGCACGGTATCGAACACCAGTGGTTGGGATGCGGCTTCCTTTTCATCCTGGAATATTGCAGAGATACCGCTGAGCGAAAAACTTCCGTCGATCGCCAGGCCCGGCCCCTTGTTGGGAAGCTGCTCATCAAGCAACGCTTCGAGTCGCAGGGCGGTGATCGTTTTCAAGTTCACCGAGCCTGATAATTCGAGCGTGGGAGATCCGTCCTTAAGCTTGATGACAGACAGGGATCCGTCGGGGTGATGTTTTAGTTGCGGCAGGTTGTTTTTTTCGGCCGCCACGACTTTCAAGGGGGACCAGGGAGCCTTGTCGGTCTGCAGGCTGCTTTGCCAGGATTTAAAACGCTTGCGCAGTTCAGGTTGCTGCTGATCGATCATGGCTTGCAGCTTGGCCAACTGGGCGTCGTAAGTATCTTTCTGCTGCTGGTATTTTTCCATCAGCGGGGGCGCGGCGCTGACGGCGAGATCTTTCTCGTCAGCGTTGTTAAAGAAAGCGTAGAGTCCATAAAACTCGTGGTGGCTAATGGGATCGTACTTGTGTGAGTGACATTCTGCACAGCCAACCGTCAGTCCCATCCAGACCGTCAAGGTCGTGTTGATGCGATCAACTACTGCCTTGACGCGGTATTCTTCCTGGTCCACACCGCCCTCGCGATTGGTGAGCGTGTTGCGATGAAAGCCAGTTGCCAGTTGCACCTGTTCGGTCGCACCGGGTAGCAGGTCACCGGCCAGTTGCTGTTCGGTGAATTGATCGAATGGCAGGTCGCGGTTGATGGCATCGATCAACCAGTTTCGCCAGCGCCAGGCATGAGGACGGGGCAAGTCTTTTTCATAGCCGTCGCTATCTGCGTAACGGCCCAGGTCCAACCAGTCCATGGCCCAGCGTTCACCGAAGTGAGACGACTCGAGGAGTCGCTCGACAGCCTGCTGGTAGGCCTTGTCAGCATCTTCGTTACTGGCCTTCAGGAACTGACGGATTTGCGCATCGCCAGGAGGAATACCGGTCAAGTCCAGGTGGAGTCTTCGTAACAAGGTAGTGGGACTGGCAAGGCTGGCGGGTTGCAGGCCGCTGGGGCCCAGTTGGGATTGCACCAGCAGGTCGATGGGGTTGGGCGTGGTTGCCGTCGACCTGGCCGGCAGCGTTGGACGCTGGATTGTCTGAAAAGCCCAATGTTCCAGGCTCTTGTCTTTTCCGGCCAGCGCGTCGGGCCAGTTGGCTCCCTGGTCGAGCCAGCGCTGCAGGCGACTGATTTCTTCGGTAGTCAGTCGTTTTCCCTTGGGGGGCATTTGCTCGTCGGGGTCGGAGGAACGGATTCGTTTGAGCAAGTCACTGTCGGCCGACTTACCGGGCAGGATAGTTTTTCCCGAGTCGCCACCCCGCAGTGCTGCCGCACGCAGGTCCAGTCGCAGGCCACCTTCGTGCTTCTTGTTCCCGTGGCATTGGAAACAGCGCTGCGCAAGGAGTGGGTAGATTTCCTTGGCAAAGTCGACAGTTTTTTCCTGGCTGATACCGGTGGTTGCCATGGCTGTGACACTGAAAGCGAAGATCAAAAAGCGGGTTCGCATGGTAAGCCTGTTCTTGTCAGAAGCTGAAGTACAACGGGCGGAAGGTTGCCTGACTATTGTACTATAAGCGACTGAGAACGTCATGCTGAGCCACTTCCACTGGTTTTGTCGCAGGAAAAGAAAAGGTCGCTAATCTCCGTTTGTCACACTCTGCAGCTCGCCAGGAAGTGGCTAAGATGGTGGCAACTCGAATCCTGTCTTGAAGGAGAACAGCATGCTCGATCGTAGAACGTTTCTTGGTGCCCTGGGGGGAACCCTGGCTGCTCCATCGTTTTCCTGGGCCCAGGCAGCACCCCGCAAGCGGATGGCGATCGTGACGACCGAGTGGCGTTACCATTCCCATGCCTGGCACATGGGGGAGCGGTTCCTGGTGGGATATCCAAACCGTGGACGTTGGCACCGGCCGCCCTTTGACGTGGTATCGGTCTACGTGGACCAGCAGCCGGATAATGACCTGAGTCGTCGTCGCTCGCAGGAATTTGATTTTCCCATCTATCCGTCCATCGGGGAGGCCTTGCGTTGTGGCGGAAAAGAACTGGCAGTCGATGCTGTCCTGGTGATCGGTGAACATGGTGATTACCCGCGCAATGAAATTGGCCAGAAACTGTATCCTCGTTACGAGTTCTTTAAGCAGGTCGTGGAGGTGTTCAAGCAGGAAAAGAAAACAGTGCCTGTCTTTAACGACAAGCATCTCTCTTGGAAATGGGAATGGGCCAAGGAGATGGCCGATACTGCCCGGGAGATGAACTTTCCCTTCCTGGCGGGCTCGTCCCTGCCGGTGACATGGCGAATGCCAGCGATCGACATGCCTTACGGTGCAGATGTGGATGAAGTGATGTGCGTGGCGATGGGTGGCCTGGATAGTTACGATTTTCACGCCCTGGAAGTGATCCAGTGCATGGCGGAACGTCGCCGCGGTGGTGAAACCGGCGTAGCATCGATGCATGCCCTGAAAGGGGATGCCGTATGGCAAGCCATGAAATCCGGGTCCTGGCAAAAGGGAGGATGGGACCCGGAATTATTCCAGGCCTGTCTCTGTCGCAGCCAGACACTTGCCCAGCCGGAAACATTTAGCCATCGTTACCCTACCCAGGAGCAGATCCAGGAATGGGTGAAAGACCCAGTCGCTTTTCGTTTCGAGTACCGTGATGGTTTGAAGGCAACCATGTTATTAATGAACGGACTGGTCGGTGATTTTACATTTGCCGCCAGGCTGCAGGGGCAGGATCAACCGTTATCGACACTGTTCTACCTGCCTCCCAATCCCAACGTGGTCTATTCGGCTGCCTTGATGGCGAAGGTCGAGGAGACCTTCGTGACTGGCAAGGCAGCCTATCCCGTGGAACGTACGTTGTTGACCTCTGGGCTGGTAGAAGCAGGGATGAAATCACTGGCCGCCGGCCAGGAAAAAATCGATACATCCCACCTGCAGGTCCGCTACCAGGCCCCCCGGAAATCGCAGTTCTGGACGAAATGACGTGCTGCTCCCCGCGCTGGCAAGCGGTTTTGAGTTGGAACAGGAATGGACCTGGAATGGAC
>Ga0163108_10000074_pt1 | contig 65179 bp, 47 predicted proteins | sample Fk1155metaG_FD_109644 | JGI IMG/M metagenome (GOLD analysis project Ga0163108, IMG submission 109644) | Marine microbial communities from the Central Pacific Ocean - Fk160115 155m metaG | ecosystem: Environmental > Aquatic > Marine > Oceanic > Photic zone | place: The Central Pacific Ocean...
CAGCCCCAATAGTGGTCGACACTAATTTCTTAGTGGATATCCTTGGCTCCGTGATACTATCTTCTGACGTGGCGCTGAAACTCCAGTGGATACATCCTACTGGGCTGGCTGGCATCGCGCTCTCGCTTGCAGGATGGGCCCTCATACTCCCCATTCCGGGGTTCCCAGGAGACCGGATACTGCACGCCATAATCGGTCCAGAAGACATGCAGGAAGGCAGCAATCAGACGTCCATTTTCATCGCTACTCTTGGTTTCACGCTACTCATCTTCATCAGTACGGAATACTGGCCCTGGCTCCTACTGGCCGCCATCGCTGCATGGCGCAGATTCAGTCCCGAGCAGATGCCATCTCCTTACATTGTCGATGAGTATGCTGGAATTGACGAGATTCAGATGCGACAGATTGCCTCATTGACGCTGGTCATCCTCCTGCTTGGATACCCAGGCCTCGAACCCAGCTATGAGATGGAGGATTGGGACAAAGGCCTGTCAACCGAATCTTGGCCCACACATATTTCTTTTGAAAATGGGAGTGCCGAGATCGAGTTGACGCTAGAACCAGTCGGAGTGATGCCTGTCTCCGGCTGGCTACAGATGCGCATAGAAGGAGCCCCGTTTGGAGGTTGGCAGATTGATTCAGAGTGCATGGACGAAAGGGAAGTATGTCGTTTCGATGATATTACTCAGGCCTCTCCCAGTAGTGTATCGATCAGCATGAATCGTAATCAAATGGAGGCTAGTGAGCAGACATTCAGACTGGTTATCCTTCTCGATGTCGCTAATCACGTCTCTGAGTATACCATAGTGTTCCAGCCGACAGAGGTGACTTCACCGATAGACCCGCTCTGGGTGTTGGTAGAGGACACACAGACTCCTAGAATCTGCGTCGAGATTATGGTGTCCGAGGACGATTACGTCAACCTGACGAATAACAATCCGTTCTGGTCATTTGAGAATGAGACCTCTCTAGGCCCTGGAATTCATGATTTGTGCATGAGAGGTCACGAGGGCGCATTGCAATCTCTATCGTTGCGGGACAATCAGTATCGCAGGATGGGCCCCTCTATCTCCCTGTCCCGCGAAAACCTACCTAACGACGTCCTGTTTCTGCCAGTCGAGGGCACTCAACCCATAATCCAAGTCTCCAACGGCGAGTGGCGCATCCCCAAGTGGTTTGTGTCGGACTCTGAGTACGCGATAGCCCGGGGCGAGTCTGGCTCGGCCTTCTGCCCCTCCACTGACGTAATCGCCGAAGTCAACGCCAGTGGCGACTGGGTCAGGGACCTCGCTGACCACTCGTCGATACTTATTCCGGCTGGAGAGATTGGTAACGCGACCCTCAGATTCGACGCATCGGGCTGGCTGGCGCTGTGCCGAGGAACGACTATGTTCGCCTCGTACAGAGTGGTCGAGGGGCCGGATGTCATGGTCAACCCTGGAACCCTCTCGTCGAGGATACCGAATGGTGAGTTTAGCATCGTTAACCGGCAAAACACTTCGATGGCAATATCTCTCGATTGGACAGGGGATGCAGTCGCTTGGGATAACTGGGAGGCTTGGGCACCGTCTGAAGTAGCAGCGATGTCATCGGTCACAGCCAACGCATCCGTCCACGGAAACCCTCCTGCTTGGTGGGCAGCTTGGGTGACGGCAGACGAAGACAGCATCACTCTGCACTTTGCGGCACGCTCGTGGGAGGCTGCATGATGCGGATAGCCATCATCGGTGTCGGTTCGATAGGAGGGGTCCTTCTGGGTGCCTTGTCTGACACCGACGCTGAACTGGTGGCTGTAGCCCGAGGAGAGAACTCTAGGATACTGTCACAGGGGGGATTGGTCCTGCACACTCCCGAAGGTTCGATCGAGGCGATTCCTCCTGAGCGTTTTGTCACCGTGGACAGCGAAGCCGGCCCACTGCCCACAGAGCTATGGAGATCGTGCGATGCTGCACTCATCTGTGGCAAGGTCGACTCGACCCCTATACTTGCGCAGATTGCTGAAGAGTTACTTAGTGAGGACGGTATCGCTGCCAGCCTACAGAACGGCATGGGTCACGCCGAGACTCTTGCTCACAGGTTGGGTAGGGCCAGAACTCTTGGCGGGACGACCACTCACGGAGCCTGGCGCAGTGAGGCTGGAACTCACTGGGTCGGCCGGGGCAACATCAGGCTGGGCAGATTCGACAATTCTCTTCCTGAAGGAACTGCAGCGATGCTGATGGCCAAACTGGACGAGGCTCACCTTGAGCCCGATTGGTCGAGAGATATCCAATGCAATATCTGGACGAAGATATTGCTCAATGTTGCTATTAATCCGGTGTGCTCGATAGCCGGCGTGCGCAACGGAGCACTGCTTGAGGTGCCTGAACTCTGGGATCAGGCATTCTCCGCAATGTTAGAGGCAGCAACAGTCGCCGATGCTAGCGGAGTTGACCTCTCTGATATCGACCTTGAGAGCACTCTGCGCACTGTAGCAGAGGCGACTGCACAGAACCGCTGCTCGATGTTACAGGACGTGATGGCAGGACGTCAAACAGAGATTGACGAACTGTGCGGGGCAGTAGTATCGCTGGGAGAGTCAGTCGGTGTCCCTACTCCTAGGAACGCCATGCTCCACGCACTGGTCCGAGGCATTCATATCTCATCCAGTTTCGAGTAACTCCCTCGGCGATTTTTCGACCCATCTGTAATCGTTGTGCTGCTCGCATGGGCGCCTCAACGTTCATTAGCAGACAGAGGGGGAGCGCGCAAATGTCGTCGGCGATATTTCGTACGGCGATAGGGTGAGGGGATGCATCTACTTCGAATGGAACTTGAAAACTTCAAATCATTCGGAGGCGAGGTCACGATTCCGTTTGAAGAAGGTTTCACAGCGATAACCGGACCGAACGGCTCGGGTAAGTCGAACACCTTGGATGCTCTTGAGTTCGTTCTCGGTCCGAAGTCCACGAAGTCGTTGAGAGCAGCTAACGTGACCCAGTTGATATTCAATGGTGGTAAGCGAGGTAGGCCCGCCAAGCACATGTCAGCCAGCCTAGTGTTCAGCAACACTCCCGATACCGGTAGCCGCAGGAGACTGAGGATTGACACTGATGAGGTCCGATTCACTAGAACTGTCCGGCTAGGCAGGAAGGGAGCTCCAATCTCTTCCTACCGGATCAACGACGAACCCTCTACAGCAACAGAAATGCGCCGGGTCCTAACTGAGGCTGGTCTGCGGGCTGGTGGCTACAACATCGTGAAGCAGGGCGATGTCACTAGCCTCGCCACGATGACTCCTTTCAAGAGAAGGGCGATTCTTGAGGACGTCGCCGGAGTCACTGCATACGACGACGAGATCCGCCGGGCCAACACTCAGCGTAAGCACGTTGAGAACAACATCGAAACCATCGACTTGTTTGAGGTCGAACAGAAGAAACGCCTCAAGGATCTCGGTAAGGAGCGAGAGCAGGCGCTCAAGTTCAATGCGCTCAAGGAAGATTTGGACACGGCTAAGATCTCGCTGCACCAGTCTAGGCACAGGAACCGCTCGGACGAGGTACGTCTGTTGGGAGAGGAACGCTCTCGCTATCTAGGGGAGATTGATGATATCGGTGACAGAGTCACCGAGGGCAATAGGGGACTACTCGCACTAGACGAGGAGCTGGTGAAGGTAGATTCCGATATCAACGAGATTGCCGGAGGTGAAGCCCGAGACCTGTTTGAGCAGATTCGCCAGTACCAGATTGATATTGAGACCGGAGGCGATAGGATTGGCGATCAGCGCAGCATTATCGAGGACGCCGAAGAGGAAACCGAGGAGTTCCGCGCAGAATTACAGAGAGCCCAGACAGCTCACGAAGAGGCTGAAGCTGCACTTACTAGCGCCAGCCAAGACCTCGAAGAGGCCAAGGAGTCTCTCAAGAGTGCCTCCGAGGACGAGCGGGATGCAAGGGATGCGATTGAGTCTGGAGACAAGGCCGGCCGGGGACTCAAGCGAATCCTAGGTCAGGCCACTGAAGCGGTGGACGAGACTCATACGATTCACGCTGAGGCCAAATTGAGCGCCGATCTGGCCGAACAGACTTCACAGATAGCCTCGAGCAAACTGGCTGACCTTGAAGAGGAGTTTGAGGAAGCCACGATGGTTCGTGACGATCTCGAACTGGTCGGCCAAGATCTGCAGAGCGATCAGCCTACAACCGATCGCAGTTCTCTGGCCGAGGATCTTCGCCGAATGCAGAGGCAGGAGGCCGAGCTAGTGGAGGACAGGGATCGCTCGGAGATTAAAGTCAGAGATGCTGAGAGGGATTTGAACAAGGCCCGAGCGCGTCAGGAGGGTCGTGCCAATAATCATGGCTCAGCAGTGACACTCGCAGCACTCGCCAAACTCCGTCAAAACGGCGATGTGAAAGGAATACTCGGCTCTCTCGGAGAACTTACTGCACCAAAGGACCCGTCACATGAGGAAGCGTTGGCCAACGCCCTCGGAGCGGGACTCAGGAGTATCGTTGTCACAGATGATGACGTCGCAGCCAAGTGTATTTCTTGGCTAAGACAGAATGGAGGTGGCAGAGCCACATTCTTGCCCCTTAGTAAACTCAACATCAGTCGCCCAGGGGGGCGCTCTCTGATTGTCGCAAACAATCCCGGAGTCGTCGGCTTCACTCACGACTTACTGGAGTACGACCCGGAGATCGACACTGCTGTCAGGTACGCCGGGCGTAACACACTCCTAGTCGACTCAATGGAAGTAGCCCGACGAAACATGGGTGGCGTTAGACTTGTCACTCTGGACGGCTCAGTAATCGAGAGTTCTGGAGCGATGACTGGGGGCTCCACCTCCAAGTCCAATCGAAATGCATTCGGAGGTGGCTCAGTCTCGTCTAGCCTAGACAGATTGGAAGCAGCGGTTGAGGCTGCCAATCTTATCTACTCCACTGTCGAGGCCGCTCTCAGGGAGTTGCGAGGAAATCAGCAAAACCTGCGTGACAGAATACATGGCCTTGACGACGGCGACCACTCGTTGCATTTGCGCAATTGGAAGGCGGACATCGAGCGGGCCCAGAGGGATGTCAACGATGTTCGCAAGAAAGTGGTAACGGCTAGTGGTGAGTTTGAGCGTTGTGAGGCAGCCCAAGTCACTGCTAGTTCTGCGGCCGATGAGGCTAGGAAGAATTTCGAGTCTGCAGTTGCCGATAGAGCCGCAGCTGCTCAGGCCCTGCAGGACCATGCCCCCGATCATCTATCACAGAAGCTCCGCGAGGCAGAGCGAACAATGACCGAGGCCGAGCGTACTCGGCTGGCCTCGGAATCAGCAATTTCCAACGGCAACGAGCGCTTGCAAATCCTGTCCGGACGCGTAGCGGACATCCAGCGTCAAATCGACAAGAAACTCACGATCATATCTGAAGCAGAGACAAGGATATCAGAGTTGGAGAAGGCTATTACTGAGGCCAATGATAATCTTGAGGATCTCAGGGAACTGGCTTCCCAGTTCGATGAGGAGCAGCAGGCGCTCAAAGAAAGGAGAGATGAGATCGTCGACGAGCGAGCGAGTCTACGAGCATCAGTTGAGACACTGTCCCAGAAGAGGGAGACCCTAGCGTCCCGTATAGAGGACCTAAATATCCAGATCCAGCAGAAGCGCGAAGCGGTTGACGAGATAGTTGCCGAACTCGAGGGCGCCGGGATAGCAATCCCGTCGCCAGAAGCGCATCTGCCGACTGTGGCCGAGGCGGAGAAGAGCGTGCAGGGGCTCGAGCGCCGCCTCGGTCATCTCGGCGATGTGAACATGCTTGCTATAGAGCAGTACGACAGCACCGCCGAACGTATCGCCGGGCTGGTGGAGGATGGTAAGTTGCTACGCAGCCGGCGCGAACACCTCGTCTCAATTGCCGTGCAACTTGAGGATGAACGAAAGACTAGGCTGATGGCGGTGTTCGAACATGTCAACAATAACTTCTCGAGAGTCTACGAGATACTGCAGCCTGCAGGTAGCGGCAAACTCCGCATGGAGAACCCGAAGAACCCCTTCGAAGGCGGCTTGGAAATGGACTGCGTACCTCCTGGTAAAAGCAAGAAAACCCGTCTCGACAATCTTTCCGGCGGCGAGAAGTCGATGGCCGCACTAGCTCTGATTCTCGCGATCCAGGATTACGAGCCAAGCCCATTCTACTACCTCGACGAGGTCGATCAGAACCTCGACCCATTCAACGCCGAGCGCATCGCGACACTGTGTAGGTTGCGTAGTCGACGCGCACAGTTCCTCATGGTAACTCTGCGCAAGGTCAGTCTAACACTGGCTGACCACCACGTAGGTGTCACCCATGCCGGCGACGGTCGAAGCCGGCTTATCACTGATTTCGACAGGGCAGCGGCAATTGAGATGGGCGAGGCGTTTGAGGCCGAGAACAACGCGCAGGAGCTGGCTAAGTCTGAGCGCGAGGCTATGCCCGAACTGCCAGATGCGGAGGGTATGCCTCGAACCCCCGAGCCACTTGGAACTCCGAAGAGCCTAGGCGGAGTTGCAGAACGAGCTGGAGTGGATATCGAAGCCACTGAGGAAGAAAAAGAGATTGAGGCAGAAGGCGGCACAATCGAATCTCTACGTGATCGTACTGATGATTGGACTGAGGACATAGAGGAGCGCGAAGAGATTGAGCAGAGCCTTGTAGAATCCGAGGACGAAGATGAGGCCGATACAGTGGCCGAGAAGAAGGAGGTGGAATGATGGCGGTGTTTGATGGGCAGGTCATGCGTGACGACATCGTAGCGAGGATGCTGGGAAGCGATACTGATCTCGAGACCAGCAGGTATCTGGACAGACTGGTCGAACTCGCAACTCTTGAGGAGGCCGAACATCAGTTCCTGATTGATCCATTTGACCGCTCGGTGGCACTTGTTCTACAACTGTTCCAGTCCAGCGACCTCGATCCGTGGGATGTCGACCTCAGCTCTTTCCTTGAGATGTTCAACGAGAGGATCAAAGAGTCTGAAAACATCGACTTACCAACCTGTGGTAGACTTGTTAGGATGGCCTGGTGCATCTTGCGTGGACAGGCCTCCACTCTTCTGGAGAGGCAGGAGAACGCCTTCGACTTCGAGGAAGAAGAAGTCTGGGACTTTGATGGAGGCTGGGAGTCAGAGTTCGATGACGCCGATTACAACTTCTCTCTCGGGGTCCTGACCGGTGCGGCTGATGAGGCCCTGCCTCAGATGTTTGAAGGCAGGATACATCGTGACGAGAGTCGACCAGTTACTCTTGGCGAACTTCTGATGGGGCTACAATCCGCAGGCAGACTCGCAGCTGAGCAGCGTCTACGTGAGGAGATAGCCAAGGAGCGCCGCGAAGCCAACACCCGTGCTAGGGAGAGATTCAGTGGCAGCCTCCATATCGAAGACCTCGAGGGTGATTTACAGCGGACATGGGAATCTCTGAAGAAACGTTCCAGAGGGGCTGGAAAACCAATCAGTCTGGAGGACCTAGTTGAGGACATTTCCTCAAAGTCGGTCGAATCAGGGATTTCGGAAGAGGAAGCTGAGGCAGAGGCACAGGTGACCGCTCTGGTCTCAGCGCTGTTTCTGACGAACAGAGGTTATGTCGACTTGAACCAGGAGAATGGACGTAACGGCAAAATCACTCTCAAAGATTTATGGACAGAGGATGAGGATTTCTCAACGCTTTCTCAGAAACTCCACCCCATGCCTATGGTAGCGGAGGCCGTCACAGATGTCTGAGGCGACACTTTCCACTATACTTGAGGCGATACTGTTCGGCGCTGGCCGATCTATGTCGGTAGAGGAACTCTCCGAACTGCTCGAGAAACCACAGGGAGAGGTCCAGTCAGCCTTGCGTGAGCTACAGGCCACCATTCGTCGGCGCCGCGATTCGGCACTTCAACTCACTGACGTCGCTGGCCGATGGATATTCGAGGTCAGACCAACCTTGTCCCCTCACCTGCCTGAGTCGTTTCGCGCCGACATCCCACAGAGGCTGCTACCCGCAGCCGCATTGGTGGCCTATCACCAGCCGATGGCCCAATCGCAGTTGGTGGAGATGCTGGGACAGAGGGCGTACGATCACGTCCGTGATCTCGCTAAAATGGGCCTAATTGACCGCAGGAGAGATGGACTGACTAGACGACTCACTACTACTCGTCGGTTCGCAGAATACTTTGGATGCCCTGAAGTGGAGTACCGCAAGGTTAGGACTTGGTTTAGAGAAGAGGCATCTAAGATGGGCCTAACGAGTGCTCAATTAGCCGCTTCACTGGCCCCTGAGGAGCAATTGACGATTAACGAGTTCTCTGAGGATACCACAGTTACGGAAGAGCCCCTAGAGGTTGAGGAGTGAATCACTCCGTTCTCAGATTTTCCAGTTCCTCTTCGACAGCCTTCTGGGTGATTCTACCGCCCTGTTCTCGCAGTCTGGCTGCGACGATATCAATCTCAGGCCCCTCTGCACCAGCAGTCACTGCCATGTTCCGGACATGGAGTTTCATGTGTCCGGCTTGGATACCTACTGTCGCCAATGCTCTCAGAGCACCGAGGTTCTGAGCCAACCCTGCCGCCGCCATCACTTTGGCGAGCTCGTCAGCGGAAGTGATTCCGAGTAGAGCTACGTTGGCTTGCGCTGCAGGATGCACTCTCACTGCACCTCCCACTAGTCCCACAGCCATTGGAAGTTCAATCGACCCCACTAGATTGCCTTCGCCATCCCTCTCCCAGTGAGTCAACGAGCCGTAGGTCCGTTCGTGCGCGGCGAAACTGTGAGCACCAGACTCCACAGCCCGCCAGTCCTGGCCACAAGCGAGGGCTATGGGAGATATCGCGTTCATGATGCCCTTGTTGTGAGTAGTGGCGCGAAACGGATCCGCCTTGGCGAAGTGATATGCCTGCAGTATTCCATCTATGACTTCGGAGCCTTGTCCTGCATCTCCCTTATCTGACAATTCCTCGGGACTGAATACAGCACTCACTCTAGCCAGTCTGTGTACGGCAAGATTGCTGATTATACGCAGTATAACAGTCCCACCTGTCATACTCTCTATCTTTGGGGCGATGGTCTCGGCCATGGTATTGACAGCGTTTGCGCCCATGGCGTCCCTGCAGTCCACTAGGATGTGTACAATGACCATCGGTCCAGAGTCAGTTTCTATTATTCTAGCTTGAATATCCCGGCATCCGCCGCCGAATTTGACTAAAATAGGGTCTACAGCATTGCAAGATTCGACTAATTCAGCACTATTTCCTAGGATCGAGTTCTTTGCAGCTTCTGGATTATCGCATCCTACAACTTGGATTTGCCCAATCATCACTGGATCATCGTTGTCAGAGGTGAATCCGCCATTGGCATGGCACCTTTTGGCCATGTTGCTGGCGGCGGCTACCACGCTCGGCTCTTCAAGGACGAATGGTATCAGATAATGCTCACCATCAATGATGAAGTTAGTAGCGACCCCGATGGGCAGCGAGTAGGTCCCGATTACATTCTCGATCATTCTATCTGCTGAATCCTCGGAAAGCTCGCCTGTAGAGGCCCATGCCTCTACTTGCTCCGGTGTGAGTTTGGCAGTGCGGGCTAGCATCTCCCTGCGTTCCGAAACAGAGAGCTTGTAGAATCCTCCGAGTCGGCTGCTGTCGACGGGCATCTGTATCGGTTGAAGCCCGGCGTAATTGGCTTCTAACTGTTTGCGATTGACCTTGTTCCTGTTCGCGATTTGGCTGTACAGTTCAGAAAACTCGTCTGAAAAATGCGTTATTCTACTCATTAACGGGTCATTAACGGGTCAATAAAGCGTTAGTGAAGCGTTAACATTGAATTGTTACATTCGGAGTACTGGATAGAAGGGAGTCAACTAAACCCACTCGGAAAAACGCTAGAATGCGTTAAATCGCCATATAGGAAGCGTGAGTATACGTGAATGTTAAGAATGAGAGAACCCGCTGCTCGGGCAATGATGGGTGAGGCAGTTTCTCTACTCGACTTACCTCCCCTTCGAGGAAATCCCTTCGACCTCAGGCCAATAGAGTCGACACGAGCTCAGGACATAGTCGGGCGCGATTCACTGATGACCCGCTTGAGGGAACACATCATCTCCGAATCTCCGAGGATGGTACTCTTGGTAGGGGAGCCAGGCAGTGGCAGAACTTCTCTAGTAAACGCACTGTCTTCTCAGGTCAGCAAGAAATTTGTCGGCCAGTTCTGGCCTCATGATGAGGCTGTTAGCTCCGTGATGAACGAGATCGCTGTCAATTTCATCGGTCACAACGTCCCTCCGTCCACCGGGCAGATGTGCGAGCGCCTAATCGAGACGCTTGAGCAGAGTACAGGGCCGCTCTCCTTAATCGCCCTCGATTACCCCTCAAATACTCCTATGAACGACTTCTTAGCGCGAATGACACCACTGTTACAGAGGCTCAAGGCACTCGTTTTGGTGACTTTGACACCGGCACAATTGACCTCCTTGGACGAAGAGGTGCTCGATGTGTTCGACTCCCCCGAGCATCTCGATGGCTTATCGGAGGCACAGATTCAGAAGTTGGCCGACAATCTCGTGCGCAGAAAGGCGCGTGAGCGCTGGATCATCAATCCCGACCTTCTGACTGCCATCCACGATAATACAGCAGGAAATCCCCGCGCAGTGGTGCGCCTGTGCCGGGAACTCATCGATGAGAGGCGGGGTGTTGGTTCAGAGGGGACGCTCGAGAGGTTGGTCGGGTGGCAGAGGATTGTTCAGGAAGAGGACGAGGATCCTCCCGTGGCGCCCTCTCCCGTCCCTGAGGTAGAGTCAGAACCCGTTCCTGAGTCAGCTGAAGATGGCGAGGACTGGGACGTCGAGCCCGATGACATGTGGGAGGATGAAGCCGAACCGGAGGGCCAATCCGAAGAGTTCGATTGGGACGAGGAACTCCCTGAACCAGACGATATCTGGGATGATGGGCCCGTACCCGAATCTGAGACTGAGCCGCATTTACCTCTCCCGGAGGAGAACCAGGAGACACTGGATTCGTTCCTCTTCACCGATGAGGGCTCTGAACATTTGGTTCAGCCTCGCCAAGTCGGCGGACTTAGTGGCTTAGCCGATAGATCTCAAAGAATCAGTGCATCTATGCCGGAGGGCCCGGATGAGACTCCAATCACGGTCGCTGAGAACCGACCACAACTGACACCGGCTCCTATCAGACCACCTCCTAGACCGAATCCCGAACCAGCGTTCGTTACCGATGCCAAGCCAGACACCTCGGTGCCACCCACTCAGGACCAGCCAGTGATGGCTGCCGAAGGTGCTCTTTGGACTGTGGATTCTAGCCTCGGCTCATCCCTGCCTGCCTTAGACGCGGAGTCAAAAACCAGCCCCGAACCGGTCTTCGACATCGACCACTCCCCTGCCCCTGCCCCTTCTTCTCCTGTTCCGTCTGCCCCCTCTGCTGCTGTAGTGCCGGAGCCAGTGCTCGAGGAGCCGGAACCTGCTCCTCCTCGAATTCCAATTCCCCTCGGACCATCTTGGGATGTCGACGAACCACTCAACCGTGCTCGAGTCGCGACTGCCTCTGATGCCGAGCGTACCGTACTGGCAGCAGCCAAGACACGTGAAATATCGCCTTCCGACCCGGAACTACAGGCCCTTCTAGAAGTCGGTAGGCCTCGACTATCGCAGATTTTCAACGGACTGCGCAAAGCCGGCTTGCTCTCGGTTAGGAAGCAGGGCAGGACGAGACTGTTCAAACTAAGTAGGGCAGCCTCGTTGGAACTCGAGATGACATAGGTGCTCAAATGTCTGGCTCGGTAGTGACCAGAGACAAGGTTGAGGAGTATCTGGCTCTGACGATTGAGGCTAGGTCGAAGGCAACCCCCTGCGCGGAAGGTGTGGAGGACGAGGCCCGGTTGACTTCGATGCTGAGGATGTGCGATGACTACGCCGCCGATGCTCGGCATTTCATGGAATCTGGTGATTTAGTTCGCGCCTTTGGGGCCATCAACTACTCGCACGCTTGGTTGGATGCCGCCGTTAGAATCGGCCTACTGGATGGCCACGGGGATGACAGGTTGTTCACGCTACCCTAGACTTCGACCAGCCTGAGGAACCGGCCCGATGTGACCTCGATATAGGATCCTCCAGAGGATATCAGCCTCTCCTTAAGGCCCCGGTCGACTGTCAGTACCGGCCATCCTTTCGAATCAGAGAGAGTTACTAGCATCTCGTCCGGATGAGTCATCCCATCAAGGTCGGGAATCTTCTCGGAACGACTCTCAAGTAAACTGAGGAGAAGCCCCTTCCTCTGTTGCGACAACATATCTAGTTCGCGATGCACGCATTCGAGCACCATCAGTTCGGCTTGGCCAACCACTCTGTTCATCGCATCGTCGAGATTCAACTCAGCATCTATCAGTGCGGCCCAGCCGCATGCGTCTACGAGGACGCTGACCATCCAATCACCCTGCAATAGAGCCGTGGCCGATGAGCCGCCAGCGCGAGCCGATGCGACGGGACAGCGTAATCCGACTGCCCGACTTGGCACAAATTGGCAATCTCAGTTGAAGCGTCGCCAATCGCCCTTTGATCGATGAGACTGTTCCGACGCTGGTGGCGGTGGCAGAGTTCACCATCAGCATCTCATTGGGCTGCAGCGGACGAACCGATTCCGCATCCCCTTCTCCTGTCGATACCATGTTCTCAAGTAAATCTAGATCGAGATTGAGGGCTTCCCATATTGGTGGCAGTTCGCCCTCGCGAGCCATGACCTGCCCTGAGAGTTCGTCGGCTTTGGTGGAGACGGGGTCCATCGGAGTAGCGATGCCGCACAATCCTCCTGCGTGAACGGATTGCAGGTCAAGCCCACCTCCCTTGACACTCTGAATGGTAGTTCGAATAGGTTCCCAAGTCGTCTTTCCGCCAGTTTGCACTCTGCGACCAGGGGCTATCAGTATCGAATCTCCTACGCTGAAGGAACCCTCGACGATGCTGCCGCCAATTATTCCGCCCTGTAGTTTCTCAGGGCGTGAGCCCGGGCGATTCGTGTCGAACGAGCGTGCGACGTACATCAAACCTGACTCATTCGAGGACCTGTCTGGAGTGGGAATGACGTCTTCGATGGCCTGTATCAAGACGTCTAGGTTAACGTCGTGATGGGCCGAGACTGGGATGATTGGAGCAGTTTCAGCTATCGTGCCCTCTAGGAAGTCCCTAATCTCCTCGTGAGATTCGACAGCCCTATCTCGACTCACTATGTCGATTTTGTTCTGCACCACTACTATATTCTCTATGCCCGCTATCTGCAATGCGGCCAGATGTTCACGGGTCTGAGGCTGCGGGCACTTTTCAGTAGCTGAAATGAGTAGCATCGCCCCATCCATAATCGAGGCACCTGAAATCATCACAGCCATCAGGGTCTCGTGACCTGGGGCGTCAACAAACGAGACCACACGTAAAAGATCGCCATCCGAGTCTTCGTTGCCATCGGGATGCTTGCCTCTAGCGTAGTACCTGCCGTCGGAGGTCTTGTAGAACGCTGTGTCGGCATAGCCCAATTTGATACTGATACCTCGCTTCCTCTCCTCTGAGTGAGTATCGGTCCAGACTCCGGAGAGCGCTTGAGTGAGGGTGGTCTTACCGTGATCGACGTGACCGACCATGCCGATGTTGACTACAGGTTGACTGGGGAGACTCTGAACCAGTTCAATTCCCCCGCCGACTCACTCCTCTTCTCCAGAGGGCACCTCGACAGGTGCGGCCTCCTCAACGAGGCCGAAAATGGCGTCGAGGGAGCGATTGCCCGCCTCGGTGATTTTCAGGTTAATCTGACGGGTGTCCTGGCTGATTACATTGCCTCTCAGCTTGCGTCGCCTTCTGAGGCCGTCGTACTTGTATCGATACACTTTACCTCTCTTCTTGACGTAGCGTTTACCCTTGTAGCCGATTCCCGAAGTGATGAGGACTGGCTTGATGCCACTGCCGGCCAGTTCTGGCCTCATGGGTCGCCCTGTCAAATCGGAGCCACCAGTAATTTCCAACTTGTATCCAGATAGGGATCCGTCTCCCTCTCCGACGAACATACCGTCCACAGAATCTCCTATTCTCTTGCCTAGGAAGTGATTGTAGTTTGAGCCCGTAATCTCAATCCCGAAGGCTCGGCCACCTGATGCGGGATTGGTATCGTTGATTACCGCTTTGAATGCCTGCTCCGCTGCCATCTCATCACCTCGGACGGCCTCCCGACTAAAGGCCCCTATAAGAGCGGTTCGGAAGCGCCAAAGGCGCTTGTTGAATCAACAGATTTCACTCTCGATGCGACTCTCCAGAGCTGCAGGTGCAGTATTGGTCATGGTGATGTGCTGCGTCCTACCTCTGCCCACCGTTGCGTTCGCGGTCCGTGACTCAATCAGCCCCACTGTCTCAAGCTCCTTGAGGTGCTTCCAGAAGGTGGTGTAACTGCGGGGTTTGGTCCCGTACTCCTCGCAGACTAGATTGTACAACTTCTGGGCGTCGCCGCTAGAGATTTCGTCCGCTTTCTTGAGACGTCTGCATATGCCGAGAAGGACTAGTTTCTGATGCTTGCCCAGATTGTCGACTTGACTTGGTTCGACCGAAGCACTCCGTAAGGTGCTGGGTCGTACATCTTCAACTAGGACATCCCCCCTACCCTCCTTCTCGGCGCGTCGAACTGCAGTCTCCAATAGTTCGATGGCGTGACGAGCGTCACCCGTCTCAGCGGCGAACCTACCGATTTTGGACAGAGTGTCATCACCTACAGACCCCGGCCTACAGGCCTCTTCGTAGCGCTGTCTAGCGATACCCGTGAGCGCGCGCTCATCGTATCCGCCTAGTGCCAACATACTGCTCTCACCAAGGCGTGAGATGATGGCCGGCTCGAACAGCTTGATTAGAGAAACATCCTGACTAACCAGCATCATCGAGAGCGAGCCCTGCTGACCTTGACCTTCATCGATTCGGAGAAGTTTGTAGATCAAATCACCCTTATCGTTGCGAATTAGCACATCGATTTCGTCGAGAGTCAGCAGGAGATGAGTCCCGTGCGCCTTGAGGTTGCGACGAATAGACTGGATAATCTCGCTCGAGCTGAAGCCCCGCTCTGGGTGACCAGAATCGAGCGAGCGCGCGATTTCCTGTAACACCTGCGAGGCAGTTGGGTGGTTACGGCAGTTTACATGAGCGAGAACTATCTTCCTGCGCCCCTCCAACATTCGCTGAAGATCCTCTCCGAAACGATGCGTCATCACTGTTTTGCCTGAACCTACTGGTCCTGTAATGACTGCTCTGCCACTGACTCCATGCCCTTCCATCCCAATGAACATCGAAGCGAGCTCACTGAGCTCCTCATCGCGACCGACTAGTAGAGGGGGCGTCCAATCGAATGAGAAAGACGTCTTGTCTAGCAGGACCTTGCCCGCTCCAATTCTGTCAAGGTAGTCGGCCATCATGTGACTCGTGCTCACATCGTTATTAGACATATTTGGAGCAGCGCTCGCATATGCCCGTCTTTAGTGCGAGAGAAAGAGTCAGGGTATCTCGTCGAACTGGTAACCCGTCTCCCACTTCTTCTCTCCAAGTGCAACTTCAAGCTCGTACGGGGTGATGAGCGGCTTGGCATACCTTACGGAGTCGTCGATTGCTATTCGGGGGCAGGCGGTGTTTACGTAGGCGTCGACTGGGTAGAAGTCGATGAGATCCGGGCTTACATGGTCTAGTGCCAGCAGGTATCCCTTGCGCCCGTGTTTCTCAAGTAGGCGCTTCATGCGTATTGCGAGGTTACGACGCATTTGGCCCGGCTTCTCGCCAATCAGGATGCCGAACGTCTGGGCCTCATCGACCGAATTTATGAGGCCGAAGCGCTGGCGCAGGATCCTCTCGATGCGTTCTAGGGACATCTCGGTGGCGTCCCCTGAGTAAGGGTCGAGCATCGCCAACGGCTTGCCGGTATGCAGCACTAGGCCAATGGGATGGAAGTCGCCCGATCCGAGGAACATGTAGTGCCCTATCGACGGATCGTCACCCGAGTAGTTGCAGCCGAGTACTTGTCCGGGAAAGGTTAGCCTGTCGCCACCGACAGGTATCTCTACGTCGAAGCCCGCCATCTCAAGTCTACTCTTGAAGTCCTCAAGCAGATGGAGGTGCTGTATGGATCCCACTAGACCAAGCCTCGCTCCGGTCAGAGGGGAAACCCGTCCAACAGCATCGAGAAAACGCTCCTTGGCAGCCTCTTTGTCAATATCAGCATCCTCGCCGGATGACTCCAGCCGCGACTGAGCGATTGCACGATGACTCTCGAGCAGAGGCAGGACTGCTGCCAACTCAGGGTCGCCATCATAGGTGACTGGGATGAAGTGAGTCGGCATACCTGAGTCGATGTTCATCTGACTGTGACCCATGTGTGCAACCAGCTCGACCCCCATCATCTTCATCTTGTCATGAACTAGGTCGCACGCTCCGTAGCACGGGTCGGCAGCCAAGATGACCTTGGCATCAGATTCATCTTCAATTGAGTCCATCATCTCCAGAGCCTGCATCTTCAGTCCCTCAGGAACCTGCAGTGCGACAAGTCGGTTATCGTTAGCCCTAATCTTCTCGACTAAATCGTCGAGCTCGAAATCGTGCCTGTCCAAGTCCATACACTCACTCAAGAATCTCGACTTTACCGTCGATTATGTCTATGCGAGCAAGCGTCCTGATTGGCCAGTCCGGCCGTTCCTTCGCGAGCCTCTCGCGCCCCTCGCCTTTCTCTATGGCGATGACGATGTCCTGCAGAATCACGCCCATCTTCTCAAGTGTTGCCAGTATCGGCTCAAGCGTGCCGCCGGTTGAGATTACATCATCGACAATCAGTATCCTTTCTCCAGGATTGATGTCGTTGATGTAGGTGGTAGACTGAGAGTACCCGGTCGCAACATCGACTTGGACTTCACCCTCCATCCCATACTGGCGTTTACGAATCACCACTGTCGGCTTTCCAGTGGCATCTCCTACTGCTGCTAGAAGGGGCAACCCCATCGCCTCAACGCTGACCACGAGATCGACCTTCGACCAGTCTACCATCTCTACGATGAGGTCACGCGTGGCACGTAGCACGTCTGCATCCATCCGTGGGATACCGTCGGATATTGGGTGGATGAAGTATGGGTATTCACCCTTCCAGATGATGGGAGAGCCACGAAGAGAATTCTGTAGCACGCTCAACGGGTCTGAGGGCGTCATAGCCCTATGCCCTCACACTAGCCCCTTCAAATGCTCGGCGCCAGCGACGAGCCTAATTGTACAGGGTGTCGGGAATTTGCAGCATGCCTTCCTGAGAGCGTCCCGCGCTACGAGGTAGTTCTCGGGGTCGGTTTGAATTGAGACTAGTGTCTGATCGCGCTGGACGCGAGCTGCGGTGCCGACGTTCTTACCGAACGACTGCCGCATTCCCAGTGAGACACGATCTGCTCCTGCACCGGTGGCCTGCTTATTCTCGCGCAGAATCTGATGAGGGTAGGTGTGCATTCGAAGTGCATATCCCATTTCTCCAGCACTCTTCCTGATGGTGGCATTGGCCACCTGTCGAGCTGATTCCAAAGCCGAGTCGCGGACTTGGCACGGATTGTCGGCAGTGAGCTCGACTATGACCTTGAACTGGCCTGCTTCTGCGACCTTCCGATTGCCCATGAAGAAGCGCAGTATGCGGTTGTTGGGGACTCCTCCAGAGTACTCTCTCCTAGTGTAAGCCTGACCCTTAATCTGGCGATACATCTTCGCTGGCTTGCGTGCCATGTGACTACCTCGTTGGCGCCCCACTGACCATCTCTATTTAACGATGAGGCAACACCTCAGGTCCCCTTCAATCGACCCTTAGCCGCTCACTCTCTCTTTGGACCTCTCTGACACCCATTACTATCAGCACAAAGCCCACGAGCATCGAGGTCCCAATGTTCTCATCAAGCAGCGCCCATCCGCTTAGGACCCCGAAAATTGGGACTAGGAAAACATAGGAGGCTGCTGCTGTCGGACCAATCCTGTCAATTCCTCTCGCGAACCAGACATAAGTTAGGACAGTAGAGAATAGCCCCAGATAAACAATTGAACCCCACTCCGCCGTATTGGGATTGGGAATACCCGTGCCCCAGATTTCAGCCAACATCCATGGAGTGAGCATCACCCATCCGACAATCGAGTACCAAATCACCAACTCCTCGGTAGAGCCCATGCCCTCTTTTCCGAGCGCTATCTTGGTCAGGTTGCTATTCGTCGCCCAAGCGAGGGCGGCGAGAACAATCATCGCATCTCCTAGTAGTCGATGCTCGAATGGGATGTCGGTGTTCGGGCTCCAGCCAACTACCACACTAACTCCAACTATCCCAAGTAATAGTCCAAAGGCCATCCGCTTCGTCACTTTCTGGCCCAGCATAGGTGCCGCTAAGAGGACGGTGAAGACGGGATTGACGGGGATGATTAGAGAAGCGTCGCCAGCTGCCGTCCACTTCATGCCATGCATGAAGAGAAGTTGGTATGCCATCGTTCCGAGCAGTCCGAGCCAGATGGTGTAGCGCCACGATTGCGAGTCATGAGGCAGCATCCTCGGACCATTTCGATTCTTGTACGCCCAGCACCAAGCCACGAAGGCGATTACGACTACCAAGTATCTCAACCAAGCAGCGGTTGCTGGCCCAAGATTGGCCCCTGTTGATTCGTCCAGCCCGTAGCTGAGAAATCTGGCTACGGCCCAAGTTGTTCCCCATATGACAGCCACTAGTAGTAACAGAAAGTGCGTGCCCAGATTACTCTCGATTCGCGACATCCTAATCCTCCAACATCATCAGTTTCTCGATGAAATCGGGGTCGGTAACAGCACACACCTCGGCTCCTGCCACACTTCCCCCGCACTTGCTGGCCAGAGTCATCGCTGTCATCGCAAGGCGATGGTCTCCTTGCGAGTCAACCGGCAGCATTGGCCTGACTAGGGTCTGGCCACCCGCTACCTCAATCCCGTCATTGGTTTCCGTAGCCTCCATTCCAAAGCATTCGAGCAGGTCAACAGTGCTGCTAATCCTGTCAGACTCCTTTCCTCTGGCATGAGCAACTCCTCGTATCCTGCCACCATTGCCTAGGGCCATCAACGCTGCAGCGGGGGCTATGATATCGCTCTCGTCACGCAAATCCAGTTCCTCGGCTCTCTCAGCCAGTTCCATCAGTGAGCCAGACAGTTCCAAGTCGTTCCCCGCGATCTCGACATCGACGTCGTGCAGTTCTGCGAGTAGCATAGCGAGAGGGAGTAGACTTAGTTCGCCTGGAATCTTCGCCTCACCAGGTGTGATGGGCCGCCATGGCTCGATGATTGCGCCGTCCGCCACCATCTCATTAGAGGATCCACATCTGGTTGCCAACTTGTACGATAGCTCCGAGTAACCTCTGCTCACAGAGTGCGATGAAGTCTTGAGATGAATGACCCCTGAGTAGTTCGGTGAAGCCAGCAGCAGTGCAGACAGGGGCTGGCTGGAATCGCTGACATCGAGATGCGCTAGACCCGGAATTACAGGTCCAGTGACAGTCAGAGGGAGTGTGTCCGAAGTGACTTCACACCCGAGTTCTCTTAGCGCACCGGTCAGAGCCGACATGTCGCGCCGCCTCAGAGATTGGTCTCCGTCAAAGGAAATCGGCTCACACATGCCTGCTGCTATCGCCATCAGGAAGCGGGCCGCTGTGCCTGAGTTACCGCAGTTGAGACTCTCTTCTGGCGTTTGGAATCCACGCGACCCGACCCCGCTGATGACCCATCTAGATTCATCCTGTTCTATCACGACACCAATCGCCCTCAGACAGTTCGCCATTGACAGGATGTCCTTCCCGGCGCTGCCGGTGAAACTGAGTCCTGTATCTCCTTCGGCCTGTGCTGCTAGGGCCAACCAGCGAATCATGTGACTCTTTGAGGGTGGAAGCGACCACTCTATGGTCGCCTCGAGTCCCATTGGCTCGATGCTTAGCACGACAACGCCAAGGGCGCCATTGTGTTGAATCCTCTTATTCTATTCTAAGTCCTTATCCAGTCGCCGAAGTCACTTTCTTCATCCCATTCTGCGGACCGCTGGTCTATCAAGCTCGACTCGAGAGTCTGCTCCAGTGTGCCATCGACTCTAATCAGATTGTTGCGTTTCAACAATCTGGGACTGAGTCCAGGGAGGAGCACAGCCACCGCCTTGGGCACCCTGCCGGGATATATCTCATTGACATGTTTGACAATGTTGGTAGTGCATGTATTGGTGATGCTGTGGTACCATTCCGGCATCTCATACAGATTATTGGTTCTATGGATAAACGACTCGAGTAGCCGCTGGGGACTGTCTTCTCCGAGCACAACGCCCTCGAAGAGATGAGTCTTTGATTTCCCCCTGCATCTCGCCCGAACTCCTATCGAGTCGCTTTCCGTAGCCCAGAGGTAGATTAGTTCGTATTGTCTGAACATGCCTTTGATTGGGTGGTATTTCTCACCGACCTCTCTCCTGACCTCGATTGAGCAACTCAGTCTCCGGCCGTCCTCAAACTCGAAACTCATCAGCGTATGGGCAATGGGTTTGCGCTTCGGGTCGAAGTACTCGAGCACCAGCCAGATCCTAGTCACCTCGCTTGGGCGAAACGTCCAGTCAGTCCAGTGTTCATCGTAGTCTTTCGTTGATCTCCAAGTGAAGTCTCTAACGTTCCGCAGGGTTACCTCATCGCTATCGAACTCGGCATAAGCCATCCTACTGTTCTCAACTACCCATTCACGTTCGTTTGATGGCTTCAGACTCAGGTACCTGAGAACTAGGGAGATGAGCAGGACGAACCCTGCGAGCCCGGCATACTGCCCCCAGTCCATGTATGCCGTAGAACTACTGAGCGCATGAAACTGTCCTTGAGAGAGTGGCGCGGCAGGGGAGATTCGAACTCCCGAGGTGAAACACCACTGGATTAGCAATCCAGCGCAATGGCCAGGCTATGCGACTGCCGCAGTGCTCCGGCCACCTGCTCCATTCGCTTAAGCCGAGCGGTTTCACTCTTCTTCGAGGGGCGACACGTCTGCATCCAAAGAGTCCACTAGATTAGCAGGCAGTCTGGCAACGAAGATGATCTCGTCTACGTAGCCCGACCTGTCGGAGTCACGCAGCTCCATGATTCGAGTACCCTTGGTCACCTTGCCTAGAGTCTCCTTGGTCTGGCCAGACACCATCCTGATCATCATCCCGGTTGCGGTGAGCATGAACAACTGGTCTTCAAGGTCTGGAATCTGGCGTACGCTGACTATACGGTCATCATCACGCAGTGACATCGTGCGCACCCCTTTGGTTCCTCTATTGGTGCGCCTGTAACCATCCCTTCCTGTGATGGTGTTACCTTCTTCGTCGAGCGCTTCGTTACCTTCGGCATCCTTCACGATTATCATTTCTCCCGAACCGAGGCGGCTGCGCTTGGCCATTCCGTACCTCGAGATAGTCAGAACGCTGGTATCGAAGTCATCGGTCACAATCATCCCAATCACACTGTCTCCCTTCCGGAGTTTCATCCCGGAGACTCCCTGGCTGACTCTGCCTTGAACTCGGACGACATGTGTGGTCACTATATCTCCTGAGTTGGAATCAACTCTGGACTTCTCCTCGGCTGGCATGAACCTACAGGCATTGCCTTGCGATGACACCAACACGACATGGTCGGCTTCGGTGGCGGGTCTGACGGTGACCAGCGAATCACCATCTCCCTCGGCGAATCGCAACGCATACTTTCCATTGCGGTTGATTTTGACGTAATCAGAGAGACGACTCTTCTTGATGCGGCCGTTCGTGGTGGCGAACATCAGGTAGTTCCCCTCAGGACTCTCGATGAGCTCCCTGCTGAGAGGAAGTATCGAGATTACCTTCTCCTCATCGCGGATGCCACCGAGCAGGTTGCGTATGTGAGATCCCCTGCCGTAGCGACTGGCAGATGGCGTCTCCCATGCCCTGAGGCCGTAGACACGGCCCATATCAGTGAAAATCAGCAACCTGTCCTTGGAAAAGCAGGTGATTATTTTGGATGGAGTATCTTCCTCCTTAGTAGCCACTCCCTTGAGTCCCTTCCCGCCTCTGTTCTGCAGTCGGAATGACTCTACAGGTAGGTGGCGAATGTAGTTGTCCTGAGTAAGCGAGATGACGATGGCCTGCTCGGCGACGAGGTCTTCGCGGTCCATTGAAAGTGGCATCGGGTCAATGTTTGAGCGCCGCTCGTCACCGTGTCTGTCTACGACCTCGTCAAGCTCTGCAATTATGATTCCAAGGCGTTGGATACGACTATCAAGGATGCTCTTGAATTCCTTGATAGCCCGCTTCAGTTTCTCCAGTTCGTCGGAAACTTCCTGGACATTCATTTTGGTGAGTTGGTACAGGCGTCTCTCGGCAATCGCCTTAGCCTGCTTCTCGGAGAAACCGAAGCGCTTGATCTTGGGGTATTTTTCGGTGCCCCTCAGATACTGCTCAAATTGTTCGCGGGAGTCAGAGTTCCGGCCGACCTCGATAATTTCCGTCATCCTCTTTTGAGCCTTCATCAGCCCCTCTAGGATGTGCGCACGAGTCTCTGCCTTCTCGAGGTTGAACTGAGTACGTCGCTCGATGACCGACTCCCTATGTCGGACATGTGTGTGTAGGATAGTGCACAGGTCTAGTTGTACCGGCTCGCCCTTCAGTATGCCCATCATGTTCGCGGAGTAAGACTCCTGCAGCCTGCTGGATTGGTAGAGTTGATTCAGCACGGCGTGAGGATCGGCATTCTGCTTAATCTCGATGACCACTCTGATTCCTTCCTTGCTGGATTCGTCCCTGATGTCTCTGATGCCCTTGATGGCCTCCTTCTGGACGAGCTCGGCTATGCCTTGCAGCATCCCGGCTTTCTTTACCTGATAAGGGATGGAGTGGACTATCAGTTTCTTGCCCGATGAATCATCTTGAACTTCGACATCCGAGCGGATATGGAAGCGACCGTGACCTGTCCTGTACATGTCGACGATACCATCAATCCCATGGATAGTGGCCCCAGTGGGGAAATCTGGCCCCTTTAGGAACTCCATGTACTCCAGTGCGTCAATCTTAGGAGGGTTGTCAAGGCCTATCTTGCGATTCTGCTCGATGACCTTCGCCACATGGAACTTGATTGCAGCGGCGACCTCATTGAGGTTGTGAGGGGGAATCTTGGTCGCCATACCGACGGCTATACCGTCGCTACCGTTGAGCAGTAGATTGGGCAGGCGAGATGGAAGCACGGCCGGCTCAGTCTCCGTGTCGTCGAAATTGGGTTCCATGTCAATGGTGTTCTTGTTGATGTCATCCAGCATATGCTGAGCCATCCGGTCGAGACGACTCTCAGTATACCGCATCGCAGCAGGAGGGTCACCGTCGATAGAGCCAAAGTTTCCTTGACCATCAATCAATGGGTACCTCAGAGAGAAATCTTGGGCCATTCTAACCATGGTGTCATACAGTGCTTGGTCTCCGTGTGGGTGGAATTTCCCCATCACCTCGCCAACCGAGCGAGCAGATTTGCTGTAGCCCTTCTCGTGAGTATGGCCGGCTTGGTGCATCCCCCAGAGGATACGGCGGTGGACGGGCTTCAAACCATCTCTCACGTCAGGCAGGGCACGCCCAATGATGACGCTCATGGCGTAATTGATGTAACTCTCCTTCATCTCATCGGAGATGTCCCTTCGAAGTAAATCTTCAGCCATTCCAATACCTCAAACATCCAACGCTGTTACCTTCGTGGCATTGTTCTCAATGAACGCCCTCCGGTCAGGCACGTCCTCTCCCATCAGAATGGTGAACAGGGCATCAGCCTCCTCAGCATCCTTGATTTCTACCTTCATCATAGTGCGAGCATCGGGATCCATCGTAGTCTCCCATAACTGCTCTGGGTTCATCTCCCCCAGGCCCTTGTATCGCTGTACGTCTATCTTGGCTGTCGGCGCCTCCTTGTGCAGGCGCTTCACCGCTGCATCTCGATCCTTTTCGCTGTGCACCCATTCGGTGTGTTTACCTCTTGATACTGAAAACAGAGGAGGTGCTGCGATGTACACATTGCCGTTGGCAATCGCCCTTCGCATGAAACGCCACATGAAAGTTAGTATCAGGGCGCGGATATGAGCGCCGTCGATGTCAGCATCAGTCATAATAATGATTTTCCCGTAGCGCAGTTTCTCAGGATCGAAGGCCCCCTCGTCCTCCTCTTCGTTACCAACTCCGGCCCCTAGGGCCCTAATCATGCGCTGGATTTGTTCGTTTGAGAACACCTTGGTTAGGTTACGCTGCTGTCTCTCAACATTGAGAATCTTCCCCCTTAGAGGAAGTACGGCCTGTGTGCGCCTATCTCGAGCAGTCTTGGCCGAACCACCCGCGCTCTCGCCTTCGACGATGTAGACCTCACATTCAGAGGGGTCCTTGGACTGACAGTCGGCTAGTTGACCTGGTAAGCCACCGCCTTCGAGCACGCCTTTCCTACGGGTCAGGTCACGGGCTTTGCGTGCAGCGTCCCTCGCCTTGCTCGCGAGGACCGACTTGTCGACTATGATGCGGGCCACGGAGGGATTTTCTTCGAAATACTCGCCGAGCTTTTCGTTAACTATCTGTTCGACGATACCGGTGACCTCACTGGTCACCAGTTTGGACTTGGTCTGAGCGTTGAAGGAAGGGTCGGGGTGTTTGATCGAAATGACTGCCGACAAACCTTCTCGGACATCGTCACCCGACAGACTGCTGACGTTCTTCAGGAGCTTTCTCGATTGGGCGTAGGAGTTGATCGTCCTTGTCAGGGACCCCTTCAGTCCCGACAGATGAGTTCCTCCGTCGGTGTTGTGGATGATGTTTGTGAAGCAGTGGATAATTTCGGAGTAGGCATCGGTCCACTGCAGGGCAACCTCGACATGCACTTCGCCCTTGTCACCCTGCTTGGAACCGAGGATGTGTAAGACCTCGTCATGGACGACTTCTTTTTTCTCGTTCATTGCCGTGACGTATTCCTTCAGGCCGCCGTCGTACTTGTGCTCAATCTCAACAGTATCATTGCCTCGAAAATCTCGCATCCAGATTTGCAGCCCAGCGTTCAGGAAAGCAGTCCTGCGCATCCTGGTGTTAATCTGCTCGAAATCGAACTCGACGACGTCGCTGAAGATGGTCATATCGGGCTTGAAGTTGATGGTCGTACCAGTGGTGTCGGATTTACCAGTCGCCTTCAGGGCGGCCTTGCGCTTTCCTCTGACGTACTCTTGACTCCACTCCTTACCTTCCCGGTAAATGGTCATCGTCAGCCGTTCCGAGACGGCGTTGACAGCACTCACTCCGACGCCGTGTAGTCCACCAGCTACTTTGTACGCCTCGTTGTCGAACTTGCCACCTGCGTGGAGCTTGGTCATGATGACCTCGGCAGCACTAATCTTCTCTTCTGGGTGCTTGCCCACAGGAATCCCTCTGCCATGGTCGATGACTGTGACAGACCCATCCTTTTCCAGATTCACTTCTACTGTGGCATTGTACCCAGCGAGGTGCTCGTCGACGGCGTTATCGACGACTTCCCAGATGCAGTGGTGTAGGGCAGAACCATCGTGCGGGTCTCCTAGATACATCCCCGGACGCTTCCTGACTGCTTCCAGTCCCTCAAGGACCTGAATCGCCTTCGCGTCGTACTTCTCAGCCATTTTTTCCACTTTCTCTTGAGGGTTCCCTTAGGGGAACCCTCAGCGCACCTATAATTTGGTGTAGGTCGAGGGTTATCAACCCTCCTTATGGTGGCCCCCAAAATCACTGAAAATGAAGTACTAATTTCAAGCCAGGCCTATAGGCCTGTGAAATCGCACGACACGGTTATACAGACTGCCAAGGTGGAGCGGCCGAATGCCTCGACCACTCATCTGCGTGACACTGAGGGGGTGCACCGTCGATGAGATGCTGAAGGACGTAGCCATGGCGACTGCTGCTGGGGCAGATATGGTCGAAGTACGTCTGGACAAACTCTGGGTCGTAGAGCAGATGCCTGAGCCCGATCCCACAGAAGGGGAAGAGGAGAGTGATAGTCGTAAACCCAAATATGTCGAGCCCGATATGATTCCGCAACCACTTGACTCGGTTGACGTACAGGGGGCACTTGAGTCACTTAAGCAGGGCATCGGCCTACCGGTAGTCCTTACATGCCGCCCAGAGCGCCAGCAGGGCCATTATCCGGGAGAAGAGGAGCAACGTATCGAAGTGTTGAGTGCGGCAATCAAGAGTGGCGTCAGTTGGATTGATCTCGAGGTCGATATCGAGTCGAAGGCGCGCAAATCTCTGATGGATGTTGCCTCAGGTAAGGCCAAGGTCATCGCCTCCTTTCACTCATCGGAGAATCCCCCTTCGGCTTCAGAGATAATCCACGATATCGAAGATAGTTCTGATGCCGGAGACATCATCAAAATCTGCTACCGATCTTCAGGCCGCCACGACGGACTACGTCTGTTTGAGGCAGCGTGGGGGCTCAGGGGTTCAGGGGCTCATTACGCCATCATGGGATTGGGATGGGGCGGCGATTGGACTAGGATTCACGCCCCATTGCTTGAACAGGCCCTAGTATACACTACTATGGACAAGGGCCTACACATCTCGCGACAGGGCAGAATCAATGCCTCGGACCTGCAGACTGCGTGGCAACTGCTAGAATACGAGACCGCCTAACCGTCTTGGCCGCGTTCATCACGCTCACTTTCGAGGTAAGGAACCTGGCGCAAATCTTCATCATCGCCAAGACCGGCCGACATGTATCTACTGTGGATGATAAGAGGAACGATGATGCAAGCTACCGGTAGCGCTGCTATCAGGATGTAGGCGACGAAATTGGGTAGAGTCGTCCTCTCTTCAACATCAACCAATATCTCGACATTCATACTGCCTCCGGCGGCATTTCTATCGGAACCCCTTCCGTTGTCCCAACCGTCCACGACGAGGTAGTACTGAGGATTGTCTGAATCGAACCATCCTACAGAGGACCACGCCGATCCTACGGAGTCTATTGCCACCGAGAACACTTGACTAGAGACACTCTCGTATGCGTGAACATCTCTGAAAGGTAGCCACATGGCCATGTCTTTCCATTCCACTGGTAATTCGTCGACAATTCCCTCCAAATCCTCCCACTCTCTAGTGTCGTAACTTGATACATAGCGATCCCAGTTGACTTCATCCAGCAAGTATACATCGCCAATCGCTCCCATGGTCGGCGCTGACTGTGAATCAGAACTCAAATAGAGGCAGAAGGTATACTGATAGCCAGGAACCAGTTCCATCTCAATCGCATTAGCGCTGTCGTTGTAAACCGTCATATCGGTGCTGAAGTCGCGATCTAGGGGCTTCAGCGTAGACTGCTGATTCCATTCATCCCAGCCCCAAAAATCATCTTCGATCGAGTGCTCTTCGAAGTACTGGGATATCTCGGGGGAGTTTCCAGCCGGAACGTCACAGGTCGCCTCTGCAGATGCAATCGGAGCCACGATTACTGTAGCGAACACAACGACTACGGGCAAGAGCAGACAGAGGTTGATTGCGGCCGCAGTGAGCTTCCTAGGGCCGTTCTCCACGCTCAGCGCCTCCTCGTCCGGATGGGCCGGATGTATCCGGAATCCTTGTTTCTTCGCTCTTGTACAGTCAGATACTTCGGCTGTGGAGGTGGCTTGTGTTGGTCCATACCAGGCAGGCCCCCTTCAACTTCAACTTCTGTAACATCATAGGTCTCGAGCATCTCATTGGCATCCAACTCATCCTCGTCCTTTTCCCGCATAATCAGCCATCCGAGTACGAGGACGGCCGCAACCAATGCTAGCAGCCCCGCGCTCTCTTTGTTGGGAACTAGGTCACTCCATGTAAGGTCGGCCAGCGACTTCGGCTGGTCATCTTCCTGCACCGAGAGGACAGTGATTACGTATTCCTTGGAGGAGCAGACGTCCACGCCGTCACACACCTGCATCAAGATTCTGATTTCACCGGGTTGATTCCAAGTTTGGTTGCCCCACAACCAGTCGTTTCGCGTGTCCCCGTCGAGGTTGGTGTCTTGCAGCGCGTTGAGATCCCATCTCACTGTCAGTGGACCTGTTAGGGGCCGGTCACGGTCATTGGCCGGATTGCCGTCTCCATCACTGTCGTCAGACTGGTCCAGATCCATCCACGCCTCTATACCGTCGACTAGATCCAAATCTTCGGCGCTAGAGTTCAGCAGCACGATATCACCCATAGAGACGTAGTCGGCAGAGATCGGATCATTGGTGATAATCACAGGAGCCCTAGAGACGTGAACGGTCAGAGTGGTCGTATTTGTCTCACCACCCTCAAAACCGTCAATCACCGTCAGGGTTACGACATAGGTGCCGGGAATCTCGTAGGCGTGCCACACCACCGGTCCGCTGACTGGCGAACTGGCGTCGCCGAAATCCCAAATCCACGAGACTATACCGTTCCACTCCGATGAATCGGAATCCGTTGATGTTCGTCCCACAAACAGTGGGTCGGCATCGTAACTGTCAGAACCATCGAACCTGATTGGGTCGCCGGGCGCCACGAATGCGCCCCCTCCAGCAGTATGAGGGACTTGCCAGACTACGCCATCCTCAGTCTGAGGGATTTCACTCATCACAGACCCATTGACGCTCGGGCAACTGAATTCAAGTTCTGGGACAGGCAGTGGATTGGCTATCCTAATCGAGTATGACTTGGTGGCAGAGGAGAGCCCTCTGTCGTCGATTACGGTGAGACTGATGGTGTACAGTCCGGGCTCAAGGAAGGTGTGACTCACTGAAGAGACGTTGTACACAGCGTCATCGAAGTCCGAGATTTCCCACATAGTTTGTAGCAGTGATGTGTCACCATCTGGGTCAAATGATTCGCTAACGAATGTGTAGGTCGTATCCACATCACCATCCAGCGGTCTTGCGAAAACTGCGACTGGTCTCTGATTAAACACCTGTACTTGAAGCAGGGCCATGGAGGTGTTGCCATCATCATCAGTAACTTCGAGGGTGACGTTCTTCATTCCTGGCTCAAGCCATCCGGCGCTGGGGTTCTGTAGGATGGACTCTGTCGAAGAAAAATCGGAAGTTAGTGCCATCCCAGAACCGTCTAGATTGACTCCTCCCTCAAAGAACCAGCTATACTCAACAATCATCCCGTCTGAGTCCTCAAAGACTGTCGGCATAATCAGTGGAGTCAGTGTGTATGTCTGCAGTGGTTCGTCAAAAATCTGTTTCGGTAAACGATTCAGGACTTTGATGTAAATTGAGTGCTCGACGATGTGAATCCCATCATCGACTGTCAAAATCAGGGTGTAGATGATTCCGTCAGCGCTACCATCCACCCACGAGTGTCCGGCCTCAGATGCCCCCCGCCCTCCTTCGTTCTGCCCGTCGCCCCAGTCCCAAGTGAATACCAACTCATTGAGGGGGACATTGTCCGAGGTCTCTCTAGCTGAGAATTGCACTCTCTGATCAGTGAGGAGCACCAGTTCGTCAGTGATGATGACTCCATCCACGGAGATCTCAGGAATCGGGTCAGAGATGTCACTCACTGAGATGTTCCAAGATTGAGGATCCGAGTAGTATCCTCCTTGATCCTGCACCACCAGAACAATCTGGTATTCTCCGGCGTTGAGGTATGAGTGGGTCGGATTCTTCAACCCGGACGAGTTGTTGTCTCCGAGATCCCAGATATACGCTACAGGAGTGTCGTTATGGCTGAATGTACCATTCAACTGACTGAAGCCCCACGAGTCGTACCCCGAACCGAACATGGTCACAGGTAGCCACGTCTGAGTGACTGGAGTGGACATCGAACCGGATGCGACAGGATTCATGTTAGCCAGAGTCATGGGCAGTGAGAACGCTTGGTCCACAATTTCCCCTGTAACGTCACGGATTCGGATGCCATAGGTCCAGTCTCCCGATGAAGGGGGGGTGAACCAGACGCTCCTCGGAGACGGAACACTGTTACCGGCGGTGATGTCGAAGACCACCGAGTCAGACACACTGTTGTTGACATAAGCCTCGACAGTCACCTCAAGAATTTCGAAGAATGCATTGGACTCCACCTCGAGATCGATGCGAACGCTGTCGTCAAAACCATCCTCGTCCCTGTCGAAGGAGGCAATCGTGTCTATCGAGACTTCCGCAGGGTCGGTAATCAGGCCAGCATGTACGGTGAGTGAGGCCGTTGGATACGATCCAGTGGTGATGCCGCAGGAAACGTAGTTGTAATCGCAGTCGGTGACCATGGATTCGTACCATGTGAGCAGCCAGACCTCGTCAGTGGTGTTTCCGAAACCGTGCACCAATCCTGTTCCAGCTCCTGTTCCGGAGTCTATCCGCAGGCTACTCATCGACCAAGTTCCCGTGACCGCGTCGCGGGCCATTATCGCACCTTCGAAGCCGAACTGAGTTGGTTGCACCATCATATTGAGGGGGGCGCCGGAACCTTGGGAGAACTTGTATGCTCTCATGCCCCAGCCCTCTATGTTCTGACTGGAGCTGTTCCAATCGTTGACCCACTGGTCGTTGTATCCACTCATCTGGGCCTTGCAGATGTAGGCGGCAATGCATCCTGAGGTGAGATCGAGGTTGGTGAACCCGAAGGCTCCCTGGGCGCTGTCCAGAGACACTGCCGCACTGAAGTTAGCAAAGATCTCACTCATCGTCGTCCCGATGGAGGTCGAACCTGTCTCTGGATTTTGAGCCAGATTCTCGATAGCGGCTCCACCGGTAGCCGTATCGGCGACCAGCCTCTGGATTGCGGCACCACCGCCGAGTTTATCGGCTAGGTACATCAGAAACATGAAACCGGCACCGTAGTCTGCTATCCTGCCGTTCCACCATCGCACGCTGAGGCTACTATCCTGCGACCATTCATTGGCGTGCCCTGTCAGCGTGCTGGTGACTCCGAAGGCTAGGTACGCTGCCATGTCCGCTGCTCCCTCGTCGATCCACAGATACTCGTACGGGTCCCTCGAGTTATGCAGCAGATGCTCAAACTCATGGGCAAGGATGGTGTTCCTCCAACTCATGTCATCGACGTCGACGAACACTGACTCCCTAACTGAAGAGATACCGGGTGAGAAGTATCCACCGGTCCCTCCTGCTCCGTCGATGGCAATCAGGACAATCTCGATTTGGCAATTGTTGTCGACATCGGGCGGACTGCCGAAGTAGGTCGTGACTGTGGGGTAAATCGTCGATTCCCATGTCGAGGCAATATCATTGAGTGTGGTAGATGAGATAATCTGACCGTCCTCAACTAGAATAGCAGAATTGGCAGATATCTTCTGCACTGTGACAGAGACGCTACCGCTGGCTGTGGAGACGTTACCAGTATCGCCTTGACTCCATGCATTCTCACAAGCACGTATCGTTGATTTCGAGTTCAGGTAGCCCGGGGAGAACGGGAGAACCAACCCCGGATAACCGGCTTCCCTCCATTCAATCTTCAGGTGGCCGGTAGCCGAGAATACAGGTTCAGACTCATCTGTGAACAGGTACCGCTTGCCCTCAATAGAGGGGTCGAACTCCGAGAAGTCACCTGACATGATTTCAGTTACCGATTCAGTGGATTGCGGCTCTGCGAGAGTCAAAGGAGAAAGACTAGCGAACAGCATCGTCAGAACCAGCATGACAGATGCTCTGCGAGACGCTGCTACATTATGGGGGGGCATATTCAACACTCCGTGTTGTTTTCAGGCGCAATCTGCTCAAAGACCTATTTTAACATCGATGGAGCATCGTTCGTACGTGAAACAGCACGTCACAGCGTTAGCGCTGGTTGTCGCGATGCTACTAACCGTCCTCACGTGTAGTCTACCAGTGTCCGCCCAAGAGCAGTCGGAAACAGTCGAATTAGTTCTGATTTCCTCGCACCAGCACGATTCGGAAGCTTTCACACAGGGGTTTGAGATGCATAATGGATCACTCTATGAGAGCACCGGACTATACGGGCACTCCAGTCTCAGAGAGGTCGATCCCTTGAGCGGCCAAGTGATCCGTCAGACCCAACTCAACGAGTCGCTGTTCGCAGAAGGCATCACGGTCGTCGGTGACAGTATCGTGATGCTGACTTGGAAGGAGGGCGTAGCACTGGTCTTCGACATCGAATCGATGACCGTAATCGCCAATCATACCTATTCAGGAGAGGGCTGGGGGCTGTGCTACGATGGAACCCATCTAGTGATGTCGAACGGAACTTCCGAACTGGCCTTCAGGAACCCGGAAGACTTCACATTGACTTCGACTCTGAGGGTCACTGACCAAGGCAACGAGGTGAGTCTGCTCAACGAGCTTGAGTGTGTTGGCCAGACAGTGTACGCCAATGTCTGGGGCAGCGATTCCATCATTGCCATCGACAAGAGCACCGGCGAGGTAGGATTGACTATCGACGCCTCGATTCTCGCCGATAACGAGTCAAACGACTCCAACAACGTTCTGAACGGGATTGCCTACGTCTCAGAGCAAGATGCTTTCCTCATCACGGGCAAGAACTGGGCATCCATGTATCTGGTGTCGTTTGGAGATACTCAGGATCCCCAGGATGAAGAGCCTCTGGAATCTATGGCCGTATCCATTCTGAAGTCTATTTGGCCGGTTCTGCTGATTGCCATTCTGGTAATCTTCCTGAGTTCAATGCGCCTCCTGAGCGCGATTATGAGGTTCCTCATACTGGCGTTAGTTAGGCGGCAGACTGAACAGCCGCCGATGCCCAGCGAGGAGGAGCAAGAGGCGGGTGAGGGGCAGTGAGCGAGGCGAACGAGGACGAGTTTGAGGATTACAGTGCCATGGAACTGTGGCTACACGATCTCTCTGTGGACTCAGCTACCAGGGTGGCCGGGGCGCTGATGATATTCGTCGGGAGCCTTCTCGGAGTTCTTCTCGGAATTGCTCTAATCTCGACGAACGTGGGGGAGATCCTAGCAGGGCAGTTGGATGGTTCGGATGGGTTGGCTGATGTTGACGGAATTGTCAGTACGGCACTAGAGGACAGCACCACGGGAGGCGAACCAGTAGAGGGAGTCAGAGTAAGCATACTCGACTCCAATGAACTTGAGATTGGTCATGATTTCACTGACTCTGGAGGCCGGTTTTCAATAGATGACGTGCCTAGACGAACATCCACCTTACTAGTCGATCATCCTGGAAATCGAACCGTCAGAATCATCCTCGTACCGGGTGACCACGCGCAGATTTCTGTCTCACTGATGCTTGGCGACGGTGTCGATGAGTACGATATGTCCGGAGAGAGCCATCTCAGAGAGTCGGTGCTAATCGGCTCTACCATAGCAGCACTCACTCTTTTGGCCGGGCTGGCTGGCATGGTAGGGGGCCTCGAGGCGTACCGGGGCGACCGCTACCAGCGAACTTGGTGGCTGTCGTTCTTTGGACTCTGGAGTCGAGGCATGCTGTTCGTAGGCCCTATGTTCATTCTATTGGGAATGGGTATGGCCCATCTAGCGAGAGATCAGTTCACCGACCACACAGGAAAATAACTCGAGGTTTGCCAGTGTATCTGATTACTATCGAAGGAGGCGATGGTAGCGGCAAAGGCCTCGCTACGAAGGTGATTTCAGAAGTACTGGAAAAGGAGTTCTCATTCACTTCTGTCGAAGTCACTGGAGAACCGCGCAGGGAGCATCCCCTAGGTCGTCTAGCTATAGAATCGGTCCGCAAGCAGACGATGACTCCAGAGCAGGAGGCCGGACTGTTCGCTGCCGATAGAGTCGACCACTCGCACGGATGGATACTGCCTCGTCTGGAGGAGGGTAGGGCAGTGGTCAGCGAGAGGAACATCCACTCTTCGTTGGTATACCAAGGAATTGTGGGAGGGCTAGGTGTCGACAGAGTGGCGCACATGAACTCGGCAGCACTGGTTCCTGACCTTTGCATCTGGGTCGACTGCGACCCCGAGGTGGCGCTAAGGAGAATCAAGGGAGGCACGCTGAGAGCGTTGACTGAGAAGGAAGAGTACTTCGAGACCTCCGAACTGCAACAGAGAATCAGAGAAGGATACACTTCGTTACTATCCGGTGAGATAGAGATGCCCACGCCGTTCGACATGGGTGCAGTGATTGGACCCATTCTGAACGAGGGGACCGAACGAGAGTTCCGACACGAACTGACTCGCAGGATAAGGAAGTTCGTACACTCCAGGCCAAAGCCACTAAATGTCGGAATGGAGATTGTCGAGAGAAACTTCCTGCGTAAGTTGTTGAGGGCCTCAAAGGGGCAGACCACACTCTCAGGAATCGGAGTGAAGCCGTCCAGTGAGAATATGAGTTGGTCCGACGGTTCAGCGCCATGGCGAATTCTCAAGAACGCCCAATCGGAGCACGATGCTGTACTGGAGGAGATAAGCGAAGAATCTAGGGTCGACGTGCCTCTCAGCATCTTTTCCCATTCCATGTCTTCGATATGCGGCACACTCGCCTTGTTGCCTTCAGCCGATATCTCAGAACTGCGTCAGGCACTTGGGCCGGTGAGGGCGGTCTCTGAGCGCCACACTCAGAGGATTGTCAAGTTCCTTCACGAGCGAACCGATTGGGTGCACAAGCACAAGGCACTCGTAGGCAGGGATGCTCCTAGGTCTCACTTGAAGCATCGCTATCGCATGTTGGGGGTGACGATACTCATCGTCTGGCCACTCAGAGATGCGATTCGTAGATGGATTTCGGATAATCCCGAGGCTCATCTCAGGTTCGCGATGGGACAAATCGTCAGGTCGGGAGAGCATCCATCCGCAGTCAGAGATTCATTGGAGAGGATAGCGCTGTTGAGATCGGGAACGGAAAACTCTCCTCTTCCTGTCGGAGCTAGTGGCCTCGTTTCTTGGTGGCAGGGCAAGTAGAGATAATCACTTTATCATCAGCCTTGCATTGGCCGGCAACAGGACCGAAGCAGGGTCATCATCAAAGTACTTCGTTCTGGCACATAGTGCTGCGGAGAACCACCATCCTACGACTATACCAGCGGCGAGTCCGGTTATCACCCTGAGGGGGTTGTTGGACTCATACCCAGTGAGCATCTGTGTGAATCCATCGACAGCCATCGGAGTGAGTCCAATGCCGATTATGGCCAACACAGCCAACATCCTCCGGTCGTCTAGGTAGATAGATTCTAGTCTATCATCAGGGAATACCGAGAGAAAACTGTCCCGAATGGTCCAACGATTGAGCCCGCGCCAACCAAACAGTGCGGCTCCGATAGCCAAGCCGAGGAATATTCCGACATCACGCGTGCACACCGGCATCTGATTACTGTTAATCTCCCAGGATCTCTCATGCTTCTGATGACAGTTCAAGTCCCCGAAGCCGTAAACGAAGGCCCACACTGGGTTAAGTTCGGACCAAGAAAATGCCCCCCCATGTGCCGATTGATCATGACCCAGAGATGAATCCTCACCGTGGTCTTGATTGCCCCAACTACCATCTGTAGCGTAGTCCATGGCGTTGGCTCTGCCGGAGAGCTCAGGAACAGTTCCCTCAGGGATTATCATTGGAGCGATGAAGCATAACAGCAGATATCCACCGGTTATTGCTGCTACAGCCCTACTGACGCCCATTTCTCTAGTTCTGTCACTCAGTCCATTGGCTAGTGACGACACGTCTCTCGCATCGAAGGCATACTGATGAACTATGTCATACGGTCAGTTTCGATCCCCTCGCACTCTTTTGAGCAAGCACTCACTCCGCTCTGTATGGGCGACCTGAACTACCGTGATGCGGCATGGCTCGGCATAGTGGTCGGGTCCATGGTCGCGGTAATGGCGACTTTCATCGCTATCTTCCTCAGTGGGTTGGACAGTCCAGAGGTCATGAGCTCTCTGCGCTCCGGTCTCGTGGCTGGGATTGTGGCAACTGTAGTCGTGACCATTTTCGCGTACTACAGACTGCTTCAGACGACTCGAACAGGAAAGGATCCCGAGGCCATCAAGGAGCAGGAAGTCATGAGGGTCCGGGCAATACTTGCTTCGATAGGGGAAAGAGATACCATCTGGGCTAAACAGTCTTGGTCAGTTGAGGAGAAGGTAAGGAGAGACAGGGGCGTATTGGTGGTGGACCTGCATGGACTCGACGCCCCTTCTGCGGCTGCTCTGACGGATAGACTGCTTGAGCGTAGATCAGACCTCGGCCGATTGAAACTGGTCACAGGTAGAGGAGATAGCACCCATCCGGGGTCAGCAGACCCCGGAATCAGGCCTGCTGTGATGCAGCGGCTGAAGGTCGGGGCGCAGAGTGCTGAGTGGCAGGTGATACAGAAGTCTAGTTCGGTCACACTCAGGCCGATGGGCAGAGCCCCCACCTCCAAGCAGTGGCTAGGACGATTTGCGATTTTCGTGGTCCCAATGACTGGCTCCATGACTCTAGCTTTCAGGGACCTAGCAGGAACGGGGATGGAATCGCAGGGGATGACTTTCGGCGCCGCAGCGGGACTTTTGATGACTACGCTTCTGTCAGGATACAGGGACCGCTCAGCCTAAGCATACTCAGGAATTCCTTCGCAGTAATCAACATCCATGAGCCGGACTTCTTAGCCTGGTTCAAATCAATTACTGTCTTCAGGCGTCCGGGGTGCGCAACTCTGAGTTCAGGAGTCCAACCAACCAGTCATGCAGCGAATCACTTCCCATTTCAGAGAGTGTTGTGTTGAGGAAGGCTGCAATCAGAGCTCTTCTGGCTTCAGATGGGTCGAAGCCCCTAGATTCGAGGTAGAAAACTTGGTCCTCATCTATCGGTCCGTTGGCTGTGCCGTGTCCGCAACCGACGACCTCGTGCTCCAGTACTTCCAGCTCGGGGATAGAGTCAGCTTCGGCGTCAGCCGAGAGCAACAGATTGTGGAACACTTGGGACGCATCTGCCCCAGTAGATCCGTCTGCGACTCTCAGCATACCGGTCCCGACAGTCCTGCTATCGCCGTCACACGCCGAGTGCCAAGCGAGGCGACTGAAGGTCTCTGGTGCCTCGTGGTGGATTTCCACATGGTGGTCCAAATGCATCGATTCCGCCGCGAGTATAGAGCCGAGCACTCTCAGACTTCCTCCAGGCTCATCCATCCTATACCGCAAGTCTGCTTTGGTACACTCTGAGCCCGAGGACACTGTCCCGGCCCGAACCTGCGCATCCCTACCGATACTAATTGAGTCCACTCTCAGAAGAGTCCCGTCGTCCATCAGGCTGACTACGACGTCGTTGATTGAACTACCCTCTCCAATGTCTCCTGTCCTGAGCATCCCGAACCACTCGCCAGAGCCCCTGATTCTAGTAACCAGTTCCAAATCGGAGAGCCGTCCTACTTTGAGAGCCAGATGGAGCACGGAAGCGGAATCACCGGCGTCGATATCGAGAATCACCGGATGCTCTGATGAAAATTCTGGCTCCACTCGCAGAGTCCACTGTGAGTTGCCAGTGACCGCCCTGAGGAAGGTACCTGTCAAGGCATCAGTCCCAGGCAGGATGATGTCGGAGTGCACCCCCTCTTCGATACTGATTCCGTCCGGGACGGCACCACCATCGAACCCGATTAGTCCGAGGACAGGCGATTCTAGCTTGGGAACTCTAGAGACGTCTCCGGTAGGGTGGATTCCACGCCACGGAGTGTAGCGCCAGAGGTGACTGGACCTGTCAGGCTCGTCCAGTGAGAGGTACTCTGCGACAGAATCCATTCGACCAGCCTCAGCCAATGCTGCCTTCCATCTCGAGAGCCATAAGCTGATTCATCTCGACGGCGTACTCCATCGGTAACTCGCGTGTGAAGGGCTCAAAGAACCCGTTGACTATCATGGCCAGAGCCTCTTCCTCCGAGTGACCCCGACTCATCAGGTAGAATAGCTGGTTGTCGCTCACCTTTGAGACACTGGCCTCGTGCTCACAGTGTGCGGTAGGGTTAGCCACCTCCATCGTAGGGTAGGTGTCAGAGCGACTGTCCTCATCTAGAATTAGAGCATCACACACCACATTTAACTTGCAGTTCTCTGCTTTCGGAGATACCTTGACGAGACCGCGGTATGTCCCTCTGCCACCGTTCTTGCTGATGCTCTTGGAGAGGATCTTGCTGGTCGTGTTCGAGGCTAGATGGTATATTTTGGCGCCGGCGTCCTGATGCTGCCCCTCGCCAGAGTAGGCGACTGAGATGACCTCGGCGTGCGAACCCTCTCCCTTCAGGATGACAGAAGGATACTTCATCGTCAACTTGCTGCCGATGTTACCGTCTACCCACTCTATCTTAGAGTCCTCATGCGCAATGCCTCGCTTGGTGACGAGGTTGTATACATTAGCACTCCAGTTCTGCACGGTCGAGTAGCGGATATGCGCTCCCGGGAGGGCGATGAGTTCGACCACGGCGGAGTGCAGAGAGTCGGTAGAATAGGTAGGGGCGGTGCAACCTTCGACATAGTGAATACTGCTGCCCTCATCGGCGATAATCAGTGTACGTTCAAACTGCCCCATGTTCTTGGCGTTGATGCGGAAGTAGGCTTGCACCGGCATCTCTACGTGGACACCCTTGGGCACGTAGATGAACGAGCCGCCCGACCAGACCGCAGTGTTGAGGGCGGCGAATTTGTTGTCAGTCAGCGGGACCACCGAGCAGAACCACTTCCTGATAATTTCAGGGTGCTCACGCAGCCCACTGTCCATGTCGAGAAAGATTACCCCCTGCTTCTCGAGATCTTCACGGATGCTGTGGTATACGGCCTCAGACTCGTACTGGGCAGTTACTCCTGAGAGCCACTTCTGCTCTGCTTCGGGGATACCGAGCCTGTCGAAGGTGTTGCGAATGTCTTCGGGAACATCATCCCAGTCCTTCTCGGTGGCTTGTGAGGAGCGCAGGAAGTAGCAGATTTTGTCGAAGTCGATACTCTCTAGTGTCGGAGTGTTACCCCAAGTCGGCATCGGTCGCTCAACGAAGTGCTGATACGCCTTGACGCGGATGTCAGTCATCCACTCAGGCTCACCTTTGAGGGCTGAGATCTCGCGCACCACCTCTTCGGACAGACCGAAGTCGAATCGTATGGTGGAGTTCTCGGGGTCGTGCCAACCGGCCTTGTAGTCGCCGACCACCTCACGTGCCTCTTGGTTTGCAGGCATCAAGCAACACTCTCCGCCCCGACTCTCCCCTCGATCCAGTCGTAACCGTTCTCCTCTAGTTCAGTGGCTAGTTCAGGGCCCCCAGTTGCGACTATCCTGCCATCAATCAAGACGTGCACCTTGTCAGGTTGGACGTGCTCTAGTATGCGCGAGTAGTGTGTGATGATTAGTGCAGCCGAGTCAGTCCCTCTGATAGCAGCATTAACTCCAGCTGCGACAGTTTTGATTCCATCTATGTCGAGGCCGCTGTCGGTCTCGTCTAATATCGCCAGTTTGGGCCTGAGCAGTTGCAACTGCAGTATCTCAAACCGCTTCTTCTCTCCGCCACTGAAACCGTCGTTGACATATCTAGAGAGGAAGTTCCGTGGTATGTCGAGAGTATCCATGGCCTCATTCAACTCTCTCCTGAAATCAGCACCTTTAGCGGCTTCTTCTCCCCTGATGCTTGCGACAGACTTCCTGAGGAAGTTGCCGACTTGAAGCCCTGGGACTGCTTGAGGGTACTGGAATGACAGGAACACGCCCTCACGCGCTCTTTCCCATGGTTCTAAATCCAACAGATTCTCCCCTGAAAGAAGTACATCTCCCTCTTCGACCTCGAAATCGGGATGCCCCATGATGATGTTGGCAGCGGTCGTCTTGCCACTCCCATTTCGCCCCATTATGGCATGTATCTCTCCCGGGGCGATACTGAGATCGATACCTTTCAGTATCTGCGTATCGTCGATTCCAGCATGCAGATTTCGAATCTCCAATAGCGCCTCGATATCAGACTCGCCAGATCCCATGGCCATGTTCCGATTCATGCCCCTTTTGAATGTCTGCTTTGTTTTTAGGTCACCCTAAAATCAGATACCCCCTCCAGCCAATCATGACAGAGAGCAAAGACACCCCTACTCCAGTCTCTGACGCTATCGAAGAGGCCTACCGCGCACAGATTGGAGCGGCAATGGAGAAGGAGGCTCAGAGGAGAGTTTCAGAGTCTCACGACCCCGATGAGATAGCTCGTCTGGAAGCTCTCTCTGTGGTCGACCTTTTTGAGACGGACGACAGCGATTTAGTCCCAGCGTTGATGGCGCGGCTTGGCCCCGTGAGGGCGGCCTTGGATGGACATGGAGGGGCCTTGGTCGTGACGCAGGCGTCCATAGAAGCGCTGAAAAGCGGCAGTAGAGCACTTTCCCTAATCCTCGACTTAGACGGAGCCTGTGTGTCTTGCGGGGCCGCACCGGGTACCCTGAAGGGGATTCAGGACGATCTGCTGACGGACTCTGAGATTATCGCCGTACGTTTCAACTCGGCGATGTTGGAATGGTTCAATGAGTTGCAGCGTGACTTCGTGCTCAAGCACGGTGGTGTGGCTTTCGTCTAGTTCAGAGCTTCGAGCAACGCATTGATGGCCGCAGGTGCGAATCCGAGAACAGTGACCTCGTCCCCCTCTACCAGATTAGCATTAGCGCCAGCTTCACCGGCTAGATCATAGGCGCCCGCCTTCCCGACCCAAGATTCGTTTAATATCAAATCAGCCAGAGTGTCCTCAGATAGGTCGTCGAATTCAACCATGGCCGACTCCGTCCAGATATCTGCGCTCCATCCTCCGTGCAGAATCTCAGTTCCCTCTCTGCTTCTGTCCGGTGACCAGAGCAGGGCTGTTGAGGACCAGACGCGATGTCTCCGGCCCGATAGTCTGAGCAGCATCGCAGTGGCTGAGACGACGTCCCCCGGCTTGCCCATGGCGACGAGAGGGTCCTCCGGGTCCTCCACTAGGGTGTCCGCGACGATGACCAGATCATGAGCCGCCCCTGATATCGCCATCTCACTAGCCGCGGCATTCGCCTTTGCAATGCATGTGGCTTCGGTTTGCACTCTCACGGCTATTCCCTTGGAAGGAGAGGGCTCCGGAGAAATCAGAGGACGAGATTCTATTTTGGACTCGCCATCGATTAGGAAATTGCACAGCCAGTCGTACCGGCGTTGGGAGGCTGAGGCGAGCAGTATTGACATCATCTGAGGCCTCAGAGGACGATGTTATCTCCGCATACAGGACATCTAGCGGCCTTGATATCAAGTGGGGCTTCGAACCTACAGTCGCACTCAGGGCAAATGATTGGCTTGTTCAACTGTAAATCAGGAAGTTGGTGTGCCAATTCGGGAATTTTGACATCTGGCTCTGGAAGGGGAACCGGCATAGGTGAAAGTTCAGGGATGTCGGTAATTTGACCCCGCTTCTGTCGGCGACCCCGACGTCCCTCGGCACCTTCGTTGACCTCCACTAACTCGACCAACTGAACATCATCCTCTTCATTCGTCTTCACAGCGATGTCGGTGTCATCAACAACGTCAACCACATCTTCTTCGAGTAGCACGGTGCCCGTCGCCTGGAAACTCCTACGCCCCCTCATCCATCTGATACCCCTAGCGGAGAGAGTGGTTAGGATGACGGTGCAGAGAAGCAGGATGGTGATGGCGAATCCGCCTAGGAGGATGTTGAAGTTTTGCTCATCTAGGCCGAGAACGTGCCTCAGTTCATCCAAAAGGGATCCCCCGTCGCCGTTCGGGGCGTTGTCGTCTACCACAGCCCTGATTAGCCAACCACTGGCTGAGGTATGAATGAAAACAGTCTCACTGCTGGTTGGAGAACGGTCCATGAGGTAGAGGTTCCCGAGGTTGAGACGGTTGGACAATCCCAGCCACCCCTCTTCAGCATCTATGATGCCAAACCTAACCTGCGGCCCGGTTGGCCCAACCACATCGAAGAACACCTGCACACCCCTGTCGACCTCTTGCATCACGATGGAACTCAGTCCCCTTGAGGGATAAGTACGAGTCAGGTTGTCGATTGCTTCGAACGACGAGTCGGCTACTATGGCAATCATCACTGAATCGTGACCATCGCCCTCTCTCCATGCTGCCGTAATCCGCTCTTCCTCCTCGACGATTTGGACTTTCATCACCGCGAGGGAAGCCTCGTCTCCAATCGCCTTCTTGAAGGTCCACGAAGACTGTTCGATGAGACCATGTGCGTACCACAGGCCGTATCTTTCTACCCCCGTCGAGTCGCTTCTTGTGGACTGATACAGGAGGTGGGCTCCATCGTCCTCTCCGAACTCAACATCCAACGAACTGGCGGTTCCTGGAATTAGGTCTAATTCACCAATGATGTTTGGAGTAAGCGACCAATCTGACGATTTGGTTGGATTGTCTGCGTGCAGAAGGAAAACGCTGGTTTGATCACCGAATGTACCTCCGGTGAACATGTCTCTGTGATAGCCGGAGACTAGGACCTCTTCGTCATCGACGTCTATGTCGATGCCCCAGTACTTACCATCTGAGAGTAAGAGGGGATCCATCAAATCCTGTATCGGTGACATCTGGCAGGTGGCGTCTATGGCAGAGTAGCTCAGGGTCTGGAGGAAGTAACCAGAGGAATCGAGAAATCTCCGAGTCCAGATGATATGCGCCCAACCGTCCTCAGTGCTCCAGGTTGCTATGTCGCCAGCCCACATCTCATCCAGTACGTTAGTGCAGGCCGTAGTGCCCTTGTTGGAATTCAATCTGTATAGCGACAGCATCCCTCCGTTGTTGGTGATGACTATGCCCTCATCGTCGAGATCGATGACCTTGACTGGTACCTCCCCCGCATCAAAGCTCATCGCGCGGGCGCCTGACAGAGTGGACTCATCCACTAGCACTGTCGACTCGATCTGGTTGTTGCCCCAATCTAGGTCGGCTAATCCGGAGCCACTCAGAGTGATTCTGACGTCTAGAGGGCCGGACTGATTGGCCCGATGAGCGAAAGATAGCTGCGACGCACCCTGGCCGACAACTAGGGAGATTGCAGTAGATGAAACCAACTCCCAGCCCAAATTGTTGTGAATCTCTAGTGTGGCTTCGACGCTGGTGGCATCACTGGAACCGAGATTATCGACTCTGGCTGTGATGAGGAACTGCTCGAAGGGTCGCGGTATCGCTGGCTCTGTCCTAACCGCTCCCTCGCGGAAGGCCAAGTCTATGCCTTGTGGCCTCTGGATGACTGGGAAGGTAATTGTCTGCTCATTGTCTTCCTCATTCAGTTCCTCAATCGAATTGGAAGAATCCAGAGAAACCATCACCACTTTGTCACCGACGGTGGTCGGATTCCAGTAGAGTACCACTTCGACGATGTCGCCGCTGTCGATGCTGGGCAACACCATCTCATCTTTGCGCGAACCGTCCTCGTACAGTGCGATTGCGAGATTCGATGCCGCCAAATCACCGTCGTTGCGAATCTCAGTTCGGATTTCTAGGAAAGTGTTGACATATGTTTGAGTGAGGGGAATTCCGTACTCTTCAATCGAGAGACCGGTCCTGAACATCAGATTAGGAGCCGGTGGGTCGTTATCTACCTCGACGGTTCGACGTATCTCTTCGGAGTAGATTCCGTCTCCACTAACCATCCTAGCGGAGAGGCGGTAGAATCCGTCATCCACATCTTCGGTGCTCCAAGTCACAGACCAATCACCACTGCCGCTGCCGCTTCCTCCGAATGTCTGAGCAGTCTCCCATGAGTCGGTGCCCAGTCTCCATTGCACGGTTCCCCCGTTCACCGAATCCCAAGTGCCGAACACGTTGATGTTCCCGGAGACGGGGCTCTGTCCGCTAGGGCCTCCCATAGTGACGGAGACCAAGCCAATCTCATGCTTCTGTTCGACCACATCGCTCCATTGTTCAAATTCATTCTTTGCCTGAGCCTCGATTATCACTTCAAGTACATTGATCTCATCCTCGGTGAACTCGGGCAGAGTGAATGGAGTCGTCCAATTGGAGGTCCCTTGGGCTGCGTGCCAGTCTAGCAACACTACCTCTCGCTTCGGCTCGCCTTCGGGCCTATGTGTGTATGAGATTCTGACAGCTATCTCGTCGATACTGCCATTGGTCTCCGCATCCTCATCTATGTGACCTCTAGCACTGTAGGTCTCGCCCTCCACCAACCACGAGTCCACCTCAGGATTCTCCATGACTACCCAGTCTCCCGAGCCAGGTGGAGGCGGGTCAGTGTTGTTGCCCCCGGGATCAGGATCCACATCTCCTCCAAGCATCGCTTCGAGAATCATATTGCCATCAACGATGCCAAAGCCGTACTGTTCGTTCCATTTTTCCGTGATACTGGGTTCTGAGGCCTGCCCCCGTCTTTCGGAGTTGTTCTGTAGAAGATCCTTGATCTCCTGCGGGTTGAGGCTATCATCTATCTGTAGCATGACTGCGACGAAACCGGCGACCGCGGGACAGGACATGCTTGTGCCGGACATCTGGGTGTAACTGTCTTCGGCCAGAGGTTTGGGGGCCCCCGGGAGGGTGCTGCTAGAGGCAGCGTGCTGAGATGACATTATGTTGGATCCAGGGGCTACCACTGTGGGCTTCAACTCCTCCCACTCGTTGTCGTCTCCATCATCCTCCCTAGGGCCCGAGTTGGAGTATGATGCAATCATATCATCTCCTCTCTCAATGGTATTCTCATCGTCTATGGCCCCGACTGTGATGGCGCTATCGGAAGCGCCGACAGATGTTATCCTCCTCCTACCGTCGTTGCCAATGGCCGCGACCGGAACTACACCAGCATCTGCTGCCTCGTCAACTGCTCTAGCTTCAGCACTTGTACCGTTATCGCCGGGATCATCTCCCTGAGGGTCAGAGGCGGATCCGAAGGACATGGACATCACGTCGATACCCTCGCTCGATTCGTTGTTCCCCCAGTCGTGATCGGCATTGTCCATGACCCACTGTATGCCTCTGAGCGTTGCTGCCGAGTTTGTCGCTCCGGCATCACTCATGACCTTGACATCGATAAGATAGGCGCCAGGGGCATAGCCCTGATTTATTCGTCGCTCGTCACCAGTTCCGAGAGCTATTCCAGCCACGTGAGTTCCGTGTCCGTCGGCATCGTCCGGGTCATTGCTGCCATCATCGCAGTCCTGAGAACTCCATGAGGTCGCATCGCAACCTCCCAACCACTTTGGGTCGGCAAGTTCATCTGGTTCCTTTTCGTTGTCGTTGTTGTCGTCCGAGAAATCGTCCAGTGAGAAGTGCTCGTTGTCCACTCCGGTATCTAGGATGGCAATTACGACTCCAGAACCGTCGTAGCCGAAGTCCCGCATCGTCTCGTCGAAGACTTCGGAGTCTCTGACCTTCGAGCCTCGAGACGCCTTATCGAGCAGAGGTACTATCACGGTCTGCTCCTCAATCATCACCACTCCGTCAAGCCTCCAGATTTCGATTAGTGAGTTCACAGGGACATGATCTATTACTATGGAGTCGAGGATTCGGAGAGGGTCGAACCACGAACCCTCCTCCTTCCAACCGTAATCGAGCAGTACCGTTCTGATGGCATCGATATCACTCTGCCCGGGGTGCCAAGAATAATCGACGACGATGGCGACAGTTGGCAGACCGTCCAATCCTGTGATTGAGGTCGTCGAAACCGATGTCCTCTCTCCGGCGATGATTCGCTGTAACCTGTCGTCCATTCCGTCGGAGTCTAGGTCGTACCAGTATCCGAACCACCATCCAGGTTCCTCGACCGGCCAGCCCGAATCGGCAGGACGGGTTCCAGGCAAACGGTCTTTCTCCGGACACTCCTCACCTCCGCACATCAGCGGAGGAGGTAGTCCTGGACCGGATAGAACTGCAATCTCAGTGCTCTCATCCGTGTCTTCTGGGGTGTGTACAAAGGCACTGGCTCCTAGTGAGAAGTCCATCACGAGGAGCAGTGCGACTACTATCAGAGGTAGTCTCAGATTCCTACTATGACTCATGGCTCTCTAGGAGAGCCAAACTCAGATGGGGTATAATCTCAACCTGTTATGGTTCATCTGTGACATCGGTTCAAGGCCACTTGACATGGCTGCCGGAAACGGCACAGCGAATACGGCAGTTATCGCCCCTCATCTCAGTAATTATCTCACCATCACAGACAGGGCAAATGGTATGTTCCGAGAGTTCTTCTAGCCAAGCTCTTCTAGTCTCCAGTTCGTCGCCCTCCTCACGCAGTCTCTTCAGTATCTTAGCAGCCGCACCATCAAGCGGTTTGTCTGCTGCGAACCATGGGTCGTCATCGAGGCTCCCCATGCGTTCTATGGCCTGCGCCCGAAGGGCTTGGGCGCGCTCCGAATGTGTTGCCGAACTCTCCGTAGGGTCGAGTGAGCTGGGCGCTCCTCGAGCAATTGGTCTGGCAAGCAGGTAGGCTAGGAAGAATCCCCCTACATGTGCCATGTGAGCGACATTCGACTCTCCAGCGGTACCTGATTGTAAATCATACATCTGCCAAACCTCTAGGCCGAGCCTGACGAAAACGATCAGCCAGACCGGCCAGGCTCGGATGAAAAACAACAGAGGAAACTCAACCTTGTCTTCGGGCCAGCATGCCATGTAGGCCCCCAGCAGCCCGAACGCTGCTCCACTGGCACCGATGGCGGGTGTCGACGAGTCGGGATGTGACAGGACCCAGGCTAGATTGCCACCGAGGAAGCCGAGGAAGTATACTGCGAGCCATCTCCGACCACCTAGTCGCTGCTCCAGAGGGATTCCAATTAGTGCAATCACCAGTATGTTGCTCAGTACGTGAATCCAGTCCGCGTGGAGCCACGCCGCAGAGACCATTCTGTAGGATTCTATCGGATCCCCCATGACGTCAGGTTTGATGCCGAGTAGGTCGATTATCCATGAGAACTGCATCGGTTCCCCGTAGACCACGGAATATGTGAACTGGACAAACGCCACGAGCATCAGGGAGAGCACTGTCGCAAGAGCCAGACTGGTCTCTCCTCGAGATGCCGATACATACGGTCCTATGGCCAACGCCACCATAACTCCAAGCACCAGCAGGTCAATACTGGCCAAGTCAGCCCACTCGACGCCCATGTAGTCCATTCTTAGCCGTGAGGTCCGAGTGCATAGCCACTTCGTCGGCGGACGGAATTACTCAAACGATAACCCACCTTCGGAATCGCGTGGAACAAGGCACAATGATACAGGCGGCGGGCATCGAAGTGCATCGCGGCCCTCGAATGGTCCTGAAAGGCGTCGATTTCCACATAGGACAGGGGGAAGTAGTGGCTCTAACTGGGGCCAACGGTTCAGGCAAGACCACACTCCTCGAGGTGTGTGCGGGTATTCTCTCACTAACTTCGGGAAGCGTCATCTGGCGCACAGACGCCGATGAGGAGAGAGTGGTCCGCGATTCCGATGGACGCAGGAGTGAACCCCCTCCGATGGGACTGACCTTGCAGAGCAACGGAATGTGCGGTGAGGAGACTGTCGAGGAGAGACTACGGGCCTCGCTCAGTGTATCCGGACGAAGTCCTGATGAAAACGCCGTCTCACAGGTGCTTTCGGAGTGGAGATTGGAGCACCGGCGCGCTGACCGCGTCTCTCAGCTATCAGGAGGTCAACGCCGCCGTCTGGCAGTTCTTTGCGGACTTGTCCCTGCGGCCTTCAGTAAGGGCCCGAGAGTCGTTTTGTTGGATGAGCCCTCGGAAGGTCTCGATGAATCTGGAAGGGCTCTTCTAACGGGCTGGTTGCGAGCTATCGCCCAAGATGGTCACAGTGTGCTAGTAGCGACACACGACGAGGGCGTAGTCAGGTGCGCGGACAGAGTGCTAGTAGTACAGGATAGTCTTCTAATGGAATCTCCCGGATTATCTGAGGGTAAGCCTTCGAAGCTACCCAAGCCCAGCCAATCGGTTGAACCGAGTACAAATGGTTCGTTGATACGCTGGGCCATCAGGATGGAGGCACGCAATCCCGTAGACACAATCGGCCGTGCAACTCCAGCCCTAGTCGCTCTACTTCTTGCATACGCACTGGTGGGAGAGGTTGACTTGGGTCACGCTGGCAGCGATCTGCTAGCAGCGCTCATACTCGTTCCGGCCTTCATCACGGCCGTGGTCTCTCCGGCTTTGGTCCGACGCCTCGCTGAAGATGACTGTGGGAGGTGGTGGAATGCTATGCTCGGCCCGACTGCAAGGCCCACATATTCGCTGATTGGCGCCTCTCTCATTCTGCCTCTGCCTCTGACCTATCTATCTTGGTTCGTCCTCACTGGTTCCACTGACAGCACTTCGGAATCAGAGGTTCTTCTCTGGCTCTGGCTTCCTGCAGTCGTCATGATTGATGTCGCTGCTGCCGCTGCTGCCCTGCATCTTCTGGTGGCCGACCTCCGTCGAGCCAGCGCAGCAGCCGCATCACTACTTCTGCTGGTGCTAGTCTGGCCGTTCCTGCAACTGACCGACGCTCTCTCAGTCATCATGACAGATGGCATGTCCTTTGGACTCGGGATGGGTGAACCATTGATGTCCTGCATTATAGCGAGCTTAATCTCCATCCTAGTCTGGGCGGTCGCAATTTACCTCCCAGATGCATGAAGACCAGCATTGATGATGAGTAGCAGTCTCGGCGTACCATGACATCAGTCAGACCAACTGGAGCAGTGCTTACTGCACTGGGCCTGACCGGGGCCGCTACGACATTGCTTCTCGGCCTACTCTGGGCGCCTTCGGTCGACCCTGAGGCTTGGAATGCTCCTGAAGCATATCGAATTCTATTCTGGCACGTCCCGTTCGCATGGTCATCATTCCTAGCATTCTGCATTCTGTTCTGCGGCTCTGTGGCTTGGTACTCTCGTCGCTCGGAGTTCGGTTGGAGACTCATCTGCACTGGCTCAGACCTCGGTCTACTGTTTGGCCTCGGAGTGGTGATTTCCGGACCGATTTGGGGCTCTGCGGAATGGGGGGTCCCCTGGGACTGGGGTGATTTGAGGTTGAACACCTATGGACTGCTCACCGCCGTAGCCCTGTTCCTCGTCCTCGCTCGCAATTCGCAGCCTGAGGGTCACGACACTCGGGACACCATCGCTTCAGTCGGCTTGTTTGGATTCGCCCTAGTTCCAATTACTGCACTAGCGACTACATGGTACCAGGAACGCCATCCTGGAATCATAATCGCGGAGAGCGAGGAGGCAGGGCTCGCTCCAGAGATCATGACAGTCTTACTACTTGGTTTCGCATCGTTCTTTGTACTGTTCGCCGGCTTCGCTCTGCTCAGCGATACCCTGCATCAGATGGAGTCAAGACTGAGTCATCTACAGCGCCTGTTAGACAAGGGGGTGATTCGCTGACCGGGATGACTGAACTCGCTGTAGCGTATCTTGCCTTCATCGGACTAATAGGTGCCTACGTCTACAGGCTGCTGAGCAGACTGGCTGATGTTGATAGCCGACTGGCAGCCGCCGAAAACGCCCTCTCATCTGATGAAAATGAGTGATTTAGCCTTTTTTCCCTTCGGGAATCCTTGAAACGGAGCGGTAGGGCGGAGGTAGGGAGAACTATGTCAGCCGGGGCCTTTTGTATCGCCTGCGGAGCACCACCTCCGCTGACTTCTGAGAGGATGTGCGAGGACTGTCTGAGGCAGCGCACCACACTATCGAAGATTCCAGAGCGGATTCAGCAGTTCCGCTGCGCCAAGTGTGACTCGTTCGAGGTAAGGGGGCGTTGGTCCGAGATGGACCCGGACGCTGTCGCCGATCTGCGTATACGCGAGAATCTTATCGCCGAGGAGCGTGCCAAGCGGGTCGATGTATCATTTTCAGTGGAATCTATCGATGACAGGACCAGCCGTCTCCACGTCGAGGTCTCTGGCACCATCGAGGGCCATGGCTTCGAGGACCAGCATGAGGTATTGTTGCAGACCAGTAACGCTGTTTGCCCCCCTTGCGCGCGCAAGGCCGGCTCATATTTTGAGGCTACTATGCAACTCCGCTCTGCCGGCCGACGATTAGATGACATCGAGTTGAAGCAACTCAGGAAAACACTCGATGACATGCTTGAGAACATGGAGCCAGACTCCATGTTTTTCGTCACCAAGGAGGGGCCAGTGACCGGAGGATGGGACCTCCAATTGGGCTCCAAGGCGATGGCCAAGAACTGGGGCAGGAGGCTCGTGAGGAGTTTCGGAGGCACCATCAAGGAGACCTCGACAGTTGTCGGCTCGAACGATGGAATCGACGTGACCAGATTGACACTCAGTTATCGCAAGCCGGCGTACGGGCTTCGCGATGTGATTCGATTCAGGAAGCAGTTGTGGCTGGTCGACGGTTGGCAGAAGGATGGGCCCAGTCTGCGCAGAATGGACAGGTTTGAGCGAACTGGAGTTAGCTGGAGGGATATGGAGAAATCGACAGTAGTCTGCCCCACTGCGGAGCAGCACCTCGTGGAGGTAATGAATCGCGACAGCTCGGCTGTCGAGGTAATGGATCCCACCGACTTCAGGATGGTGACGGTGGCACTACCCTACGATGACGATGGGCAGTCCTCACTCCTGCGCATCGGTTTCATAGACGGAGCGTGGCTGGCGTTACCGGGAGCAACAGGGGAATAGTATCATGCCTGAGTCAGATATGTCCTCTCTGCTTTCCAAACTCGATATCGGCGACATGGCCGGATTCACCCGCCGTTTCGTGGACGACCTCGAAGCGGCGATGGCCATAGATGTAGGAATCGAGGTAGATTCAGACTGGAGCGGAGTTATTTGTCTCGGAATGGGGGGCTCGGGCGCTGGAGGGAGGTTCCTCAAGTCATTAGCTGATACTGAGGCAGGTCTGCCTTTCGCAGTCTGGAACGACTACGGGCTGCCGAGCTGGTGGGGTCCTGATTGGTTGGTCCTCGCAACTTCCTACTCGGGCGACACAGAGGAGACCCTTGACGGGGTTCGCGAGGCTCTCGAGTCCGGAGGGACTGTCATTGGAGTATCCTCGGGCGGGCAGATGGCCGAGATGCTCGATGGGAGTGATGATTGTATTTTCCTCTCGGTACCTAGTGGTCAGGCACCCCGCTCGGCGTTTGGGCACATCTTCGGAACTCAGCTTGCTGCCTGTTGGGCCATGGGACTCCTACCTGTGCCCAATGCTGGCGAGATGTCCGGTATGCTAGGTCGTCTCAGAACCACTTCTTTGGGAGCGGATCTGATTGGAGGTGACGGCATGTCTGAGATGATGGCGAGATCGATGCAAGGCAGAGAGATTGGAATCATCTCTCCTAACGAACTCGGCCCGGCCGGATACCGCTTCTCTTGCCAGATTAACGAGAACTCCGACAGCTTCGCCAATTCCTCCGATGTTCCTGAGATGAATCACAACGAGATTGTAGCATGGTCGTCTGAAGGGGCTTCACGCGCTCTCATATTACTCACATCAGAGGAAATGCATCCGCGTACGCAAGCGCGTATAGGATGGATGCTGGACAATATCGAGAGTGAGGTGGTATGGCGAATCGAGTGCGAGGGAGAGAGTCTATTGGAGCGCCTACTTTACGCTGCTCATATCACTGACTGGGTCTCAATCTCTCTTGCATTGGTCAACGGAACCAATCCCTCTGAGATGGCCGCGATAGACTCACTCAAGGCACATCTGGCCAGTATTCAGTAGAGTGGCCCTAGGACAAGCCTTGGATCAGGGTAGTCCAACAGGGCCTGCCCTCTGTCTTCCGGCGCAACCACTCCCGGGAGATCGTGAGTCTTAGGCTCGACCAGAGAGAGTTGGAAGTGCAGGTGTGGCTCCCAGCCTCCGTTCTCGTGTTTATCTCCCATCCAACAGATTACCTCGCCAGCGGAGACTGATTGGCCAACTCGTTTACTAGTAATCGAGGCCGCATCGAGGTGCCCGTATAGGGCCCAGAGTGGAACACCATCGAGCAAGTGCTTGGTAATCACCACATTACCGTAATCACCATCGGCTGGATTGTAGCCGAAGTGTGAGATTTCTCCATCGGCGAAAGCCATGCACGGCGTGCCGACAGGCGCACCGATGTCAATTCCTACGTGGAGGAAACGACTCCCTTCGAAGAGATCGGTCGAATACATCCCAGGGCGCAGTTCATCGTATCGTCCGATGTCATATTCGTACTTCGAGGGCGAGTCGTCGCCCGATGTGAAGTCTCGCACTTCGTACTCATTAGGAAGATGTACCACGGGGTGATACTCATGAGCCGACCAGTCAACCATGGATTCGCGAAGAAGGAGGACTAAATCACTCCTCTTCTGCTTCCTCAGCCAGTTTCCTGACACCACTCTTCTCTCGGAGGTCCTTCTTGACCTTGGCACCGAGTTCGGCCATTTTCTCAGTTTGTCGTATGACATTTCCACTTCCGTCGGTCAGTCGATCCCGAGCCTTATCATAGGCAACACGTGCTTGACCGAGTTCAAATCCAACCTCGGTGAATGATTCGAGGAACAAGGTGACTTTGTCATGGATAGAGCCTGCTCTCTGCAACAACTCCATCTGATTACGTGACTGGTTCTCACGCTTCCAAAGTTCTTGGATGAGAAGCAGGGTGACCATGAATGAAGAACCGCTGACTACCTTGACCCTTCGATTTCCGACTAAATCTCCGTATAGGCCAGAATCGAATCTCATTGCATCGATGAATGCGCCCTCCAATGGGACAACCATTAGGACGAAATCAGGAGTGTTGAATCCCTCCATTTGCTCATAGTTCTTTGAGGCTAGTTTCTCGGCATGGTTCCTGATGGATCTGCAGTGGGCCTTCATGGCACCGATGGAGGAATCCTCATCTCCCGCGTTAACATACTCAGTGTAAGCAGTAAGAGAGACCTTGGAATCGATGACTACCTGGCGGTTGTCGGGAAGTTTCAATATGAAGTCAGCAATCTTTCGCCTCCTGTCCTCGCCGGTTTCTGACTCCTGCTTGAAATAATCCTGATCTTTGACAAATCCCATGCTCTGTAGGAGGTTCTCAACAACCACTTCCCCCCATGCTCCTTGTGCTTGAGAGTCTCCCCTGAGCGCAAGAGTGAGTTCCTTGGTCTCATTAGCAAGGGACATTCCGAGTTCACTTACTCTGTCGACTCTTTCGCCGAGTGCTGTTGCCCTCTCAATATCTTGCTCCTTGGCTGTCTGAATGGCAGCCATGTATCCAACCATGCTTTCTGAAAGTATTCTAGTGGCCTCGGAGAAAGAACTCTCCTTTTCCTCTTCAGCATTCTCAACGACTGTTCTGAAAGCCTCCGCAGCAGCTAACTCAAACGCATTTTGCATCTGCCTTTGCATTGTTTCTTTCTCATCTGTGAGTGCCCCCAAACGTGCTTCAGTAGCCGCGACTTTGACCTCGCTCAGAGACCTGGTCTCTTCCACCATCCTAGCTGCTCGCTCGGACATAATTTTCCATACAACGCCTGCAGTAATCAGCACGGCAATGGTGATGAGTATCGGCTCTGACAGTTCTGCCATGCCGATGAACCATACTTCGGAGTACTTGAACTCTACAGAATCGATAATGAGACATTGGAAATATAGAACATATTTTCTTAGGTGTTCGGAATCCCATGGCCATGAGGGTCCGAAGGTTGGCTATGCTTCTGTCCGGACTTGAGCCGCATTCCTCTAACTCAGTCGAACTTGAGCAGTACACCACCGAGGGTGACTTAGCGGCTCGCTGGCTAACTGACATCGCCGCGTTCGGCGACCTCTCCGAGGATTGCACGGTCGTTGATCTTGGAGCGGGCAACGGAGTCCTCGGACTGGGTGCTCTGGCGATGGGCGCTGGACGGGCGACATTAGTCGAGGCAGACCAAGCAGCATGCGATGTTGCGAAATCAAACGCCGAGTCGATGGGATTCGCTGATTCGGTGGAGGTAATCCATGCCACACTCGGCTCGGACCCGGTTGACCTCGGCTCTGCTGATGTGTTAATCAGCAACCCGCCATGGGGTAGGCAGATCCCTAGGGCTGATCGCCCCTTCCTTGAGGCCATGATTGACGCGGCGGCTCCGGCCCACCTGCTGCACAGTGCTGAGGCCACTCACATCCAACCTCTGTTCGAGAATGCTGGTTGGTCGACTGAGAGGTACGGCGATGCCGACTTCGCGCTGCCGGCGGCATATTCACACCACAGTAGGCAGAGGGGGAGAACCAGAGCTGCTTTCTGGCGACTCACTCCTCCCTGAGCCTACGGCTCATTCTGGCCGGACCGTTCATAGGGGGTTGGCCGGTCGGCGGGCCGATGACCGCTGCAGCAGGAGACTTCGTCACCCCTGGTTCCTCAGTTGCAGTTCCAGACGGAGTAGAGGTGGGAGATGGAATCCACAGCGATGACTCAGGTTCTATGGCAGTAGTTACTGGAACGCTAGTCCAGAGTAACGGCATGATATCGGTTGACCCCTCGCGACCATCAGTCAACTCGCCTCAGATTGGAGACATCATAATCGCCGAGGTGAACCGACTCAATCCCAAGACGGCCGAAGTACGCCTGCTCCACATTGAGGGCAAGGATGGCGGCCACAGAACCGTCCCCGCTGAGGAACTGTTCGCAGATATCTTCGTCACTAACTTCGTCGATCGCTTCCTACCCTCTGCAGGGGATGCGATGCGCAAGAGGGACATCGTCCGCGCGCGTATAGTCGAACTAGACCCTATGCTCAAGGCAACAACCCGCGACAACCCTGAACTCGGCGTCCTGCACGCCCTATGCCCGCAGTGTGGAGAGGATCTCGAGGCGAGCAGCAAGACTCCTGACTTCAACGTCGCATGCCCTCGCTGCGACTACACTGGCTACAGAGTCTTGTCCAACGGCTTTGGGCACGGTCACATTCTCGGAGAGGACATACAATCTCTGAATCGACCCGGGGCCCGATGGTCATCAGAGGCTGAGTCGATGCTTGGTCACGACGGCGCCCGCCCCTATCTCTCACCTGTTGCAGACCACCGTCGTGGCATGTCGCATGAGATGCCAGATTCCGTCCGCCGCCAGAGGGCGGCTCAGTCACGAGGCGGAGGCGGAGGCGGAGGGCCTAGGCGTGAGATGCACCCGACCATATGCACCCTATGTGGGACCAAGACCAAAGTCCCGTTCAAGCCCACTCCAGGCAAACCAATCCGCTGTAGAGACTGCATGGACAAGGTCAAGGATGGCAAGGCATCGAAAGATGAACTCGCAAAGGAGCGCAAGGTCCTGAACTCTGCACGAGCTGGGGCCGAGGAGACAATGGGGCTCAAGTTGTTCATTGGGGGCGTTTCCTACGACGCCACCGAGGACGATCTCCGTGAGGCCTTTTCCACACACGGCGAACTCAAAGAGGTCCACATCGCCACGGATAGGGAGACCGGGCGCTCAAAGGGCTTCGCTTTCATCACTTTTTCAAGTAAGAAAGACGGACTCGCAGCAATCAAGGCACTCCACGAGAGCAAGATCCACGGCCGCAAAATCAGCGTCCAAGAGTCGAACCCAGGCGGTCGTGACCGCAAGCGTCGTCCGCGCCGAAACTAGCGAAGCCGTGAATACCCAGAAACTGACCGTCCTAACTGGGTTGCTATGGAAGGATGGCTTGTTCTCGACGGCTATGAAGATGAGCCCGCCGCATTTGGAGTCCCTAACTATCTCGGATTCCACATCCGCTACATCTGCGGGGTACTGGAATCTCGGGGTGTGCCGTACACATACATGACCATCGACCAGTGGAGGATGCACCAGAAGACACGGCTGGACGACCCCGGTGAGAGGGCGGCACTGCGTAGGGAACTGTCAGATTTGGACGGCACTGTCATTCTAGCAGGGGCTGTAGTTCCGGGCAAGTATGTCAGGGGAACTCCAATCAGTCGTCGTGAGATGGACAACCTACTCTCAATTCTGCCGAGCGAGCAGCCTGTGCTGTGCGGTGGCTGGGCAATCCGCAATTGGCGTTACGACGGCTGGACGCCGCTCCGATCGAGGCTGTTCTGCGCAGTCCAGGACACCGATGCCTCACTCCATCACTATCTGTCGACGGGGCAGTGGGGACACAGAAAGAGGACACCCGAGCAATGGTCTGAGTGGGCACTGGCGGGAGCATCTTCGAAAGCAGTCACCGAACACCCTGATATCGCTTCTCCCGAAGGCTCTCCCGGGCCGCTAACCTATGAAATCGAGCTCTACCAAGGATGCGTCCGCTTCAAGCGTGGGTGCAAGTTCTGCATCGAACCGAAGAAAGGGCTGCCGCTATGGCGTGACGAGGAAGATGTCCTCGCAGAGATATCCACGGCTCTTGACTCAGGAGTTAGGAACGTCCGCATAGGAGGAGCTACGGACATCTACACCTACCGTGCTGAAGGCGTGGAGAATCTCGAGTATCCAGTCCCGGACCCCGAGCCGATAGCCAAGGTGCTGCACGGTGCGCGCGAGGACGAGAGACTAACAATTCTCCATGTCGATAATGCCAACCCATCGATTGTCGCCGAGAGTATCGAGCCGGCCACTGAGATAACGAAGACTCTCGTCGAGACTCTCTCCGACGGTGCGGTGCTCTCGTTTGGACTGGAGTCGGCAGATCCTACAGTGCACGAGCAGAACTGGTTGAACTGCGATCCGAATCAGCTCAGAACCGCAGTCAGGTTGGTCAACGAATACGGTAGAGAGCGCGGAGAAAGGGGACTTCCCAAGTTACTACCTGGACTCAATTTCATCGCTGGCTTGAATGGAGAGACCGTAGAGAGTTACCGGATGAATCTTGAACTCCTCAAGAGTATGCGGGAGGAGGGATTGTGGCTCAGGAGAATTAACATCCGACAGGTTGAGGGGCAGGGCTTTCAGGAGATTCCAGAGCAGGCCTTCAGCGAATTCAAGCGTGAGGTCCGTGAGGGCATCGACCGACCTCTACTGGAGGAGATGCTGCCGATTGGCACGACCCTCAAAGGAGTCTGGTGGGAGGCCCATGATGACCGTATCCGCAGGCCTGAGCAGGTATTGGAACCAAAGCATCGCGATGAATCCATCATAGGGACAGCTGGCATAACCTTCGGACGGCAGATAGGAGCGTACCCTATCCTTGTAGGAGTCCCGTACAAGATACCACTAGAGAGCGCCTCGGAAATTATAGTCACGAGCCACGGGATGCGCAGCATCACCGGTGTCGAGACAGGTCTGGATGTAAATTCGGCGACTCAGCACCAGTTAGAGGCCATACCCGGAATCGGCAGTAAAGGTGCTTGGAGGCTAGTAAGCGCTTGTGCAAGGGCTTCGTCAAAGGGGAACTCCTATTCTCTGAACGAGGCTTTTGAGGCCGCCGGACTGGACATACCAGGCCTCGCGAAAGCCGTTCTGAACGCTGATGCAAGGCCGGACGTGGCGCAGGAATAGTGATATTGCGAACTGCATCGGTTTCTTCTATAATGGGCACTAGTCGGACTGGTCCGACGAACCTCTTTGACCAAGATACAATGAGAAGACAAGGAGGGCATGAGAATGGACAATGGTTATTCAAGGCAAATCGCACTTCTAATTCTACTACTGCTGGTTTTCGCTGTCCCCCAAGAGGCGTTTGCCTACAGTTCAGGTAAGACTGGATCTTCTAGCACAGGTTGCGGAGGAGGATCCTGCCATGGAGGAGCAAACACCGTCACTCCATCCTTGGCTGGTCAGCCTAGTTCTGGTTACACACCGGGGACAGTTTACTCCCTAACTATCGGCGGCAGTGGCGGGACCTCTGGAACGAAGGGAGGATTCAACCTAGACGCGACCCAAGGCACCTTATCCAATGCTGGAACCAACGCTCAGGTAGCGACTAATGGAGAAGCGACTCACTCCAATTTCAATTCGCGCTCGTGGACAATCGACTGGACAGCTCCTTCCAGCGGTTCTGGTGATACAACCTTCAATCTAGCAGTGAACTTCGTAGATGGGACAGGAACAACTTCCGGCGACTCATGGGGAACTGCCTCATGGACCATTTCCGAGGCTACCTCATCACCTCCTTCTTCGCCTTACAATCAGCCCGGCTCGCAGAGGAACTCGGTATTCTCTCACTCGGCGTTTGAACTCAACTCGGGTTCGCCCACTCTAGTCCTCGACAACGGTACTCTAGTGACCTTCACCTCCGGTACTGGGGGAGGTAACAGCACCGGAGGTGGGGCCCCTGTCTACACTAACGATGATGTGATATCAGTCGCAGGATCCTGCGCTCTTCTGGACAATTATAGCCTCAGATGCACAGGGCCCAACAACTACGGCCAACTCGGTCTCGGCTCCTTCTCCCTCAGCAACGGGACAGTCGACTTCGGCACCCGTATGTCCGCTGCTATATCCGATGGGAACAACCACAACTGCGCCATTCTCACCGACGGCTCTGTCAACTGCTGGGGCAGGAACAACGTCGGACAGCTTGGAGACGGGTCCAACGCGAATAGGAACTCGCCCGTGAGCGTTGACCTGGGGACTAACACCACCGCCGTGGCAATATCCGCTGGAGTCGATTCCACGTGCGCGATAACGAATACGGGGGCGGTGAAGTGCTGGGGAGGAAACTTCTACGGAGTTCTTGGGGATGGTACTACTACTCACAGCAATGAGCCAGTTGAGGTCAATCACTCGACAGGAATGCGAGCCGTCGCTATAGCTACTCCTGGCTATGGGGCCTGCGCCATCTTCGAGAACGGCTCCGTATACTGCTGGGGCCAGTCCTACACAGTCACCTCGATGTTTGGGGCAGTCACAAATGGTTCTGTCCATATTGATTTTGCCGCCGGCAGGACTGCAGTCGCTATCGACGGGACTTCAGACCACATGTGTGCAATCCTTGACAACGGCTCGATGAACTGCTGGGGCGTCAACACCTATGGCCAGTGGGGCGACGGTTCGTGTAGCTCGGTCATCCCTTCCAGTGGGTGCAACGGTGTGAATGGAAACGCCCCAGTGCACGTCAATCTGAGCACTGGCAGCAGTGCCATAGCAATCTCGGCTGGATCTGGTGCGACATGCGCAATACTCAATGACTACTCAATGCAATGTTGGGGTCAACAATCCGGCGAGTTTGATGGAACCACAGACCCTCTGCTTAATCCTCATACAATGAATTTCGCACTCGGGGCCGAGGTGGCCTACTCGGACCAGGATATGGACGGCGATGGTACTGTCAATGCACTCGACACTCACATGGCGGGCGACGACGATGGCGACGGTGTGGCGGTGCCGGACGACCCCTACCCGAGCAACCCCTCCAGATGGATGAACTGTAATCCTGGTTCATGGGGGAGAATCGCATGCAGTCCGGCAGAGGCCGGGCACTACGCAGAGTCTGGTGATCTCTATCACACATCTTGCTCAGTTGGTTCCTACCAGCCCGAGGCCGGATATCCGTTGTGCTACGATGCATCAGCTGGAAACTTCGTGAGTGTCGGCCAAGCAATCACGCAGTCTCTGTGTCCATCTGGCACCTATCAGCCGGATCTCGGACAGTCTTCTTGCGTCAATAGCTCGGCTGGCAACTACACCAGTCCGAGCTTCGGAGATGCCGGTTCATACTCCTCCTCGGCGTTCAACATCTCAGCTATGAGTGCGGAATACAATGGCTCGATACATTCCTCCAGCGACGCACAAGATCTGTACATGATGGCGGTTCCTAAGGACCATGGCGTCACAGTGGGCCTGACATCTCCCTCGGGAGCTGACTTCGACCTCGCCATCTACGACGAGGCCCTGAACCTGCTCAACTCGAGCTATTCGACTTCCTACGACGAGACCTCGACCAACAACACGAACTTCTCGGCGGAAACCAACCTTTACATCCTCGTCTCCCCGTGGAACGGGACAGGCCAGTACACGTTACAGGTTTGGCTATTCGACATCGCTGATGGAACCTTAGTGGGCAACCCAACGATGTCCATTGATGTCGAGATTGGAGCCGGCCAATACCTGTGCTCTCCAGGGACCTATCAACCAGACACTGGACAATCCTCGTGCACCGGTGCGTCGCCTGGGCATTATGTCTCAGGTAGCGGTTCGACCACCCAGACACCATGTAGCCCCGGCTCATTCCAGTCAGGAACGGCCCAGACTTCATGTCTGTTAGCTACTCTAGGTAATTTTGTCAATACCTACGCTGCGATTGATCAGACTCCCGCTTCGGCTGGTCACTATGTTAACACCACGGGAGCGACCGAAGAGGTCGCGTGCATCATTGGCACCTATCAGCCAAACATAGGGCAGGCCTCATGCCTCGACGCAGATGCAGGATACTATGTTCCATCCACCGGTTCGGACTTCCAAACAGCCTGTTCTCCCGGAACCTATCAGCCAAGTACCGGACAGTCATCGTGCATCGATGCATCTGCTGGATATTACGTGCTGTACTACAACTCAACCAATCAAACGGCCTGCCCCATAGGAACCTATCAACCAAGTACCGGCCAATCGTTCTGCTTGGACGCATCACCAGGTCACTACGTGAACTCAGTGGCTTCCACCTCGCAGACTCCGTGTGACATCGGTTCCTACCAGTCTCTTTATGGTCAAGACAGATGTGATTCTGCAGATCCTGGTTACTACGTGCCAACCACTGGGTCCACTAACCAAACCGCTTGCGATCCGGGCACATTTCAGCCGAACTCAGGATCCTCGTTATGCATAGAATCACCAGCTGGATACTATGTGAGCACAAGTGCTGCGACATCACCTTCTCCTTGTTTGCCCGGGACCTACAATCCATTGATGGGCTCATCCAGTGCTGACGCATGCCAGCAGGCAGACCCCGGAAACTCGGTTCCTATGGCAGGCTCTTCCTACCAGACTCCTTGCACTCCAGGTCACTATCAACCGTCATCCGGTCAGTCGTCCTGTCTCGATGCTGATGCCGGCTACTTCGTCGCAGTTCACGGCGCCAACTCGCAGACCACTTGCGGCTTAGGTACTTTCAATCCCAACACCGCCCAGTCATCATGCACAGACGCATCACCCGGACACTACGTCGACACACCAGCATCTACGTCTCAAATTGCCTGTACTCCGGGCACCTACAATCCAAGCACGGGTTCATCTTCTGCATCCGACTGCCTACCTACTGACGCGGGCAACTATGTTCCGATGGCTGGGGCAGCCGAGCAGATTCCGTGTGCAGCCGGCTCATACCAACCCTCCTTCGGACAGGCCTCATGCATCCTCTCCGACCCTGGCCATTATGTTCCAGCGACAAATTATCAGAATCAGTTGAAATGTCTGTTAGGCACCTTCCAGCCATATTCTGGCGCATCTTCGTGCTCGGACGCGGAGCCTGGACACTACGTCGATAGCAATGGCTCAGCCTCGCAAACAGAATGCCCTCCGACTACCTACAATCCTGCTACTGGCTCGGACGACCGTGATGACTGCATCGATGTCGAGCCCGGGCACTACTCAGCTGAATGGGGCACTGCTGAGCATCTCGAGTGTGCTCATGGTACATACCAGCCAAATTCTGGTCAGATGTCGTGCATTGATGCTGATCCCGGTCACTTTGTATCATCTAGTGGTGCGATTTCCCAATCAGCCTGCCCGGCAGGAACCTACAACCCATCCGAAGCCTCTGGGAGCGCCGCAGACTGCATCTCTGCAGACCTCGGCCACTACGTGGGCAACCAAGCCAGCTCCACACAGACCCCCTGTAGTCTGGGTACCTACCAGGATTCGCCAGGTCAACTGTCTTGTATCGATGCCGCGCCCGGCCACTACGTTTCCGTGGTAGGGCTTGACCATCAGACTCCTGCTCCGCTGGACACCTATGCAACAGGAACAGCTAGTACCAGCACAGAGGGCTGCCCGGAGAACCACATCACTCTGCAAGAGGGGGCCGATTCTCAGGACGATTGCTTCATCGACAGTGACGGCGACCGGATACACGACACGGCAGATTCAGATGATGACAACGACGGAGTCGTCGACGGCACTGACATGTGCCCACTGGGCATGATGGGATGGTCAAGCAGTCCTGGATCAGACAACGATGCAGATGGCTGTAAGGACACTGAGGAGGATTCGGATGATGACAATGACGGATTCCCAGACGACGGCGACGCGCTACCACTGAACCCAGCCGAGCATTTGGATAACGATGGCGACGGACTTGGCGACAACGAGGATCCAGACGATGACAACGATGGTCTAACTGACTCCGAAGAGGCGACCGCAGATACAGATCCAAAGGACACAGACACTGATGACGACGGCTTTGGTGACGCCGTGGACGCATTCCCGAAGGACCCGACTGAGTGGGCCGATACTGACGGCGACGGCTATGGTGACAACGGTGACGCCTTCCCTAGTGATGCATCCAAGCACCTTGAGGAGGACCTATTTGGAAAGTACGGCTTTGTCATCGCTATCTTCGGCTCCATACTAGTCTTCGGTCTTGGCGGTTGGATGGTTATGCGGCGCAAGGGAGAGGCAACAGTGACCGAGGCAGCCGAACACACACACAGTGTCGAGACGCCGACCCAGCCTGCCTACGAGTCAGAGCCAGAATCGGAGACTAACACCGGGCAGTTCCTAGAAGAGCTCGAAGCAGACCTTAGCCGCCCCACTCCTCCTCCTCATGCCAAGATGAACGAGCAGGGCCAGCTCGTGTGGGTCGACGATGCGGGTACTGTATATGCCCAGAATCCCGACGGCAGCACGGTCACGTTCAACGTCTCGACTGGATTGTGGGAACCTCTTGAGTAACCTGATTGTTGTTAGTTAATTCAATGAATGTGTGACAGATCATCCTCAGCAACATCTCTTCTGACCCATATGGCCATAATTGCTGTCTGAGCAATGGATAGGACAGCTGCCCACCAGACCCAAATCGGCAGACCTAGGTGACCCGGACTGTTGTCCGCCCACCACCAGAAATCCTGAGCTAGGGCAAAGATGGTGAAAAGACCCAACACGGGTATCACCGATGCCCTCTCAATACGAATGCCACTAAAGATTCTACTTGCAGAATCAGGAGAGCATACAATCTGAGTAATCAAGAGAGCGCCCAGTGCTGCGATTAATGAAGGAATTACTGCAGTCGGCATTGCAGGACCTACAGGGGAAATCCACCAGCCATCAAATGACTCGGGTGAGAATACAGCCAGAAGAACAACCGCCTCGCCCGCGATAATCGATGTGATAATCGAACGCCCATCTAAACCGTCAACATGAGCAGCAATGAATACCGACGGAAACATAACTGCATACATGGAGAATGCAAGTAGCCCGAGATCCAGTATAGAGAGATCTGACCAAAGTGAAAGCATCAATCCTAGAATTGCTAAAGCGATTATTACCATCTCTCTCTGACCCGGTCTACGATCTTCACTCGAAATCAAATCTCTAGTCACCAAAGACCCTGTTGCCAGAAGTTGAGAGTCCATTGTGGACATAAGGGCGGCCAATCCCGCAACTAGTACGAGCCCCCCTAACCATTCTCCTCCTACATCCACAATAAGATTGGGTAGAATGTTGTCTGAGCCGGCTTTGTCGAGGCCCGGATATCTTAGATGCCCAAGTGTACCAATCAGAATTGGCGGCAAGAATGCAAGCCAAGCCACAGCCGGGTAAAGTGTGGCCATCCGGCCAATAGAATAGTCGTTTTCTGCGGCGCACAGTCTTTGGTAAAGTTGGGGAAACATAGGATCAGCAAAAAGCCAGAGCAATAGTGTGCTTATCCATATCAATAGAGTATAACTCCCCTCTCTTCCCAGTAATTCCGGCTCCGATGCTGCAAGGCTGCTCATTGCCGAACTCAAACCCCCTGCATCGCTCACAACCATTGCCAACCCTAGCCACAATAGTACCAAGGCTATGGTTCCCTGAACAACATCAGTCCTTACTACGGCCTTGAGCCCGCCAGTCAGAGTGTATGCTACAACCAAGCTAGTAACCAAAACTGCACCCACCCAATCCGGCACTCCGAAGAGTGCAGAGACAACGATGCCAGCCGCTCTTGGCTGTAACGCGAGATATGGGATGGTGGCAAGTATCAGAACTGTTGCCATTGTAATCTGGGCTTCTCGAGATCCTGTCTGACCCCTTATCATCTCAGGTGCAGTCATTGCGTTATGCTGAATTGATCGACTACGGGCCTTTCTCCCTAATACATACATGGAGACCGCCATGAAACCGGTTCCGAATGCCATGATTGGCAGAAATGATAGCCCAATTCTGTAAGCCGCACCACTCGACCCATAAACCGTGAAGGCGCTGAAGTTTGTGGCCGCCATAGTAACTAGAAGAAGGGGCCCAGAAAGTCCCCGCCCAGCGAGATAGTACGATTCGTCTTCTCGCCCAACATCACGACGAGCCCAGATTGCGAACAATATCATTGCAATTGCATAGGCAGTTACAACAATCCAAGCCGAGGACATGGGCTTCTGCGGGAAGCAGAGGGCTATGGTGATTTTTGTGTGTTTGGAGGGTATGTTTGGGCGTAACCAGTACTCTCAGATCCCTATTCAAATTCTGCGAGATCACCCACTGACTCGAACAGACTGGGACCACTGCCCAGGAAGTAGACCGAACCCAGTCTGCTGCGCGAATCCTCTGGCGTGGAGTTGTTACCGGTAGCGCACGAGTCCGTGCAGCCGTCTGCGAAGGCCACATACACCCGCCCCTCGAGATCGATATGCAGGTCGTTGAAGTCGAGTAGGTTGCGGTTCGAGCCCCCAATGTCTCGGCAGTCGCCGCTGTTCAGGCATATGCTCCCCACCTGAACCGGGTCAGGAGAGACCCTGACGGTGTGGAACACTGGCACGGGGTCAAGTGCGTTGAGGCTGTAGGTGATGTACAGGTAGTAGCTGACATTGGAGGGCGCGTAGTGCGCATTACCGTCCCACGGCTCCCCGTCGATGTCGGATTGGTTCAATTCACTCGCATTTTCACTCCCGAGATAGGTAACCGCAATCCTTCCTGGGTCGCCTGCATCAACCTGAGGGAATACTGTCGAGATAACTGCACTCGGACTGATTCGGATACTGGTCTGCTCCCATGTCTCTCCTGAATTAGTACTTCTCGACATGTAGACGCCTTCGTCTGCCCCTGTCCAGATGTGATATCCATTGGATTCAGTGTCGGTCGCAACCTCCGAATTCTTGCGTGGATTGGGCGTCCCTACATCCTCCCCCATGGTTCGATCAAACCAAGTCAAACCATTATCATCGGAAACGATGACGGTTGGTGTCTCAACTCGAGGTGTGACATAGACTGTGCCATCCGGAGCAGAAGTAATCGCCCCATGCAGTCCACCGTTTGTGGTGGCCAATCCAAAGATCAGTCCACCTGTGTTAAATGTGGCACCGCCATCAA
>Ga0163108_10000076_pt1 | contig 64607 bp, 59 predicted proteins | sample Fk1155metaG_FD_109644 | JGI IMG/M metagenome (GOLD analysis project Ga0163108, IMG submission 109644) | Marine microbial communities from the Central Pacific Ocean - Fk160115 155m metaG | ecosystem: Environmental > Aquatic > Marine > Oceanic > Photic zone | place: The Central Pacific Ocean...
AGCAGAAAATGCTAAAACTTCGAACCCTTTATACGATATTACAACCAATGACGGGATACAGCATACACTTTGGTCAATAAATAATCCCGATGAGATTGAGTCGGTTTCAAAATTGTTAGCAGAAAAGGTTCCCAGTATTTATATTGCGGATGGTCATCATAGAACAGCAGCAGGTGCTCTTGTGGCTGAAGAATTAAGAACAGCAGAAGGAGGAAATAAATTCGATGGAAAAAGGTATAATTATTTCATGGCAGTTCTTTTTCCAGATAATCAATTAAAAATTATTGATTACAATAGAGTGGTGAAAGATTTAAATGGATTGTCGAAACAAGAATTTATCGATAAAATATCAGAATCTTTCAAGATTAATAAAGTAGATGACAAATTTAAGCCACAAGCTTTGCATACTTTTGGAATGTATATGGATGGTCAATGGTATCAGCTAAAATCTAAAGAAGGGACTTATAATGATAGTGATCCAGTGGGTGTTTTAGATGTTACTATTCTTAGCGACAAAATATTAGCACCAATTTTAGGAATTACCGATTTAAGAACAGATAAACGAATTGAATTTGTAGGTGGTATTCGAGGATTGGGTGAACTTGAAAAAAAAGTTGATACAGGGGGAATGAAAGTTGCATTTTCATTGTATCCCGTTAGTATGCAACAATTAATTAACATCTCAGATAATGATATGATTATGCCTCCCAAAGTAACGTGGTTTGAACCTAAGTTACGTAGTGGATTGTTTATTCATGATTTGACACAATAATAGAGTATTGATATGAGTGAATTAAAAGTACCAACAATGGCTGAATGCCAGGCTAATGGAAAATCTCCTGAAATATTATTTTGGGTTGGTTGTGCAGGTTCTTTTGATGATAGAGCAAAAAAAATAACTAAAGCTATTGTTAAAATTTTAAATAAATGCAAGGTTGATTTTGCGGTTTTGGGAACTGAAGAAAATTGTACAGGTGATCCCGCCAGAAGAGCAGGGAATGAATTTACTTTTCAAATGCAGGCAATGATGAATATTCAACTTTTAGATGCATATGAAGTAAAGAAAATTGTCACTGCTTGCCCTCATTGTTATAATACCTTAAAAAATGAGTATTCTGATTTAGGTGGAAACTATGAGGTTGTGCATCATTCTCAACTTATTCAATCATTAATTAATCAAGGGAAACTTAAATTGGAAGGTGAAAGTATTTATAAAGGAAAAAAGATAACCTTTCATGATCCCTGTTACCTTGGAAGAGCAAATGATGTATACGAAGCACCTAGAGAAATGATTATTAAACTTGATGCTGAATTAACAGAGATGAATAAGTGTAGATCGAAAGGTCTATGTTGTGGAGCAGGTGGAGCTCAGATGTTTAAAGAAGCAGAGTCTGGGGAAAAAGAAATTAATGTTGAACGAACTGAACAAGCATTAGAGACTAAACCTCATGTTATTGCAACAGGGTGTCCATTTTGTAATACAATGATGACGGATGGAATAAAAAATAAAGAGAAGGAAGCAGAGGTTAAAGTTCTTGATATTGCTGAATTAATCGCCAATGCTGCAGAATTATAGTCATTTATTTCCTGATTTCCCTGATAATTCCAAGGTTTGGATGTATTTTTCAGATTGTACTTTAGATGATAATCAAGTTGTTTATGCGAAAGAAAAAATTGTAAATTTCACTGAAAATAATTGGGCTTCACATGGAGAAAAAATTTTTGCATCTGCATCGATACAAATTAATTCGATTATCATAATTGTTGCCGATGAGAATAAACAAAATGCTTCTGGTTGTTCTATCGATTCCTCCGTTCATATAATTAAAGAATTAGGCAAAGAATTCAACGTGGATTTTTTTAATCGTCTTTATGTTTTTATAACCGATGGTAATGAACAAAAAAGAATTCACATGAGTGATTTAAAGTCTTATGAGGGTTGGGAAATTTTTGATCCAATGATAAGTAATCTTGGAGAATTAAGGAGTAAATGGCTAAAGCCTGTTTCTGCTCATCCATTATTTTCAATTTAAAATGCAACGCTCTTACTATTTCTACATTTTCTTTTTTTGCGTTTGTTTTTTTGTGCCTTTTTTGGGTTCTTATCATTTATTTGATTGGGATGAAATCAATTTTGCAGAATGTGCAAGAGAAATGATTGTAACAGGAGATTTCTCTACTGTGCAGATAAACTTTGAAGCATTTTGGGAAAAACCACCTTTATTTATTTGGATGCAGGTATTATCTATGAAAATATTTGGCATCAATGAATTTGCGGCAAGATTTCCAAATGTTATTGCTTCAATATGCACCTTGTTTGCTTTGTTTTTTCTAGGTAAAAAAATAATTAATCAAAACCTTGCTATTTGGTGGACTCTGTTATATGCAGGATCATATTTACCTAATATTTATTTTCATTCTGGTATTATTGATCCATGGTTTAATCTTTTTATTTTTTCTTCAATTGCTTGTTTTTATATTGCCAATAAACACAAGGAAACTAATAAGACTTTATACTATGTTTTATCAGGCTTACTTGCTGGACTTGCCATACTGACAAAAGGACCAGTTGCATTATTGATCATTGGAGCATCGCTAGGAATATGGGTTGTTTTTAACAAATTCAAAAATCTCCCATCAATGCTACATCTTTTATTTTGGGGAGGAGTACTATTATTGATTGGCTGCTCCTGGTTTATATTGCTTTTTTCCCAGGGAAATACAAATGTAGTCTTTGATTTTATTATATATCAAATCAGATTGTTTCAAACTGGCGATGCAGGTCATAGCGGGCCTTTTTATTATCATTTTATTGTATTGTTAATTGGATGTGTTCCTTCTTCATTTTTAGCATTAAAGATGCTTATTAAAAAACAAGAGAAGACCTCTTTTATCTTTCTAATGCAAATACTTTTTTGGTTCACCTTGATACTTTTCACAATTGTTAAAACCAAAATCATTCATTATTCCTCACTTTGTTATCTTCCTTTAACATTTATGGGAGCTTATTATTTGATTAATACAGAGAAAAATAAAATTTCAAAATGGATTTTAAATTCGATTTCTTTAGTTAATTTATTAATCTCTCTTTTATTAATTTCCTTAACTTATGTTTTAATAACTGGAAAATTAAGCAACTACATCTCTTTAGATGATCCCTTTGCTGTTGCTTCTCTTAATGCGGATGTTTCATGGAGTATGTTGCACTTTATACCTGGATTTGTTTTATTAATTGGCGCTGTTTTTGCTTTTTATTTCCGAGTTAAAAGTCCATTAAAGGCTCTTTCTATTATTATTGTTTCTCAATTAATATTAATTTTTTCTCTTAAAATGTCATTCGTTTCTAATGTGGAGCAATATTCTCAAGGTGCCGCCATTGAGTTTTATGAAAATAATAGAGGAGAAGGAGTTGTTTTCACTCCTCTTGGTTTTAAAAGTTACGCTCATCTTTATTATGGAAAGATTAGCCCTTCATGTGATGCTCCAAAAAAAATATATGGAATCAGTAAAATTCAAGATAAAGAACGTTTCTTAAAACAATTTCCTGACATGAAAGTCATAGAACAAAAAAATGGCTTTGTCTTTTATTTGATTAAAAGAGATGAATAATTTTTTATAATAAATGCATACTTGTTATGCTTGATTTAAATAGCTACATTTGATACTAATCAATTGGCGATATAAAGAAATAAAAATTGCCTCCCCTTTAAAAATAGTAGCCCCTCCAAGAATCGAACTTGGATCTAACGTTTAGGAAACGCTTGTTCTATCCGTTGAACTAAGGAGCCATTTTTTGGAAATACAAAAATAGATATTTCCATTAAATCAGCACGAGTTTAATGATCGATTCAAGAGATTAGTATCTCAAAATTTACTATTCATTTTATTAACTTTTAAATAATAATTATGAATTATAAAAAAAATAGAAAAATATTTATGCTAAGGCCTAGCATAGCATTATGGCTTTTAAATAAAAAAGGAAATGGGATTATTGAAATAAAAGATTGCTATAGGTATGTTTTTGTAGATAAGAACATAAATGAGATTGGCTCTTTTGGCATTAAAATGGATGATTTAAATCAAGAAATTGTATTTGATGTTGATTTGCCTATTAATATGCATCCGATATTTGCAAATTAAATCATTGTGATGTTTTCAACATTACTTTATTTAAACTCTATTTGATTCGCATATCATTAAAGGGTATTAATTATCTATTTTTGTTTTCTAATTGCTCATCAAAATGGAAATAGATTTGTCTTTGTTTGAAAAAGTTAAAAGTCGAATAGATAATGCAGAATCAATTTTGATTACCTCGCATAAATCACCTGATGGCGACTCTATTGGTTGTTCTTTAGGGCTTTTTCATTTCCTTAAAAAATTAAACAAGTCTGTACATATTTGTCATCCAGATGAAGCACCACTTTTTTTAAATTGGGCAAAGGGAGCTAATGAAATTATTTCCAATGAAATTAATCCTGAGAAAGTCAAACAATGCTTTTTAAATGCAGATTTGATTTTTTGTTTGGATTATAATGCCCCACATAGGCTTGGTTCTAAGATGGAAGATCTATTAGTTCAATCCAATGCAGAAAAAATTCTGATTGATCATCATCCCAATCCTTCCATCGATGCATCAGTTGCTATATCTGAGGTTTCTAGAAGTTCTACATCAGAACTAATATGCGAATTAATAGTTCAATTAGACTGTGTTTCAATGCTTGATCACTCCATTTGTGAGGCATTATATATGGGAATGGTAACCGATACAGGTTCTTTTCGTTATCCATCTGTTTCATCGAGGACACATGAGCTAGTTTCTTTTCTTTTAAATGCTGGATTAGATCATTCCAAAGTGCATAGTAATATATTTGATAATAACTCTATTGATAGACTTAGGCTACGTTCTTATGCAGTTTGTAATAAAATGGAAATATTGTCCGATTATCCCTGTGGCATTATATCCTTGAATAAGGAAGAATTATTAAAGTTTAACTATAAGAAAGGAGATACAGAAGGACTTGTTAATGTTATTCTTTCTGTTGAGGGCATGAAAGTTGGTGTAATTGTTATTGAAAGAGAAGATTGTATTAAAATGTCTTTTCGTTCTAAAGAAAATTATTATGTCAATGAATTTGCAAGTAATAATTTTAATGGTGGTGGGCATAAATATGCAGCAGGAGGAATTAGTAATAGTAATATGAATGAAACTCTAAAAGATTTAAAAGGATTAATATCGCAAATTTTTGATTAATGAAACTCGTGTTTTTTACTGTATTTATTTCTTGTTTGCTTTTTTCATGCTCTGAAGATTCTGATCAAAAAAATAATTTTATAAATGAATGGACTTCTGATAAATCAATTCAGCTAAATAAGAATATAGTGGAAGATGAAGAGCTAAATATAAAAGCATATTTGGCTCATTTCAAGAATTTAAAAATGAAAGAAAGTGGCACTGGTCTTCGTTATATGATCTATGAAAATGGCGATGGAGAAAAAGCTCAATCTGGAGATTCTGCTTTTGTTAACATTAGAATTCAACTTCTTGATGGCACATTTTGTTATCAAACAGATTCTTCAGAACTAGATGAATTTTTAATTGACAGAAATCATATTGAAAGCGGAGTTAATGAAGCTGTGCAGTTTATGCATAAAGGAGATAGAGCTAAGCTTATAATTCCAAGTCACCTTGCTCATGGCCTTGTTGGTGATCGAGATAAAATCCCGCCGATATCTATTTTATTCGTGGATATTCATTTAGTAGATTTAGTAAAATGAAAAAAATAATTACCTCTCTTTATCTGTTTGTTTTTATATTAACATTATCGTGTGGTCCTGGAGTTAGTTCTAAAAAATCTACTTCAAATATTTCTTCAGAGAAGAAAAAATCAACTATAGCAAATGTGAAATCCACCACTAATACTTCAATTAATAAAAATGATTCTGTTTCAATAAATAATCCATTGCTATTTAAGGATTCCATTGCTTTTGATAATGGAATAAATATTAAGTGGAAAAAAAAGGGTAATGGGGCAAAGTTAAAAACAGGGCAGGTAGTTTTGATTGATTATCTAACAGCTTTAAAAGATGGATCTTTAGTTGATGGTAATCGTTTGTTGGGCATTTCTCAAACACCATATATGGTAGGATTTAATTACAAAACTAAAGGTTGGGATTTAGCTTTAAAAGAATTAAGAATCGGTGATCAGGTTAGAATAAACATTCCTTCTGAACTATGTTATGGAAAGAAAGGCTTTGGAGAACTCATTCCTCCTAATTCAGAAAATATCATTGCTTTAAAAGTTCTTGCAGAATTAAATCCTTCTTATATAAAAAAGGGAATTAAAGTCTGGAAAATTAGAAAAGCTGATGATTCAAATACAATGGATTTTGATTTAAACACTCAATTGGGTTTTCATTTTTTTGCTTCTACAGCAAATACTAAAAATATAATCAACACTTATAAAAACAATTCATTGAATAGAATTAACTATAATGATTTATCCAATAATAATCTTTTTAAATTTTCGTTAAAAAATGTCAAAGCCGGGCAACAGCTTTATATTGTTGCAAGTCCTTATTTTTCTGACCATCTTGGTGATTTTTCAATTAAAAATCATTCAAATGAGCAAGTTTTTTTTAATGTAGATGTGATATCTATAGAAGCGTCAAAGTAAAATTTTTATTTTTGCAATTATTCTTTTCATTTTGATATTTATTAGACCGTTTAATTTCTTTTTTATCTTTTTTTTATTGCTGTTTTCTGCTAGCAATATTGCTATTGGTCAAAAACGAATAATTGATACCTTGGATTCTGAAAATGGAAAAGTACTTATCTATTCAAATTTATCATGGGAATATTTAAAAGATAAAAACTTTGATGGTGTATTGAACCCTAATATGTTTGAAAGAATTAATGAAATGGGAAATATTAATTTTACTCAACCATGGATTAATAACAAGTGTTATACTTCTCCTAAGTCCTCAGACCCCCATTTACTTAAAGATACCTTATGGCTTTGCTTGCAAAATGATATACACAAAAACTTTGTAATGCCAGTACCGGGTGTTAGAACATCCCCTTTTGGACCAAGACATGGGCGAAATCATAATGGTCTTGACCTTGATCTTGAAACTGGAGATACAGTGCTGTCTTGCTGGTCTGGTAAAGTTCGCTATGCAAAATACAATGATGGAGGTTTTGGAAATTTGGTTATCGTAAGGCATTATAATGGTTTGGAAACATTCTATGCGCATCTTAGCAAACTACTTGTATACCCAAATCAAGAAGTTATAGCAGGTGATCCGATTGGGTTAGGTGGGAATACTGGCCATTCTTTTGGGTCTCATCTTCATTTTGAAATTAGATTTTTTGATGTTCCATTTAACCCTGAAAGAATTATTGATGTAAAAAGTAAAAAAATTAAAACAGATAATATTTTTGTGCATAAATCCTTTTTTAAAGGATCTAGTTCACCTCGAACATCAAGTAGTTCATCTTCAAGTCAAGTTAGTAGAAGTAAAAAGAAATACCATAAAGTAAGAAGTGGTGACACTTTATCAGCAATAGCAGCAAGACATCACACTTCTGTATCCAAAATTTGTAAATTAAATAAAATTAAACCAACAACAATACTTCGTATTGGGAAAAGTTTAAGAGTTAAATAATGAATATGAAACGTTTATCAATACTTTTTTTACTGCTTGTTATTTTTTCCTGTTCTGATTATAATAAAGTATTAAAATCGGATGATTTTAAAGAGAAGTTCACTTATGCTAATAACCTTTATGATAAAGAGAATTATAATAAAGCAATTCCATTATATGAACAGGTTTATCAATTTGCACCTAAAACAGATGCTGGAGAAGTTTCTTATTACAGATTAGCAAAATCTTATTATGCAGAAGAAGATTATTATTTGGCAGGATATTATTTTAATTCTTTTATGCAACGATTTCCATATAGTGTGAAAAATGAAAATTGTCTTTATATGACGGCCATGTGTAGTGTTAATAATTCTCCAGAATACTCTTTGGATCAAGAAGAAACTCAAATTGCTATTAATAATATACAACAGTTTATTAATAGATATCCTAGTTCAAAATTAGTTGATAGTTGTAATAATATTATTGACAGATTAAGATTTAAACTTGAATTTAAAGATTTTGAGGCTGTTAAACTATATTCCAAGACAGAAAAGTATAGAGCTGCGGTTACATCTGCTTTATCTTTCATTGAGAAATATCCAAAATCTATTTTTCTTGAAAAATCTTGGAATATATTAGTTAATAACTCTTATTTATTATCTAAGAATAGTATAGAAAAGAAAAAAAAGCAAAGAATTGAGGATACTATCGAAAGATATCGTAAATTTGCGACTCTTTATCCGGATTCTAAGTTTTTAAATAGCCTTAGAAATATTGAAAAAGAGATGATAAAAGAACTTCAATTGTTAAACACAATTTAATTAAAATGAACTTTAAGAATTTAAATGCTGAAAAAACAACTGTAACTAGAGATATTATTCACCTTGAAGAAAAAACAGGGAATATATATAAAAGTATTGTTGCAATTTCAAAAAGAGCTAATCAAATTAGTAGTACTCTTAAGGAAGAATTAACTCAAAAGCTACAGGAATTTAATGTTTCCACAGATAATCTTGAAGAGGTTTTTGAAAACCGTGAACAAATTGAATTGTCTCGTTATTATGAGAGAATGGCTAAACCGCCAGCTATCGCAACTCAAGAAATTTTAGACGATAAACTCTTCATGCGAAATCCAGAGCAAGAAGATTAATGCATGGCAAACGCATACTAATTGGAATTACCGGTGGTATTGCTGCATATAAAATTCCATTACTAATTCGTCTGTTAAAAAAATCAGGTGCAGAGGTTAAGTGTGTGATGACACAATCTGCAAATGAATTTGTGACCAAAGGCACATTATCTGTTTTATCTGAAAATATTGTTTACGATTCATTTTGGGATGAAGAGGATGGAGATTGGAATAATCATGTTGATCTTGGCAATTGGGCTGATTTATTTGTAATTGCACCACTCACAGCTAATACATTAAGTAAAATGGCTTGTGGCACTTGTGATAATATTCTCCTTGCTAGTTATTTTTCTTTGAAAAAAAAATGCATTGTTTTTCCTGCAATGGATTTAGATATGTATAAACATGATTCTGTTGCAAGAAATATTGCTCAAATAACATCGGATGGGGTTTGTGTGGTGCCAGCTAGTTCTGGAGAATTAGCTAGTGGTTTAAATGGACAAGGTAGAATGTCTGAACCAGAAGAGATTTTTGAATTAATTACAGATTTTTTCTCATCCTCTTCTGTTTTTCAAAAAAAAAATATTTTAATTACTGCTGGACCTACATATGAAGCAATTGATCCTGTTAGATTTATTGGAAATCATTCAAGTGGCAAAATGGGATTTGCATTAGCAAATAATTTTGCAGATAAGGGAGCAAAAATCACATTGATTTCAGGTCCTACTAATTTATCTGTTTCACACCCAAACATTAATTTAATCACTATTGTTGATGCCAAAGAAATGTTCCTTAGAGTTAAAGAGAATTGGGAGGGAAGTGATTTGGGAGTTTTTGCTGCTGCTGTTTCTGATTATACACCAAAGGTGATATCTGAGAAAAAAATCAAGAAAAGTGATGAAGATTTACAGATTGATTTAGTTAAAAATCCTGATATTTTAGCTTGGGCCGGAAAAAACAAAAAAGATTCTCAAAAATTAATTGGTTTTGCCCTTGAAACAAATAATGCAGAGAAGAATGCGAAAGAGAAATTAAATAAAAAGAATTTGGATGCTATCGTGCTTAATTCACTTGCTGACAAAGGCGCAGGATTTGGTCATGATACAAATAAAGTCACTATTTTTGATAAAAATGCTTCTAAATTTGAATATACATTATTATCAAAAGACGAAACAGCAAAAAATATCGTTTCATATATAGAAGAAACCTACAAATGATAAAATATTTTTTAATCTACATATTTTGCCTTCCTTTTTATATTTTTTCTCAGGAATTGAATTGTCAGGTATCTGTGGTGACAGATTCAAAACTTGAAGTGAATTCTGTAGAAAAAGAAGTTTTTGAAAAACTTGAGCAGACCATCTATGAAATGATGAATAATACGCAATGGACAAAAGATGTGTTTGCTGTTGAGGAAAGAATAAACTGTATTCTTCAGTTACAAATCAAATCAAAACCTGCTACTGATACATATTCTGGTTCTCTTCAAATTCAGTGTACAAGACCCGCATTTAATTCTTCTTATAATACTACATTATTTAATTTTTTAGATGAAAATTTACAATTTACATTTACTAGAAATTCACTGCTTGTATATGCACCCAATCAATATCGTGATAATCTAACTTCTGTTTTGGCATTTTATGCCTATTTTGTCTTAGGTATGGACTACGATTCCTTTTCTTTAAAGGGAGGAACTAAATATTTTAATGAAGCACAACAAATTGTTATGCTTGCGCAAAGTTCAAATGCTCCAGGATGGAAATCTAAAGAATCGGGGAAAAGAAATAGATTTTGGCTTGTCGATAATGTATTACATCAATTATTTGAACCTCTTAGAGAATGTAACTACCAATATCATAGAAAAGGAATTGATGTTTTACATGAGAATAAGGAAAAAGGAAGACAAGAAATTTATAATGCAATCAATTTATTAAGTTCTGTCATTAAAAACAGACCAAATTCAGTAAATACCCAAAGCTTTGTTCAGGCTAAATCAAATGAGCTTAAAAATTTGTCTACAGATGCAGATAAAAAGTCCAAAACCACAATTGTTAATTTATTAAAGAGAATCGATCCTGCAAATTCTTCTAAATATCAAGAAATACTTAATTAATGCTTGTCAATCTTAGTATTAGCAATTTTTCCTTAATCGAACATCTTGAAGTTAAATTAGAAAAAGGATTTACGGTTATTACAGGTGAAACAGGTTCTGGGAAATCTATATTATTTAATGCTTTAAATTTATTGTTAGGGCAAAGGGCTGATTTTTCTTTAATAGGACAAAATTCGTCTAAGGCAATAGTAGAAGGAGAATTTTTAATAGATGAAAGTTATATTTCATTTTTTTTAGAAAATGATTTAGATTATTCAAATAACACCATAATTAGAAGAGAAATCAACAATCAGTCGAGATCAAGAATTTTTATAAATGATACTCCTGTCTCTTTAACACTTATAAAAGAGTTTTCTTCTAAATTGATTCAAATTCATTCTCAATATAATACTCTTCAACTAAATGATGTGAATTATCAATTAGAAATTCTTGATGTTTTATCAGAAACAGAAATTGAAAAAAGAAAGTATTCTGAAAAGTTTTTGGATTTTAAAAAGCTAGAGAAAAAAATAAAATCCATCAAAAAAAATATAGACCAAAAAATAAAATCTATTGATTACAATTCATTTATTTTGAATGAATTAAAATTATTAAATCTCGAAACTATAGATTATAATCAAATTGAAATCCAATTAAAAAAAAATGAAAATATTGAAGAATTATTAAAGGTTTATAATGTAACTGAAAAACATTTAGGGAATGATGGAGGTGTTCTTGATATTTTAGAAAACATTAAATCTCAAATTTCTTTAATGCTTGAGTACGATGATAGTTTAGTTGAAATTCATTCACGAATAGACTCTGTAATACTGGAACTAAAAGATGTTGAAGCACAAAGCATTTCTTCTTTTGAAGAGCTGAATGGACTACAAGAAAATGATTCTGAATTATTGATTCAACAACTAGATGCATATAACAAGCTCTTAAATAAACATCGATTAAATAATCAAAAAGAATTACTGCATTTTCAATATGAAATAGAAGAGAAAATGAATTCTATTGATGAAGAATCTCTTGAATTCAAAAATTTAACGGTTTTATTTAATGAAAAAAGAGAGATGATAATAAAAAATGCAAAAGAGTTGCATGATTTAAGGTTAAAGTCTTTACCATTTGTTTGTTCCAATATTCAAAATATTTTAAAAAATTTAAAACTGCCTCATACAAAATTAGATTTCAACTTAAAGAAAATAAATGAACCTGACATAAATGGATGTTCAGAGGTTGATTTTCTTTTTTCAGCAAATATAAATCTAGTTCCAGTTCCAATATATAAAGCTGCAAGTGGAGGAGAATTGTCAAGATTGATGCTGGCTTTACAGAAAATGATTTCTGAAAAAAAGAAACTTCCTACTATTTTATTTGATGAAATAGATACAGGTGTTTCTGGTGATGTTGCATATAAACTTGGTAAGCTGTTATCATTAATGTCCAACAATGTGCAAATAATAGCAATTACTCATTTACCACAGGTCGCTGCAAAAGCTCATCAGCATTTTAAAGTGAATAAAATAAATATTAATAACACAGCATCTTCTAATCTTACTAAATTAAATGATTCTGAAAGGGTAGAAGAGATAGCACGTTTAATGAGTGGGGAAATTATATCTAATGCAGCTATTGAAAATGCAAAAAATTTAATTCTTGCAAAATAATGAATGATTTTTTTCTTCCATTTGATTTTTCACCTTCAATAGACATAAAAATAACACATAATTCTAAACTTATTTTTTTGGGGAGTTGTTTTTCTGATGAAATTTCTAAGCTTTCAACTTTAAATGGTTTTCAAAATTGTTCTAATCCTTTTGGCACTATTTTTCATCCGATTGCTCTTGCAAATGTGATTATGAATACAATTGATGAACCTATTGTTTATGATTCTTATATTAATTCAGAAGGAAATCATTTTTCGTTATTAGCATCTTCTAAAATATTTGCCGATTCTAAATCTTTGTTGTTTAATGAAATCAATAACATTAGCAAGTCTTTTTATGCATCTATAAGATCTTCTGATATACTTTTTGTAACGTTTGGCACTGCCTGGGGATATATGGATAAAAAAAACAAAATAATTACAGCAAATTGTCATAAAATGCCAAAGGAATTATTTTCTAAGGAATTGTCAAGTATAGACTCAATGTTCCAAACTTGGACAAATGTGATTAAAAAATTAACCGATTTAAATCCAAATTTAAAAATTGTATTTACCGTTAGCCCTGTCAGGCATCTTAAAGATGGTTTAGTTGAAAATAATAGAAGTAAATCTCGTCTTATTGAATTAGTGAATAAATTAAAAGATACTTATGATGTAGTTTATTTCCCTTCTTATGAAATAGTAATTGATCAATTGCGTGATTATAGATTTTATAAAGTTGACCGTGTACACCCCAATAGAGAAGCTATAAATTTTGTATGGAGTAAATTCATGAATTATTTTATGTCTTCAAAAACAGTTGAATTATCAAAAAAAATTAAAAATGTCAAAGAAAGTTTAAATCATGTAGCTTTTAACCCTCAATCAAATGCGTACAAAAAGCATTTAAATACTACTTTGCTAAAAAAGAAAGAGATCTCAGAGTTATATCCATCAATTAATTGGAAATAAAAAAAGCTGCGTTAAGCAGCTTTTTAATTCATGTTTATGTGGGGTTTATTTTACAAGAAACTCTACACGTCTATTTTTTGCACTATTTAATTCTAGTTCTTCAGGGTCGTCTTGTCCTTCAGGATCAAGATAAACTAAATCACTAGGGATTGTGTTTCCTTTTGATGTTTTTGTTATTCTAGAGGCAGCAATTCCAAATTCAATCAATTCTTTGTAAACACTTAATGCTCTTTTACTATCCATTTTTGCAAATTTTGGTTTATCATTTGCAACTTTGTCTTCATCTTTATCAGAATGACCAACAATAGTAACAGATAGGTTAGCATTTGCTTTTAAAAGCTTAACAACTTCTCTAAGATTAAATTTGGACTCTTCAGGGATTTCATTTTTTCCAAATCCAAAATAAATTTCATATGCTTCGATTTCTTGTTTGAGAGTCATATCGTCATCAATGATAACTTCTCTTTGGTAAATTAATGTTGAATATTGGTCTTCTTTTGCTTTTTCTGTACTGCATTCACAAGGTTCGAATTCTTTTTCATCAGAATCCATTTCTTCCCAGTCTTCAGTAGAAATACTTTTCGCAACTCGAAGTGCATCCTCATCTGCAAAGTATTCCCTTAAAACAACATTGTCTACATAATAATAAGATAATGCTTGAACAGTAACACGAGCAGTTTTAGGTTTTTTCACAGACTCTGTTTTTGTTTGTGCGTCCGGAAGAAAATTTCCAATAACGATGGTTTCTTCTTTTCCTTTCGCAGTAAATGTGCCACATATTTTTTGCCATCCATTAAAGGCATTTATAGTTTTTCCTTCTGGTTGAAGAATTAAAGTATTTTTATCGCTTATTATTTTAGGAATAACTTTGTCAGAAATATGGTTTAATGCTCCTTTTGCGATTACTATTCCCATATTGTTTATGGCGTATTTAGATGCTTCAGCCAATGAAACATAAAATTCAACGTAATACTCTTTGTTTTTCTTTAATGGTGTAGATAAAGAAACTGTAACATAAGAGCGTTCTTTACTTTTTTTACCTTTTTGATAAGCTATAACACCAGCATAAGATTCTCCATCTTGTGGGTCTTCTTTGCCAAATGTATTTTTATTGGTTGAAATATAATTGTTGTCTTTAAGTCCACTTCTAAATAAATCCGCCTTCACATCTGTTAAGGAGGACCAATCTCTAGTTTTGCTTATTTCTCCCAATTTTTTAGGTTCTTTTTTTACAAGATCTTCAAAGCTTCCGTTTAAAACAAGATTAGCATTTAAATCATCTTTCTGTGAAAAAGAGATAAAACAGGTTGTGGTGAATAACCAGATAGCAAGTATCGAAATACTTTTGATTTTAAGTTTAGTTGATTTCATGGTTTTTAATTGTATTAATAAAAGTTTTTACATTCTCCGGGTTTGTGTCTGGGTAGACTCCATGCCCTAAATTAATTATATGTCGTTTACTTGTTAGCGAAGCTAATAAATTTTCAGTTTCTTTAATAATATTTTTTTTAGAAGCATATAAAACACAAGGGTCAAGATTTCCCTGCAAAGTTCTATTTTCACCTACTATTTCTCTAACATTTTTGATGTTCATCGTCCAATCTAATCCAATTGTATTACAGTTCAAATTGCAAAGTTCGGGTAATGAGGCATTTGCACCTTTTGAAAAGAAGGTTAAAGGTACAGAATTTTTCATTTCCCTTGAAATTTCATTTAAATAAGGAATTCCAAATTCTAAATATTGATTTTTGGGTAAAATTCCAGCCCAAGAATCAAAAATCTGTATTAAATCAGCTCCATATTTTATTTGTTCTTTCACGTATTGAATTGTAGTTTTTGTAATTCTACTTAGCAACTCATGTGCCAAACTAGGATTTTGATATAAAATTTTTCTAGATTCTGAAAATGTTTTAGAGCCTTGTCCATCAACCATATAACAAAAAATTGTCCATGGAGCTCCTGCAAAACCAATAAGAGGAACTCTGTTGTTTAGTTCTTTTTTAGTTTTTTCAATTGCTTCAAATACATAGTGAAGTCGATCTTTAACATCAATTTTTAAATCAAGAAGATTCAGGTCATTTTCATTTCTAATTGTCTTTTCAAACCAGGGTCCTTTTTTTTCAATCATCTCATAGTTTAATCCCATAGCTTCAGGTATAACAAGGATGTCTGAAAAAATAATTGCAGCATCTACATCAAGTAAATCTACTGGCTGTATAGTAACTTCACAACATAATTCAGGATTTTTCACAAGAGATTTAAATCCATCAACAGATTTGCGTACTGCACGATATTCGGGTAAAATACGACCTGCTTGACGCATTAACCAAACTGGATATCGATTTATATCTTCTCCTTTGGCAGCTTTTAATAATAAATTATTTTTCATATAATCCAACAAAGATAGAATATCCCTTGTTCTAAAATGATATACTATTTATTTTTGTTGAATGAAAATTAAATTCTCTATATCCGCTAATTCTTTTTTAATTGCATTTTTTATATATCTAATTATTTCATTGCTTTTTGTTTTTTGTTTCGATAAATTAATTATCCATGAAACTCTAAATAATTTTCATTGTGCCTTTCTTGATTATTTATTTTATTTAATCACAAATTTAGGACATGGTCTTTTTGTTATTTTGATTTCCTTACTTGTGTACATTAAAAATAAGAACTACGGATTATTGATTTTTTTTAGTTTCATTATTTCTTCTTTATTAACTCAAGGATTAAAGCACTTTGTATTTGAGGAATTGATGCGCCCCTCTCATTATATAAATGCAAATAAGTTAAATGTTCCTGTGCTTGATTATATAACTCTTCATACTTACAATAGTTTTCCTTCAGGACATACTACTTCAATTTTTTCATTATGTGCGATGCTTTCCTTTTTTTCAAAAAAGAGATTATTAGGTGTTTTTTATTTTATTATTGCATTATTGGTTGGCTTTTCTCGAATTTACCTTTCTCAACATTTTTTGGTTGATGTTGTTGTTGGTTCGATTATTGGAGTTTCTATTTCTATGATCTTGTATCTATTTTTTGTGTTAAAAAAGGGCCATAACAGCTCAATTTAATTGTTTTATTATTATTGAATAGCAATTTGATTCACTTTTCAGTTATTTAATTCTAAAAGATTTATACTTTTGGACTCAAATATTTATTATGGATTTAAAAGACATTGTTTCTATTTCTGGCAAAGCTGGTTTATATAAGATTGTAGCACAGGGAAAGAATAATATTTTTGTTGAATCGTTGTCAGATAAAAGACGATTTCCAGCTTATGCTTCTGATAAAATATCCTCTTTAGGAGATATTAGTATTTATACTACTGATGATGACCTTAAATTAACGGATATTTATAAATTGATGTATAAAAATCTTGATGGAAAATCAGCATTGTCTCATAAGGAAAATCCAAGTAAATTAAGAGAGTATATTCTTGGAATTATACCAAATTATGATTCTGAAAAAGTATATGATTCTGATATAAAAAAACTTTTCCAATGGTATAATACACTTCATAAGTTTAAACTTATAACCATTGAAGAAAAAAAAGAACCTAAAGAAAAAAAACCCTCCAAAGTTTCAGTAAAAAAGCCTGCTAGCCCTCCTAAAATTTCATCGAAGCCTTCTGCTAAAGTAGCATCATCAAAAAAAGCATCTGTATCCAAAACAGGTAATAGTAGAGGTAAATAATTATTTATGATTATAAAAAGAAATTCAAGGCATTTTTTGCCGGAAGATTTTATCCTAAATAATTGGGAGGATATTGAGCCATATTATAAGAACTTATTAAAAAGAGATATTTCTGATATATCTTTTTTTAAAAAATGGTTAATTTACAAAAGTGAATTGGATGCTTTTGTGGAAGAAAATTTAGCTTGGAGGTATATAAAAATGACAATTAATACCTCTGATAAAAGTGCAACTGAATTATACCAACATTTTATAACTACAATTCAACCTGAGCTTTTACCTTTTGAAAATCAGTTGTGTGAAAAAATGATGAATTCAGAATTCATTAACGATTTGTCAGTTTCGATGGATTTTAAGATCTATTTTAGATCGGTTCAAACACAATTGGACATTTATAGAGATGAAAATGTTCCTATTCAAACTAAACTTTCTGAATTAAGCCAACAATATGGTGCAATTTCAGGTGCTCAGAATATTGTTTTTAATGGAGAGGAAATCACCATGCAAAAAGCAAATTCTTATTTAAAAAATCCGGACGAAAATCTTAGAAAAGATGTTTTTTGTAAAATTTCTTCCCGAAAAAAAGAAGATTATGATAAATTAAATGATTTATTTACTTCTTTAATTAAAAAAAGGCATCAATTAGCAATTAATGCTGGGTTTAAAAATTTTAGAGATTATAAATTTAAATCCATGGGGCGTTTTGATTATACAAAACAAGATTGTTTTGATTTTCACAATAGTATTGAAAAAAACATTGTTCCATTAGTAAAGAAAATCCAAACGGAGAAACTTAAAAAATTAAATAAATCAAAATTTAAGCCTTGGGATACAAGTGTTGATCCAGATGGAAAGAAAGCTTTAAAACCTTTTGAAAATGTGGATCAATTATTAAAAGGGACAATTTCTATGTTTAATAATATTGATTCCTATTTTTCAAACTGTATTTCATCGATGAACGAAATGGGACATTTGGATCTTGCATCTAAAAAAGGAAAAGCACCTGGAGGATATAATTACCCATTATATGAAATAGGAGTTCCTTTTATTTTTATGAATTCAGTTGGTACTCACAGAGATCTTGTTACAATGGTCCATGAAGGAGGTCATGCAATTCATTCTTTTTTAACAAGAGGTCTTGAACTAACTGCTTTTAAAGATTTGCCCTCTGAAGTAGCTGAATTGGCTTCTATGTCAATGGAATTACTTAGTATGAGTCACTGGAATGAGTTTTATTTAAATAATGAAGATTGTAATAGAGCTGTTAGAGAACATTTAGAAGATATTTTAAAAGTATTGCCTTGGATTGCTCAAATTGATTGTTTTCAGCACTGGGTGTATGAGAACCCAAATCATTCCATAAAACAACGAGAAGATCAATGGATAAGTTTATGTGATAGATTTGGAACAGGAATGGTAGATTGGGATGGCTATGAAGATGTTTTATCTCATTCTTGGCAGGGGCAATTGCATTTGTTTGAAGTTCCATTTTATTATATCGAATATGGAATAGCTCAACTTGGAGCAATTGGTATATGGAAAAACAGTAAAGTGAATTTTCAGGATGCTATAAAAAATTACAAATCAGCATTGTCATTAGGCTATACAGCATCTATACCTGAAATTTATGAAAAAGCCAGTGTTAAATTTGATTTTTCAAATAACTACGTGCAAGAGTTGTCAGATTTTATATGGAATGAAATTCAAAATTACAAATAAGGATTTATCTGTATAAATGGAGAAATCCTTGATGTTTTTGCTTATTGTGGTCGATGAATAGATAGGAATAAACACCCTCAATGAGTTCTTTTCCTGAATTATCAGTTCCGTCCCAATTATTAGTATAATTGTCACTTTGATAAACAAGGTTTCCCCATCGATTGAAAATAGATAAACTGGATAATGGAAATAGTCCTGTAATAATATAAACATCATTGTAATTGTCCGAATTTGGACTGAAAACATTAGGGATTAGAATTTCGTCTATTATTTCAATTGTATAGGTGATTGAGTCACTGCATAAGTTAGAGTCAGTGATAATTAAAGTAATCGGATAAGATCCACTTGAAGAAAAACTATGATTAGGCTCAAAAACAGCGTTGTTTTGATTTTCAATTATCCAGATTGAATTATTGAAATTTCCAGTAGAAGTGTTGGTGAAATAAATTATTTGATCGATTTGCGGATTTTGAGGTGAATAAGTAAAATCAGCTTGGAGAGTAGGAGGGGGATTTATAATGATATTTAATATGGAATCTTTACAACCAATAGAATCAGTAATAATTAAATCATAAGTGCCAGAAGATAGGTTTTGAATGTTTAAAGTATTTTGAGATGTGCCGTTCCACATAAAATTTACTGGAGTTGTGCCTCCATTTAATACAATTCCGCTGATGCTTCCACTTTGATTACAATTTGGTTGGACGACTATAATATTAGAGGTGTCAATAGATGGTTGAGGATAATCGTTTACGATTAATGAAACAGAATCCTGACACCCAAGAGAATCACTCACAATTAATGTGAGGTTGCCACCCGATAACCCAGATGGGTTTAATGTGTTTAAGCTTGGATTAGACCATATAATAGAATTATAATTTCCTAGAACTGTAATTCCATTTATAGATCCTGCTAAATCAAAACAGCTAATAGGAGTAATAGCAATTAAAGAAGTATCTATCTGTGGACCAATATGGTCAATAATATTGTATGGACCAATATTTAAAGAACAGCCATTACTATCTGTAATAGTTAAATCATAATTACCAGGAATTAAAGAGTTTATATCTAATGTGGTATAAGAACCTGGATTCCATAAATAACTTAAGCCTCCACCGCTAGCCGTGATTCCTGAAATTGAACCATTAGATAAATTACAATTTGAACTAGAAATTGATAATGCTAAGGTGTCAACTACAGGACCTGAAATATAGTTTATTAAATAGGGACCAGTTGAAATAGAACAGCCATTACTATCTGTTATAGTTAAAGTATATGAGCCAGCACTTAGATTTTGTGGATTTAAAATATTTCCTCCTGCGTTACTCCAAACATAAGATAGATTGGAACCTGATGCAGTAATTCCATTAATACTCCCGGTTGTTCCATTACATAGCTCCGGGGATATTATGACTGCTGTAGTGTCAATAACAGGACTACCAAGTCCTTGTATAATATGTGGGCCTGAATTAGCGGTGCATCCAGATGAATCGCTAACAACAAGTGTATATGAACCCGGATTGGCATTATTTAAATCAATTGAGGGGCTGTTTTGAGTATTCCAGGTGTATGTATAAGGCAATACTCCTCCAGAAACTGTTAATCCTGAAATTGAACCGAGGTTACCACATGATGAGTTTGTGATATTTGCAACTCCTGTGATTAATGGAGGTGAGCCAATTGTTATTGTAACAGAATCTCTTAAAGATCCAGGGCAAACAATAAGATAATAAGTTGTGGTAGAGTTTATGATTGGTGTTGTGAATGTGTTACCTATATGTATTAGATTTCCTCCTGATGATTGATCATACCATTGAATACTCCCACTAAAACTCCCAATAATATTAGCAAGTAAAGTTACAGAAGAAGAGCTGCAAATTATGGTGTCATTTATTTGAATAGATAAAGAGTTATTATTATTAATAAGACCTACATCACCTGCAGTTGCTCCATTTGGAGGGAATTCGGTTAAATCAGCAGAATTTGAAACTCCTGACGTGCCAGCAAAAATATCTGTTAGTGGTGTTCCAGAAGTATAGGACAATGAACCACCACCACCGCCTCCTCCAGGTCCACTTCCTTCTGGTGTTTGTCCAAATAAATAAGTAAGGTTATGATTGCCGCCAATTCCTCCTTTTGCGCTTAATAAAAGAGTAGAAGGAATGGGGCTTGCATTATGTAATAATATACTTCCACCTGCACCAGCACCACCGGCTCCATCATTTCCCTTTTTTCCAAAAAACACCTGTTCGTTATTTGGGTTAGAATTTTGGCCATCCTGACCGTTGGATTCAATTATTCCAGATCCTACAATACTTCCATAGGTATTTAGAATAATTATTCCACCTCCTTTTCCTCCACTTCCTCCCTGATCCGAATCCTGGTCTCCTGCTCCGCCGCCACCGCCCATGAATATTCGACTTGAATCGTAAGTTAGAGCGTGACCTCCCAGACCACCATTTGGTTTTCTAGCATCACCGGCCCATGAAACGTTATTAGGTCCTATAATGTTAGCGTTTTGATCTGATTCCGAGAAAGAATAGCCACCTCTTCCGCCACCAGAACTTATTGAATTTGCAAAACCAGAATATTCAAGATCCCATGCTGTATTATATGAGCTATTAGGAACGCCTCTACCATTATATGTTCCAATTCCAATATTAGCTCCACCACCACCGCCAGAATTATGCCACCCACCGCCACCGCCACCATTGGCTGGAGCTCCGGTTCCATAAACTGAATATAAAGTGTTGTATTGTGTAGTATAACCTGCTATTCCTTCTCCTTTTCTGCCTCCTTCACTATTACTGTATGATCCAAGAGCTGTGCAGCCGTTACCAGCTCCTGTGGTACAAATGTTTAATGATCCTGCTAACCCAATGTTATCAGCAATTCCTCCTCTGAATCCTTTTTCTGAACTTGTAATACTAGCATTGGAATTTATATTTAATTCTCCATTTACTTCCACACAAATAACACCACCGATTACCCCATCCCAATCAGAACAAGTAATGGATGTGTTTGAGGGTAAAGTTAGATTGTTAAATCTTGGAACTCTTATTATTTGAACATTTCCAGAAATATCATAGTTGTTGACCAATGGACATTGGAGGTTAATTGTATTTGTTCCTGAGATACTTTCCACTTCAACCTGTTCGTATTTCCCTGAATTATTATAATTGAGTACCTGTCCCCATTCCCAAGGATTGGTTCCCCATGAGGCACTGAAATAAACATTAGGAACGGTGTAGTTCCCTGCCCAACCAACAGTAGGATAGGTGTTGACATCAATTAAAGCCCCTTGTATTTGAATAATAAGAATTAAATCACCCTGTTCTATAGGTGTAGTAAAAAATCCGTTAGTTAAATTGCTAATAGTTGTGTTGATTGATAAATCACCACTCTGAGCATTTTGATTTAAGGAACTATATGAATTTAAAATAATGTTATTGCCAGATATATTTTGATTCCCATGTTTCCCTCTTTGAGCATAGGTAATTGAGTTAACATAAAAAATTAATATAAGATAAAACAGGTGTTTCATAATGCAACTTGTCTTATGACGTTTTTTTTGTTGAAATAGTTGGTTGTCACAGGAAATTTATTTGATAATTTTTGAAACAATACTTGCAACACCTGGACAAATTGTTGAATTCTTAATTGTTAAATCAATTATTTGATGCATGTTTTTACGATTTGTATGTGGGTATTCTCTACATGCAAGAGGTCTTACAGAATAAATATTACATGTATTGTCTTCATTTAAAAAAGAACATGGAGATTGTTTTAGAACATAGTCGTTATCACTGTCAAGAAATAATTCATTTTCTATAAATTTTTGTTCCTTAATTCTCAAGTGTAAAGATATTCTATTAATATCTGTATCTCTAAAAATCGGGCTAGTAGTTTTACAACAATTTGCACATTCTAAACAATCTCTTTTCTGAAATTCTTTTTTATGTGCTGTTTGAAATAAGAGGTCAATCTTTTTTGGCTTTTTAGTTGATATTTTTTTTAATTGTTTTTTACTGATTCTTCTAAGGCTTAACGACTTATCTATCAAGTCCTTGTCTATTTTATTCAAAACAAAAAAATTAATTAAATCATGCCGCGAATTACTCCTTTGTCAGATTTTTCAATAAAAGAGATTATTCTTGAGTTGATGTTATTTATTTTGAATGAATTTTTCACCTGATTCAATCCTTTACTTATATTGTTGTTTTGGATATATATAGTTCTGTAGATATCTTCTATTTCTCGAATTTCGGATTCTATATACCCTCGTCTTCTTAAACCTATAGAATTAACACCTGCAAATGTTAAAGGTTCACGAGCTGCTTTTACAAATGGCGGTACATCTTTTCTTATTAAAGATGCCCCACCTATAAATGCATGTTCTCCAATATTCACAAATTGTTGAGCAGCAACTTTACCTTCTAGAATTGCATAATCATTAATAATGACATGTCCTGATAATCCAGTATAACTTGCAAGAATAACATTGTTTCCAATTTGACAATCATGAGCAATATGAACATAAGTCATTAAAAGACAATTTTCTCCAATTTTTGTACACCATTTATCTTTGGTTCCACGATGAATTGTTACACATTCTCGTATAACTGTATTGTTTCCAATTTCAACGGTAGTTTCTTCTCCATCAAATTTTAAATCCTGGGGAATGATGCCGATTACAGCTCCTGGGAATATTTCACAGTTTTCTCCAATTCTAGACCCAGGGTATATGGTTACATTTGGATGGATTTTTGTTCCTTTCCCAATAATTACATTTTCATAAATTGTAGAGAATGATGCAATACTTACACTTTCATGAATCGTGGCGCTTTCTGATATGTCTGCAAGTTTGCTAATCATTTTTATCCTTAATAATTTGGGCTAACATTTCTGCTTCAGATACAAGTTGACCATTTACATAGCTTTTACCTTGCATTTGAACCAAGCCTCTTCTAATTGGAGACATTAAAGATAATTCAAAAATAATAGTATCCCCAGGAATTACTTTTTGTTTGAACCGTACATTGTCAATTTTCATAAAATAAGTAGAATACAAATGAGGGTCATCTACTTTGCTTAAAGCAAATATACCGCCTACTTGAGCCATAGCTTCAACTTGAAGAACTCCAGGAAAAACAGGGTTTCCTGGAAAATGACCAGTAAAAATAGGTTCGTTCATTGTGATATTTTTAACTCCAATTATCGACCCTTCTTTAATTTCCATGATTTTATCAACCATTAAAAATGGAAAACGATGGGGTAACATTGCTTGAATGTCCTGAATATCATATAATGGTTCTTTATCCAAATCTATATTTGGGCCTTTGCTTTTCTGTTTTTTTAAGATCTCTTTAAGGATTTTAGTAAATTCGACATTTCCAAAGTGTCCGGGTCTTGCGGCAAGAATATGAGCTTTCATAGGCTTTCCAAGAAGCGCTAAATCACCCACAATATCTAAAAGTTTGTGCCTAGCTGGTTCATTTTCAAATTTGAGTTTAGTGCTGTTTAAAACACCGATACCATCGACGCTTACTTTTAAATCTTCTTTTCCTAGAAGTTTTGCTAATGCATCAAGTTCTTTTTGATCAATATTTTCTCTTTCAACCAAAACAATTGCATTATCTAAATCTCCTCCCTTAATTAAACCATTTTTAGCTAAATATTCTAATTCACGAAGAAAAACAAATGTTCTGCTGTTAGAGATTTCTGAATTGAATTCACCAATATGATACATGCTCGCATGCTGCGTTCCAAGAACAGGTGATTGATAATCCACCATAACAGTAACACGATAATTAACATCTGGAATAGCAAGGATTTCTATTCCTTTATCTTCATCTTCCCATGGGATATTTTCATCTAATTCAAAATATTCCCTTTCCGCATTTTGTTCGTTATATCCTGCAGCTTCAATAGCATTAACAAATAAAGCGGAGCTCCCATCCATTATTGGTAATTCTGGACCATTTAACTTAATTAAAGCATTGTCAACTTGACAGCCAACAAGTGCTGCTAAGATATGTTCCGTAGTGTATATTCGAACTCCTTTTTTTTCAAGCGTTGTTCCTCTTTGAGTTGAAACAACTAGATCAACATCTGCTTCAATTATTGGTTTGTCTTCCAAATCGATTCTTTGAAATTTATAACCAAAATTGTCATTAGCGGGTTCAATTTCAACGATTACATTCTCACCGGTATGTAAACCAACTCCATTAAGCTTTACTGTACTTTTAAGTGTGCGTTGTTTTTCAACCATAAATCTTACATTAACGTGACAATTTTTTTATTTTCTCTTCTAATTCCTGAATTTTGTTAATCATAAAAGGAAGTCTTCTAAATCCGCCATATGATTTTTTGAAATCATCTAATGGTATAGCGGGTGAGCCCATAAGCGTGCTTTCTTTTTTAACAGAAGAGGGAATCCCTGATTGTGCAACAATTTTTGTTTTATCAGCAATATGTAGATGACCACTGATGCCTGCTTGCCCACCAATCATCACATGTTTGCCAATTTTTGCAGATCCGGCAATTCCAACTTGTGCAGCCATTGCAGAATCACTTCCAATGTCTACATTGTGTGCAATTTGACATAAATTATCAATTTTAACTCCAGCTCGAATATAAGTAGATCCCATTGTTGCTCTATCAATTGTGGAATTTGAACCAATTTCAACATTGTTTTCAATTATAACATTTCCGATTTGTGGTATTTTTTTAAATTTTCCATTTTCATCCGGAGCAAAACCAAACCCATCGGAACCAATTATGACACCGGCGTGAATAATGCAGTTGCTGCCAATTAAGCAATCTTGATAAATAACTGCACCGGGATGAATAGTGCTATTATTTCCAATAGTTACACGATCTCCAATATAAACATTGGGATATATTGTTACATTTTCTCCAATATTGCAATTATCACCGATGTAGGCAAAAGCACCTAAATAAAGTTCTTTTCCAATTTTGGCTGATTCAGAAACATAACTAGGCTTTTCAATTTTAGGCGTTTTTTTTGTCAGTTGATTATATAATTCAAGAAGTTTACCAAAACATGAATAAGCATCTTCTACTTTAATAAGAGTAAGAGTTTGAGGCAATTCTTTAGAAGGTGAAAAAGTGTTGTTAACAATACAGATGCTTGAATCTGTAGAGTATATATATTCTTCATATTTTGGATTTGCAAGAAAAGATAATGTGTCTTTTTTTCCTTCTTCAATTTTAGAAAGTCCAGAAACAGTAATGTTTGAATTGCCTTCGACTTTACCGTCTATTATCTCAGCAATTTGTTGTGCAGAAAATTTCATCAAGCAAATTTAAAAAATCAAATTAATTATGGCGCTATTAATTTTGCAATTGTGAACAATTAAATATTTATAACTCAGTCTATTATTTTTTATTGTTCATATTATATATTTTGCTAAAAATAAGTTGTTTGTCATCGCCAATAAACTCGAGTGTAGCATTTTTGTTTCTTTTATTTAGATTTATTTGAAACATATATTTGTTTTTTTCATGTTCATCGAGCTTTATATTGCAATTAATAATATTGTTGTTTAGTTTATTTATTAGATCTTTTTGCTTGTTGATTTGAATTTCATTTAGTTTCGGATTTGATCTATCCTTATTGCTTAGAGAAGGAATGTAATTTCCATTTGTTGGGATTGATAAAACGCTTTTATTTAAAAGATGTTGAGGGATTTCAGTTATTTCTTTTTTTGTTAGAAATAATTCACAAAAAAAAGTTTTATCAAACAATAAAAAATAGCAGTCTTTTTCTCCTTTTGTTGTGCTTAAAGTTAGTTTGTAAATTTTAGGAAATCCATCTTTTTTACTATTTGAAAAATCAACATCTGAGTCGTCGATTAAATTTAAAATATTATTCTTGTTTATGCCATAAGATTTTATTTTCATATAAGTAATGGAGTCACATATAAGGGTTCTTTCGCTAATAATATTTTTTACTCTATTTTCAGGCATCCATGAACATCCTCGGTTATTAAAGAAAAACATCACAATAATGATTCCCATTCCAAAACCGATAAGGTAGAATCCAAATCTTTTAAATAATTTTAAATTCATATTATTAATGCAAAAAAATGAATATTAAATTTTTCAATTGCAATAGTAGATAATAACTATCATCTTTACTATAAATTAAGAATAAATAATTATTGTTTTACTTGTGTATTAATGAAAAAAATGACTTACTTCGTTTTTTATTTCAATTGAAAAAAATATTCTTTTTATTTTTTATTTTGTTGGGTTGTTCTCAAAATGAAGATTTTGTTTTTAAAACAGAAGGTATTTCTATATTTTATTCTGATAAAAATGATTCAATAAAAGTTCATCAAATTGCGGATTACTGGAAAAAAAATAATCTTACGAGTTCTAAGCATCAATATATTCGATTATATCATCAATCGGATTCATTATATCATTTGCAATTGATTTTAAATAAAGACGAGGATGTTAAAGATTTGACTTATAAAGACTTGAGTCTTATTCAGGATCTTGAAAATGATTTAAATAAGCATCTGTTTGTCGGTTCTACAGTAAAAATTAAAATTACTGATAAATCATTTAATGAATTAAAATTGTTTAATTGATTTTTTTCTATTAAAACATATACTTTTGTGTGTTTTTAAACGTTTTTAGTACTGTCATGTTTACAAGGTTTTTTTTATGTTTTACATTTATATTTGTTTCAAACTCATTGATTCATGCCCAAAGATCTCAGCAACAAAACTTTTTTTCTTTATCTGAACTAGGTGTTTGTGTTGGTAAAATGTATTATATAGGAGATTTAAATCCGTATAAGCAATTTTATAACACCAATAATGCATTTGGATTAATATATAGATACAATATAAATTCTCGATTGGCTAGTAAATTCAGTTTTTTATATGGTGAAGTAAATGGAGAGGACTCTGATTCAAAAAACCCAATTCATGTAAATAGAAATTTAAGTTTTTTTTCTACTATTTATGAGTTTTCTGGTGGTATTGAATTTCATTATCTTCCTTTTCAAATGGGAAATAAAAAATATAGAGGAACAACATATCTTTTTGTACAGGGTGGAGGTTTTTATATGAACCCTAAAACTGTTTATAATGGAGAAGAGGTAGAGCTTCAACCATTAGCAACAGAGGGGCAAGGCACATCTTTGTCTTCAAGGAATTCAAAATACTCTCTTTTTCAATTATGTTTCCCAATAGGTTTAGGGGCTAAATTTTCAATTAATAAATTTATTAATGTGAATTTAGAAATCGGTATTCGAAAAACTTTTACAGATTATTTGGATGATGTTTCAAGTGATACTTATGTAGATGCAAATCAACTTGAAGTTATTAATGGTTCACTTTCATCTGATTTATCAAACAGATCATTAGATGGCTCTAGGTATGGAAATAGAGGAGATTCTAAAACTTCAGATTGGTATGTGTTTTATGGCGCAATGATTACATTTAGAATAGGAAAAACTAATAAATGTGCTATGCCTAGATAATATTATATTTATAAAAAATCTATTATTTGTTTGAATGAAAAAAATAGGCGTTCTTCTTATTCAGCTTGGCACACCGGATAATCCATCAGTTTCTTCTGTAAGGAAGTATTTAAAACAATTTTTAAACGATCCAAGAGTAATTGACATTCCTTTTCTATTAAGAAAAATACTGGTTAACTTGATAATTGTTCCTTTTAGAGCTCCTAAATCCGCAAAAATATATAAAGATTTATGGGAGATAGGGAATGGGGTTTCACCTCTTATTTTTCATTCTGAAAATTTAAAAAACAAACTTATCAAAAGATTTGCTTCAGAAAATATTACTATAGAATTAGCGATGCGCTATAAAAATCCTTCTATTTCATCGGTTCTTAGCCGTATGAAAAACGAAGGGTACGATAAAATTATAATTCTTCCATTATTTCCTCAATATGCTAGTGCTTCAACTGGTTCAGCTATAGAATATACGATTGGTGTTATATCAAAATGGTGGGTTATTCCTGAGCTATCAGTGATTAATCAGTTTTATGAAAATGAAGGATATATTAACTCCATAGTTGAACGTGCAAAAATTCATAACTTATCTTCCTTTGATCACATTTTATTTTCTTATCATGGTCTTCCAGAAAGACAGGTAGATAAAGTATATAACAATAAAACTGATTTGTGTATAAATGAACCTTGCGAAACAGAAATTAATGATAAAAATAAGTTTTGTTATAAAGCTACCTCATATGCAACCACTAGACTTTTAGCCGATAAACTAAACATACAAAAAAGTGATTATACGGTTGGATTTCAGTCTAGATTAGATAAGAAATGGCTAACTCCTTTTTCAGATAAACTCATAGCTGAATTAGCAAAAAAAGGTTGTAAGAAGATTTTAGTTTTCAGCCCTTCTTTTGTTGCTGATTGTCTCGAAACGATTATTGAAATTGGAGATGAATACCAAGAAGTTTTCACTCAAAACGGAGGTGAAAAAGTAGTTTTGGTTGAAAGTAACAATAGTCACCCATTTTTTGTGGATGGAATAGAGTTGATGATTCGGGAAAGAATTTAATAATTATTTTTCACTTTTTGCGACTATAGCAGCCACAGTTGCATCACTTGAAACATTGATTACTGTTCGGCACATATCCAAAATTCTATCAATGGGATAAATAATAACAATCCACATTGGATTAAGACCAACAGAGTTTAATACAAACATGAGCATTATTAATCCTGCACTTGGCACTGCCGCAGATCCAATTGAAGCAAGTGTTGTTGTGGCAACAATTCCTAATTGTTGAGAAACAGATAAATCTACCCCATGAAATTGAGCTAAAAAAATGACAGCTATCGCTTGGTAAAGAGATGTTCCATCCATGTTAACTGTTGCTCCAATGGGTAGAACAAAATCACTTACTTTTTTGGGTACTTTTAGGCCTTCTTGAACACATTTAATTGTTACGGGTAAAGTTGCCGCACTTGAACTTGTAGAAAAGGCTAAGAATTGTGCTGGACTCATTTTATTAAAAAATTCTCTGTAGCCAAATTTAACACCAAAAACTCGTTGCATTAATGGGTAGAAACCAAAGAGAAGTAGTGCTAAGCCTAGTACCACAACAAGTGCATATAAACCAAGAGTTTGAAATAAAGTCAAAAGTTCAGAAGGAGTGTTTGCTATTTTCGCTAAAACTCCAGCCATTAAGCAAAAAACAAAAAATGGAGAAAGAGCCATAATCATGTTTACCATTTTTATAAACACATCACCCATTGAATTAAAAAAGCTGTGAATTTGTCTAGAACCATCTGTTTGCATTAAAGACAAGGCAATTCCAAAAAATAAAGCAAAGAAAATGACCTGAAGCATTAGTTTGCTACTGGAAAATGCAGCGATTAAATTTTCAGGGACGATGTCAACTAATGGCTGCAAAGGACCAGTCTTTTTAGTCTTGGCATTTTGATTTTTGCTCATCATTTTTTGATATTCAGAACCGCTTTTCTCTTCATCTAATGAGGCTTCTATTTTTTTTATTAATTCTGGATTTGCATTTGCCAATAAATTCTTACCATCTTTAATAGGTATGTCTTCAGATTCGGCCCAAATTTCGTAACGCAATCTATTGGAATTTTCTAAGGTGTTTTTACCTGGTTTTAAAAGGTTAACTAAAGATAATCCTAGAGTAACTGAAGCCACAGTTGTGAGAAGATATAAGCCTAGTGTTTTTGCACCTATTCTTCCTAGTTGGCGGACATCTCCTAGTCCTGCTACGCCACCAATTATAGAAAACAATACTAATGGTATTGCAATAAATTTCAAACAATTGATAAAAATAATTCCAAAAGGGTCAATCCAGTCTATAGTGAATTTGTTCCAGCCAAGTGCTCCTGAAACAAGCGCCCATAAAACTCCTAAAATCATGGCAAGGATTATTTTGATGTGAAGTGGAATTTTTTTCATTGTTTTTTTATTATGTCATTAAACAAATGTAATGTAAACCTATTATTTTAGTGCCAAATACTTTAATAAAGTAATTATTTTTGTTTTTCAACTAGTTATAGTTCATAATTGCTTGCTGTGTTATATATGATTAGAGAGCTAGAATCTTATATTTGTTATTAATAGATAAATTTGAATGTCAGCCGCTGCTAAATATACAGAAGAAAATATTCGTTCTTTAGATTGGAAAGAGCACATACGCCTACGTCCTGGTATGTACATTGGAAAAACAGGAGATGGTTCTTCTGCCGATGATGGAATATATATCCTTGTCAAAGAAGTTATTGATAATAGCATTGATGAATTTGTAATGGGCAATGGAAAGAAAATTGAAATTTCCATTAAAGATGGATTGGTTCATATACGTGATTATGGTAGGGGGATTCCATTGGGAAAACTTGTAGAGTGTGTTTCTCAAATCAACACAGGTGGAAAATACGATTCTAAGGCATTTAAAAAAACTGTTGGATTAAATGGAGTTGGGACAAAGGCTGTAAATGCATTGTCATCCCACTGTATGGTTTATGCAGTTAGAGAAGGGCAAAAAAAAGAAGCTGTTTTTTCAAGAGGTGAACTTTTGAATGAATTTGATATAGTCACAACAGATGAGAATAATGGAACTTATACCGAATTTATTCCTGATCAGGAGGTGTTTAAAAAATATGCTTTTAAAACAGCATACCTCGAAAAAATGATATGGAATTATTGTTATTTGAATCGAGGTCTTTCAATTTTGTTTAATGGTCAGCGTTTTCAATCAAAGGATGGACTTAAAGATCTTTTGATAAACAATATGGATGGGGATGCTATTTTTCCAATTATTCATCTTGAGGGTGATGATATTGAAGTTGCTTTTACTTATGGCAAGACTTATGGAGAAGATTATTATTCTTTTGTTAATGGCCAGCATACCACACAGGGAGGAACACATCAGAGTGCTTTTAGAGAGTCTTTAGCCAGAGTTATAAGAGATTTTTACAATAAAAATTATGAAGCTTCTGACATAAGACAATCTATTGTAGCTGCTGTATCGGTTAAGGTGATAGAGCCTATTTTTGAATCTCAAACAAAAACAAAACTTGGTTCCTTGGAAATTGAACCAAAAGGAAAATCTATGAGAGCCTTTGTAAATGATTTTTTGAAAGAAAAATTAGATAATTATTTACACAGAAACCCTCAAACAGCTGAAATTTTAGAAAAGAAAATAAAGCGATCAGAAAAAGAAAGAAAAGAATTAGCTGGAATTAGGAAAATTGCTAGAGAAAGATCAAAAAAAGCAAGTTTACACAACAAGAAATTAAGAGATTGCCGTGTTCATTTTACCGATTTAAAAGATGAGAGGCATGAAGAAACAACTTTGTTTATTACAGAGGGAGATTCTGCAAGTGGTTCAATTACTAAATCTCGTGATGTAAATACTCAGGCTGTATTTTCTTTGAGAGGAAAACCATTGAATACTTTTGGCTTAACCAAAAAAGTGGTTTATGAAAATGAAGAGTTTAATTTAATACAAGCAGCTCTTGATATTGAAGATGATATGGATAGTCTGCGTTACAATAGAATAGTTATAGCTACTGATGCAGATGTTGACGGAATGCATATACGAATGTTACTATTGACTTTTTTCTTAAGATTTTTTCCTGATTTGGTAAAAAGAAATCATGTGTATGTTCTTCAAACTCCACTTTTTAGAGTTAGAAATAAGAAAAAAACTATTTATTGCTATTCCATTGAGGAAAGAAATAAAGCAATGAATGAATTAGGTAAAACCTCTGAAATAACAAGGTTTAAAGGTTTAGGAGAGATTTCTCCTGATGAATTTAAACATTTCATAGGTGATGATATTCGCTTGGAACCTGTTATACTAGATCAAGCGGTGTCAATTGACTCTATATTGTCTTATTTTATGGGTAAAAATACTCCGCAAAGACAAGAATTTATTATTGATAATTTAAGAGTCGAAAAAGATCCTTTATCTGAAGAGGAAAAACAGGAAAAAAAATAATTGAATATAGTGCCTTAATTTATGCAAGAAGACGATATTGAAGATGAGAATTTAGGTGAAGATGGTGTTGACCCATCAATTAATCCATTTGAAAATAAACAAGTGGATGAAAATATAATTCCTGTCAATGGTCTGTATAAAAATTGGTTTTTAGATTATGCGAGTTATGTAATACTTGAAAGAGCAGTTCCAGGTCTTTCTGATGGACTTAAACCTGTCCAAAGAAGAATTCTTCATTCATTAAAAGAAATGGATGATGGTCGATATAATAAAGTAGCAAATGTTATTGGAAACACCATGAAATATCATCCTCATGGCGATGCTTCAATAGGAGATGCTTTAGTTCAGTTAGGTCAAAAAAATCTACTTATAGATTGTCAGGGAAACTGGGGAAATACTCTAACTGGTGATGGAGCTGCTGCTGCTAGATATATAGAAGCAAGATTGTCCAAATTTGCTTTACATATAGCCTTTAATGCTAAAACAACGAATTGGTTATCAAGTTATGATGGCAGAAATAAAGAGCCTGAATCATTACCTGTTAAATTTCCATTGTTACTTGCTCAAGGAGCAGAAGGTATTGCTGTTGGTATGGCTTGTAAGTTTTTGCCACACAATTTCATCGAACTTATAGATCAATCTATTAATCATTTAAGAGGTAAGAAAGTAGAGATATTCCCTGATTTTCCAAATGGGGGGATGGCTGATTTTAGTAATTACAATGATGGATTAAGAGGTGGGAAGGTTAGGGTTAGAGCAAAAATTAAAAAAGTTGACAATAAAACTTTAGTTATTAATGAAATTCCATACGGAACAACAACATCAAGTTTGATTGACAATATTTTAAAAGCCAATGACAAAGGGAAAATTAAAATAAAAAAAATTGAAGACAATACAGCTTCTGTAGCAGAAGTTATAATTCATCTTTCTTCTGGTGTTTCTCCAGACAAAACAATTGATGCTCTTTATGCTTTTACCGATTGTGAAACCTCAATTTCTCCCAACTCAACAATCATAGATAATGAAACCCCTAGATTTTTAGGAGTTAGTGATATTTTAAAAAATAATACAGATTCGACAGTTTCATTATTAAAATTAGAATTAGAAATCCGTTTGGATGAACTTGAAAAGCAATGGCATTTTTCAACATTGGAACAGATATTTATTAATAATGAAATGTATATTGATTTCAAACTATATTCAGATAGAGAATCTTTATACAAGTATTTATATAAATGTTTTAAGCCATTTAAAAAGGAATTGAAACGTGAAATAGTCGATGAGGATCTTCAAAAATTAACCCAGATACCGATGATTCGAATTACTAGATTTGATTCAAGTAAAGCTGGAGATGCCTTATTGAAAATTGAAGAAGAAATTAAATTGGTTAAAAATAACCTTGCAAATATTATTCAATATTCAATCGACTATTACAAGGATATTAAAAAAAGATTTTCAAGCGGGAAAGAAAGAAAAACAGAAATTAAAATATTTGATAATATAACCGCTTCAAAAGTTATTATTGCCAACAAGAAATTATACGTTGATTATAAGGAAGGATTTATTGGTTATAGCCTTCGAAAGGCTGAAACAGTAATGGACTGTTCTGAAATCGATGACATTATTTTATTTTTTAAAACAGGTAAAATGATGGTCACTAAAATAAATGACAAGAAATTCGTGGGAAAAGATATTGTTTACGCTTCTGTATGGAAAAAAGGAGATATTAGAACAATCTACCATGTTTTGTATAAAGATGGAACAGGAGGGGCTTGTATGATGAAAAGATTTAGAGTTAATTCTATTACAAGAGACAAGGAATATGATTTAAGTAAAGGAAATAAAGGCTCAAAACTTTTATATTTTTCGGCACACCCTAATGGCGAAAGAGAAATAATCACAGTCTTTTTAAGACCTCGCCCTCATTTAAAAAAGCTTCGCTTTGATGTTGATTTAGGAGATTTATTAATCAAAGGAAGAGGAGCAGCAGGAAACCGTGTTACCAAAGAGATTGTGCAAAAAGTGGTTCAAAAAGAACTTGGAGGATCTACTTTGGAAGCAAGAAAAATTTGGTTTGATGATGTTGTTGGCAGATTAAATGATGATCAAAGAGGAAAGTTCATTGGTTCATTTAAAGGTGAAGATAAGATATTGAGTTTGTATAAAAAAGGGGAATATCGATTATGTAGTTTTGATTTATCTACCTACTTTGATGAAGATATGATTCATATTGAAAAGTGGCATCCAGATAGATCAATAACAGCTATATATTATGATGGTATAAAAAACACCCATTATGTAAAACGATTTAACTGTGAAATAACTACAGATAAAAGAGTTTTATGTATTAGTGATTCAAAAGGTTCTTCTTTACATGCATTTTCTACCGCATATAAAACAGAAGCTAGAATTATATATAATAAGCTATTTAAAGAAACAAAAAACCTTCCTGATAATATTGTGCAAACCAATGATGTTATTGATGTTAAGGGAATGAAAGCTCAAGGCAATCAACTCACAAAATTGAAGGTGAAAGAAATTGTTTTAACCCATCCAATTGAAGGGAATGAAGCCTGGCCTGAAGAAACTAAGGAAATTGTTGTTGAAGAGACTTCTAAAACAGTAAAAGAAAATGATTCGTCATCTGCCACGATGGAATGGGATATTAATGAAAAACCCAAAAATACAGACCCAGAGGATCAAATCAGCCTTTTTGAATAAATTCTTTATATTTTTTTGAACTTTATCTTTGTTGGCTTGTAAGCCTTGATATAAAACCAATAATTATGAAAAGAAATATGATAACACTAGCATTGGGACTATTAATAAATACTGCCTTTGCCAATCCGATTGATAACTACGTTTATTCGGGTGAAACCTCAAAAAAAAATTTAGTATCTGCCCCGGTTCCTGTTAAAATACAAATTGCCATTCTTTTTGATACATCAAATAGTATGGATGGCTTAATCGATCAAGCTAAATCCAGAATATGGAATATTGTCAATGAAATGACTAATTTAACTTATAATGGACAAACTCCAACCATTGAATTTGCACTTTACGATTATGGAAATCAATCCTTAAGCTCAAGCTCTAACTTCATTAGACAGCAAACACCATTTACTACAGATTTAGATTTTCTTTCACAAAAACTATTTGCATTAAGCACTAATGGTGGAGATGAATTTTGTGGAGCAGTTATCGAAAGATCGATTATGGATTTGGGATGGTCTTTTAATAACAACGATTTAAAAATGATCTATATCGCTGGAAATGAACCTTTTAATCAAGGTCCAGTGGATTATAAATCTGTATGTAAAATAGCTACTTCAAAAGACATATTTGTTAATACAATTTATTGTGGAGATTATAATAAGGGAGTTAAAGAATTTTGGAAAGATGGAGCAAGCTGTTCAGGTGGAGATTATTTTAATATTAATTCGGATAAAAAAGTAGTGCATATCCCAACCCCGTATGATGATGAAATACGAAATTATAATGATTCTTTAAATACGACATATGTTGGTTATGGAAAAAAAAGAGAATCAAGAAAAATGTCTCAAATGAATGAAGATAGTAATGCTGGAGCAGTATCCGAATCTGTTGCAGTAGAAAGATCGATAGTTAAGTCGAAAAAAACTTATAATAATGCAAGCTGGGATATTGTTGATGCAGTAGAAGAAGAAGGGGTTGAGATGATTAATGAATTAGATAAAGATGATCTTCCTAAAGAATTAAAAGGAAAAACGGATAAGGAAATTGAAAAATATATTGAAGATAAAAAACAATTACGAGTCTTTTATCAAAAAAATATAGCCGAATTAGCTAAAAAAAGAGAGCTTTTTATTTCAGAAGAGATGAAGAAAAAGTCTGAGAATTCCAAAGAAGATGATTTTGGTACTGCGGTTTCAAAAAGTATTAAAGAAAGGGCAAAGAAATTAGGGTACGAGTAAAATAATATTCTAATGAATTTTAAAAAAGCTCCTAACGGGGCTTTTTTATTTTGTATGAATTCCCATAAATAGAACTTGGATATAATGGGTTATCCTTTTTTCTTGATTTTTTATATTTTTTAATTTTCTGTTTCTTCTCCTTTTTTTGTTTGCTTATTTGATTTTCAGATTTTGGAGTACGAGCAACGTGCTTGTTGTTATCTATTGGTGCATCATAATCTTCAGGGCTATACCAGTCATTGGAAATTTTTGTGGATTTTAGTTTCCCTTTTCTGTTTTGACCGTAAATTTTAATCTTCTTATTTTGTTTTTTATTGATACCAATGATATCACTTTTAATATTCCATAATCCATTTCTCCAATTAAAACAGTCGTAAGAGAAATCAGGAACATAAAAAGAATAGACACCTTCTAGGCTTGGTGATTGAGGAGATAAATGATCAAAAATAATTCTACGATATTTTTTTTCATATTTAAGCATCATTACAGCTTTTTCAGAATATTCAAAAACAACTCTTTTTTTAATTCCATCATCAGTCTTAAAAACAGGTAAACCTAATACAGGCATGTCTTTATAAAAACTTAAAACGTCAATTAATTTAAAGTTGCTGACATTGTTTTTACCGTCCCACCCTAAAAGAGTATAGGTGGTGTTTCCCTTTTTTTTCTTAGGGATAATTTTGTAATAAATACAACCGTACCATTCTTTGGTAGAAACATATGTATCAGGAATTACATTGGAGTAATCTGCATTATCAAGTAATTCAAAAACTTTTAATTCATTTTTTTTAACTTTTTGAATTATAAAACCATAATAAAAGTTATGATGTTCTTTTGAACAAATATTCCAATTGATAATTCTAATTTTTTTATCTGGACTGTCGACTATACCAATGGATTTGAGACTATCGAAAGAATATGTAAATGCTTCAGGCTTATTTAAAATCTTCTTAAAATGACTTTTAAATTCATTATTTCGGCTCATTTTTTTTTCAAATGAAGATGAGGAACGCATAAGCTTGAGTAGGGTGTCAAGTTTCAATTCATCCTTATTAATAGAATTTTGAGAAACAATTGATATTGGTATAAGCCAAAAAAGTAATAAAAACCTCAGATTCATGTTATATATTAAAACGAAACTATACATTGAAAGTTACGGAAATGCAAAATTAACATAATTATAAATTATATAATTGTTATTTGATAGCCCAAGATGATAAACATGCATATTATTTTGCTAATTTTGCAAGAATTTATTTTCAATTGATTTATATATGTCTGTTAGTAGATTTGATAAAATAAAAGAAGGTCTCACATTTGATGATGTTCTTTTGGTGCCAGCTTATTCAGAGGTTCTTCCTAGAGAAGTATCTGTAAGAAGTAAGTTTTCTAGAAACATATCGTTAAATGCACCAATTGTTTCTGCAGCGATGGATACTGTTACTGAAGCTCGTTTAGCTATTTCAATTGCTCAGCAAGGTGGGATAGGGGTTGTCCATAAAAACATGACCATAGAAAACCAAGCTAAAGAGGTTAGAAAAGTAAAACGTTCTGAGAGTGGAATGATAATAGATCCGATAACATTATCAGAATCTGCAGTTGTACGAGATGCATTGGCCTTAATGAAGGAGAATAAGATAGGAGGCATTCCTGTGGTAGATATTAATGGATTTCTAAAAGGAATTGTTACAAACAGAGATTTACGCTTTGAAAAAAATATAACTCGTCCTATTTTAGAAGTGATGACATCTCAAAATATTGTTACTACTTCTGAAAGCACCGATTTGTCAACAGCTGAAGGGATTTTACAGGCAAATAAAATAGAAAAATTACCCGTTGTTGATGATGCAAATAAATTGATTGGTTTAATTACGTATCGCGATATTATTAAAGTCAAAGAACATCCTAATTCTTGTAAAGATAAATTGGGTAGATTAAGAGTTGCTGCTGCTGTTGGTGTTACAAATGATACTATTGAAAGGGTTAAAGCATTAGTTGATGCGAGTGTGGATGCCGTTGTTATTGATACTGCTCATGGTCATTCCAAAGGAGTTGTGAAAATGCTTAAAGAAATAAAAAAACAATTTCCTAACCTTGATGCAATTGTTGGAAATATTGCTACAGCTAAAGCAGCAAAATTTTTAGCTGAAGCCGGAGCTGATGCAGTTAAAGTTGGAATTGGCCCTGGATCTATTTGTACAACAAGAATTATTGCTGGAGTTGGTGTGCCTCAGTTAACTGCAATTTCTGAAGTTTCAAATGCTCTAGAAGGAACAGGTATTCCTGTTATTGCTGATGGAGGGATAAGATATACAGGTGATGTAGTTAAAGCTCTTGCAGCTGGTGCTGATTCTGTAATGTTAGGTTCTATGTTTGCAGGTGTGGAAGAATCACCGGGTGAAACAATAATTTATGAGGGAAGAAAGTTTAAGTCTTATAGAGGAATGGGGTCAATAGAAGCCATGCAGAAAGGATCTAAAGATCGCTATTTTCAAGATGCAGAAGACGACATAAACAAACTTGTCCCAGAAGGAATTTCAGGCAGGGTACCCTACAAAGGAAACCTTATGGAGGTTATGCATCAGATAATTGGAGGCTTGAAAGCTGGAATGGGGTATTGTGGGTCTTCAACAATTTTAAAACTAAAAGGTACAGATTTTGTAAGAATAACTTCTGCTGGCGTTAAAGAATCTCATCCTCATGATGTAAGTATCTCTAGAGAGGCTCCTAATTACAGTATAAAATAAATAATGATTTAAATCGTTACTATAAAATTTTAATAATTAATTTAATATTTTTAAATGAAACATAATTTAATCTCTTTAATTGCAATATTTTTTGCTTTTTCCTATTTCGCTCAAGATCCTGTGTTAATGGAAGTAAATAATGCTCCTGTTACAAAATCTGAATTTTTACAGATTTATTTAAAAAATAACAACAATCCAAAATACGATAAAGAGACCCTTGATGAGTACATGGATTTATTTACTCGTTTTAAATTAAAGGTTGCTGAAGCAGAAAATCTCGGATATGATACCATTCCAAAACTTATTAGAGAACTTAACGGCTATAAAAAGCAATTATCTTTACCTTATTTAATCGATTCTGCAAAAAACGAATCTTTAGTTAAAGAAGCATATCAAAGATTACAAAAAGAAATAAAAGTATCTCATATTTTGATTAAATTAAAGCAAAATCCTTCACCTAAAGATACTGTACAGGCTTACAATAAAATTCTTTCATTAAAAAAGAGAATTGATGCTGGAGAAAACTTTGAAACAATAGCAAGCTCAAAAAATGGATCTGATGATCCTTCAGCTGTTAATAATGGTGGTAATTTAGGATATTTCACGGCTTTTCAAATGGTATATCCTTTTGAGGAAAAAGCTTATAATAGTAAAGTTGGGGTGGTGACTGATCCATTTAGAACTAGATTTGGTTATCATATTTTAATTGTTCAGAATGAAAGACCAGCAAGAGGGACAATGAAAGCTGCACACCTTATGGTTGCAGCATCTAAATCCTTAAGTAAGGACGAAATAATTAAAGCAGAAAAGAAAATCAATGAATTGCACACTAAACTAGTTAATAAAGAATCTAACTGGAAAGAACTTGTGGAATTGCATTCCGATGATCCATCGACTAATAAAAAAGGAGGATTACTTCCTCTATTTGGTTCAGGAAGTAAAACTAGAATGATTCCAATTTTTGAAGAAACAGCTTTTTCTTTAGAAAATGATGGAGACTTTAGTAAACCAATTAAAACTGAGTATGGTTTTCACATCATTAAACGTATTGAGAAAAAAGATTTACAAAGTTTTGAAAAATTAAAAAAAGAAATTCAAACAAAAGTAAATAAAGATGTAAGGTCTAAAAAAACTCAAAGCACGTTTATTGAAAAATTAAAGATTAAATATGGAGCAAAAGCTTATAAAGAAAATCTAAAGTGGTTTTATGAAAACATTGATTCTACCTACTATACAGGTAAATGGAAAGGAAGTGACTTAACAACAAATGAAGTTCTTTTTACACTTCCAAATGCGATATACAAACAAAATGACTTTAACTCTTATCTTCAGCTAAAATGGAGAGGAATTCCTAAGTTGGATAATACTTCTTTGGTTGACAAACAATTTAAAAAATGGCAAAAAACTATAGTTTTAAAATATGAAGAAGAACTTCTTCCTAAGAAATATCCTGCCTATAAAGCATTGTTGAAAGAGTATCATGATGGGATTTTACTTTATGAAATTATGTCTGACAAAGTATGGAATAAAGCTGTAAAGGACACTACTGGTTTAAAGAATTTTTTCGATTCAAATAAACAAAATTATATGTGGCCTACTAGAATGGATGCTACTGTTTATGTGTGTTTGAATAAAAAAATTGCAAAAAAAGTGTATAAAATGCTAAAAAACAAAAAAAACACATCCAAGGAAATTCTTAATTGTATTAATTCTGATTCAGAATTAAATTTGAATGTGAAAATGGATAAATTTGATCCAAAGAAAACAGATTTTTTAGAAGGCTTTTCTGATAGTAAAATTGGACGTAATAAGCCTTATATATTTGGCAAAAAACATTATGTAGTAATGCTTCATGAAAACCTTCCTATAATGTCAAAGAAGCTTTCGGAAACCAAAGGGATTGTTACTTCTGACTATCAACAATATCTTGAGAAAGAATGGCTTAAGGAATTGTCTTCAAAACATGAAGTGAAAGTTAATTATGATGTTTTATATTCATTAGGCGAATAGTTCGATTATGATCTTTAAAAAAACCTTTTTTTTATTTTTTTTATTTTTTATTCCATTTTCAAATAACTCTCAGGTTATTGATAAAATTCTGGCACAGGTAGGTGATAATATCATTTTACTTTCGGATATCCAACAACGCAAGCTTTCTATGATAAATGAAGGAAAGAAACTGGACGATAATTCAGAATGTTTTCTTTTGGAAGAATTGTTGTATCAAGAGTTATTGTTAAATCAGGCATTACTTGATAGCATTGTTATTCCTGACCAGCAGGTGGATGCTGATATGGAGAATAGACTTCGTTTTTTAGAAAATAAAATGGGAAGTAGGGAAAAACTAGAAGAGTTTTATGGCAAAAGTGTGATGCAGATAAAAGATGAACAAAGAGAAACGATAAAAAATCAAATGTTATCACAGGAAATGCAAAGATCAATAAATGCAAATGTTAGTGTAACACCAAAAGAAGTAAAAGCCTTTTTTAAATCAATACCTAAGGATAGTATTCCATTTATAAATATGAAGTTAAGTTTTCAGCAAATTGTATTTTTTCCTAAAATCACACCGGATGATAAAAAAATTGCATTGGATAAACTTAAAGAAATCTATAATTCAATTTTAAATGATAACAAATCTTTTGAAACGATGGCTAGGATTCATTCAATGGATCCAGGTAGTGCTCCTCAAGGAGGACTTATTTCTGCTTCAAGAGGAATGATGGTTCCACAGTTTGAAGCAACTGTTTTAAATCTTGAACCCGGTGAAATATCAGATGTTTTTGAAACGACATATGGATTTCATATTGTTAAACTTATTTCAAGATTGGGAGATGATTATACTTGTCAGCATATTTTAATTATGCCGGAATTTAGTAATGATGCAATAAACAACGCTGCATTAAGAATGGATACATGCTACAATTTATTAAGCACTAATGAGATTTCTTGGAATGATGCTGTTAAAAAATTCTCAAATGACATAAAAACAAATCAAAATAATGGAGTAATTACCAATCCGATTACTGGTGAACAAACATGGGATATGAAAGACCTTAACGAAGTTGACCAGCAAATTTATTTATTAACGGATGCACTTGAAAAAGGAGATTTTTCAAAACCTAGCTTGTATACGGATATTTTTGAACGCAAACAAGGAATCAGAATAGTTCGTTTGTTAGAACGTTACAAACCACATAAGGCTAATTTAAATCAAGATTACTCTTTAGTTAAAAGAGCTGCTGAAAATGATAAAAAGCAAAAAACAATTGATAAATGGATAAAGTCAAAAATTGGTAATGCTTATATTCGTATTGATGAATCCTTACATTCCTGTCCTTTTAGAAATGATTGGTTAATTTACATGCATTAATAATTAATATGTCAGATATTCAAGAAATAGATCAATTTGTTCAAGACGTAATCAAATTAAAAAAAGAAATTCAAAAGGTTATAATTGGCCAGGACGAGGTTGTTAATCAGGTTCTTATATCTATGTTTTCAAAGGGCCACTGCTTACTTGTTGGCGTTCCAGGATTAGCGAAAACCCTTTTAGTTAATTCAATTGCCAAAACTTTAGGATTAAGTTTTAATAGAATACAATTTACTCCTGATTTAATGCCTTCAGATATTGTTGGATCCGAAATATTGGATGAAAACAGAACTTTTAAATTTATAAAAGGTCCACTTTTTTCTAACATAATTTTAGCAGATGAAATAAATAGAACTCCTCCAAAAACTCAATCTGCTTTGCTTGAAGCGATGCAGGAAAGATCTGTTACTGCTGCTGGTGAAACCAGAAGTCTTCCATCTCCATTCTTTGTTTTGGCAACTCAAAATCCAATTGAACAAGAGGGGACTTATCCACTTCCTGAAGCACAACTTGATCGATTTATGTTTCATGTTTGGGTGGATTACCCATCATATGAAGAAGAATTGGCAATTGTGAAATCTACTACAACAGCAAATCAAGTAGAATTAAATACAATTTTATCTGCTCAACAAATAGAATCATACCAATCTTTATTGCTAAAAATACCTGTTGCCGACAATGTTTTGGAATATGCAGTTTCTTTGGTTAATAAAACAAGATCATCTTCATCTTTAGCACATGATATCACAAAAAAATATATTACCTGGGGTGCAGGTCCAAGAGCATCTCAATATCTTATATTAGGAGCTAAAACGCATGCTGTGATAAATGGTAAATACTCGCCTGATATTGAAGATGTAAAAGCAATTGCCAAGCCTATTTTAAGACATCGTTTAGTTCGAAATTACCGTGCCGAGGCTGAAGGATATTCTATGGATAGGATTATAGATGAATTGTTGTAAATAATTATGTTTGATTTTTTTGTTCTATTTACCTGGAACGGTTTATTTTTTCTTTTCATTCTTTCACTTTTAGAAATTGTTCTTGGAATAGATAATATTTTATTCATAAGTATTGTTACAGATGATCTTGAAGAAAAACAAAAGAAAAAAACAAGAAATATAGGTCTTGTTTTAGCTTTATTACTTCGTTTGTTTTTACTTACAATTGTCTCATGGTTAATTGGATTGACTGAACCATTATTTTTTATCTTTTCTAAACCATTTTCTGCTCAAAGTCTAGTTTTGTTTTTTGGAGGTGTTTTTCTTATTTATAAGAGTGTTCACGAGCTTCACAAAAGCGTATCACATGAAAGCAATAGTTCTCGTAGTAAATCAAATAATTCTTTTTTAATAATTACACAAATTATTTTGATTGATTTGGTTTTTAGTTTTGATTCTATTATTTCAGCTATAGGAATGACCAATGGGATGGAAAAAGAATTAAATGGCAATCCACTTATTATTATATACCTTTCTATAATTATATCAATGATAGTAATGATTTTATTCGCATCTAAAATAAGTGAGTTCATTAAGGAGTATCCAACGTTTAAACTCATTGCATTGGGTTTTTTAGTCACAATAGGTGTTTTGTTAGTCGCAGATGCATTTGGACATCATATACCTAAGGGTTATTTGTATTTTGCATTGTTTTTCTCATTTATTATAGAATTGTTTAACATTCGTATGCGAAAAATTAAATCTTAACTTTATTTATATGAATGAACAAAGAAATATAGACGCCATCATATTATTTTTAATAATATCATTGTCTATTTTATTACTAGTTATACTTTACAAGTTATTGTTAAAGTATTTGTCAAAGGATAGGGTTAGAAATGAAGATTTTTGTGTTTTATACTCTTTAGAAGAGAAATTCCCTTCAGGGATGACAGAATTTTATTTTACAGTTCAAAAGGAAAAAAAAGAATTTGTAAAATTTCAAATTTTAGATTCAAACTGGAATGAAATAACAACGGTGAAAGAAGGGGAGTTCTCACATGGAGGTCATATAATTAGATATGATATTGATCAATTGCCATCTGGGGAATTTTATTTTGGAATAAAAACAAAATCTCAGGAAACGTTTAAAAAATTTAAAAAAAAGTAAATTAAAATTTATAACTCAAACCAAAACTTGGTAAAATTGGAAATTGATATATTTCTTCAGAAGTTACTCGATTTACATAAAATATATTACTTCGATTATAAACGTTTGTAACACTTGCTATTAATTCAATTTCATCTTCATTCTTAAAAGTAAACCTCTTTTTCAATGTCACATCTAAACGATGATAATATGGAAGTCTTTCACTATTGAAATCACCCAATAAAGTAGAAATAGTTTGGGGGTTAGTTGTTGTAAAATCAGTGGTTACTCCTGAGCTGAAATTTTCAGCTTGATAGTATCCAGAGGTTGGAGTAAATGGAAGTCCAGAACCTAAATTCCATCTTAAATTAAATTCAAAGTCTTTGTTTTTTCCAAATAAATAAGATCCTACAATGTTAATATTGTGTCTTCTGTCAAATACAGGGAAATAAGAAACAAATCCATCCCATCTTGTAGAGTATCCATATGAATAGACTCCCCATAAAAAGATTCTGTTTTTTGAGTACTTCATCAATACATCCACACCATAAGACTGCCCAGATTCTATAATGAAATCCTTTTTAAATTCGTCGGCTTCATTTGCAAATTCAGCAATATCTTCATAAATCTTATTTTGATTAATGTTGCTTAATTGAGAGAAATACTTGTAGTATCCTTCTATATTTAAAGAGATACGTTTTCCAATGTCTAATTCGAATCCAAGAATTGAATGCCATGCATACTGAAGACCATTTTTTGTCTCTTTTAGCTGCTGAAATTCATTTACAAATGATTGTTGCACATTTGTTGGAGCTGAGAGTAATCCATTAAACAAATTAACTACATCTCTGTCTGAGGACGCTGATGTGAAGTTTTGAGAAAATCTTCCTCCAGACATCTTTATTCTGAATTTATCACCTGCATTGTATTTTATTCCTAACCTTGGTTCTGGTGAAATTGTTGCCAATGATGCATATACCTGCATTCTTAAACTTGGTTGAATAACCCATTTCCCTGGTAGAAAACGATAATTGACATATCCTCCAATTTCAGTTGTAAAATTTTCAGCTTGGATTTTTCTTTTTACCTCATTATAAGTAACAAAAGTAGTATTGAAGCCCCCAATGTTTATCCCATAATTTAATTCTCCTTCATTTCTTAAAAAATAGGTGAAATCAAATCCCAAATCAAACCCTCCAATTTTACTATACCTAGGCTCAAGCGTGTTTTCTGAAAAAGTTGTTTGGTAATTACTACCATTAACATGCCCTTTAATTAATATTGGAGAACTATTTGGGACAAGCATAAAGTTGATGCCACCACCAGAAGAGATCCAGTTTAAGTCAGCAATATTGTAATTCACACTATCTCTATTATGAAAACCAAATGCACTAAATTTTGATCCACTTTTGCTATTGAAAGTGATTTTTCCATATAAGTCAGTGAAATTAAATGGCAGACCATTCCCGTCATTGACCGAAGGGTATATTGTTTTAGAAGTATAATCTAAAAGGCTGTGTTTTGCCGAAAACACATAAGACCCAACACTTGGTTCACCATCTTTAGTTGAAGACATAGGTCCTTCTAAAACGAGTTTTGCTAAAAAGGGAGAGGTGGATATTTTACCGCCAAAATTCATTCTGTTTCCATCTCTATAACTGATATCCATAACTGAAGAGATTCTGCCTCCATATTTGGCATCAAAGCCACCTGTGAAAACATCTACATTTTTCACCAATTCAGTTTCAAAAATGGAGAAAAAACCAATAGAGTGAAAAGGATTATAGATAGTCATACCGTCAAGTAGTATTTTGTTTTGTATTGGAGTTCCTCCTCGAACATATAGTTGTCCTCCTTGATCACCAGTGGTGATAACTCCAGGAGTAACACTAAATGCTCCAACAATATCATTTTCTCCCCCCATACTAGGAATTAATTCTAAGGTTTTTTGATCTAGTTTTAATTGAGAAATAAGAACTTGATTTTTTTTCTGTCTCGCTTCTGCACTAATAACAATCTCATCCATTTCTTTTATAGAGGCCAATTTTTCAAGTTCAAACCTTACGTTTAAAATCCCTTTGCTTGCTGTTACTTCAATGTTTTTAAGTTGTTTTTTATAAAGAACATTATCAACTTTTATTATATATTTTCCCTTTTTGATTTTAGCGATATTAAAAAAGCCATCTAAATCACTTAATGATCCAGCAACCAATGAACTATCTGTGTTTTTGATAAGTTTGATTTTCTCATATGCCATAGGTTCTCCTGTAGATTTATCAAATACAAAACCTCGCACAGTAAAATCTTGCGAAAAGATTACAAGAGACATAAAACAAAAAAAGAAGGTGAGAGTTGGTTTCATGGATTATTTGAATTTAGATTTCGAAAATACAATTTTTAATAGATATAACATGATTGTTTTAATAGTTAAGTAAAATTTCAGTTGTATCAAAAATGCTTGTATTTGCAGATAATAGATTTTGTTGGTTGGTGCCAATTATCCAGTAATAAATGGAATAGTTTGTGTTTGCATCGTTAATACAATAGATGCTAGTATCTAAGTCTCCATAATAATTTTGTTCTGAGGAAGGGCAACATTCAATACAATTGACTTTTCCCTCTTGTTTAATATAACGAAGATGATCGTTTGTTTGCGGATTATTATTTTTTAATTTGATTTTTACCCAAGATTTTGCGGTAGTTGAATAGTCTCTTATATTATCTTGAGTAGTAGTTAGAGTTGAAAAATAAATGTCTTCTTCAATAAGAAAATAATTTTCTTTTTCAATCATAATAACATATTTTTCAATTGCTTCTCTTTGAAATGAAAAACTAAAATTCCCATTTGCATCAAGTTGTTTGCTTTCTATAAGAATTTTCTCTGAACTTCCTGCGGGAACTTTGTATAAATAAACTTGTGCATTGTTGAGTCCTTGATTTAATGTTTCATCAGTAATTGTTCCTTTAAGTGTGAATGTGGCAGCACCTTTTTTACATTGATGAAAAGGTAAAAAGAAGAGTAAAATTAAAAAAACAAAAGAGATGACTTTTTTTATTTTCATGTATATATTTAGTGGATTCAATTTTTTTTTTTGATAAAATAAATCTATGTTGTAAATTTGCATGCTTAAAAAAAATAGAATGAACGATACAACACAAAAAATAGCTTACAAAGTTAAAGATATAAATTTAGCTGAATGGGGCAGAAAAGAAATTAGATTAGCGGAAGCTGAAATGCCTGGATTAATGTCTTTGAGAAAAGAATATGGTCAGTCAAAGCCTCTTTCAGGAGCTAGAATAGCTGGGTGTCTTCATATGACGATTCAAACTGCTGTATTGATTGAAACTCTTGTTGAGTTAGGTGCAGAAGTGACTTGGTCATCATGTAATATTTTTTCAACTCAAGATCAGGCTGCTGCTGCAATTGCGGCTACGGGAGTTCCTGTATTTGCATGGAAAGGAATGAATGATCAAGAATTTGATTGGTGTATAGAACAAACTTTATTTGGATTTAAAGACGGTAAGCCACTTAACATGATTTTAGATGATGGTGGAGATTTAACTAACATGGTTTTTGATCGTTATCCAGAATTAACTAAAGACATTAAAGGATTATCAGAAGAAACCACAACAGGTGTTCATCGATTATATGATAGAAAAAAGAATGGCACATTGGTTATGCCAGCAATAAATGTAAATGATTCAGTTACAAAGTCAAAATTTGATAATAAATATGGTTGTAAAGAGTCTTTAGTGGATGCAATTCGTCGTGCAACCGATGTAATGATGGCTGGTAAAGTAGCAGTAGTATGTGGATATGGAGATGTTGGAAAAGGTTCATCGGCATCTTTAAAGGGTTCTGGAGCAAGGGTAATAGTTACAGAAATAGATCCGATTTGTGCGTTACAAGCTGCAATGGATGGCTTTGAAGTGAAAAGATTAGACAGTGTAGTTCATCTTGCTGATATCATTGTAACAACAACTGGAAACTTTAACATTGTTGAAGGAAAGCATTTTGAAAAAATGAAAGATAAAACCATTGTATGTAATATCGGTCATTTTGATAATGAAATCGACATGGCTTGGTTAATTGAAAATCATGGTTCCACCAAAGTAGAAGTGAAGCCTCAAGTTGATATTTACAATGTTAATGGAAATGACATCATAATTCTTGCAGAAGGAAGACTTGTAAATTTAGGATGTGCTACAGGACACCCTAGTTTTGTAATGAGTAATTCATTTACCAACCAAACACTTGCTCAGCTTGAGTTATGGAATAACTCAGACAACTATGAAAATGATGTATACATGCTTCCTAAATATCTTGATGAAAAGGTAGCAAGGTTACATTTAGCGAAAATAGGAGTTGAACTGGAAACATTAACTCAAGAACAAGCAAAATATATTGGAGTTACAGTGGATGGACCGTACAAGCCGGAGCATTATCGTTATTAAAAAGTAAAATACTATTTTATTTAAATTATTTGTGTAAAAGTTTGATTATTTATATATCTTTGCACTCCTTTTGAATATAGATTTGGAATTATGAAAAAAGAGATACACCCAGAAAATTATAGACCAGTAGTGTTTAAAGACATGTCAAATGACTATTCTTTTGTTTGCCCATCATGTGCTGAAACAAAAGAAACAATAAAATGGGAAGATGGGAAAGAATATCCCTTAGTTAAATTGGATATTTCACATATGTCTCATCCATTTTTCACTGGAGTACAGCAATTTGTGGATACTGCAGGTAGAATTGATAAATTCAAAAACAGATATTCAAAACACATTAAGAAATAAATCAAAAAGTTTTAATTATATAAAAGCCTGATTTTATCAGGCTTTTTTTATTTACTAATGTAGAAGAAAGGTGTACATTGTTTAATTCTCTTCAGAATTTAATAACATTTAAAACAAGCATCAACAGGTAATGTAGAGCCATTCATAATCGCAACACCAATGCTTTGATGCGTCCATCCTGTAGGGCAGGTTTGTCCATCATATATATACATAACAGTACAAGGATTATCGGTCCAGCAGGCATCCACATCTGCGCCGCCAAAAATATTCACATTTATTTGGTGCGTATTCCACCCACTAGGGCAGGTTTGTCCTTTATAGATATACATAACAGTTCCAGGGCCTGAAGGAGAGGGAAGGGGGACCGGAACCCAGGCATTTCCATTAAATTCCATAATATCGCCAACATTTGCATTTGTAGGCAATTCAATTTCGTTGTTTGGGTCATTATCCGCATCATCTACGTTGTCTATCCCATCTATAAACCCAGAGGGTATACCAGGGAGGTTTGTCCAGTCTTGTAATTCATTGCTTGGGTCATGGTCAGCATCGTTAATACTATCTATTGCATAAGAACCTAGATATACAAATCCTCCATTGCTTAGCAAAAGAGTATCATTTGTTAACGATATAGCTTGTAATTCATTGTTTGGGTCATGGTCAGCATCGTTAATGCTATCGATTGCATAAGCCCCGAGATATACAAATCCTCCGTTGCTTAGCAAAAGAGTATCATTTGTTAGCGATAAAGCCTGTAATTCGTTGCTTGGGTCGTGGTCTGCATCGTTAATGCTATCGATTGCATAAGCCCCTAGGTATACAAATCCTCCGTTGCTTAGCAAAAGAGTATCATTTGTTAGCGATAAAGCCTGTAATTCGTTGCTTGGGTCGTGGTCTGCATCGTTAATGCTATCGATTGCATAAGCTCCGAGATATACAAATCCTCCGTTGCTTAGCAAAAGTGTATCATTTGTGAACGATAAAGCTTGTAATTCATTGCTTGGGTCATGGTCCCAATCATCTACATTATCTATTCCATCAGCAAAACCTAAAGGAATACCAGGCAGATTTGACCAATTCTGTAATTCATTGCTTGGATCATGGTCTGCATCATTGACTTGATCATTAACTACATTTACAGCACTTTCACTATTTTTACTATATAAAGAATATGGAACGCTTAATAGTTTGTTTGTTCCTTGAATAGTATATAGAGTTCCTCCATCTGGATCAATTTCTGTTCTCAGGTAATAAGGTCCATTCCCCCAATCAATATTATCAAACTGCCCCGATAGAATGTTTCCTGTGCCAATTTCAATAGTGCATAATCCATTTGCATTTGTATTGCTTAGATGTGTTTCCATGTAGACATGTGGTCCGGTGGGAGACCCTTGAATAATGGTTATTTGTATTCCAACAGAATTATTGCTAATCAATACATTTTGTGCGTCACGCACAATGGATTGAAATGTCATGGATTGTGGGCTTTGAGCAGATAGATTTATAAAAATAAATAGAAAGAAAATAAATTTTATAATTTTCATTTGTAGCTATATGTTTTGTGGATTAGATATATCTAAATATAGCGAATAATTTGCTATGTAACTTAACAAATAATTAATAAACCCACTCGAGTGGGTTAAATATGGTGGTTCTCTGAGTTCTTATTTCGAACTTTTTTGTAGAACTAGATAATTTCAAATGATTTAATTAATCACAACATTCTCCTTCCACATAAGAAGTAACTCCTGATCTATCTGCATAGCAATTATTAGAATAAGTAACACCATCACACCCACAAACTGGATCATATATTTCTATGCAATACATAGAATCATTAACAAGACTTGAATCTATACAAATGCCACTAGAAGCTACAGGGGTGGGAGTGCAATTAGCATCGTCTTTACCACAGGAAAGAACTAACAAAAAAAATGTTATTCCAATAAATAGGGATTTGAATAATTTCATAGATTTATATTTATAAGTAAGAGGGAGTTTTTGCAAAAAGGTTGGTTTATCATTTATAAAAAAAACCCACTCAAAACAGTGGGTTTTTTTAGTGGAGTCGGAGGGGTTCGAACCCTCGTCCAAACGACGATTCTTCAAGCTTTCTACATGCTTAGTTTCTGATTGATTTTCGATTAAAGTTCGGACAGAGACCCCCAAAAACTTTAACTTAGATACTAGTTTCTTATGCTCACTTAGTACCGTCGTGAGCACCAGCCCGATGGGTTGGACTTCCTGGTGGCGAGCCTAACGGGCCGAGACCTGCCGGAAGTACTTGTTCTACCTACTATTATTCAGTGGAATTAAGCCAATTAACATTCCGTTAATTAAGCAGCAAGTGCGTATGACGTATTGTCAATTATAGTTTGTGACGTGATTTTTAAGAGGTTCACCACAACCCTCTGCATGCTGACACTTGACCAATGCTACCGCTGTCAAATCCAATGTCGACCCCAAAGAACGTATAAACAAAGATACGTCATCGTACTGGCATTCCTAAATTATTTAAGTTATTTTATATTAATAGCTTTTAATCAGGCTGTTATAGAATGCTTTCGATGCAGTTAATTGTTTTTGAAACATGCGACTTTGGATTTAATTGGGAATTAAATATCCCTTTTATTATTCCATCCTTATCAATAACATAGCTAACACGACCAGGGATAAGTCCAAATAAATTAGAAGGAACCTGAAACAGAGACCTTATTTTTAGATATGGATCAGTTAGTAAAGTAAAAGGTAAATTGTATTTTGATTTAAAATTCTGATGGCTCTCAACACTGTCTGAAGATATGCCTATTAACTTACAATCAAGATCTAAAAACTTACTATAGTTATCCCGAAACCCACAAGCTTCAGCTGTACAGCCAGGAGTATTGTCTTTTGGATAGAAAAAAATTACAATCGTTTTTTTTTTAATATAATGAGCAAGGTTAAATTCATTTCCATTGTCATCAATTGATTTAAACAAAGGGCAGGGTGAGCTTACTTGAGCCATTTAGTTTTGAAATTTTTTACCATCTTTATAAACAAGTATATTGTTGTTGAATAATTTAAGTAGAATTAAGTTTCCATAGATTTCATATTCAGCGTTTGCTTGATTTGTAAGTTCAATGATTTTACCATCAATCAAGGCAGAAACACCGCCCATTATATTTCGAAATGCAAAAATTTTATTTTTAATCTTATAGTCTTGTGGTATAAAAGTGCTGGTTTGATATTTATTATTATTGGCAAAGGCAAATGCATATGAGTTTTCATACCATATAATCATATCATCTTTAACATTCCATTGATTTGAAGAGAAATTAGACAATTCCATTAATTCTTCATTTTGATAATGCCATAAATTTCCGTTTAAATCTTCATATGCTATAAAACCTCTTCCTGCCTTATAAGAAGGCATAAACTGCCCTTCAATATCTATGAATTCTCTATTTTGAAAAAGTGTAAAAGTTCTGGTGGTTGGATCATTGAAACAAATGACATCACAACCTGCTTTAAATTCAATGTTTCCGCTCCAAACACCAACGTCAAATATTTCACCATTCCAGAATATTTTGTATAAATCTCCATTGTCTTTAAATGCAATAATATTATCTCCAATGGCAGTAGGCATTTGAAGGTCACCTGTCGATGTGAATAAAGGATAGGTTTTTTTATTCCAATAAACATTAATAGTATTAAATCTTGTGTCTTCATATACTATAATACTATCCATTACAACATAATTTCTTGCAAAATAAGTGAGAGTCTTTAATTTACCTTCATCCCATAGATTAAGAGTTGGGCCAATTTTATAAGCCATTAAATGATCAGAAATTTTGTACTCCACATTTAGATTCGAAATATCTTTTCTTTCCTTGCCATCATAAACTCTTAAGTTCCCACGGTTGTCAATGTATGCTACAAGTTCATCTCCGGCTTTAAACTCTTCAATTTGTTGAATTTCAATTGTTCTAAAATTATCATTTTCAAATGATTTGAAATAATTATTAAAATCAAGAAATGGAGCTACATTTTGGTTGAAACAAAAAGTGCTTATAATTAGAAAAATAAATAAAGGAGTATACTTTAATTTTTTCATAAGATAAATGTATAGATCCTTAAGCAATTATTGAACCAATAATTTTTAATTATCGAAGAACATGAACGAAACCATGCGCAGTGAATTTTGTTTCTTCCTGATCATCGTATTCATATTTGATGCTTTTAGGTGTGGCAGTGTAGAAATAAATGCCACTTTCTATCTTTTTCCCAGACATATCTGTTCCAATCCAATCATTTTGATAATCTTCATTTTCATAAATCAAATTTCCCCATCGATTAACAATTACAATAGAGACTTGGTCATAATCTTCCCAGTTCTTTATTTGAAGAGCATCATTGATTTGATCTCCATTTGCAGTAATTACGTTAGGTACAATTAGCGGACATTGATTATAAACTTTAATCGTATCGCTTGTTATATTCTTCTGACAAAAATCCGTAACTTCTACATTGAAAATATTAAGATTTGGTTGTAATAAATCAGGGGAAACATTTACAGAATCAGAATCGGGTAAATTTAAAGGTGACCAGCTGTAATTATAAGGCAATACACCTTGTAGAACTTTACACCATATTGCACCTGGTTCTCCTGCGTCTGCACACACATTAATTGAATCAAGACTTGAGATAATGAGGGGTTGGTAGTCAATAATATCAATGGTAACCGAACTTGTATCAAAGTCCGTTGTATCGCATATATTTTGAATAATTACACTGATGCTTACTGTTTCCACATTTTCAATTAATGTATCAGCAAGAGCAGTAAGTGATAAAGTGTCTGTTAAAATTCCAGGTAAAATTATTACACTATCTGGTAAAAAGCTATAATCATCGCCATTAACTCCACTTCCAGACAATTCAATATAAACCGTTAAGCTATCTGCCGAGTTTGTTCGACTTATAATAAATCCAGCTTCCCCACAATCTTCAATTAATGAATTTAAATTGGGGTCAATTAAATCTACAACGACAGGATCTTGAATTTGGCAAGCAACAACTTGGTATCCAAATGTTCGCATGCTCGAATTAATTAATACACCATTTCGATATTCGTGTACAATGACCGAAGCAACATAAAATCCAATCATGTTTGGATTGAAAATTATTTCTCCAGTAGAGCTATCAATACTAATGCTAGAACCTGTTCCAAAAGGGGTTGAGGAAGAAAAGGAGCCATTTGTCCATGTTGCAGGATTATACGGAGGAGGAAGTTCAGGTTGTGGATTTGTATTTCCAGCTCCTGATTCTAATGGATCAATTAGTTGATAAACTAGAGAGTCACCATCAGGATCCGTTGCTGAATAGTCAAATGTTAAAGGTACGTTTGCGCATAAAAGAATGGGAGGTAATGAAGAGAAACGTGCGCTATTATTATAGCTGTTAGCTAAGGAGGAGCCAGTAACAAATGTGGTAATGGTTGCGCCGTTTGAGCTTGGACTAGCAATGTTATCTACGGTGCTAGACCAACAACATCTTTGGTAAGTGATATGATATCCATCTGGGTTAAACGGAAGGGTTATCGTGTCAATATATATTCCGCTTTCGACGCAAACATCATTTGGAACAGTAATGCAGGGATTGTAACTAACAAGGGCAATAGTGTCTCTAACAGTTAGAGCAACCATATAGGTGCTATAAACAGCCCCATTGGCATTAAATACAGTATATCCAAGAGGATCATCATAATTGGCGGTTACTCCCCAGCAATCTCTATAAATTCTAAAAGTGACTTTGTATTGGTCATTTCCCAAAGAATCGTAATAAACTTCACCGCCGATTATATGGCTAGCATTAAAATTGTTTAGAAAACAAATTGTAAAGAAAACAATGAAAAATTTCGTGATTTGTTTAAACATAATTCATGAGTTATTTATTCTATGACGAATTGTTATGTTTTAATGTTGCATATATAGGAGATATAAATATAGCAATAATAAAAATAAATAGAGTGAAAATAAAAAAACTTACGCTCCTTTTGTTTTAAAGTAATACTTTATATAAAGGAGCGTAAGTAGTGCGGAGAGAGAGGGATTCGAACCCCCGGATCGTGAGATCGCTGGTTTTCAAGACCAGTGCATTCGACCACTCTGCCATCTCTCCGAGACAAAATTAGCAATACTTTTAAAATAAGCAATACATGAACAAAATTATTCGCTTATCTTCGCGTTATTATTTTGTTAACGGTACAATTATTGATGCGAAACCCGTGCGAAAATTTATGTGCATAAAGTTATTTAAATGAATAGATTTTATTTTTTTCTGTTTGGACTTTTTTTCTTTCCTTTTTGCTTTTTCAGTCAAAAGGATACACTTAATAAAGAGATGATACAGCTTTCAGGAGTTGCTATTTCGGAAGAAACTCTTGAACCGATGCCTTTTACAACCGTATATGATAAAACAATTAAAAGAGGAGTTGTTTCGGATTATTATGGATATTTTTCACTTGTTGTATATCCGGGAGATAGTATAATATTTGCTAATTCCCATTATGATAACTCCACGTTTATTGTGCCTGATACTCTCAACCTAAACAGGTATTCATTAGTGCATATGATTCCTGCTAACACGATAGATTTGCCAGAAATAGATATTTATCCATGGCCTTCAAGAGAAGATTTTGCAAGAGCTTTTGTGGAGATGCGTCCCTATGATGATGCCATCAGAAAAGCTCAAAGAGAATTGTCTGGGGAAAGTTTGGCATTTGCTGCTGCAAAATTAGAATCAGATGCTTCTTTAAGCTATGGGACAGTTATGAATCAAAGGTATTCACAGTTATATAATCAAGGACAATTACCTGTAAATAATCTATTTAATCCTATTTCATGGGCTAGATTTATTCAGGATTGGAAGGATGGTAAATTAAAGATTGAATAAATTTTGAATACCTATTTAAATATCTGTATTTTCATTTTTTTGACTATTATGCCTGCTTTTTTTATGGCTCAAAAGGTTGAGAAAAAAAGCAAATATCCAATTTCTTTTGCTTTGAATGCCCGGGGTATTTTGCCATCTGACTTTATTGGAGAAACAAACATGAAATTAGTGGATATGCCGTATGAATCTGAGTGTACACACACTACAGGGTTTTCTTTTGGCGGTATTGTAAGAACATTGTTTTCTAAGAGATTTGCTTTTGAAACAGGTTTGTTTTTTAATCAAAGACATTTTAATTTATCGATGTCTGTTTTGGATTCTGGAATTTCAGCACAAAATAATTTAACCTTTATAAATTATGAAATTCCTATACAAGGAAGAGTTTTTATTAAACTAGGAAAAAAAGTTTTTTCTTCAGTTGCCATTGGTGTTTCTCCTAATTATAGACCTTCAAATGTTGGTGTTTTAACATTACCGGGAGGTTCGCACTCTTTCACACATACTGGTTTTTTAGTAAATAGGCTTGGAATTGATTTTAATACCGAATTTGGCTTTGAATGGCGAGATGATAAAATGGGAGCAATCTATATTGGTTCTGGCGTAAAGATTCCTATCACCAATCTTTTTGATCTAATTGGTCAGTATACTTATCAGGGACATAAATGGGGAGATTTTACTTCCGTTAAAGCGTCATTTATGTTTGTAGATTTCCGGTATTTTTTTCCAAATATTAAAAATTCGGGGGTGCAATTTAAACATGGACCAATTGAGTAATATTTATTACATATAAAAACAGTAAATTTGTCGCTTATATGCAGCAAGAGCTCAAAATAAAAGACAAGACTTTTGAAATATATCTCTCTGAAGAAGAGATAAAAAAAGAAGTTTTTCGATTGTCTGAAGAAGTAAGAGCAGATTTCGATTCTGATAATCTAGTGTTTCTTATTGTGTTAAATGGAGCGTTTATGTTTGCCTCTGATTTTTTAAAACTTTGTGAGCCAAATTGTTTTATCTCTTTCATTAAAATCTCTTCCTATCAAGGCACTTCTTCAACTGGTAAGGTAAACTTTGAATCAGAAATAAATGTAGATCTTAATAACAAAGATGTTGTTATTTTAGAGGATATTGTGGATACAGGCTTAAGCATTACTGAACTATCAAAAAAGCTTGCTGATTATAACCCGAAATCTATAAATATTTGTAGTCTTCTTTTCAAGCCTGATTCTTTCAAAGGAGAAGTGATACCTGATTATATTGGATTTAAGATACCAAATAAATTTGTTTTGGGCTATGGAATGGATTACCTTCAAAAGGGTCGGAATCTTAAGGATTTATATCAATTAAAAGAATAAGAAATGTTAAATATCGTTTTATTTGGTCCTCCGGGAGCTGGAAAAGGAACACAGTCAGATAGTTTGATAAATAAATACGGACTTGTTCATTTATCAACAGGGGATATATTTCGTTCAAACATTAAAAACGAAACAAAACTTGGTGTTATGGCTAGAGCTTACATAGATAAAGGAGAGCTTGTGCCTGATTCGGTTACAATTAAACTGCTGCAATCAGAGGTCCTTAAAAATCCTGACTCTAAAGGGTTTATATTTGATGGCTTTCCACGAACAAATGCACAAGCAGCAGCTTTGGATGAATTTTTAAATGAAATGAATATTTCTATTTCGTTGATGCTTTCTTTAGATGTAGATGAAGAGGAATTGAAAGCAAGATTGCTTAAACGTGCTGAAGTTAGTGGAAGAGCTGATGATGCAGATGAATCCATTATTAAAAACAGAATAGCCATTTATAATGCAGAAACAGCTCCTGTAAAGGGCTTTTATGCTGCTCAAAATAAATTGATTTCTATTGATGGGTGTGGTTCTATTGAAGATATAACTGCAAGGTTATACACAGCAATTGAAAGCTTATAATTTTATATAAAATGCCTTCAGATAATTTTGTTGATTATGTTTCGATACACTGTAGTTCTGGTAACGGTGGTTCTGGTTCTACCCATTTTAGAAGGGAAAAATACATTCCTAAAGGTGGTCCAGATGGAGGAGATGGTGGTCGAGGAGGACATGTGTATATTCGAGGAAATAGTCAGCTTTGGACGCTTTTGCATCTAAAATTTAAAAAACACATAAAAGCTGGACATGGTGCACATGGTTCTGGGAATTTAAAAACAGGTGCTCAGGGAAAGGATTATTATATTGACGTTCCAATTGGTACGGTTGCTAAAGACAAAGAGTCTGGAGAGGTTTTATTTGAGATTACCGAAATCAATCAAGAATATATAATTCAAAAAGGAGGTCGAGGTGGGCTTGGAAATAATAATTTTAAATCCTCAACCAATCAAACTCCTAGATATGCTCAAACTGGAGAGGAAGGAATCGAGGGATGGAAAATCCTGGAATTAAAAATTCTTGCTGATTGTGGACTAGTTGGTTTTCCAAATGCTGGAAAAAGCACGCTATTGTCGGTTCTTTCTGCAGCAAAACCTGAAATAGCAGATTATCCTTTTACCACCTTAAGGCCAAATCTTGGCATGGTTAGTTATCGAGATCATCGTTCATTTGTAATGGCTGATATCCCTGGGATTATTGAGGGAGCTCATGAAGGGAAAGGTCTGGGGTTGAGGTTTTTAAGGCATATTGAAAGAAACTCTATATTGTTGTTTATGATTCCTGCAGATAGTGATGATATAAATAAAGAGTATAAGATATTGTTAAATGAGTTGAAAAAATATAATCCAGAACTTCTTTATAAGGATCGGGTAATGGCGATTTCTAAATCCGACATGCTTGATGATGAGCTTAAAGAAGAGATAAAAAAAGACCTTCCTGATATTTCTTTTTTGTTTATTTCTTCTGTGGCTCAAAGTGGGCTTTTAGAGCTTAAAGATATGATCTGGAAACTGCTTAATAATGATTGAATCTTTAAAAGAGATAGACGGATTTATAGTTTTGTTTATCAATGACTTATGGTTTAGTTTTTTTTCCGAATTTATGTGGGCTGTTTCAGCAAAAATAACCTGGATACCGCTTTATGTTTTCATGTTGTATACAATGGCTAAGAACCTAAATAAAAAGACGTTGTTTCTCCTTATAGCCGCGATTATTTTTTGTGTAGCATGTGCAGATTTAATTTCTGTTCATTTGTTTAAAAATATTTTTATGCGCTACAGACCTTCACATAATTTATTACTTACTGATCAATTAAATTTTTATGAAATTTCTCCTGGTAATTACTATAAAGGGGGTGAGTATGGTTTTGTTTCTTCGCATGCTGCAAATGTTACCGCTCTAGTAACGATGTTTTTGTTGGGTTTTAAAGATTTGTCTAAATATTGGTATTATCTACTGATCTTTGTGGTATTGCTTATTTGTTTTAGTAGAATTTATCTTGGAGTTCATTATTTATCAGATGTATTTTGTGGTAGTTTGTTAGGAGCTTTAATTGCATATTTGGTTTATAAGCTTATTTTTATACCTATTCAAAAGAAAAGATGAATTGGCTTCTGGTTTTTATTGGTGGTGGTTTGGGAAGTATTTCTCGATATGGAATTTCAAAACTTTGTTTATCCTATAACGGAAATTTTCCTTTAGCTACTTTACTGTCTAACCTTTCCGCCTCTTTGCTGTTGGCTCTAATGCTTTTTATTTCTTATAAAAAACCTGACTTGTTATGGCTACAGCCATTTTTTATCATAGGCTTTTGTGGTGGCTTTAGTACTTTTAGCACCTTTTCATTGGAAAATGTACAATTGTTTCAACAGGCTCAGTATTCATGGTTGTTTGGAAATATTTTTATCTCCATAGCAAGTTGCTTTGTTGTACTGTACGCCGTTTTATCTCTTTACAAATAGGCGCTTACTTAAGTATTCCCGCCTTTTGACTTAAAAGAACGCAAGCACTTATTGCTGCTGTTTCTGTTCTTAGTCTTTGTGATCCCATGGATATGGATTTATATCCATTATCTGCTGCAAATTCAATCTCTTCTTTTGTGAAGTCTCCTTCAGGTCCGATTAAAATAGGGTAGATATGATCAAGAGTAGTCAAGGATTCTTTTTTAGAATCTCTACAATGGGCAATAAATCCATTAGGGTTTTTTTTAATGAATTCAAGTATAGAAATGCTTTCTTCTACTTCGAGCAAATGGAGTCTGCCAGATTGTTTTGCAGAAGAAACAATGATTTTATCCAGACGTTTGTAATTTATTTTCTTTCTTTCGTTATTCTGACAATTTAAAAAACTAACTTTTGTTATACCCAGTTCACTAGCTTTTTCAATAAGCCATTCAATTCTATCCGAATTTTTTGTAGGCGCCATTGCAATGTGTGTTTGAGGATAATTATCTTTTTTTGATGTCTTTTCGATCGTGATTTTACACTCAGATTTTTTATTTATTTCTGTAATTATACCTATTGCTAAAACTCCCTTTCCGTTAATTAATTCAATAGTGTCGCTAATATTATGTCTAAGAACAGTGATACAGTGTTTCGCTTCCTGTCCGTCCAGATAATATTCATGGTCATTTACATTTAATTGAGGAGCATAAAAACGATTCATTAATGAAGTAGTTTAAAAATTAATTCTTTCATTAAAGGACCTTTGTTTGTAGCAGTGAAATTAACTCCTTTTGATTTTAAATCATATTCGTGAAGAATTTCAATATTCGAAGCAATTTTCCTTGATGAGAATTTTCTTGATGACTGAATAAGTTTTCCAGCAACAAAAGGATGAACACGTAATGTTGCTGCAATATTTTCTCTGGTTTTGTTTTTAGTAAAATGAATTTTCATCAACTGAGAAAATAATTTAAACAATGAGGAAACCACCACAATTGTGTTGGCTGATTTTGGATTATTATTGAAATAATATACGATTTGATTTGCTTTGCTTATGTCTAGCTCAGAAACAGCATTTGTCAATTCAAAAATGTTGTAATCTTTTGATATACCAATGTTCTCTTCAATATGCACATCGCTAATCATGGTTCCTTTCTCTATTAACAGAAGTAATTTTTTTATTTCATTAACCATTCTTGAAAGATCATTCCCTATGTGTTCAACAAGTAGCATTGCTGCTTTTGAATTGATTTCATATCCTTGTTTTTTGATAAAGGAAACCACCCAGTCTTGAAGTTTGTAATCTTTGATTTTCTCGGATCCAAAAATAATTCCAGTTGATTTACAGTTTCTAATGATTTTCTTTTTGCCGTTAATCTTTTTGTATTTATGGCAAATTACCAAAATAGAGGTTTCGCAAGGATTTGAGATATAGGCTTCGAGTTTTTCAAGATCTTTAAAATCCTGTGCTTCTTTGATTACCACCAATCTTCTTTCTGCCATCATAGGATAGCCTTTTAGTTCTCCTGTAATGCTTAAATATTCAGCATCTCTACCATAAACAATATGTTGATTAAAATCCCTTTCATGCTCTTGAAGTGCATGATTAATAATGAGTTGGCAAAGTTTATCAATAAAATAGGCCTCTTCTCCATGTAAGATATATACAGGGGAGAACTGCTTGTTTTTTAAATCTATTTCAAGTTTTCTAAGCTCCATTTATTTTGTATGTCCTGCCCATATTTCTGATAATCTAACAAGTGTGTGAACACTTTTTTCCATGTCCTGCACACTGCAGTACTCATGTTTTGAATGAAACGCCATTTCACCTGTAAAGAGGTTAGGGCAGGGGAGTCCCATAAAAGATAACCTAGAGCCATCAGTGCCACCTCTAACCGATGCTTTTCTTGGGGTGATGCCAATGTCTTTCATGGCTTGATATGCGTAATCCACAACAAACGGCACTTCTACCAAAATCTCTTTCATGTTGCGATATTGTTCAGAGACTTTCATTTGATAAGAAGCTCCTGGAAACTTTTTCACGGCTTCAATGGCATAGGTCTCAAGTTTGTCAATATGTTGTTTCAGATTATCTGTTTGGTGATCTCTGATGATGAAATCTAGCTGAGCCTGCTCTAATCCACCACTAATTGAAGTGGGATGCACAAATCCTTCTTTTTCATGTGTGGTTTCAGGAGACCATTCGTTTTTTGGTAGGCTATCTACCATTGCTGCAGCAACTTTAATGGCGTGAACTAGTTTGTTTTTTGCATACCCTGGATGTGCGCTAATACCCTGAAAAACAAAAGTAACTCCATCAGCTGAAAATGTTTCTTCGTCAAGCATTCCAAGCATTCCGCTATCTAAGGTGTATCCATAATCCGCGTTCAGCTTTTCCATGTCAAGATGATCTACTCCTTTTCCAATTTCTTCGTCAGGAGTAAACAATATCCGTATTTTACCATGCTTGACATCAGGGTTTTTTACAATAAAATTCACAAAATCCATGATAATGGCAACACCTGCTTTATCATCGGCTCCTAATAAAGTTAAACCACTAGCTGTGATAATGTCATCTCCAATTTTCTCTTTTAGATAAGGGTGATCGCTAGCTTTAATTATTTGGCTTTTGTCGTCGGGTAAAACAATGTCTTGGCCTTGGTAATTTCTATGTACGATTGGTTTCACATCTTTTCCTGAACAATCCGGTGCGGTGTCCATATGGGCACAATAACAAATTGTGGGTGCATTGTTGTCACAATTAGATGAAATGGTTCCAAAAACGTATCCCCATTCATCCATTTCGGCATCACTAATTCCAATTTCTTTTAATTCCTTTACAAGAAGTTCTCCAAGGTTTTTTTGTTTCATTGTAGATGGAAAGGTGTTCGAATTTGGATCTGCTTCAGTGTCGATTTTTGCATAGCGAATAAAATTCTCTTCTACTTTATGTATATATTTTTCCATAATTATCCGTGTATAGTTTCTTTTTTACTGTATGATTTCATTAATTGTGCTTCGAAATTTAAAAATTCCTTCCATTTTTCATCTACATTAATTTTGTTTCCGTATTTGCGGGCATAATTTAAAAACGTGGTGTAATGCCTAGCTTCACTTTCCATTAAATCTTTATAGAAAATCTTTAAATCTTTATCTTCTAATTCTTCTGACAATATTTTAAATCGTTCACAGCTTCTCGCTTCAATCATTGCTGCAAAAAGCATTTGATTTACAAAATGATTGTCTTTGCTTCCATCTTTATTTTTATTTAAATATTTGTACAAATCATTTACGTAAGGGTCTTTTCTCTCAAATCCTAATTTTAAGCCTCTTTCAAGGAGCTTTTTGTGTACCATGTCAAAATGCTCCATTTCTTCAATGCAAATGAGTGTCATGTCTTCTACAAGGTCTTGATAATAAGAAAACTGCACAATAATTGATATTGCATTACTTGCAGCCTTTTGTTCACAAAAAGCATGGTCAATAAGTATTTCTTCAATATTTCTGTTTGCAATATCTATCCACCTGGGATCCGTTGCTAACTTTAATCCCAACATTACTTTAATTCTTTAATTAAATCATCCCACGAAACTTCTTTTTGCTCTCCATTAATCATGTTTTTGAGTTGAACGGTATTATTTTTCATCTCATTATCTCCAATCACTGCGACAAATTCTGCTTGTAATTTGTTCGCGTATTTCATTTGTTTTGCAATTTTTGCTTTATCGGCATATGCTTCAGATGAAATACCATGTGCTTTTAGGTTTTTAGAAAGAACCATTGCTTGTTCAATTTCTTGTTCTCCCATACTTACAAATAATACTTTAACGCCCATGGATAAATGCGTTGGAAATAAATCTAAGCTTTCTAAAATATCATAAATTCGATCTGCTCCAAAAGATATCCCAACACCTGAAAGGCCTTTCAAACCA
>Ga0163108_10000078_pt1 | contig 63929 bp, 35 predicted proteins | sample Fk1155metaG_FD_109644 | JGI IMG/M metagenome (GOLD analysis project Ga0163108, IMG submission 109644) | Marine microbial communities from the Central Pacific Ocean - Fk160115 155m metaG | ecosystem: Environmental > Aquatic > Marine > Oceanic > Photic zone | place: The Central Pacific Ocean...
CGGAGCATACCAGACGAAGAACGGTTTATCTTTTTCAACCGACATATCAATAAAGTCATAAATTGGCTTCATTCCCTCGCGACCGATTTTTAAGCCATCGTCACCATGTCGACCTCCGGGCTTCGGAAAACCACGGGTCATTCCATGGGTAAAGCCACCACGCTGGTAACTTCCTTCCCACCACTTCCCACTCTGGTGCGAAAGGTAACCTTGTGCACCCAGTAATCGTGGAATGGTCGGATGCTTATCAATATTCGAGATCAACTGGGCTCGCTGCGCGGCATATCCCTGGTCCTGGCCAACCTGCTGGCGCGTCTTTCCCGCGGGTGGTGCGGGATCGTTTCCGGAGATCCTGTGCTGGTGGGCATAGAGTCCCGTAATCATCGTCGCCAATGACGGACGACAGAGAGCAGTGGGCACATATCCACGAGTAAACATCGCACTCTGTCGTACCAGCCGATCCAGGGAAGGCGTCTTGATGACCGGATGTTTCATGAAACTGTAGTCCGTCCAGGACTGATCATCCGAGATAATCAACACGACATTGGGTTGTTTCGAGGATTGCTTGCGCTGAGCTCGGGCCAGTACCGTGGGTGCTGGCAAAGCCGTTCCGGGGCGTGACACCGCCGACACGGTGGGCGGACTGGATACGCTGCGCACGTAAGCGACCAGGTCCAGGACCTCATCTTTCTGGTAGGTATCCAGCAATCCGATGGGCATCATCGAAATCGGCGATGGTTTTATGGCCTCGATATGAGATCGTCTAACCGCGGTCAATTTGCCCGGGTTGAGTTGGTCTGTTCGTACTCGGTAATCGTCTCCCTTCAAATTCACCACGCGACCAACAATCGTCTTTCCATCATCCATGAGGAACATGGTTGCCTGGTACTGGTCCGAGATCACGCGACTCGGCTCCAGGACCGCCTCGAGAAAGTCCTTGGCGTTGAATCGTCGGCCTGCGGCAGTCAGGTCGGGTCCCACGTAACCACCTTCTCCCTCGAGTCGATGACATTTGAAGCAGGAGGCGGAAGAGAAAATTTCACGACCGCGTTCCAGGTTACGATTTCCCCCCGATTGTTGTACCTCGGCAAGCAGATCCTCGACTGTCCACTTCTTCACGATCGGCCGTGGTTCTTGAGGCTTCTCGGCCACCCTGATTGGTCGGTTCAGTATGTCAGCCAGGGATTTCTTTTCCTCGTTACTTAATGTTGCCACCGCTTCGTTACGGGCATTGCGAATAAACCCATCGAAGGAATGGCCACCCTTGTGAGCTGCTGCCTGTTCGAACCAGTTGAAATAAACTCTTCGTTGCGCCGGTTGCCAGCCTTGCTTGACGTTTCGCAAGACCATCGCGTAATGAATTTGTTCTTGCTGGGTCTTGGATTGGGCCAGCCGTTCCAACGTCTTTTCAATGGCCCGAGGAGCCTGTAGGTAAACCAGCAACTGGCTTAACTCGCGATTCACATCCTGGTCCTGGGCGGGATACCAGGCGTCCAGTCGCGTCACCAGCTCAGCAGCGGACTTGGCCCCCGGGCGGTCCAGGCGAATAAAAATCAGCTGGTAGCATCGCAGCAGGTCCAATCGCTGCAAGTGGCTCAGTTCATCCCAGCTTAGCTTGGCCAACGACTTCAACATTCCCTCCACGTCGTCCGCCTGGCCATGGTGTGCCAAGGCCACCATCGTGGTCAACATAGTTTGTGGTTCTGTTTCTCGGAAGGCTCGCTTGCGCCACGATTCGACTGGCTGATGTTCCAGTGCAACTCGTGCTGCAAACCGAATAAATCGATCGGGATGTCCCAGGAAAGGCCATAGTTCACGGACGGATCCGGCGCCCGGACGACCGTGTAACGATTCCAACCTGCGTCGCTGGGTACGCGCCGAGATTCCGGCGTCCACCTGCTTGGCCGCCATCTCGACCGATTCCTGGCCACGGTAAGTGACCCGGTACAAGCCCGATTGCGTGGACCGGCCTCCCACCGTGAAGTAGAGAGCTCCGTCCGCAGGATTGACTACCATATCAGATACCTGCATCGCGGCCGCCGAGATAAATCGCTCTGCCTGACCACGATAGGTTGCTCCCACAGGTGTCATATGAACCGCATAAATAATCCCGTAACTCCAGTCGGCCATGAACAGGGCGCGTTGATATTTTTCCGGAAAGCGAGCACCCGTTCCAAAGTTAATTCCCGTGGGACAACCGGGGCCGATATCAACCACGGACGGTAGGCTGTCCAGGTAATAACTGGGCCATTTCCCTGATCCGCTGCGCCAGCCAAATTCACTACCACTGGTCACGTGATTCACACGCGTGGGCCGATACCAGGGAGACCCGATATCCCATTCCATATCAGCGTCGTAGGTGAACAGTTCTCCATCTGCATTGAACGCAATGTCATACTCGTTGCGAAACCCGCTGCTAATCAACTCGAATTCTCGGCCATCGGGATCGGTTTTGCAGATCCAACCACCAGGTGCCAGGATCCCCACCGCGTGTCCACCAGCATCCCACATACGTGGCAGCAGGTTATCGAGTTGCCAGTTCCTCGGCGCCCGGGAACGAGCCAGTTCCGGCAGATCGGAATGGTTCCCCGCACAGAGGTACAGCGAGGTTCCATCGGGTGAAAGTCGAATCGCATGAGGTCCATGTTCTCCCATGGGGCCTGTCAGCTCACGCAATAATTTAACTTCATCAAACTGGTCATCCCCCGTGGTATCTTTCAAACGATAGAGGCCGGACTGTCGTTTCCCCATGCCATTGACCACCACGTACAGGCTATCGAATGCGTAGAGTAATCCCTGGGCCATACCAATTTCTGCTTGCAAGGCCTCTACGCGCGTCCCGGATGCAGGAGCTCCTGGTTTGGGAGGCGTCACACGGTAAAGCTTTCCATGCTGATCGCTGACAATCAGGCGGCCACGCGGATCGTGGGCCATGCAGACCCAGGACCCCTGTTTTTCGCGGGGAACCGAGTAGAGTAATTCCACGTGAAAATCCTTGGCCACTTTCATCGTGCTGACCGGTGTCGCCTGGCCAGCCTGACCGGATGCCGGTTTTTCCGGAGCGTCTGCAGCCGCTGCCTTCACGAAGTGTTTCAACGAAATATTCCGGAATTGCACCGTCATCGGTTTACCGCGATGCAACTGGAGTCCTAGCAATCCCGCAGCCGCCCGCAACTTCGGGTCCTTGTCCGTCACCTGCGATGTTAGCTGGCCATTAACCGCATGCGTTAACCGTTGACCACGGGCCGTGATGACATAGGTATTCCACTTGCCAGGGTTCAGTTTCGCCATGGCTTCTTCGACACCGTCAATGGGTCCCATCACGCGGATATCCGATTTCGGTCGCCTGTTCTTCTTGTTCGCGCCCTGGTTAGCAACTACCTTGGGCACCAGCATGACTTGTTGTCCACGAGGCCCGATAATACCTCTCATCTTCTCTTCGTAGAGAATACCCAGGTGTTTCTTGGAGAGATCAATATCTGCCTGGTAACCGCCGAGCACCCATTTTCCCAGGTCCTTCAGTTCCTTGCTGCGATACTGGATTCCGGAATTCCCAGTACCGGCTTCTCCCTCGATACGGAATTCCAATCGCAACTGAAAATCCTTGACCGTACCACCACGCCACACCAGGAACGTGTTGTGTTCCAGCGGACGGTCCGCGGTCGTTTGTCCCGTGATGACTCCGTCACGGACCGACCAGCGCGTCGGATCACCGTCCCAACCGGAAAGATCCTTGCCGTTAAAGAGAGAGATGGTACCGGCTGGAGCGGCCATCATCGGCACTGCTCCCTGCAAGACGACAGCTATCCCGAATAAAATAACTCGCAACTGGATACACAAATTCAAACCGTTCATACCTCGACCTCTTTCCTGCTACAACCATGCCATTCAATGAACAAATCGGCGGGCACCCAGGTACGTCCTAACCGGTCGCAGCGAGGTGCTACAGGTGATTGTAAAGAGAAGCAGCAGGGACCCACAACCATTGGTAGCGGATAATCAAAAACTCTTCCTGAACAGGAACTGTTTTTCTGCGAGGCAATCCTAAATCCAGCTAGCGCGGAGCAAAAACATCTAGCTTTCGTTCCGCCGTATACGGCTCCCGGTTCACCGGGACCGTGGCTCGCACCGTAAGCGGCATATTAAATGGTCCGTGCCCGGTCTTGTCGTAAACGATGGTCATTACGCCGCGCGTCTTTCCGGCGGGAATGATCAAGGGATCTGCGTGAACACCCTGGATATGTGAGGGCACCACCAACTCCACGCGAGCCGCCCCATCGAGTCCCTGACCACGACCCAGTTGAACCGCCAGGTCGAGCGTGGCTCCGGGACTCCAGGCCACCGAACGGGGTTGGATTTTCACATCCAATTGCCCTGGATCGACCAGCAAGATGACCTGGTCATTTTGCCCGTGGGACGTATAGCTGATCTCGTGTTTTTTCCCCTGTTCATCCTTCACGAAACCAATGGCCGTCACGCATGTACGGCTGGTACGACCTACTTCCATCCAGGGTGCCAGGTGAACCGCGTAATCAAATTCCGACTGATCCGCTGACACTATCACCGCACCACCCTGGAGACCTTGCAGGTGCCGTACCTGTCGATCTGCCATACGGATCTCCAGAGGGCCCTCGAAACCACTTCGTTCGATCCGGAAGTGTCGCCGATAAGTGGAACCACGGGCCGCGTACTTGGTCTCGAATTCGCCTACGACCTTGAAAGGGGTCGGCATGGAAACAGCCAACATGCACTGATTCAATTCCATGTCATCCGGGGACCCGACTGCCGTTCGGGCCGTTTCCACGACCTGCTGATCCGGCGTGATTGCGGCTCTCCCCACGACCTGGATACGAACTACCCGCACCCTGGCATTCTCGTGAGCTTTTAGCACCAACGTGGCGTCGTTTTTTTTCGCCGCAATCGAAACAGCCTGAACCGTCACTCCCCACGGCAGATTCAAGACATCCAACTCGATCGGTCCTGGAAAACCTCCACGACGACTGGCCGTGATCTTCAACTTGACTTCCTCGCCACGATTGAGGGTGATCCCGTCCGCTGGTAGTTGCAATGAAAAGCCAGGGGCTTCCTCGGATTTGGGGGCCACGTGAAGCCGATAGGCATACTGCAAGCCTCCTCGCCGCGCAAAACGTTCCTTGACTTCAATCGTATAGTCCCCATCATGCGGCAACTTAACTTCGAAACGAGAATCCGACTCGTTCTTGCTCATGTCATCAGACTGCGCCACTTGTTTGCCATCGGCGTCCAACAGTCGCATGACGGAATCCAGGGGTGATCCCAGGCGTTCCGCCATCAAGTCAAACAGCAGGGTCGTATTTTTCTTGCCCGTGAACTGCCAGATGTCGACCTGCCCCAACTGGGAAATCCTGCCATTGATCACGGCTGGAAACTCAAATATTCCACCAGTCGCTTTTTCAGCAGCCGACAGGTCTTCCTGGAATTCCGGCAGATCACCCACGTCAAATTGAAATCGATTTGTCACCTGGCCGTCCACTCGGACGGGATCCACCTGGTTCAGGGATCCGGTTTTCGGCATGGTCAGTTCGATCTGCCTGGCATCACCCGCGCGGCTAAATAACTGGACCGGGATCGTCGCGCCTCGACGGCCACCAAGTGGATAAACGTGATCCACGAAAAACCCTGCGCGAATTGTCAGTCGATAGACATAATGCTGCAGACCACCGAACTCGACATCCTGGATCTGCACCTGGTAGACACCATCCCGAGCGGCCTGGAATCGGACCAGGGCATCCTTGCCAATACCGTCCGTGTTCTCGGCAACGGGTTGCCCGGATGGATCAAGAACCACCAGGCGAGAATCCAGGGGTGAACCCAGGCGCTGGGCCATGACCTCACAGACGTAGTGCTGACCTGCCTTCGCCTGGAAGGTCCAAAGGTCGATATCCTCGCGGGGAAAAATGCGGCCATTAATCGTCACGGGCAATTCGACGGCCTGCGGCACCGGTGTTCCGTCTATTTCCTGTTCCACGATTTCCGGCAAGTCACCTACGACGAACTTCATCGTGGGTGTCACACCCTGGGATGTCCAGACGCGCCAACGGCGAAAGCCAACGGAAGCATTTGAATCAATCTTCAGCTGGCCCCATTGTTCACGTGGATAATCTTCCTTGGCCTGTGATGCGGGCATGGGGATACGCGGCCCCTCAAACCAGAGCGTCTCGCTCGACCGTTTCAGTTGCGCGGGTCCCTGGATCCCGGATCCGAGCATCTCGAACGGACAAATATCCCGCAAGTAGTGTCCACCTACATGAAAGCGAATCGTTGTACCCTGTTGTCCACCGGCCGGAAAGATATAGGACACGTGTGGTGGATCAGCCGAGACACCCGAGGCGATCAGGGCTACGAAACTGGCTACAAATATGGCCAGCATGGAACGCAACAGTGACATCACGCTTGGTCTCTCCTGCCAGGTTCCGTCATGAAACCGGTGGCTCAGAACAGTTCCTTGATAACCCGCCCGTCGCCGGGCACGATGGAGACGGGGCGACCTTCCACGGTTTTGTATTCCGTTTTTGGATCAATCCCCATGCAGTGGTAGACAGTAGCAGCCAGGTCCGCGGGTCCGATCGGCTTGGTTTCTGGTCGTTCGGCGCGGGCATTGGAAGCACCCACCACGGTACCACCCTGGATCCCCGCACCTGCCATGGCGATCGCACTGCTAGGTCCCCAGTGATCTCGACCCGCATGAACATTAACTCGTGGGGTCCGCCCAAATTCACCCGTGATCAGCACCAGTGTTGTTTCCAGCATCCCACGATCATCCAGGTCTCTCAGCATCGTCGAAAGGGCACTGTCCAGGTGCGGCAACAGATCGTTTTTGAGCACGCTGAAATTATTGTAATGCGTATCCCAGTTCGTATGATCAAGCAGGACACAGCGCACTCCCGCCTCCACCAGGCGTCTCGACATCAGGCAGGACTGGCCCAGCGAATGTCGTCCGTACTCGTCCCGCAACTTTTCCGATTCCTTCTCGATATCGAAGGCCGACTTGGTCGCCTCGGAAGTCATCAGGTCAAACGCCTTCTGCTGGAACGTACTCAGGGTTCGAGCACTGGAATTCGCCTGGACCTCGACTGCCTTCTGGAAGCGATCCACGCGCTGGAGCAACTGCTGTCGATGGCCGAGTCGGTTGGCTGAAATATCCAATGGTGGTGCCAGATCGGGCACCGCAAAGTCGGGTGAATTCGGATCCGCATTGACAACGAAGGGAGCGGCCGCGGAACCCAGGTAAGAAGCTCCGGCACTATTGTGCATCTTGGGCAGACAAACGTACGGTGGAACGGAACCGCGTGGGCCGAGTTGCCGCGCGATCACTGAACCGTGCGAGGGTTTCTGGTTGTTTGGCTTGAGGCCCCCGTTGAATCCACCAACCGGATGATAACCAGTCAGCATCCAATGATCGGCGGGTCCGTGGCCAGAATTACTGTGGCCAAAAGATTTCACCAGGGCCAGCTTGTCCATCTGTTGACCGAGGCGTGGCAGGTGCTCACATAACTGGATGCCGGGAACATTGGTATCAACCGGTTTGAACTCGCCTCGAAACTCGGCTGGTGCCTCGGGTTTCATGTCCCAGGTATCAATCGTCGACAAACCGCCCTGCAGAAAGACACAGATGAACGAGATGTCGTCTACCGATCGATTGGCAGCCTGGGCGCGTTGCTGCATGAGCTGGGGTAGCGACACGCCAAATCCCATGGCGCCCGCAGCGCCAATTTTGAGCAGGTCACGACGCCGAACCCCATCACAAAATCGATTTTGCCTGGTCATTTCATGGGTCCTTTCGATTGGCCCCGTTATTTCTGCTCGCTCGATCACGAGTCATGACAACTAATGATTGAACACGAACTCTATCGAGTTCATCATGCTCCAGCATAAATCCTCTGCAGCCAATTGTCGATTTGGCTGGTTTTTCAGGTAATTCATTCCATTTTTCCGTTCATCACTGGTGGGAAAACGACTGTACATCGCCAGGTAAAGCTCCTCGACCAGGGCCGACGATTCCGGGTGCCTGGCCACGAGTCGGGCCACCTGTCCGCCCACGTGCGACAGTTTTTCCTGGATCCCCGGTGCATTCAGGATATGCAACACCTGGCCCACCGTCGGATCGACTGCGCGTTCGCAGGTACAGGCAGTCACCCGCACAGGACGGCCGAATGTCTTGAGAAAATAATGTGGTACCGCACTATCCCAAAGCTGGATGGCACGGCTGCCCTCCGGGATACCAGCAAACTTTTCTTCCACACCGGTCACCTGGCAAATAGCATCGAGCAGGACTTCTGCATCCATCCGTTTGAACAGGAACCTTGAATAGTTATCCTCGTCTTCCTTGTTCGTTGCGTTCACTGCAACCGATCGCTGGTAGGCAGCCGATGCAGTGATCGCCTGGATCAAGGCATGAAGGTCATAGTCATTTCCCACCAGGTAGCGAGCCAGGGAATCCAGCAGGGCCGGGTTACTGGCTGGATTAGCCAAGCGAAAATCATCCAGGGGCTCAACGAGTCCTCGTCCCAGGAAATGAGCCCACATTCGATTCGCAACATTGTGAGCAAACCAAGGATTCTCTGCACCGGTCATCCAATCCGCCAATTCGACACGACGATCCCCCGTACTATTTTCTGCTGGCATCTTGGTCGCCAGGGGATGGGCAAACACTTCCTTACCACTTCGCGGGTGAGTCGTCTTGGCTGCACCTTCTGCCACGATCGCTTCACCGCGACTGGTTTGTTTGAATTTCACCTGGGCAAAAAACGCTTCCATGCCGTAGTAATCCTGCTGGCTCCAGCGATCGAACGGATGATGGTGACACTGCGCACACTCGATCCGAACCCCCAGGAAAACCTGTGAAAGGGTACTTGCCCAATCCTTGGGGCTACCCACGGACTTGTAAAAATGGCCCGCTGCCAATTCATTAAGTGGTCCTTCAGCGGTCACCAGTTCCCGAGCAAATCGGTCAAATGGCTTGTTCTTCAAAAAGCTCTGCTGAATCCAGCGGTAATAGGCGTAGGCGTTCTTGCGTCCCAGTTTCAGTCGTTCCACGCGTAAAGTATCGGCCCATTTCAGCGCCCAGTAATCCGCATATTCGGAGCGCCCCAGCAACTGGCTCACCAGTTGGGCCCGGCGATCCGAACGCTGGTCTGACAGGAAAGATCGCGATTCTGTTGCCGTCGGCAGTGTTCCAATCACATCCAGGTAAACGCGTCGCAAGAAATCAGCATCGCTACAGGCTCCCGCGGGAACAATATTCAAATCCTGTAGCTGGCGATTGACATGTTGATCGATAAAGTTCTTCTGGAGCACCTTCGGATAATTTACCACAGCTTCAGACCGCGGAATCATTGCCCGAAATACAGAGACCGCCCCCAGGTAGTTGGCCATGATCGCCACGGTACCGGGAACCTGGCCGGTATCCACGCGTCCCTTCTTGTCGACGATCGCCAACGATTCCTTGTTTGTCTGATAGGTTGCCATGGCCGTTACGTCTCGACGTGTGCCGTCGGACCATTTGGCCGTGACACGCAATTGCTGACTTTGCGACATTTCCATCTGGCGATGGGTCGGCTCCATCTCGATACCGACAAGAACCGGTTCATTTTCCGTTCCAAAAGGTACTCCCGCAGAAATCCAGGTCTTCAAGAGTCGATACTCGGGGCTGTCCCGGGCAATCAGGGTGCCGCCGCCATGGGGCGTTGTTCCACTGGCCTTGCGAATCAATAAGCTCTGCTCAGGTGCACCAAAAAAAACACGGCGCCCCCGGGACTGCATCGTCAGGGCCTGGTGATCACCCGCGGGATCAAATCCAAAAACCGACAATTTGAAACCATTCTGTCCCTCCGCCTTGCCATGGCAACCCGAGGCATTGCAACCATACTTGTTGAAAATCGGCAGTACCTGGTTTTCAAAATTCAAAGTACCATACTGCGTAGATTCCCGAACGGTCACTGGCACCTGGAAGGTACGATCGGCAACGACAACTTCCAATGATGCCTGGCCATCAAAACGCGCCAGCAAGGCACCTTGCCGAGAGACGGTAACCACCTGTCCACCAGCGATCTGGTAGCGGGCCTGGTGGGTTAAATCTACCCAACGACCGGTGTTGGTTTGTCCCTGCACCAGGACCTGTCGCATCGCATCGCGTCCTACCAATTCGACGCTCGACGGAACCACCTCAATTTTTTCCCAGCGTGTTTCTACGTCAGCATGAATCAAGGGTGCCCACAGAAACACCATCATGAGCACACCAAGAAAACGTTTTACCGAGAAACATCCGGAAACGTGTAATGGCGGCAAGCAAGACATGGTTAAAATAATCCGTGAAAAACGGGGCAGCGAACGATCCTCTCAGGGTCTCGGAATCTAACGGTTCCCATTATCCCAAACCAGAACCCATCAACAAACCCCTATTTAAACGGGACACCCCCCGACAGTAGGGAGCTGGTCAAAACCGGAACGTGGTGCCGCTCAACCAAGAATCCCTGTTACCACATCGCCGGCTACATTGGTCAATCGACGATGAATTCCATTGTGATAAAAGGTCAGTTGTTCATGTTCGATACCGAACAGGTGAAGAATCGTGGCATGAAAATCATTCCACGTGACTGGATTCTCGACTGCCTTCCAACCAATCTCATCGGTCTGTCCGTAACTGGTCCCCGCACGTAAGCCACCGCCTGCTAACCAGCAGGAAAAGCCATAGCGATTATGATCTCGACCGGGTCCCACCTGGTTCGCTGCGGACTGCGCGAAAGGCGTTCGGCCGAACTCCGTGGTAAAAATAACCAGCGTATCCTTGAGCATATCTCTCTGTTTCAGATCCTGTAGCAGGGCCGCCACGGGCTGATCAATGCGTCCCGCTTCCAGGGAATGATTATCCTTGACGCTTTCATGCGCATCCCAGCTGGCACGAGGGCTGCCTGCGATCGGGCCGCCCGAGTAAACCTGAACGAAACGGACGCCCCGCTCCAGGAGCCGTCTTCCCAGTAGGCAACGCCGGCCCATGTCTGCCGTTTTCTTCTGATCGATCCCGTAAAGCTTTCGGATGGCCTCGGGTTCATCTGCGTAACGGCTGACCTCGGGTATCGAGGTTTGCAACCGAGCCGCCAACTCATAGCTGCGAATCCGGGACAGCAGCCTTTCATCCTGTCCGATTGTGTCGAGGTGTTTACGGTTCAGGTACTCGATGAACTTCCGTGTATCCTGGTCCGCTCCCTGGGCAATATCCTTGGCCGGGAACAGGTCTCGAACCGGCTGATCTCCTCCCGTGAATACGACACCCTGGTTTTGACCTGGCAGAAAGCCGCTGGTCCAGTTCGAAGCACCTCCATTGGGCCCACCTCGTTCATCGGGCAGTACAACGAAGGAAGGGAGAGCTTCGGTTTCACTTCCCAGTCCATAGGACAGCCAGCTTCCCAGGGAAGGAAATCCATTGGCCTGGAAGCCGCTGTTGGCAACGAAGAGTGCAGGCGTATGGTTCGCCGAGTCAGAAACCATGGAACGCATCAGGGTCAATTCATCAGCCATCTCGGCGATATGGGGAAACATCTCTGAAATCCAGAGTCCGCTCTCTCCCCGTTGCTTGTATTCCCAATCACTGCCTCGCAGGAGCCCAACCTTGCCAAAGAAGATATCCGGCTTTTCAGCGGACCCCAGCGTCTTACCCTGCTTCTTCGTTAACTCCGGTTTATAGTCATAGGAATCAACATGACTCATGCCACCCACGAGGCATATCTGGATCGCTCTCTTGACGCGTGGTGCATGATTGGTTTCCGTGCCGGCGGGCTCTGCTGCTGCCAGCACACCATCCTGTTGCAGCATTTCCAGCAGGGCAATACTGCCCAGTCCATGCGTGCTCCACTCGACAAATTGGCGACGATTTAAATTGATTGGCATCAGGTTCAATCCTATTGCACGATTAAGAATTCATTGGTGTTAAAAAGTGCTCGAAATAGTGCCGGGAGGCCGTGTTGCTTCACCAGTCGCTGCGCCGCCTGTTGTTCCTCGGGCGCCGGCTGGCGACCCAGCGTCAGTTCGAAACCTCGCCGGACCTGTTTTTCCAGTTCCTGTTCACCGACGTCCTGCTTGACCCGACGGGCACAATGATCTGCCATGCGTAGTACGAAGGCATTGTTAAGCAGGCTCAATGCTTGCAGCGGTGTGGTGGTCACTGACCGACGCGGAGCCGCTGCAGAGGGATCCGGACAATCAAAAACATCCAGCAAGGCGACGCGGCCACCCCGTGGTGAAAACCGATAAACCGTGCGGCGATTCAGCGCCGGATTTTCCTGGTCAAACGGTTCGTAATAAGTAGTGCCATTATTGGGCACGATCTTGACATCTTCGAACGCCGGACCACCACGCTGAGTATTTAACACACCAGCAATCAAGAGCATTCCATCACGAACAGCCTCCGCATCGAGCCGTTGTGGTGACTTCCTCCACAGCAAACGGTTTTCCGCGTCCACAGCAGTCGCCTGTGGATTAAGTGTGGCCGCCTGGCGATAGGTCGTCGAGGATGCGATTAAGCGATGCATCGCTTTCAATTGGTATTTCTGGGCGACGAGTTCTTGAGATAACCAATCCAGCAACCCGGGGTGGCTGGGGCGACCGCCGTTAAATCCCAGATCACTCGGTGTATCAACGATGCCTGTCCCGAAATGGTAATGCCAGAGGCGATTCGTGATCACGCGTTTGAACAGCGGGTTATTGGCATGCGTGATCCAGTCCACCAGCTTCAGGCGTCGATCGCGATCCGATGAATCGGCAGCCAGCTGCATGTCGAAGTCAAGGCTCTGCATTGCCTTGACGATCCCAGGGGACACCACCTTACCTCGTTTCATGACGTCACCTCGATCGAGGAAATAGGTCACATCCGGTTTGCGAGCGATATTTGTATAGATGCGGTATTTTCCCTGGCGTTGCAGTGCAGCGAGGGTATCACTCACCTTCTTCTCCTCGGCCATCAGTGCCTGGTAACGCGCTTTATCTGCTGCATTCATACGCTTGACCAACTCAGCTTCTGATACGTAGTTCCTGCCGTCCCCGGCCGAGGCAGCCACCGCTGCCGGTGAGAGAGCAAAGTCATAAAGCTGGGCCTGCAGGATGTATCCCTGGAGTTGCTTGTTGCTCCCCGCAGGCAAATGCCGCAACCCAAAGGTCACAACAGCCGACTCATCATAGGATTGCAATCCGACACTCTTGTAAGGTTTGCCATAAGGTTGGCCGTTTCGATAGCCGGTAATCACACCATCCTTGGTGTAGACGATAGCAACGTGAACTGGATGATTCTTAGCTTCTTTTTCCACGGTTCCCTGAAACGACTTGGTGCGCACAAAGCCATTGCTACCTGCCATCCATTTCGTGGCTTCCCGTTCCCCGTAAACAATCGCATCAAAGACAATGCCATTGGGTGTCTGGATGCTGATCGCCGCTCCTCCGCGCTGAGTAATGTTATCAAGCTGGACCCAGGCCTCGAGAGTTTTTTCCGTTAACTTGCGCTTTAACGGTGCCGTGATGACATAGTTATTACCAGCCACCACCAAGCCGCCTTTTTCCAGTCGTGAATTGCCCTTGGCGGAACCGTGCATGGTTCCCACGCTGTCCTTCAGGTCATCTTCAAATTCCCAGCGGGCAATCGGTTGTGGAGGCTGGGGAGCCGGCACCTTGCCTGCTTCTCGTTGCTTGATGATTGAGGCTCGCACCCGTGACCGCAGAGCATTTAATTGACGGTTCACCTCATCCAATTGAACCTGGGTCTTATCGGTTTCTCCCTTGATCTCCGGCCGCACCACTTCACGCGTACCATGACTGAACCCGGCCACAACTGCGGCCAGTTGGTAGTACTCCTGCTGGGCGATGGGATCGAACTTATGATTATGACACCGTGCACAATTAACCGTCAGCCCCAGGAAAGTCTGTCCGATCGTTCCCACCAGCTCCTCGATTTCATCTGCTCGCGACTGTCGTTTCATCTCCACGCTGCCGCCCACGACCGTGTTATGAACCGCCGCAACCAGGAAACCACTGGCCGCCAATCCATCGGGCGATCCGTTGCCGAGCACATCCCCGGCTAGCTGCATACGGACAAACTTGTCATATCCCATATCATCATTGAAGGCCTGGATCACCCAGTCACGAAAATGCCAGAGATCCTTTCGTGGATTATTTCGTTCAAAGCCATCGCTTTCTCCGTAACGGGCAATGTCCAGCCAGTGTCGCCCCCAGCGTTCTCCGTAGTGAGGTGAGGCAAGCATCCGTGTCAGCAATTGCTGATACGCTGCTTCCGAAGGGTCCGCAGCAAACCGAGCAACTTCCTCCGGTGTGGGTGGTAAACCCAGGAAATCAAAGTAAACCCGACGAATCAGCTGGCGAGGGTCGGCATCCGGAGCAAAATCCAACCCCTTGTTTTCCAGTTGGGACAGTACGAAACGGTCGATCGGATTGCGCAGACGCGTTTCGTCTTTCACCGCGGGCAACTTCACCTTTTCCAGTGGCTGCAGTGACCACCAGTCATAGCCTGCACGATCATCGGTAGTAACACGAAAGATATTGATGGGGTTCGTTCCCCAGGAAGCACCCTGCTGGAACCACTTGTTGAGAATCTGAACTTCCTCGGGCGCCAGTGGCTTTTCAGGCGGCATTTCTTTCGCAGAGACGCGTTTCCACAGCAGACTGTCAGCTGGACGATCCCCGTGAATCGCTGGACCATTTTCACCGCCCTTGAAAGCACCTTCGCGCGAGGACAGGTCGAGCTTGCCTTTGAGGTCAAATCCGTTGTGACACTGGATACAACGACGTACCAACAGGGGCGCCACCTGCTGGTCAAAAAAACGGTCGGCGGCTTCATCCGCCACAGCACCAACGGGCAACACCAGGATGGCAACCAGAACCATGTACCAGCCAAGTGAAGTGCCACAACGATATTTCAGATCCATATTCACGCCTTGCTTTCTTTCCACGTAAGGTTAGCGATTGCGATCCTGTCCAATAGCTCATTACCAGAAGCCCTTATCATGACGCTAAACAAGGCGTTTTTCAATCAAGCTGAAATGAACCATGGCTCTAACCACGCTATCATGGATGATGAGAAACGCCCCTTCATCGGTAGAACCGCATAATCACACCGCAATTGCAATGCTCGTCACATTGAACCTATAATAATAAAGCGGATTTCCTCCGCAGGAATATTTCGATATTTCTCTTGGACACCCACCTCAACCCACCCCTGGTACCATGCTCCAGATTACCGGTAAGCCAGATCGTTTTTGTGATCGCCTGAGTCGCCGGCGTTTCATGCAAATTGGTTCGCTCGGGGTAACTGGTCTTTCCCTGCCGGCACTGCTTCGTGCCGAGGCCGAGGGACAACGTCCCAAGGGCCGGTCCATTATCCTGATCTGGCAACATGGCGGTCCGTCGCAACTTGATACATTCGACATGAAACCGGATGCACCGTCCGAGGTGCGCGGGCCCTATACATCGATTGGATCCAAGCTGACCGGGGTTCCGGTAGGCGAGTTACTTCCTTACCAGGCCAAGATCCTGGACAAGTGTACGATCGTTCGCAGCTTTACGCACGGTAACGGTGACCACTGGGCGGCGGCTCACTGGATGCTCACCGGTTACCTGGGGGCCACCGGCTCAGATCGTGTGCCGCGAAATCCTTCGATGGGTGCGATTTCATCCTACCTGCTGGGATCAAAATCCCCGGGGGTTCCTGCCACGGTCAACATGAACGATGGTGGTTTCGGATTTCACGGCGCGGCGTACCTGGGGGTTTCCTACAACCCGTTCCGTACCGGGGGATACAGCTACGGGAATGAGGCTGGACGCTTGCCGGCAGCCAGTGACGGCAGTTTCAAGCTGGTGGATGGCATGCATGAGGATCGGCTCATGAACCGGGTCTCACTGCTGAAACAGTTTGACCGACTGAAACGATCAACCGACACTTCCAATACTTTTGCCAACATGGATCGCATGAACCAGCGGGCAGCACAGATCCTGCTCTCCGGCGATGCCCGTCGTGCTTTCGATCTGACCAAGGAAGATCCCAAGACACGAGAACGGTATGGGCCTGGCTGGGGAGAACAAGCTCTGTTGGCCCGGCGACTGGTCGAGGCAGGCGTTCGCTTCGTCTCGCTGAACACTGGTTACTGGGACGACCATGGCAATATCAAGGGAGCTCTCGATAGCAAGATGCCACGACATGATCGCGCCGTTGGTGTCCTGATCGAGGACCTGGCAGAACGCGGAATGCTCGACGATACGCTGGTCGTCACCGCAGGTGAATTCGGTCGCACGCCGAAGATCAACAATAATGCCGGTCGCGATCACTGGCCACAGGCCCAGAGCCTGTTGTTTGCCGGTGGCGGCTACCAGCACGGACAGGTAATCGGTGCCACGAACAGCAAGGCAGAACATCCGGTTTCCGATCCAATCGGTCCAAACGACTTTTCGGCAATTCTCTACCATGCACTCAACCTGAATCCGGATGACACGATCAAGGATCTTTCCGGTAGACCGGTACACCTGCTGCCAGGCGGAAAAGTACCGACGGCCATGCTCTAGAACGGGTTGCTGTACCCCGGAACGATAAGCCCAGGATGTCGCTTTCTGGAACGCTTTACTGCGCCGAGGGCCAGATTAATTGGCCAGGAATCTTGACGCGTATCTTCCAGAGAATCTTTCCCCCCGTCACGTAGAGTGTCTTCAAATCCGCATCCCCGAAACAACAGTTCGTTACCATGTCTTCAGGTATGGGAATCACACCCAGCAGTTTACCGGCAGGTGAGAAAACATAGACGCCCGCCGGGTTATCCGTGTTCTGGTTCGGGTACAGCCGATTCGCTCCAGCGGTCACGTAGATATTATCCTGGGCATCGATGCACATCCCATCGCCCCCGCGGCCCTTGCCAAAATCATGGAACTCCCGCCGTTTGCCTGTCGGCATTCCCTCGTCATCCAGGTCGAAGGCAAACAATTTGCGTACCGGCTTGACCGGATGGTTATCGACCACAAAGAGAATCTTCTGGTTGGCAGAAATCGCGATCCCATTCGGGCGGGCAATATGATCCGCACCCAGCACCCGCACCAGGCCCGTGCCATCTGCATTGACGCGGTACACTCCTTCCACGTCCAACTCGAGTCCGTCGCGGTCGGGTCCATAGTAAGGATCTGTAAAATAGATCCGACCCTGTTGGTCAATACAAAGATCGTTCGGGCTATTGAATCGCTTGCCTTCAAAGCGATCAACAATCACCGTCCGCTTTCGGCTGACCATGTCAAAACGCGTCAGGCGACGACCACCCAGGCCCCCACGCTCATTTCCCTCGCAGGCAACCAGGTTGCCGTGTGCATCGAACATCAATCCATTGGCCCGACCGCTGGGTCGAATAAATGTTTCCGCGTTATCAGCTCCCGGGGGCAAACGCATGATACGGTTGTTGGCGATCTCGGTGAAGTAAACACTGCCATCCCGGTGAAACGCCGGACCCTCGGTAAAAACCAGTTCCGTGGCGGCCTCCACGCGTTCCGCATCCACGATGCCGGACGGAAGCTCCCCGGCTGGCAGCCACGACGAGGTATGGATCATGGCGACAAGCAGGATACTCTTGAGAAGTACAGCAGCGTACGGTTTCATGGTCTTTCTCCGGGAAATTTCTAGCAGGATACAAATACTCAGGCGATGATTTCCTTGACCACGTTGCCATGCACATCGGTCAAACGAAAATCACGGCCGGCCTGGTGGTAGGTCAATCGCTCGTGGTCGAGGCCAAGCAGGTGCAGGACCGTCGCATGGAGATCATGAACGTGCATTCGGTCTTTTACTGCCTTGAAGCCGAAGTCGTCCGTTTCACCCCAAGTCATTCCGCCTCGGACACCGCCGCCAGCGAGCCACATCGTAAAGCCATGATGGTTGTGGTCACGACCGCTGCCATTCTCAGACGTCGGCGTGCGACCAAACTCTCCGCCCCACATGACCAGCGTGTCCTCGAGCAAACCTCGCTGCTTGAGGTCAGTCATCAAGGAAGCAATCGGCTGATCGATGGCCTGGCACAGTTTCGGAACGGTTTTGTCGTGGTTGGAGTGCGTGTCCCATGGCTGTCCGTTCCCATAGTAGACCTGGACAAAACGTACGCCCCGTTCAACAAGGCGACGAGCAAGCAAGCATCCGTTAGCAAAATGCCCAGTACCGTAGCTATTGCGAGTTGCCTTGGTTTCTCGATTGAGATCGAAGGCATCGCTGGCACGAGATTGCATCCGAAAAGCCGTCTCCATCGACCGGATACGCGCATCGAACATGTCATCTTGGCCATTTTGCCGTTGAGCTTCCGTGTCCAGTGCTCGCAGAAGATTGAGTTGGCGTTGCTGAGTTTGCTGATTCCACTGCGCGTTCCGCAAGTGTGGGATCATTTTCCCGGGATCGATCGAGGAATGGTTGACATACGTTCCCTGGCAAGAGGACGGTAGAAACGCGCTGTTCCAAAGGATCGAAAACCGCACGGGCCTGCCTGGGCACAAAACGACATAACCTGGTAGGTCCTGATTCTCACTACCAAGGCCGTACAAGAACCACGCTCCCATGCTGGGCCGGGTCGGTAAAATCGTGCCGTTGTTCATTTGTAGCAACGCGGGACCGTGATTCGGATTGTCTGCATGCATAGAACGCAGAACACACATGTCATCAATGTGTTGACCGAGTTTCGGTAACAACTCGCTGACTGGAACGCCGCTTTCGCCACACGGCTTGAACTTGAAAGGTGACGGAAGCAACCCCCCAGTAGGACGTTCCGTGAGCAAGTCGGCACCCTCGGGCCTTTGACCCGCGTATTTTGCCAGCGCCGGTTTCGGATCGAACAGGTCCGCTTGAAATGGACCACCGTTCATGAACAGGTGAATCACTCGCTTGGCTCGCGGAACAAAGTGACGGCCTTCGGGAAACAATCCGTTGGTGGATTCGGCCAGGCTTTGCTGTGACAGGAATGCTGTTGCACCCAGCATTCCTGGAACGGCGGAAGCCTGTTGCAGCATATGGCGGCGGGACAATGGTTGAGATGGATTGATCTGCATGAAATGAGTCCGGCAGTAAAACAAACCTGTAAGTATCTAGTTTACATAGAGAAACTCGTTGGAAGCCAGTAAGACATGGGCGTATTGTATCCAGTTGTTCTCACGGTCCTTTCCAGCGGTATCTCCAATAAAGTCAAGGGCGAGTTTCGTTTCGCGCTCTGATGGCTCACGGGCAAAGAGTAGCTGGTAGGCAAACTTAATTCGTTCCGTGTCCGATTCAGTTTCTTCGTTCAGCAAGCGGGTTGCCAGCCCCTTTGACCGAGTAAGCATCATCGGTCCATTTAAGGCATACAGGCCTTGCAGGGTGGTTGTGGTCCCGACACGTTTGGGGCTGTGTGCCGTCGGATCGGGAAAGTCATGCGTCAGCAGCATCGTAGACATTTCGCGGCGATGGATCGTGCAGTAGATCGTTCGCCGCTTGTTGGATGCGTCTGTCAGGCTCATGGAAGGACCGCCGAGCTTATTATCCAACTCGCCAGACACAGCCAACATCGCATCGCGCCACGCTTCAACGCTCAGCCTGGTACGCGACATGCGAGACAGCCAACGGTTATCGGGGTCCGTCTTCGCCTGGGGACGTTCATCGTGACTGGACTGTCGATACGTTGCTGAAAGAACGATCTCTCGATGCAACTTCTTCATGGACCAGCCACCTGTGATAAAACGGGCTGCCAGGTCATCAAGTAATTCCGGGTGTGACGGGCGCTCGCCGGACTTGCCGAAATTACTCGGTGTTGCGACAAGCCCGCGGCCGAAGTGCGCAAGCCAGATGCGATTGACCAGAACACGCGCTACCAACGGATGGGCGTCAGTGGTAATGGCTTGTGCCAGCTCAAGACGCCCGCTACCCATCTTGAACGGCGTTGGTTGATCGGATGAGGAAAGAACCTGGAGGAAACGTCTTGGCACAACATCTCCCAGGCGGTTTGGATTTCCACGAACGAAGAGGTTCAAGTCTTGAGGTTTGGGATGATAAACCAGCTTTGTTCCCGACTGTGCTATCTTGCCTTTGCGTTCGATGGAGAGAGATTCCTCGGTCACAGCTGGAGCCATCAACACATTAAAATGTGGCGTCTTTTTAAGTTCCGCGATTTTTGCCGTCAGAACGTCGATTTCTTCCTCGGGTAGTGGCTTCTTCTTTTTCAACTCTTTGATCTTCGCTTCGTACTTTGCCACCTCGGTCCTGGCCGTGCGGACAGGTGCATACAACGACTCATCAATCGTCGGACGTTCCTTGATGCGGCAACTGGCAAATACACCTGCGAGAGCGTAATAGTCCTCCATCGTGATCGCGTCAAACTTGTGATGATGACAGCGCGCACAAGCAACGGTTAACCCGAGGAACGTTCGTGAAACAGTGTCAATTCTCTCTTCCCATTCGTCGGCAACGATGACCTTGATAATCTCGGCGGGAAGCTGGAGTTCCTTCCAGTAATTCGGACTGAGCCCCAGGAAACCAAGGGCCGGGATATCTTCCGGTCCTGTCTCGGTCATAAAGTCGGTCGCAAGTTGTCGATGCACGAACTGGTCGTAAGGCATGTCATCATTCATCGCCTGGACCACCCAGTCGCGATAAAGGTGAGCCTGGCCTGTCGAGTACAGCCAACTCGCTGTGCGGTCTGTGTAGCGGGCAAGGTCCAGCCAGACGCGAGCCCAGCGTTCTCCAAAGTGCTTGCTGTTAAGCAGACGTTCAACGGCAGCTTCATAAGCCTGTGGCGACTTGTCGTTAAGAAACGCGGTTAACTCAGCCGGAGCGGGAGGCAAGCCCGTCAGGTCGAACGTGAGCCGTCGCAGTAACGTGGCTGGGTCCGCTTCCTTCGACGGACTGAGAGCATTGGCTTCCATTGCTGCCAGGACGAAATGGTCCATGCGTTGTTCCGCCCATTCCGTTTGTTTCGTCTTAGGCAATGGTTTTTCTTCGACCGGCACGAAGGACCAGAATTTGCGAGCCTTAGCGAAGTCAATTTTACGCTCACCTTTTGGCGTTGACGCTGTTCCACCAGGGAACGGGGCGCCTCGTCGCACCCATTCGGTCAGCGCAGCGATCTCGTGTTCAGGTAGTTTTCCTTTAGGGGGCATCTGGAAATCGGCATTCGCCTTGAACTGAATCGCCGTGATGAACAGGCTCTCCTGTGGCTTACCAGGAACGATCGCCGATCCACTGTCACCACCGGCAATCAAGGCTTCCCGTGAATCGACCTTCAAGCCACCCTTCAGGCTCTTGGAGCGATTGGAGTGACACGCGTAACACCTTGCAGCCAGCACAGGCCGCACTTTCTTTTCGAAAAACTCAATGTCCTGGGGCGATAGAGAGTTCGTATCTTCGGCACCTGCAGTGATGCATGTAGCCAGGAGTAACACAGAGCAGGAAATGGTAACGGTGGTTCTCATCGAGGAAACCAGGGAGGTTGGAAATTTAAAGTGGGGGATGGTGAAATTCATGCTATCCCAGCATTTATCGCTTCTTGATAGGGAACAATCAATATTACCACAGAGGAGCAACAAACGCTTCCACAAAACCGGAATGCCATCGCTTGTGCAAGCCGGCTGGAGCTGCCCTGTAAGGGCCAGCAGCAGATCATGCGATTGGTGTAAAGAGACTAGTAGAATACCTGGTGAGATGTCAGGGAAATGTGGCCCTGGCTTTACACGCGTTACTTGTGAGATCCGGTTGGGTACGTAAAAATCGCTGGTAACCGTTTTTCTTTTTCCTGACCAATCCCAACCAGGACCCCCGATCATGAGCAGTACACCCGTTCGCGTGGGCCTCATCGGATCCCAGTTCATTTCTTCAATTCACGCCAGGGCCGTACAGCGTTGCGCCCATGCAGAACTACTCGCGGTGGCTTCCCCGACTCCAGGTAATGCGGGGGCATTCGCGGCCGAGTTCAGTATTCCGCATCATTTCACTGACTACCGGCAACTGCTGGAGCTGGGTGACCTGGACATGATCGTGATCGGTGCACCAAACCACGTGCACTGTGAAATCACGATCACGGCAGCGGCGGCAGGCAAACACGTGGTCTGCGAAAAACCCCTGTGCCTGAACCTGGCAGAGGCGGACCAGATGATAGATGCCTGCAAGGTGGCAGGCGTTAAACTGATGTACGCCGAGGAGCTCTGTTTCGCTCCCAAGTATGTCCGTCTCAAGGCATTGTTGGACAGCGGTGCCCTGGGCACTCCCACGCTAATCAAGCAAAGTGAAAAACATAGTGGTCCCCACGCCGATCATTTCTGGGACGTGGAGAAAAGTGGTGGTGGCGTCGCCATGGACATGGGGTGTCACGCGATCGAATTTTTTCGCTGGATGCTGGGGCGACCGGCCATCAAGTCCGTGTATGCCCAGATGAATACGCTGGTTCACGGAGATAAAACCCGCGGAGATGATAATGCCCTGATCGTGGTCGAGTTTGAAAACGGCTGCGTCGCCCTGGCTGAAGAAAGCTGGACCAAGCTGGGTGGCATGGATGACCGCGCCGAGGTACACGGATCCCAGGGCGTGGCCTATGCCGACCTTCTCCACGGGAATTCCATCGAGACATACAGCGCCGCGGGATACGATTATGCCGTGGAAAAGTCGGACCAGACCACGGGCTGGACATTCACGATGTACGAGGAGGAATGGAATTATGGATTTCCCCAGGAGATGGCCCATTTCGTAGATTGTGTTCAGAACGATCTGCCACCCCTGGTGACGGGAGAAGACGGACGGGCTGTCCTGGAGGCTATTTTTGCGGCCTATGCCTCGGCCGGCACTGGACAGAAAACCTTGCTCCCCTTTCCCAGCGATGCAGACCGCCCATGTGATCTCTGGCTGGGAACCCCCTGACCTGGCAGCGGCATAGCGGAGTTGTTTTCTACCCCCATGCTATCAATTCAAGTAAGATAGAGAACTAAGTTCACATTGTGTGGATGAATTGCAATATCCCCCTGTTTCAGACCCTGGGATTCACATGGCATCCTTATCCTGGCGTATGACGATTTGCCTGGCTGCCTGCATTGGCATGGCAACAGGTGTCACCCATGCAATCCATGCCCAGGATAAACCATTCGCTGGCGACACCGGCCAGGTCGATTATCTGCAGGATGTTAAACCCATCTTCCTGGAGCACTGCGCGGCGTGTCACGGGGGATTAAAACAAAACGGAAAACTGCGACTTGATACGGCTGCCGCCATCAAGCGTGGGGGTGAAAGCGGGCCAGGGCTGGTACCCGGAAAGCCTGCGGATAGTTTCCTGATCGAGGTCCTCAACGGGGATGCCGGTTTCCGCATGCCACCCGAAGGGCAGGGGACACCACCGGATGCCACAGAATTGGCAATCATCCGTAAATGGATCCAGCAGGGGGCCCAGGCACCTGCTGATGAAACCCCGCAGGAAGATCCACGAGCACACTGGTCCTACCAGCCCCCGTCGCATCCATCGATTCCTGTCCCCAGTAATACGGATTGGCAGCAGCATCCGATCGATGCGTTTATTGGACGGCAACACGAGAAACATGATCTTCAACCCTCGCCATTAGCTGCACCCCAGGTCCTGCTGCGAAGGGTCTACCTGGACCTGGTTGGCTACCCGCCACCGCGTCAACAACTCGTTGCCTTCGCCAAGGATCCCTCGCTCCAACACTACGAGCAAATCGTGGATCAATTACTAGCGTCTCCACAGTATGGCGAACGGTGGGGCCGCCACTGGATGGACATCTGGCGATACAGCGACTGGTACGGGCGCAGACCCAGCAACGAGATCCGTTACAGCCAGCGCCACATCTGGCGTTGGCGCAACTGGATTATCGAATCTCTTAATGAAGACAAGGGATATGACCAGATGCTGACCGAGATGCTGGCTGGTGATGAGATTGCTCCCACCGATAACTCGATCCTGGCAGCAACCGGTTTCCTGGGACGTAACTGGTACAAGTTCGACAAGAACACCTGGCTTTTCGAAACGGTCGAGCAAACAGGTCGTGGACTTCTTGGGATTACAATGCGTTGTGCACGCTGTCATGATCACAAGTACGATCCGATCACGCAAAAAGATTACTACCAGTTTCGGGCCTTCTTTGAACCCCATGCGTTTCGCACGGATCAAATCAATCCGCGGGCCACCACGGAGATTGATAATGGCAAAGACAGTGTGCTGACTGATGGCCTGGCCCGGGCCTACGACAAGGACCTGGAGACTCCCACCTATCTCTTCCAACGCGGTGACGATCGCAACCCGGACAAGGAAAACCCGCTGTCACCCGGCGTACCTGTCTCGCTCGGCAAAACCGCGGTGTCGATTACTCCCATCCAGTTACCCATTTCCAGTTCCATACCTGAGTTACGAGACACGCATCGCAACATCATCGAGGCCCAGGCCCAAGTGATGATCAACAAGTCCAAGGAGAACCTGGAGAAGGCCCGGAAATTGGTCAACCAGCTGACTGCTGAACTGGCGGATCTGCCGGCGGATACACAGCATGCCAGCGAAATCGCCAAGCCCTTCCTCGCCGAGGACTTCACGTCCCTGGATACCAAGCAATGGAAAGTTCAAAGCGGTACCTGGGAAGTCAAGAATGGCCATTTAACACAAACGGCCATCACGAGTTTTGCCACGATCGTAAGTCTCCAGGACCATCCTCGCAACTTCGTAGCCCGTGCCAGGTATCGCAAGTTAAAACCGGGAACGTATCGGTCGGTCGGTTTTAGTTTCGACCACGTCCCTGGAGTGAGTACCCAGGATGTTTACACCTCGCGAACCGATGGCAAGCCGGCGGGGGGCGTCCAGGCTTTCCATCGCATCAAGGGGAAGCAGACTTATCCGCCAGAGGCGACCACCACCGGTGACTTCGGGGTGGGTGACCTGATCGACCTGGAATTCACTGTGCGAGAAAGAAATCTCACGATCAAGGTGAACGGGGAACTAAGGCTCGAATACACGTTGCCACTGGAACGACAGAAAGGAAAGTTCTGTGTCTGGAACCATGCCGGTAACTGCGAGTTTCATTCCCTACAAATCACGCCCTTGACGCGAAGCCGGCAGGACATCCAGTTGGCACTTGGGGCTGCCAAGCATGGAGTCCTGTTAGCCGAAAAACAAAATGAACTGGCGGCCGCCAAGCTGCAGGAACAAATCGCCCAGTGGCGTGCGGAGCGTGTGCGCCTGGGTGTCATCGTCGGCGATGCGAAGGCGGTCGCGATTGCCGCTCAACGGACCCAACTGCAACAGGCCGTGATCCAGGCCGAGATCAATTTACTCAACGCAACGCGACTGGTCGATCTCGCTGCCACCGACAAGAACAAGCAGCAGCAGGCCGCTTCCGAAAAGAAGCTCCAGCAAAGCAAACTGGACCAGCAACAGGCCGATGGAACTTACACGCAATTCCAGGCCACGTATCCCACTACCAGTACCGGACGACGTACCGCGCTGGCACGATGGATGACACGAGCAACCAATCCCCGAACCAGTCGCATCGCGGTGAATCACATTTGGCTGCGGCACTTCGGTGAGGCGCTGGTCCCATCGGTTGATAATTTCGGTCTCTCGGGAAAGAAACCCAGTCACCCTCAATTGCTGGACTGGCTGGCAAATCAGCTGTCCAATAACGGCTGGCGGATGAAACCCCTGCACCGCCTGATGGTTACCTCGCGTACCTACCGTCAGGCTTCGCTTACCGGAAGCACCCAGCACAAGAACCTGATGAAGGATCCGGAAAACCGTTACCTGTGGCGGATGAACTGGCATCGCATGGAAGCCGAGGCGATCCGCGACAGCCTGCTGGCAGTTGCAGGAAAAATGAATACCACGGTAGGTGGACCTGACCTGGCGGAAGCAGAGGGGCAAACCTCCCGGCGCCGCAGCCTTTATTTCCGCACGACTCCGGACAACCAGATGCAGATGCTGACACTCTTTGATCAGGCCAATCCGACGGAATGTTATCGCCGGCGGGAAAGCGTGGTGCCTCAACAGGCCCTGGCACTTTCCAACGGGCGCCTGGCGATTGACATGTCACGACTGCTGGCAGCCGATCTCAGTAAACAGGTCGGTACGTCCACGAAACCGGCCAGCCAAACCAAGTTTATCGTGCATGCCTTTGAATGCATTCTCAGTCGTCAGCCAACTGCCGTGGAATCAGCGGCTTGCCTGTCGTTTCTCCAGCAGAACGCCCAGCTCCTGGAAAAGCCCGGGGAGCTGGAGGCCTTTCCTGCCGGAAAAGAAGAACCCACGGTGGCGGCTTCGACCGATCTTCATCAACGAGCGAGAGAAAACCTGGTTCACGTGTTGTTCAATCACAACGAATTTGTCACGATTCGATAACTCACCCCCAACCTGTTAAACTCAAAAACTATGGCATCCTACGAACTCAAAACGGATCATGCGATTTGCGGGCGAATCCGTCGACGATCCTTCCTGTCAGATTGTGGCATGGGATTGACCGGCCTGGCGTTGAGCAGCTTACTGGGCCAGGACACGCAGCTGTCAGCCGCTGAACTGCCCACGGGCCAACCGCATTTCCCCGCCAAGGTGAAGCGCGTGATCTGGCTCTTCATGCTCGGCGGCACCAGCCACATGGAAAGTTTCGATCCCAAGCCGGAATTAAATCGGCATGCCGGTAAGACATTCGCGGAATCTCCCTATCACGAGGCGATCCTGGAGAGCCCGTATTACCGTAAGAACGTACGTGACTTTGCTGGCACGCTGCGAAACCTGATGCCGAAGATCTACCCCATGCAAGTGGGCTATCGGAAGCGAGGACACGCAGGTATCGAGGTCAGTAACTGGTGGGAACACCTGGGTGAACACGTTGACGACCTTTCGATCGTACGCTCCATGTGGACCACGGATAACGATCATGCAGCACAACTGCAGTTTCACACCGGCCGCCACATTTTTGATGGACTACGACCTTCCATCGGTTCCTGGGTGCACTACGGGCTGGGAAGCCTGAATGACAACCTCCCCCAGTTTATTGCCCTGGGAAGTCCTCCTCGCGATTGTTGTGGGGGCGTGGGCGCCCACGGAGCCGATTACCTGGGTCCCCAGCATGCAGGGGTTCACCTGAAGGTTGATCCCAAGAACCCGTTACCGTTCGGCACCCCGGGATCCAAGATTTTCGTGGGTGAACGCAAGCAACAACTGGACCTATTGAATCGGCTGAACCAGGAAACCGGCCTCCAGTATCCGGATGATCCGGCGCTCAAGGCACGGATTAAATCTTACGAGCTGGCATTTCGGATGCAGATGGCGGTGCCGGAGGTCATGCAATTAAGCCAGGAAACCAAGGCTACCGAGTCCATGTACGGACTTGATACAGATACAACGCGGCCCTTTGGGCAGTTATGCCTGACTGCTCGCCGGTTGGCCGAGCGTGGTGTCCGTTTTGTCCAGTTGTATCATGACGGCTGGGATTCGCACGCCCAGTTGAAAGTCAGGCATTCCTCGTTAATCAAACAAGTTGATAAACCAATTGCTGGTTTACTCAAGGACCTGAAGCAACGCGGCCTGCTGGACGAGACACTGGTCGTCTGGGGTACGGAGTTCGGTCGTACGCCGGGAGCCGAGAAGTCCGATGGCCGTGATCATCATCCCTACGGCTTTTCTATCTGGATGGCAGGTGGTGGTATCAAGCGAGGTGTCGTCCACGGGGCAACCGATGAGCTGGGATTCCATGCCGTTGAAAATCGGCATTACGTGACCGACCTGCACGCCACGGTCCTGCATCAGCTGGGACTCGACTCTCGACAAATGAACGTGCCGGGACAAAAGCGGCTGGAGATCGACTACGGGACACCAATCCACGCGATCATGAGTTAACCTGCTGGCGCCAAGCGCACCACCTCGGTTTCAAAGCTGCCATCCTCATGCAGGTCAAAGACCCGGTAACCTGCAGGCACGGTGTCAATTTCCGCGTTGTTCGTGCGAGGACAAAACTGGACCGCAACCGAAGGCGTGGTCAGGTACTGGCGTTCATCACCCTCACCTTGAAACTCATGATGAACGTGGCCACAACAGACAATACGTACCGCTGGAAATGGCTTTAACAACTCCTGAAAACGGTCCGCATTGCGCAGGCCAATCTTATCCAGCCAAGGGGTTTCCACGGAAAAGGGTGGGTGATGCATGAAGACCAGCGTGGGAAGATCCGGTTCCGCAGACAATCGATCATGCGCCCACTGGCACTGTGCTTCCCCGATTTCACCATGTACTTGACCCGGGATATGAGTATCCAGGCCAAGGATTCTCCAGCCGGATAACTGGTGTTCAAAGCAGACTTCCTGTTCTCCCGTGGTAACGATCTCCGCGAAAACATCGTGCATGGACTCCCGGTGATCATGGTTACCAGGAATGATCCGACAGCGCGGAACCCAGTCGCCAAGCATTTCTCGAAGCACGGCGTAGGTTGGTCTCAGCTCATCGTGTGCCAGGTCTCCGGAAATCACCAGCAGGTCACACTCCGACTCATGGTTCGTCACATGTTCAAGTGCGCGGCGCACCTGGTCATGGGGCCGTACGCCCCGCAACTCTGCATCCGGCTCCGTGAACAGGTGGCAATCCGAGATCTGGACAACGCGTGTAGACATATCAACCACCAAGGAGAAGAAAAGGAAAGTCGTGAAGTGACCGAGGTCTTGCTATCTTATCCCAACTTCCTGGCAAGGACGATATGGAACTGATCCGTAATGCTCACCCCGGGCCAATTACTTCTTCTCTTCTTCCTTCGCATCTTCCGCTTTTTTCTTGGGAAGAATAGTAATTTTCATGGGCACGGCATAAGTTGCCTTCATGACGAAGTTGATCGACACGTGGGCCATCACCGGAAACTGCTGCTGCTCAACCGGGAGCGTGGTATCGGCCACCTTGAGGGTGATATGCCCCTTGCTTTCCTTGCCGGTCAACAGGATCTTGCTGTTCTTATCATCCAGGGTGACACCCTCGGGCAGTGAATTACCGTAGGTACTGCTGAGATGCTGAAACAAGACATCGAGCGATACATTCTTTTCAAATCCCTCGACTCGTTCGATCTCAACTTCGATTTTCACGGACTCACCGGGCTTGGCCGTAATCTCATTCCGGCTAACCTTGAGACCACGAATATCGCCTGGCGCCCCCACGCAAAGTGCGTGTTCATCGACGGTCCAGTGTCCACGTCCACCTCCGGGCTGATAGGTTTCCTGGTAAACCACTGCCTGTCGCTCAAGCTTCCTGACCTTTTCACCTTCCTGGACTTCGGCAACGCCCCGGATCGTCATGTTCGAGATATCCATCGTGGCATCACCCGCAGCCTGTAGGATGATGCACCCGTCGACACCTTTGCCGGCCAGGATTTTCCCACAATGCACCTGGACTCCCTTGGGCAGTCCCTCTGCCTGCAACTGGACCTCACCTGCAAATCCGTTACGACGTTCGATCCTAACGAATACCACGCCCCCGGTACCGGGCGTTAATTGAGTCTTGTCGGTATCCGCGAAAATACGAAAATCTTCCTGGCTGCGATGTACTTTCAGCAGGTAGACGTGTTCCGGTCCTCCGCGCAGATGCAAATCTCGTACTTCAATGAAATACTGTCCGTCGGCAGGCACGGTCCAGTTTTCGACCTGCGAATCGGCAAACGTGTGTTTGCCAATTTTCATGTCATCGTTCAGCGTTTGTTGCTTTCCTTCAGCGTTGATAATACGAACATGCGAATCAAGCATCGACTGGTGTCGCCGCGCCACAATCTCGATCGTATAGCGTTCGCCCTTCTTGGCATCGAAGCGATAGCAATCGATATCAGTTTCGCTCTCGATCCGACCGTTCACACCAACCGGTATCGAAATAGGATGAGCCGACGACGTTTCATTATTGGGATCACTGGTTTCTGCCATCAGCGGTAAATCGCTAATGACCACAGGTGCCGGGTTCGACAGGGTTTCTCCCAGCGAGACCTGCACCCACTGCAATCCCATGGGTTGATCCGCCGCGATCGCTGCCCTGGCCTGCGGTTGTTCTGCCAGGCCGAATCCCACCAACTGAAAATCGATTTCCTGACCACGCTTGACACCCAGGGGATAGACATTAGACACAAACGGACGGTTACTGACTTCCACGCAATACTGCCAGTACGTATTACCCTGGAAACGCACGTCGCGAATTTCCAACAGGTATTCGCCACTTTCCTTGAACTGGTAAGTCATCCAGGGATCGGCAGCAAAATAGTTATCCACTGCGGCCAGTGTGCTGCCGTTGGCGGTACGGAGGGTAATCATCGGGTCTGCGTGTTTTTGCAGGTCATGGATACGATCCTGCAATCGCATGCAACGCATATGGAAACTAAGGGCCATGCCCGCTTCCGCTTTGAATTTAAAGTAGTCCACATCTTCTGCTTTTTCGATCACGCCACAAATAGTCGCTGGAATCGAAACCTCGTTGGCTCCCTCTGCCTTGTCGTTGTCTCCTGATTCCTGCACCACCCCGTCCGCAACGATGACCAGTTGCCCGACCGTGCTAACCCCCTGCGGTGTTGCCACGCGAAAATCTCTAACTCCCGGGCTCGCATCCGCCGTCACCGTAAAACGAATTTTCATTCGTTCAATATTGGGCTTCTTCTCTTCCTTTGTTTCCTCGGTTTTCTTTTCGTCCTTGGCATCTTCTTCTTTTTTTTCCGGCGGTGGCTCTGGAGGGACAATCTCACCTGTCACACCGGTGCCTGAAACGAGTATCCGGTAAGCTCCGTGTAGGTTGTATCGTGAACGAACATGATGCTCCGAGGTCTGGCCCACCTGGGCTGCTACGGGCTCCAGGCTCATGAGCATCGGATAGGGCGTTTGCCCCTGGCTCGACTCGGCCATCGCCAGGAATACGAGCAGCGAAAGCCAGGACCTGCGCAGAATCGTTTTGGAAACATCTTCGAAAGATTTCATGATGGTTCACTCAATGAACAAAGATAAATTGTTTCAGGTTTAGTACGGCCCACATTACATCCTGGAATCCCTCCAGCGGATTCTCCCCTTGCTCCACGATTTCCTGGCAGGCTTTATGCTCCTGCTCCGTGGCCCGCCGACAGAGTGTTGCCAGGAAAATCTCGTCCACGATTTCAGCGTGCGCTTTCTTGGCCTCCAGCAACTTGGCAAGTCGACCATTCTTATCTGTAATTTTCTTGGCGATCGTATCGCCATTGAGCGTATGCAGTGCCTGCGCCAGGTTCTCGTCAGGAGAGCGCTCACATTCACAGACACTGACTCGCTTCGGCTTTCCAAAGGTACGAAGAAAATAGTTGGGGTAGTTCGTATCCGGGAGATCGATCGCCCGTGTTCCGAGAGGCAGGTTCTTGAATTTCGTCTGCACACCCGTCACCTGATCAATCGCATCCAGTAGCGGCTCAGCGGCCAATCGCTTCACGCGAAAATGGCTGTAGAACCTGCGATCGGATGCGTTGGCTTTCGTCGGGGCGCTATCCAGCTGGTACAGGCGTGACACCATGATCGTACGAACCAGATGCTTGAGATTAAAATCCTGCTTCACCAGGTCAGCGCTCAAGGCCTCCATGAGTGCCACGTTGCTGGCGGGATTCGTACTGCGTAAATCATCTACCGGATGAACCAGGCCGCGACCCAGCAGGTAACCGACATAACGATTGGTGACCGCGCGAGCAAACCAGGTGTTCTCCTTGGATGTCAGCCATTTCGCAAGTGGAATGCGACGATCCAGGGCATGGTCCTCGGGCTCACCGCCCAGCGGTGTTGGCAACAGCGTCTTTCCAGTGCGAGGATGTTTCACGTCTCCGGAGGATTTAACCACGACCACTTGCTCACGCCCAAACAGGCCAAATTCCTGGCTTCCTTTCAGACCCACACGGGAGAAAAAGGCGGACAATCCATAATAGTCAGCCTGGCTATATTCCTCGAACGGATGATGGTGGCACTTGGCGCACTCCAACCGTATACCCAGGAACAGCTGGCTGGTGGCCTCGGTCAAGGCATCGGTCTTGCTGTTAATACGAAAATAATTCGCTGGACCATTCATGTAGATCGACCCCTTGGCCGTTACCAGCTCCTGGACAAACTGGTCAAAGGGTTTGTTCGTGCGCATCGATTCACGAATCCAGTTGTGCAATGCCCACATCCCCTGTTCACCCAGGTTGTCCGAACTGTTACGAATCAGGTCGGACCATTTCAAGGTCCAGTAGGAGGCATATCGATCACCGTAGATATCGAGCTTGGGATCGCCTGTCAGTCCCAGCAACTGGTCAACCAGTTTTTCTCGTTTTGCCGGATCCTTGGAATCCAGGAAGCGGGTAGTTTCCTCGATCGTCGGCAGACTGCCAATCGCATCCAGGAAGGCGCGACGAACGAAGGTTGAATCATTACAGACCGTGGAGGGTTCCAGTCCCAGTTCCCGAAACTTGGTCGCGGCGGCCTCATCCACGAAATTTTTTGATTTCCAGTCAGCCAACTGGGTGGGCTCTCCATAAGGAATCACGAAGGTGGAAATCGTCGCCTGGCCCTCGAAGCGGACCATCACGGGCGCCTGGCCCAGGCCCAGGATCGTGACGCGGCCCTTTTGATCAACCGCCATCAGGCCCTCGTCCATCGAATCAAAGATGGCCAGGGCAGTCACATCACGCACCTCTCCATCGGCGTAGGTAGCCATCACACGTAACTGTTGTGTTTCATCCACCTGCGCCACACGGTGATGAGGAATTACCTTTAATTCAGTTACTTCCAGTGCCTTGCTATCCGGTTTTGCTACGCCTGACTTGATCCAGGCAACCAGCAACTGGTAGTCAATTGATCCTTTTTTCAGTCGCAAGCCACCCTGGTGGGGCGCTTGCATGGTCGGTTTTAGCAACACCAGGCTATTCTCGGGTCGTATGAAATCGATTCTCCGTTGCAATCGATCTCGTACGATGCCCTGCCAGTCCTGGGAGGGTTCGAAGCCAAACACGGATAGCTTAAACCCGCCCTTACCATACTGGCTGGCGTGGCAGGCTCCCATGTTGCAACCGGCCTTCGAGATCACCGGCCGTACCTGTTTCATGAAACGAACCGCTGGTTCGGAGACCACGTTCCTGGTAGTCACCTTGACCTCACCCTGCCAAGATCCCACCTGGACCTGCACGATGACCTCTCCGTTACTCCGCGCCACGAGCTGACCTTGATCATCTACCGTGACAATCCCCGGATTCGCCGAAACATATTTTGCCTCATGCGTGGCATCCACGCTGCGATCGGAAAACTGGCCAGCGTTGTCTTTTCGAGATACCAGCAACTGGGCTCGTTCAAAATTACCGTCGAGCGTCACCTCCATCGGCGTGACCTGCAGCAAAAGATCGTCCGCATGGATCACCTGGTGGCTGGCCAATACTGACACGATCGTGAGCAGAAGCGGCCAACATCCGCAACGGATATGCATGCTATATGAAATCATAGCCGGCTGCATAACCTCCCTGGAAAGATAAAATCGGGCGGGGTTAAAGTCCTAACGAGCTTTAGCTTACGAGGACCTATATAGTATGAATCAAGCGGTTACTGCTGACTATACCGTTACGAGTGACGCCACCGGGACCCCTGAACAGGGTTGTAAAACGCATATGAACCGGTTAATAGGTCTGGTAGAATAGTATCTTGTTGCCAACCCCGCCCCACGTTTACCAAATTGTGGCAGCATGGATTCATCCTGCCTTATTTGCATTTCACCTTGTACCAGGTACTGCTCATGCCCAAATCACAAAAGGATTTGTTTCGCAGTTGCGATGGTGTCTCGCGTCGAAGTTTCCTGCAGTTGGGAAGTCTCGGCGCACTGGGTCTTTCCCTACCCACGCTGCTTGCTTCCCAGGCACGTGCCAAGGGTGGCAATGCGGCCAACACGAACTGCATCCTGATCTGGACACGAGGCGGCACCAGTCACCATGACACGTTTGATCCCAAGCCAGAAGCACCGGTCAGCGTACGCGGTGAATTCGGTGTGATCGACACGGCAATCCCGGGGGTCAAGTTCACGGAAATTGTTCCCAACATGGCCAAGGAGCTCAATCGATTTGCCTTGTTGCGTGGCTGGAATCCTCGCAATGGAAGCCACGGTACCGCCGATCAATGGGTCATGTCCGGTCGACGTTTCAACCAAGCCGTTGCCTATCCGTGCTACGGTTCCGTGGTTAGTCATTACCACGGCTTCAAGTCCTCGATGCCTCCCTTTATCCAGTTAGGTGACAACGTGGACCGACGCTACGGCGGTGGTTCGTCCGGTATCCTGGGACTGGAACACAATCCATTTGAAATCCTGTCTGATCCGAATGCTGACAAGTTTTCCGTTCGAGACATCACCCCACCTGAAGGAATCACCCTGGATCGAGTCAGTCGACGGAGACAGGCACTGGCCAAGATCGATGCGATTCAGCGAACGGCAGATCAGCAACCTGATGCCTTTGCGTCGCTGGACGAAAGCTACAAGACCGCGCTGAACATGATCACCGCTCCAGAGACGAAGAAAGCCTTCGAGATTGAAAGTGAATCGACCGAATTACGTGAGGCCTATGGCAAGAATCGTTTCGGACAGAGTTGCCTGCTGGCACGACGATTAATTGAAGCCAACGTGCGTTTTGTGACGGTAACCGACGGTGGCTGGGATACGCACCAGAACAACTTCAAGTCCCTGAAAGACTCACGCCTCCCTCCACTGGACCAGGCCGTTCCCCAGTTACTCAAGGACCTGGAAGACCGGGGCCTACTGGAAACCACGCTCGTCCTGTGGCTCACCGATTTCGGTCGCACCCCCAAGATCAACTCGGCCAGTGGCCGGGATCACTGGTCAACCTCCGGTTTCGCAATCGCCGCTGGTGCCGGGATTCCTGGTGGCCAGGTCCTGGGCGCCACGGATGCCGAGGGTGGCGTCGTCGCCCGCGACGAGTACTTCACGGACGACATTGCCACAACCATCTATCACAAGTTGGGCATTCCCCACGACTTGATTGCCAAGGCACCTGACGGACGACCGATCCAGTTGATCGAGGGTCGTCCCATCAAGGAATGGATGTAATCATTCCTCGCAAGGGCTTTGAAATCACGCTGGGTTGATCCCCGAACAGCTGGGGTCATCTAGAGAACTTCTGGCAAGCGTTTACCAGAATTCAGCAAGTACTGCGGGCGTCCCGTGGGATCCGTGATGGTGGTCGCAAACGGGTTAATTCCCAGATGGTGGTAAAGCGTGGCAAAGATATCCTTGTAGGTCACCGGCCGCGATGTGGCGCTGCCCGCCTGGCGATCCGTGGAGCCGATCACCTGCCCGGTATTCATCCCGCCCCCGGCTAACATGGCTGGGCCGACACGTGGCCAATGATCCCTGCCGCCATTGGCGTTGATTTTCGGGGTACGACCGAATTCACCCCAAATCACGATCGACACATCGTCCAACATGCCACGTTCCTCAAGGTCCGTGACGAGCGCATGTAAGCCAAAATCGACGATCGGCAACATTTGCCGCATGCGCCCAAAATTATTGCGATGGGTGTCAAAATCACTCAACGTGACGCTGACACAACGGACTCCTACCTCGATCAATCTCCGGGCCATCAACAATTTTTGCGGCGCGCCCGGATGATCGCTGGTGACATGTCGTCCCACGACCTTGGACGCATCCATGGTGAACTTTTCCACCACACGAGAGTCTTCCCTGGAAAGATCCATGGCATTAGCAAAGTCACCTGAAATCAGGATTTCCGTCGCCTGGCTGGAAAAATGATCCATCGCATCCATCATGCCGCTACGATCGACATCACGCCGCAGGCGATCCAGCGTCGACAGCAACTGCCGTCGGTCCCCGATACGCCGGGCGCTGAGTTGTTCGTTCAAGGTTAAACTGATGGTATGGTTGTTCCCCAGTGCCGCCAGTTCTTTCTTCATGCCATCTTCGAGTTCGCGAGGGAACATGCTGGACATGTCCGGGCGAAACGGCTGATAGCTGGGTCCCAGGTAACCGGGCCGAGCACTGTTGCGCACCAATGGTCGGCCCTGCATCATGTCAACGAACAGGGGGGCGGCATCCTTGGCAGTTCCCTTGAGCTTGTTAATTACGCAACCCATGGCAGGATGTCCACCAATCGAACCAAGGTCCTTGTAAGATTGACCGGACTGGCACTGGTAAGCATCGTGGCGACCTGTCGACCCAATCAACGATCGGATAAACACAAAGCGATCTGCAATGGACCCAACCCGTGGCATCATCTCACTGATCATGAACCCTGGCAGGTTGGTTGCAATCGGTTGAAACTCTCCCCGGACCTCGCTGGGAGCATCCGGTTTCATATCGATCGTATCCATCTGGGGTGGACCGCCATCCAGGTGAATATTAATCACTGCCTTGTTGGATGAACCGATCCCGGCGGCAGCCTCTGCTCGCAGCAACTGGTCCAGCGTCAACCCACCCAGTCCCAGGGCGCCTGCGGTCAAGAAGGCACGTCGCGTGACACCGTCGCAATGACGATAGCTGGAACCTTTCACCCTGATCATCTCAACCGGCCTCTCTTTCGAACTTCCTGTCGACCCACATCAGAACCGAAGGATCCTCGGATTGTGCAAATCCTGCAAGATGGATTCCCTGCTTTTGATACAGGGGTTTCTCAACAACATATATTATCGTCAAAAAGTCCAGGCTGGCAACGCTGCAATCACCCCGGGATCATGATCTTCGCTAACTCACTGGGTGATCAGGGTTTGGTTCACTCCAATGATTTCTCTTTTGCGGACACCAGGAGATTACTTCAAGTGCTTCAGTGGGATTCGGGTGACCGCCACGTCTTCCTTGTTGATCGAGTAGGCTACATACAAGAACGATTTCCAGACAATTGCATGGGGATACTGCCAGCCGTCCAGCTTACTTTTCCCGGGATACCGCATCTTGGTAGGTTCATTTCGGATAATCCATGACCGATTAAACTGACGCCCATCGCGACTCGTGGAAATCGCCAGCAGGTGACGATCAAACCTCCCTGGCCCTGGGTTATTGATCAGGTAGACGCTTTGATCGGGGAGCTTGCCGAGGGCAAAGCGAGCCGTGGAATCGGGAAAGTTGCTCTTCACGGGTATGCTCCAGGATTGGCCCTGGTCGCTACTTGTCGCCACGTAAAAAAATCCGCTGTAATTTCTCAGCGGCATGACAAGGGTTCCGTCCTGTCGTTGGTACATGTTCGGTTCGGCATAACCGATCACCTTCAGGTCCTGGACCGAAATCCTGGCTTCTTTCCATCCAGACAGTCCATCCGGGGTCCTGGTAACCAGCATGCGCATCCGCGCACTGGTGCGCTGATCTCCCACATGTTCACCGCCAATCACCAGGTGACCATTGGATAGTTGCAGCGGTGGATTAATAAAAAATCCCCCGGTAATGCGCCGGGCGGCTCCCCACGTGCTGCCGTCGGTCGAAAGACGTGCATAGAGCGCCGTGTCCGGGTGAAAGTTAGTACCTCCGGTCACCGTGTAGTAAGCGATCAACTGCTTCTCGTGAACCCGAAACCCGGCGGCCACGCAGATACCCTTGCCTGCCTCATGATCGGTCAGGACCTGGGGTTTCGTCCAGTTGGTGCCATCGCTACTAGAGCAATAGAGGATGCGCTGCCCCGGTGTATCTTCATCACGGATGCCATTGGACCACATGGCGTAACAACGATCCTGGAAAATAACCAACTGGGGATGATGGCAAAACTTGTATCCTGTTTCCTCTGCCCGGTAAAGCAGACTGTGCTCACCGGGGACCTGCTGCAGGCCAAGCGTAACAGGTTTGGTTGTATCGAAGAGCCCATTAGCCGCCTGGAAGGGAACGGGTGCGGGATCAGCTGCCTGGAGTGCGAGACCACCTGTCACGAGGGCCAGGCCGCAGGCAATTACCTGGTTAACAACCTGTTGAAACCTATTCGACCGTTGCATGGGAACTCCTATATCTGTCCTGAAGAAATCGACGGATCAATTACTTTCCCTTATTTCAGCCAGTTTAACGCACGATTCTCACAAGGAACAAGCGACCATGGCAACGGACTCGCAATCCTGGACAACGGGCAGCGACCGGGGCAAACTTGCGACAGCTGTCAGGGTACCTTAAAACATGAGGTAGTCCGTTACATGACTCGTGCCACGACCCTGATAAAACACCCTGCCCGGAGGAGACTTACCTGATGAATCCACGTAACCGAAGCTGCCACCGTCCCTTTCGCTGGCTCACCGTTCTCGTCTGTGGGTTCCTGTTATTGACCGACTCACCGGTATCGTACGATTCAGTCCAGGGAGTCACAGCTGCTGAAAAGGTGGCGTCCAAACCATTTCGATTAACACTGCGCAAGCGTGTTTCCAGCGCTCCTAAATCGCCGCTGTACAATGCCATCCAGGAAAAGCAACAATGGCATCCGGGCCAGACCGCGGTCATCGTTTGTGACATGTGGGATCTGCATCATTGCCTCAACGCCACGTTGCGTGGCGGTGAAATCGCGCCTCGCATGAACCGTGTGCTGAACGAGGCTCGTTCACGTGGCGCCACCATCATTCATGCTCCCAGCAGTTGCATGGAACCTTACAAGGATCACCCAGGTCGCAAGCGGGCCCAGGCTGCTCCTGCAGCCAAGAACCTGCCCACCGACATTAGCAAGTGGTGTTACAGCATCCCCTCGGAAGAGCAGGGTGAATATCCCATCGATCAGACGGATGGAGGCGAAGATGACGAACCCGAGGCACATCGCAAGTGGGCTGAAAAGTTAAAGACCATGGGTCGCAATCCACGAGCACCCTGGAAATCGCAAACTGACTTACTCGACATCCATGATGAAGACATCATCAGCGACAACGGCATCGAGATCTGGAACGTCATGGAGCAGCGTGGCATCAAGAACGTGATCCTGCTGGGTGTCCATACGAACATGTGTGTCCTGGGCCGACCGTTTGGCCTGCGACAGATGGCCAAGAATGGCAAGAACGTGGTGCTGATGCGCGACATGACAGACACGATGTACAACCCGGCTTCCAAGCCTTACGTGAGTCACTTCACCGGAACCGACCTGATCATCGAGCATATTGAGAAATGGGTTTGCCCCACGATCACCAGTGACCAGGTTATTGGAGGCAAGGTTTTCCAGTTCAAGAACGATCACCGCCCGCACGTGGTGATTGTATCAGCTGAACGCGAGTACAAGACGGAAACCACGCTGCCGATTTTCGCTCTCAAGCACCTGGGTAAAGAATTTCGTGTCAGCTTTGTCTATGGCAACGATGTCAACGCGAAACAACGCAATAACCTGCCTGGCATCTCGGTGCTGGCGGATGCCGACCTGCTGCTGGTCAGCGCACGTCGCCGAGTACTTCCCACGGCGCAAATGAAATTTGTCCGTAAGTTTATCGAGGCGGGCAAACCGGTCGTTGGCATCCGAACCGCGAATCATGCTTTTTCACTACGCGGCAAAGAAATTCCAGCTGGCCTGGCAGACTGGGAAAACTTCGATGCGGAGGTCATTGGGGGCCATTACACGGGTCATCACGGGGAAGGACCCAAGGTAGCGCTCCAGGTTGCCAAGGGCGCTGCGGGGCATCCGATCCTGGACAAGATTGATCTCTCCCAATGGCAGGGACAGGGTTCACTTTACCTGGTCAGTCCGTTGGCCAAGACAGCCACGGCCTTGCTGCACGGCACCATTCCCGGCAAACCAACGGAGCCGATTGCCTGGGTCAACACGAACAAGTTTGGAGGCCGTGTCTTCTACACGTCCCTGGGACATCCTGATGATTTCAAGAATCCGGCAACCAACCACTTGCTTTACCAGGCAATCCGTTGGGCACTGGACATGTCGGCGGACCAGGCCGCCAGTTCCAAATAAGCCGGTCCGGTTTTATCGGGCCTGCAGGGACACGCGACGAGTCTGTTGAGCAGGCAGATCGAGGGTCACGGTGAGTACGACTTGTTTGCCATCATCAGCCACAATCGTGTTAAGTAAGCGACCTCCCACGACCTGGTACGTGCCGCGAGGCATGACGAAGCGAAGGCGACAGTCTCGATAAGATTCTTCCAGGCGGTTAATCACTTTCACGGTTTTCAAGGTTCCCGGGTCAGGCGTGTCGACATCAACGCGCTCCAACGTTTGAGGTGCGTCCCGGGCAAATGGAATCGGCGCCGTTTCGTGATCCAGGTAGGTAGCGGACACTACCTGGTTACCTTGAAAACGAATAATCCGGTAACTCTCCGAGTTCACCTTTCCAACGCGCTTGGTCGGCGTGGCCCCCATGTCCATCACCTTGGCGCCAATACCATGCGCATCATGAATCAGGTTCACATGATGCCGGTCAAGGAAAGACTTCACGGGAGCGTTATGTTCGAAGGCGTTGATGACCTTACAGGCGACTTCACTTCGGGCCGACAGCAAGCCATCGGCCTGGTCCAGGTTCACGTGCCAGGGGTACCCAAAGTTGAGAATCGAAAGGTCGGGTCCATAATCGATGATACCCACGGGGGCTCCATACCATTTCTCATTTCCATAGAACTGGTGATTACCAAAGTTAATCACGTAAGGTACTTCGAGGTGCGCCAATGCTCCGGAAATATAAGCCGGATTCACTGAGTTACTGATCAAAACCATATCTGGTGACAGGATATTGATCACATTGGCCAGTCGCTGCAGGTATTCCGCCTGGTACTGGGCTGAGGTATCGAGATGTCCAAAGCTGACAAACACGGGATCACGTGGAAACTCCTTGACCACGAAGACACTGCGAGGTGAGTGACACGTGCGCGTTCTTCTACCACCTTCCACGTAGACGGACAGATCATAGAGTCCGCCGGGCATGTCGGCCGGCAATTGCACGGTGACCTCCCGATCATAATAAAATGCAGCTGACCGATCCTCCTGGAACGTGACCTGGCGAGAAATCGTGGCGGCGCCCTGGCGACGGGACAAGGTCACTCGCTTGATCTCGGTATCGAACCCGAGAAAGCGGGCTCGAAATGTTGTCCCCGGTTTTCGTATCGCCGGTTGATTCATGACTGGAAATCGAAAACTTGAAATTTTCGTATCCGCGATTCTCACCAGGAAGATGGGTTCCAGGCGCGTCGTCTCCCCATCCTGCACCTGGAATGGTTTTGTCTGTACGGTCTGCCATCCGCTGGCACGTATTTCCAACTGGTAACCCGTGCCCACCGGCAGTCCGACCAGGGCGGCATGACCATTAAGCCAGTTTCGCACCAGGGCGTCCCGGATCACGGCCCCGTCGCGCTTCACGATGGCGCGCACATCCACCAGGAAGGCGTTCTCTTCCCCCTGCACCTGGAACTGGATATCACCACTGACCGCGGGAATCGCTCGAAAAGCCTCTACCCGGCAGCCGGTGCCATGAGAGGAGGGTTGGTGAACAACACGAACCCGGTGAGGGCCCGGGGGCAAACCTCTTGCCACCACGCGTTCCAGGCAACTTGACTGGGAAGCAACGATAACCGCTGGCTGATCATCCACCGTGACCTTGATTTGTCCCAGGCTTGGTTTCCCATAAGCGGGTACTGCATGATTACCCAGCCGCAGGGCCAGGCCGGTTCCCTGGAACTTCCATTCCAGGGTGGCACCCGGTTCGCCTGTCACCAGGTGGCTTGTTTCTGCAAAGCGAAAACGATCGACCTGCCAGTCCTCGCTGTGTGACACCTGCTTTTCATCAGTGACCGGAATCCAGTCCGTGGGGCGCATGGCGTCGGCCCCCTGAATACCAACTAACGATCCCAGCAGCATGGCCAGCAGCAAACGTACTTTCCGTTGAATTCCCAGGCCGTGGTTCGGATACACAATCATGCTCCTCTTATGTGGCGTGGCCCATCATGACCGTCCCAGGTCATTCATAATCCACGCGATAGGTTTCCAGGATTTCTTCATCAATCGTGATACCCAGGCCTGGGCCAGTCGGAACGGGCACCCGTCCATTCTCCAGCGGAGGCAGGTTACTGACCAGCTTTCGCATGAGTGGTGAAGGCCGCAGGCAATATTCCACGAGATCTCCACCCACCGAGGCCATCCAGTGCAGTGAGGCAGCCAGGTTGATCCCGGTGCTAAAACAATGGGGTACACAGACCGTGGTGGTATCGGTACACATCTGGCTGACTTGCTGACAAACGGTCAGCCCGCCACAGAAAGCAACATCGGGCTGTAGGTAACTCAAGCCACAATCGATCAATCGTTCGAAGTCATAGGATGTCACATCACCTTCGCCCCCGGCGATGGGTACCGGCGACTCTGCACACAACTGCTTGTAGCCCTGCAGATCATCCTGGGACAAGGGTTCTTCCAGCCACTTGATCCCCAGTGGTTGCAGGAGCCTGGCACGTTCCAGTGCCACGTCAGCGGTCCACTTACAGCCCACATCCACCATCAGGTCACGGTCATCACCAAGTACATCGCGAGCGGCCTGGACATGCGCAACATCGACATCGGGATCACTTCCAAAAACACTCCAACCGAACTTGGCCGCTGTTAATCCGAGATCGACAGCTTCCTGGGCCAGGGCTGCCGTTCCTTCAGGTTCATCTCCGAACAGGTAACTCGCATAGGCGCGAATATCTTCGCGCTGCCGCCCACCCATCAATTCGCAAACAGATTTTCCCAATGCCTGGCCTTGCAGATCCCAGAGTGCAATATCGACTCCACTAATCGCATGTATGGCTGCTCCTCGTCGGCCAAAGCGATTGGTGTGGTAGTACATGGTCTGCCACATTTCCTGCAGATCACCCACCTCCTGTCCCACCAAGATTTCCTTCAGGCCGTGTCGACGTTCTGCCGAGCGCGGAGCCTCGATGATGGCCTTGCAAACGTACGACTGGCTGGTCACTTCACCAACACCCACCAGGCCGTTATCGGCATGGACGCGCACGACCAATACATCCTGGGTACCATCCGCGATCTCCTCCACATCGGGAATTCGCAGATGAATCGCTTCGACATCAGTGATCTTCATGATTTATCCTGAACTGGGACACGCGGCATAAAATTCCCGCGTATAATAATACTCTTGTGACAAAACGTGGAGCATAACATGTTTGATACTGGAAACAATCATCAGGCCATGTCACACCTATCCACCAATTTTCCTGGACCTGGTTGAATCACCGCTAACTCGAGGAACTCGTGACCATGCCACGCGTATTGATCGCTGAAATGAAACAGGAAACGGGTGTCTTTAATCCGGTTCCCACACGCTACGACGATTTCCAGGTCATCCTGGGTGAACATCTACTGGAAACATTACGGGGCACGAAAACGGAAGTTGCCGGTGCCCTCGACATATTCCAGGAAGCCACGAACATCGAAGTTGTACCTACGATGGCGGCCTGGGCCGTCTCTGGAGGCTATATCCCCACCGCGGATCTTGATCGACTGATCGATGAGATAATCGCTACTATTGCTGAACAACCTGAAATTGATGCGGCCTATATCGTGCTGCACGGTGCCATGGCTGGGGAAACGGAAGGTGATCCCGAGGGTCTCCTGTTAAGCAGGGCACGAGAAATCCTGGGCGACATTCCCATCGTCGGATCCCTGGACCTGCATGCCATCCTGACCGATCGGATGGTAGCGATGGCCGATATCCTGGTTCCTTATCATACGTATCCACACGTCGACCACTATGAAACGGGCCAGCGAGCTGCCAGGAACGTACTCACCATGCTGTCGGAATCCGCCCGACCCACCGTCGCCCGGGTCGAAATCCCCATGCTGGTTCGAGGAGACGAATTAATTACCGCTACTGGAAAATTCGGTGAAGCGATCGAGTCCTGCCAGGAAATCGAGGGGCAGGATGATGGGCTGGCAGCCGGGATCCTGATTGGTAATCCCTTCACCGATGTACCTGCCTTGCAGTCCAACGTCTTGATCACCACGAACAATAACCAGGAGCGAGCCGATCACGAGGCAGAACGCCTGGCGCGCTTCATGTGGGACCATCGGGAAATTTTCCAGGCCGAGCTGACCTCACTGGACGAGGCTATTGAAATCGCCAACTCGGACCAGGGGCTCACGGTTTTCTCCGACGCTGCCGATGCCACGGCATCGGGTGCCTCCGGTGACAGCAACGCGATCCTGCGAGGGCTGGTACAACAGGATTACCAGGGGAAGGCCCTGTTGCTAATCGTTGATAAGGTGGCAGCTAAAAAGGCACAGGATGCAGGCCAGGGAGCTACTCTCACGTTATCCCTGGGTGGCACCCTGGACCCGGAACGATTTACGCCCCTGGACCTGGAAGTGACCGTACAGCACCTATCGGACGGTCACTTTGTTTATGAAAACGGTACCGGCGGCGAGGGAGGGATCACGGCAGTACTGGTATCTGGCAACCTGCATATCGTGGTTACCTCGGAAACAGTTTTCGTGGTTGGCCAGCAGGTATATAAATCACAAGGCCTGGACCCGGCTAACTTTGACCTGGTCGTGGTCAAATCTCCCAACGGGTTTCGACCTTACTACGACGCCATCACTTCTCGTATCGTGGCCGTGGATGTACCTGGTTCGACCAGTGCCAACCTCCATTCATTACCCTATACTCAATGCGTTCGACCTATCTTTCCCCTGGACGAGAATGTCAGTCCTCCTTTTCCCCAGTAGCTCGAGAAATTGACCATGGCAAAGCATGTGGCCGGCGTGGCCGGCTATGAAAACGTGGATGCTTCGTACCTACAGGATCGGAAGCTCAAGCCGAGTGCAGGCTGGATCCTGTTATGGGCGTTGGGCGTCGGCGCTGTTATTTCCGGGGACTACGGTGGCTGGAATGGTGGGTTACTGGCGGGTGGTTTCTGGGGACTGGCGGTAGCAACTTTCGCAATGGCCATCATGTATGTCTGCATGGTCCTGAGTATCGCCGAGTTATCTTCGGCGCTGCCGCATGCCGGGGGCTTTTACTCGTTTACCCGTAATGCACTGGGTCCCACGGGAGGTTTCATCTGTGGCGTCACAGACACGATCGAGTACGTGCTGACTCCGGCAGTCATCGTTTATTACATCGGGGGGTATTTGAATGCCTTACTGCCCCTGGTTCCCGTGGAAATCTGGTGGGTACTGGCCTATGCCCTGTTCGTCACGATCAACATCCTGGGAGCGCAGCTGACGTTACGGTTTGGATTGATCATGACCGTACTGGCGATTGCTGTACTGGTCTTTTTCTACCTGGCTGTCCTGTCCAGCGGTTCATTTGATGCTTCACTGCTGGCCGTCAAGGATCAGCCGGCCTCGCTTGGCGAGGTTTTTAACGGTGGTTGGGCCAGTGTCTTTGCTGCGCTTCCCTTTGCAATCTGGTTTTACCTGGCGATTGAGCAACTTCCCCTGGCGGCTGAAGAAACTCACAACGTGGTCCGCGACATGCCCCGCGCTTTGATCCTGGGAATCGTAACACTGCTGGTCCTGTCCCTGTTCACAATGGTGCTCAATAGCGGTGTCGGCGGGGGTGCAGAAGCCATGGGAAAATCGGACGCACCTCTGAGCGATGGTTTCAAGGCCATCTTTGGCGAGGGTTTAACGACCCAGGCCTTCACCCTGATTGCACTGACCGGGTTGATTGCCAGTTTTCACACGATTATCTATGCCTACGGTCGGGTCCTGTTCGCGTTATCACGGGCCGGTTACTTTCCTCGCTGGATTTCCAAGACCAGTCGATTCCAAACTCCCCATCGGGCGCTGTTGCTGGGAGCGGGCGTGGGCCTGGGATGTATTTTCATGATCTCCGGTCTGGACCGGATCGTACCTGCCAACTGGCTGGGCGATGCTCCCGTGGCCGATCGCCAGACGAAAATTGCCGGCACGCTGCTTTACATGGCCGTTTTCGGTGCAGTCATCTCGTACTGCATGGTCATGATCAGTTACATCAAGTTGAAGATCACGCAACCCGATCTACCACGTCCCTACCGCAGTCCACTGGGAATACCGGGTGCCGCACTGGGTGCCGGGCTGTCGTTGCTGGCGCTCGTTGCTTGTTTTTTCACGCCTGACTATCGACCGGCGGTGGTGGGAGTTAGTTTATTCTTACTGGTCTCTATGCTGTACTTCTTCCTCTACAGTCGTCATCACCTGGTTGCCCAGGCGCCAGAAGAGGAAGTGGCATTAATGGCCGAGGCAACAAGAGAGCTGGAATAACCAGCGTGTTATATCTATTACAACAGAAGGATTTTGCTGATGAGTGAAGGCCCATCTCTAACCCGCGAGCAGTTGCAGCAAATGGTCAACGACCAAGAGATCAACACCGTGGTAGCAATCTTTCCTGATCTCTACGGACGCTTGATGGGAAAGCGTTTTGATGCCACTTATTTCCTGGAAAGCACGCTGGATGACGGCACGCATGCTTGCAACTACCTGCTCACGGTCGACATGGAGATGGAGCCCGTGGGCGGATACCAATTCGCAAACTGGGATCGCGGCTATGGTGATTTCCACCTGGCACCGGACCTGGATACGTTGCGCGTAGCCAACTGGCTTCCCATGACTGCCGTCGTGATCTGCGACGTAACCTGCGAGTCCTCGCATGAGCTGTTGCCTATCGCGCCCCGGTCGTTGCTAAAATCCCAGGTAGCGCAACTGGCCGAGATCGGTTACACCGCGCAAACCGCCTCGGAACTGGAATATTATTTATTCGAGAACAGTTACCAGTCCCTGGGACGTGAAGGATTCCAGCAACTGGAGCCATCCAGCTGGTACATCGAGGACTACCACATGCTCCAGGGTAGCCGTGACGAGGTTTACAACCAACGCCTGCGACAGGCGCTGACTCTCAGTGGTATTCCGGTTGAATCGTCCAAGGGGGAGTGGGGTCGTGGGCAGCAGGAGTTAAACATCCGCCACGGCGAGGTGTTGGAAATGGCCGATCGGCACGTGTTACTCAAGCAATGTGCCAAGGAACTTGCGCAGCAGATGGAATGCAGTGTCACGTTCATGGCCAAGCAATCAGACCAGATGGCCGGTTCCAGTTCCCACATCCACCTCAGCCTCTGGGACCAGGAGCAGGCAACCAATGTCTTCGTTGGGGACGAAACCCTGGACTCGATCCGTTGCTCGGACACGTTCCGTTGGTTCCTCGGTGGCTGGATCGCGCATGCAGCCGAGTTCATGGTCTTTTATGCACCCAATGTTAACTCGTACAAGCGATTTCAATCGGGATCCTGGGCACCGACCATGCTGGCCTGGTCTGCCGACAACCGAACTGCTGGTTTTCGAATTGTCGGCAGCGGTTCTTCGCTACGGATCGAATGTCGTATCCCGGGCGCCGACTGCAACCCTTACCTGGCCTATACCGGACTACTGGCGTCGGGCATCGACGGTATCGCCAACAAGATCGAGCCTCCAGCGGCTTTTGCCGGCAATGCTTACAACGCGGATTCCGGACAGTTGCCCACGGATTTGAAGAGTGCCACGGAGTTATTTGCAGGTAGTGATTTTGTACAACGGGTCCTGGGAGCAGACGTAACCGAGCATTACGCTCACTTTTTCCGAACGGAACAAGCGGCCTACGACCAGGCCGTTACGGACTGGGAACTTAAACGATATTTTGAGCGCATCTAGTGGCACGGATCGATCGCTAACCATGGTAACCATTGGAATTACAACGTACGCCCGGGACGAGGAAGGCAGGTATTCGATACCTGGTCTTTACCTGGATGCCGTGCGAGCCGCAGGTGGTATTCCGATCCTGCTGACGCCAGGCGAACCCCAGGTTGAATCGTTACTAAGCCAGGTCGATGGGTTGCTGCTGGCCGGGGGGGGTGACGTGAACCCGGACCGCTACGGAAGCAGCGGACACCCGGAAGTTTACGCAGTCGACGAGGATCGCGATGCGTTTGAATTCCAGCTCGTATCGTGGGCCCTGGAACGAAGGCTGCCACTGCTGGGAATCTGTCGCGGCCTGCAGGTAATCAACGTGGCCCTGGGCGGTACGTTGATCGAGCACTTGCCGGATGTCATCGACGATAAGACCGCGCATTGTCTTGTCCCACGTGCGCCGACCGAGCATGCCATCGAACTTATGTCCGAATCTCGCCTGGCCAGGATTTACCGGGAAACGAATTTTTCTGCGGCTTCATGGCATCACCAGGCAATCGATAACGTAGCTTTCGGATTAACAATTGTTGGCCGTGCCCCGGATGGCACCATCGAGGCTCTCGAGATGGCCGATCATCCCGAGTTGATTGCCGTGCAATGGCATCCCGAACTGACGGCGGCAACGGATTCTATTCAACAACGCATCTTCTCTGGCTTCATTGAACTCTGTCGACAACACACCCCGGATTAACTGAACAGCAGCTGCATTTCTTTACTATCTTGCCAAGGATTTTTTCAGATGACACGACTGCAAGACAAGGTCGCCGTGATCACAGGTGCGGCCAGTGGAATTGGGCGCGAGACAGCCACCCTGTTTGCCCGCGAGGGGGCCCTGGTGGTGGCGGTCGACGTGAATGACGCCGAGGGAGAACAAACGGTCCAGGGTATTCTCGAGGAAGGGGGCCGGGGACTTTATGTCCACGCGGATGTTTCCCTTGCCAGTGACTGTGAAGCGATGATCAACCAGGCCGAATCTACTTTTGGGAAGATGGACATCCTGTTTAATAATGCGGGCATCATGGACAGTCGCGATGACGATGCGGTCAACACCAGCGAAGAGGTCTGGGATCTGACGATGCAGATCAACCTGAAGGGCGTCTACCTGGGATGTAAGTACGGTATCCCGGCGCTGCGGCGCAATGGCGGTGGTTCGATTATTAACACGGCTTCCTTCGTCGCCCTGCTGGGTGCGGCCACACCGCAGTTGGCATACACGGCCAGCAAGGGGGGGGTCCTGGCCATGACACGTGAACTGGCAGTCGTCCATGCGAGAGAGAACATCCGCGTCAATGCGCTCTGCCCGGGACCTTTGCACACCGAGATGTTGATGAAGTTCCTGGACACAGAAGAAAAAAAGCAGCGACGATTGGTGCACGTACCGCTGGGTCGGTTTGGCCAGGCTCGGGAGATGGCGCAAGCGGCTCTGTACCTGGCCTCTGACGAATCTTCCTACGTGACGGGCAGCGAGTTTACCGTGGATGGTGGAATCACAGCTGCCTACGTCACTCCCGAGTAGCGACTCGTTTCACCTCGGATCGACCGAAGGCTCACCATTGAACCGCGCCCGGGTATCCCGTATCGTGGAGGCAGCTGTAAGCCGTTCCTGGTTCTGTTTTGCTGATGCAAGGATTTTATCATGACCTCACCCGACCATAACCGTTTAAATCGTCGCCAGTTATTTAGTACGGCTGCCGGTGCAGCCGTCGCTGGATCGTCCGTACTAGGCCATGCTGCTCTCCCCGGAAGAAGACGAAGAAAGGGTTCTGTCGTGAAAAATGGCCGCATCAAACAGTCGGTGGTTCAATGGTGTTTCGGTGAACACTGGAGCGTGGAAGAGACGATCCGGATTGCCAAGCAACTGGGCTGCGGTAGCGTGGAGTTGATCAGCCCCGAGCATTTCCCCTTGTTGAAGAAATACGACATGGAATGCGCGATTGGCACGATTGATCTGAGTCCGGACCCTCCCTTCGTGAAGGGCATGAATAACCCGAAACACCAGGACAAGGTCTTGCAGGCCACGCGGGATGCGATCGATGCCTGTGCCGAATATGGTTGGAAGAATGTCATCTCGTTTACCGGGATGCGTGATGATATCCCCGATGATGTCGGTGCCAGGAACTGCGTGGAAGCCTACAAGAAGATCATTGGCTATGCGGAAAAGAAAAAGGTCACGTTGTGCCTGGAAATGCTCAACACCCGCGACGATACCCACCCGATGAAAGGTCATCCGGGCTACCAGGGGGATCATACGGATTACTGCATTGACATCATCAAACGCGTCGGGTCACCCTACCTGAAACTCCTGTTTGATGTTTACCATGTACAGATCATGGATGGTGACGTCATTCGTCGCATTCACCAGTACAAGGATTACATCGGCCACGTACATACGGCCGGTAATCCCGGTAGAGCGGAACTGGATGATCACCAGGAAATTGCTTACAAGCCGATCATGGAGGCGTTGGTCGAGGTAGGCTACGAGGGCTATGTTGGGCAGGAGTTCATTCCCACCCGCGATCCCCTCCAGGGATTACGACAAGCGGTTGCTCTCTGTGACGTTTAGCGAGCGGCATTCGTGATCCACTGCAGGCCACCCTGTAATGTCTGGGTCGCGGCCTGCGACTGGACCTGGTCGGATTTTCCAGCCGCGGCATAGGTCCTGGCGACCACCTCTGGTACCTTGCCTTTTTCACCAACCAGGTACAACGGGTGCGGTGCAGCGAGAGCCAGCAGGGCGGGCAAGTCTCCATATTTCACGGCCCCCGGGAGAAAGGCTTCACTGCGAAACGATTTAAGTTGTTGAAAGCGGAAGCCCTGGGTATCGATCACCGCCCGTGACACATTTTTTCCCACCACGGCACGTGCCGCTGCCACGTACGGACCGGCTCCTCCGGTGGCCACCAGGTGCGTCTTTTTTACCTGGTGTTCCTCTTCCTGCGTGTGGGCGATCAGGTTTAGCACGTCGTGAACTCGCTGTGCAAACAGGGTGTGGTTATAGCCATAGGTATACCCGGCAAATTCACGTGGATTCGCGACTTTTCGTGCCTCTGTGAGCTGGGTTCCATCCTTGAGAAACTCTCCCTGGTAGAGCAGGTCAGCGCCCATGACCGAAAAGCCTGCGTCCAACAATTGCTGGACACCGGGAGTAACCGTATCCTGCTTGTCATACAGGCTTGCTTTCCCCTGGCCATCAATCCAGATCACCACCTCGCCATTCCAGCTTTTGCTGGTGGGAAAAAATGAGACGACCGGCAGTTCCTCGCCAAGCCGCTTGTGTCGCAGGACCTCGTGAAATTCGATGTAACCCTTTCGGTTGATCTCGGCCGTTTTCTCCGCTGTCAGCGCCGTGGGTTTCGGCAGCCGCCTACCGATGATCGTGCGAAAAGCACCGCCGACCGTGGTACGGTAAGTCTTCCAGGATTCACGATCACGGGGAACCAGGGCAGCCATCTGTGTGGTGGAATCTTTTTCGATCTCCTTGATCAGGGCAACTTCCTGGTCATCACCACCGGCCGGCTGGGGATGTTCCTTGTTCCAGACGGTGTACTCCTCCTTGGTCAGTAGCCTGTAGTCTTTTTCCACGATGGGTTCATCAAGACCAAGCTTCATATACTTATTGAACCACTGATACATGATGGAACGGGTTACATAGTTATAGTTATGGCCGAACTGGACCAGCGACTTACAAAGCACTTTTTCCTTCACGCCATACAGTTCGTAGACTTGCTGTAACTGGGGATATCCCTTGGTCATCATTTCCTTGGTCCAATCATTGGCAGCCGTCATACCCTGGGGCTTGGGGGCAAACAAGGCAGTCAGTTCAACGTTTCCCGTACCAACACGCAGCAAGGAACAGTTTTCACAGGTGCAGCCACCCTGCATCGAGGTGGAGACCATACCCTGGGGAAATGCCGCAATGGGTCGGGGATCGATCGCGCAAAGCAGGATCGTCTGGGTGCCACCGCCACTGCTCCCCGTCACTGCCATCCGCTTGACATCGACATCTGGTAATTCCTCCAGGAAATCCAGCGCGCGAATGGAATTGTAGGTCTGCAAACCCATGATGGATTGCAATCGCAATTCGGCTTGCACACCATAAAATCCCCAGCGGTCGGGAGTATCCATTTCCGGTCGCTGCTTTGCAAACCGATGGGCTACCTGGTAGGTAACCTGGTGACTATCGACATAGCCAATCATGTCATAGATAAATGTCACACATCCCATCCGGGCCAGCTGGGCGCAGCGAGCGAGCTTGGGGAAGCGTCCGGACGCTTCGAACTTTTCGTCCCCGTTCTTGATGTAGTCCTGGATTTTCTTTCCATGATCCATATCACGCCCACCATGACCATGTGGACAAAGCACAGCAGGCAGAGGACCGGTTTTTCCCGTGGGTCGAAACAGCAGACCGCTCACGTAATAGCCGGGATAGCTTTCAAAGTAAACTTTTTCAACCGTGAATCCAGATCGAACAACCTTTCCATGCACGACGGCGTTCAGTGGTGTTTTCTTGGGCATGGGCCAAAGGCCATTCGCCACCAACACCTGTTTACGTAAGGCCCGAGCACGTGTTTCCCATTGCTTCCGCGTGGCTGGCGGATCGAATGGAAAATAGGCATTGAGATGCTTGAGTTCCCCTAACCGACTGTCTTTTGGCAACTGGCCAGCCGGTAATACTCTCCCGTTTTCCGCCTTGGCCGGGATCGCAACCATCAAGCCAACGGCCAGCAAAATGAAAACACGGGCCAGGCAATAGGTTCGGATCGATCGTGGGGAACTCTTGGAAAACATGCTTGCTTACTCCGGGTAAATCAGGTTTTTCACATTTCACCATAACCACATCCGTTCGTGGCGGTATCGTTGCGAATCATTGTAACGGATCCTATCGCGTGAAGAAACAAAATAGACGGCGGTGAAAATCCCCAATAGAGGTTTCGCGGTCACTTGTTTTCCCCGTAAATCAAGCACTTCCAGCGATTATCGATCGCCTCGTAATCGATACAACGCGAGCAATCCCATGGCTACACCGGGGAAGACTCGATTAACTTCGGGAACCTCTCTCGCCAACGATTCGATGCTGGTTCAGCAACCGATATCAACAGATAGGTCTCCGTGCAAATCCATTGTTTCCTGCAGAGCGTATCACGGAATCCGGAAATCCTTTCCATGAACCAAATGCGATCAACTCCTGCTATCGTACTGTTGCTGGTGATCAGCCACCTGGGGCTGTTTGCCTGGTTCAGCACCTACACGGCAGAAGATGCATACATCGTTTACCGTTACAGTGAAAACCTGGTCGACGGAAATGGATTGGTCTTCAACCCGGGAGAACCGGTAAGCGCGCTGACATCTCCCCTGCATGCATTGATATGCTCCGGGCTGTACGCCATCACGGGTGAATCCGCCTGGACCAACAAGGTTTTCGCAGCGCTGCTTCACCTGGCCTGCACTTATCTGGCGGTTCAACTGATCCAACTGGACCGGGGTCGACTTCTCTTTTTCCTGATGGTGTGGCTGTCACCCTACATGATTTTCTGGACCGCCGGTGGACTGGAAACCATGTACCTGTCTAGTTTCCTGGTCTTGGCATTTGCCTGTTCTGTACGATCCCACGATACGGATGACTGCCGTTTCATGCTCGCCTTTTCGGTTTTGCTGGGACTGGCGTTCCTGACCCGTTATGACAGTTGCCTATTCACATTACCAATTTGGTTTCACGTAGCAATTTCACAATGGCGCCGTGCTGGACTAACGCGCGGCAAGAAGGTTGTTCGCACGGTCCTACTGTTAATGCCTGGCCTGGTGATTGCACTGGCATGGCTGGGAACCAGCTATATTTACTATCACGATATTTTTCCCACGTCGATTTATCACAAGCCACTTCGTTACGACATTCAGACCCATGCTGCATTTTACATGCTGCAGTTTCTTTGTCTCTCGGGTATTGTCCCGCTGCTGGCCTGGGTCACCATCGATCGTACACGACGACCCGGAACTCGATTCATCGGTACCCTGAAAGAAACCACGTTGGCTAAGCTGGGCGTGGTCATTGGCCTGCTCATCTTCGCGTTCTACGCCACCACGGCTGTCCTGACTCACATGATGTTCTCTTATCGATTCTTACTACCTTACTTTCCTATCATGGCATTGCTGGTCATCGAATTGATCCACCGCTCCAGCCCCGAGGCCTGGCAGAGAGGCAATCTTGGCGAGCGAAGCTGGCTGTGGGTTCTCCTGCTGGTCATTCCATTCCAGGGGCTGCAGTTCTACCTGATTGACCAATACTCGATTAATCCGGGAAAGATGGGCGAATACCGCCAATTGTCTCGACGACAATACTGTGAATTCATCGATCTCCTTGACCGCCAGGCAACTGCTATCCAGGAACACTGGCAGCAACTGGACCAGCAGCGTCCTCCCCAGATTCATACCTATGCTGCTGGAATTCTGCCTTATCGATATCGCGAGGCCTATATCGTCGACTGGGGATTAATCTCCTACCGCAAACACGTGAACGTCTACTCCATTCAGCCCGGGCTTCTTTACTCATCCGATTACATCATGACATTGTCACCCCGGCATCATGGTGTGGATTACCAGTTACAGCAAAGTGCCGCTGGACTCCAGCTGGTTAGTCAAACCAAGATGGTTTTCGACGGCAGCGAACAATCCTTTGCAATCTGGCATAACCCCACTCCCATAAAATACCGATTGCCAACAACCGTGGATGGGACAGCCATCGATCCCATTCCCAAACCGATCCAATAGTGAGTCCAACCAGCCGTACCCGTCTCAACCATGAATGATCCTGTCACCCATCATCAGCAACCATCCAATCCGTCCAGGATCCTGTTGGTAACGGGACTGCTTCTGGTGGCATTGATAGCGATTTACGGACACATATTGCATCACGCTTTTTTTCACGATGATGCCTATATCACGCTGCGCTACAGCCAGAACTGGCTGGATGGCAACGGTGTCAACTGGAACGCCGACGAACGCGTGGAAGGTTACACCAGCTTCCTTCACCTGGCACTCATCTCGTTGCTGGGCCTGTTCCGGATCGACCTGGTAATCGCCACCCGAATCGTGGGCCTTGCTTGTTATGGCGCTATCTGCTGGCTGGCATTTACACATTTTCGAAAACCGGGCACCCGTGGTTTATCATGCCCCCAGTTCCTGTTACTGCTACTTGTTCCCACCAGCTTCCCCCTGATCAGCTGGTCCTACGGTGGACTGGAAACATCACTGGTCACGCTGCTGGTCATGCTCGCCAGCTATGCGTTCGTAACAACGGACGATAAATCGCCCCAGCGGATGCTGAAACTGGGCATGCTGTTTTCACTGGCCTGCCTGGCACGTCCGGATGTCGGATTGCTAGTTGCAATTAGCCTTGGATTCCTGCTTGGTCGCCGTACAAGTTGGCGCAGTCGCTGGACAACCAGCGGGCTATTCGTGATCGGGTTTGCGATTCTCTACGCCCCCTATTTCTGCTGGCGTTATTCCTATTACGGTGAACTACTGCCCAACACGTTTTATGCCAAGATGACTGGTTTTGATTGGTTTCGACTACGAACCGGGCTTCATTACGTACATACCTTTGCCCGTATCGCACCCTACCTGTTACCACTTACCCTGATTACTTCTATTTTCCTGTACTACCGTGGCAAATGGTCCTGGAACACGGCCTACATGCTGTCGCTCGTCGCAGGCCATACGTGCTACATCATTTATACCGGTGGCGATCACATGCCGGCCTACCGTTTCTTTGTACCGATCATACCCTTGATGGGATGGATCATTGCCAGTGCAGGAAATGAATGCCTGTCGGTACAGCGTGTACCTGCCTGGTCGACCACGGGCTTCTTGATCTTGTTGGTCACGGCCCAGGTTTTTTCGACCAACGAACGAATGCGCAATGCCCAACGGTTGGATCCAGCGGCGGCTGTGGGTGCAGATGTGGGTCACTGGCTAGCTGACCATTTGCCAGCTGGCAGCGTAGTGGCACTCAACACCGCCGGCTCGACACCCTACCATGCCAGGCAACTGGTTTTCATTGACATGCTGGGGTTGAATGACAGACAGATTGCCCATCGCCATCACGTGCCGATACGAACTCATTGGCAACGTTATCCTGGGCATACCAAGGGTGATGGCCAATACGTTTTGTCGCGTCGTCCTGACGTGATCATCCTGGGGCCTGCCGAGGGAGTGACAGCAGATCCAACTCACCTGGACCAGGAAGGGGTGGTTTGGTTTCTCTCGGACCAGGAGCTGGCTGAATCCGACAATTTCAGGCGACGTTACCGGCACCAGCGGGTCGTCTTCCAGGGACGTAGCGGTGCGCAGCGCAGCTTGACCTATTATCGGCATCAGCCGGACGCCGGATCTCAACCGTGATCAAGATACGGCGTCTGCTGAACCGGTTTCTTATTTGCCCAGCTGCTTGATCGATACATTTCGGAAGTGGACAGCGTCACCGTGGCCCGCAAATCCGAAATGACCTTCCTTGTTATCCTTGCCAGGATGGGGACGTTTTCCCATGAACTCGGTCACCTTGCTCAGGTCCGCATCCAGGATGGTCGTGCCATTCAACTCGACCTTGATCGTGGAACCCTTCACGGTTACCTGCTGGTAGTTCCACTCGCCCGTGGGGCGCAGGTAGCCGCGGTGGGCAGGCACCATGCCATAGGCAGAACCATGGTACTGGCGGGCATCGAGCCTGGCATACTTTGGATGTTCCGAATCGAGTACCTGTAATTCACACATACCCACATAGGCTGTATCTCCCTTGCCCGGGTAGCGGATGGCCAGCCCATTGTTTCCACCGGGAGGCAGCTTGAATTCGAACCGGGCCACGAAATCAGAATACTTGTTCTGCGTGTAGATGGTTCCCCCGGTCCCTTTCTTGCAGCCAATGGCGCCATCCACAATCTCGTAGTTCTGAACCGGTCCAGCCCATCCGGAGAGATCTTTTCCGTTGAAGGCCGAGACAAATCCTGCCTTGTTGGCGGCGAGGATAATATTGGCTTCCTCGCTGGGGATTTCCCGGACAAAAACGTTTCGAAAGTAAAGGGTGTTGCCATGATTCTGCAACTCGATCTGACCGGTGGGGTAAATCGGTCGCTTACGATTCCAGTAGTTTTCCAGCACCACGTCATCGGCAACCGTTTTGCCATTGAGCTTGATATGAACATGCTCACCAATCATGCGAATGTAGAACGTGTTCCATTCCCCTACAGGTTTGTCCGCCAACAGCGTTGGTTTACTGGGATTCTTCTTATTGTTATAGAGTCCACCTGAACCGATATTGTTCAGCTTGTAGTCCCAGATCTGGACCTGGGGTGAACCACGCAGGTAGATCCCGCTGTCGCCCTTTTCCTTGATTTTCCAATCCACATACATCTCGAAGTCCCGGTAATCCTTGGCAGTACAGAGGCTTTTCCCTTTGCCATCAAAAACCAACGCGCCATCCTGGACGCTCCAGTGGGCATTCATCAACTTGTCAGCCGCTGCCTGGTCCTTGGCGAGTTCTTCCGGGGTCATCTTGGCTCGGTTTTCAGGGCTGCCACCTTTCCCGGCTAGTCCCTTCCAGCCGCTGAGATCTTTTCCATTGAAAACCGCTGTGAACCCTTTCGGCGGTTGATTCTGTGCATGCACAGCCAGGACGGGGATGGTTACGATCAAAACGGAAAGGGCAAGGCATTTCATGCTAAGTTTCACGATGGTTCTCCTGTGGATGAATTGGCAGCCAGCGGCATGAATGATTTTGAAAGCACTGGAAAGAGAGCAGTTCCCTTACCAGGCAGGACATTCATCCTAGCGGTATTCGGGGGTAGATACCAGTCTGCAGAGCGACCCGTATCCTGGCTTATTCAGGCCAGGATTTCCTTGACGATACGGCCTGGATGTTTTTCCAGCAATTTTCGCTGGCGACCATTTTGCTCGTACATCATGCGGTCCGGGTTGATCCCGAACAGGTGCAGCAGGGTGGCGTGGTAATCATAGTGATTCACGATATTCTCTACGGCCTCATGCCCGAATTCGTCCGTGTTTCCGTAGGTACAACCCTGTTGGAATCCGCCACCGGCAACCCACATGCTAAATCCATACGTATTGTGATCACGCCCGATCTTGGTGGGTCCGGTATCGTTTTGGATGACTGGCAGGCGACCCATCTCACCGCCCCAGTGAACCACCGTTGAATCGAGTAATCCACGACGCTTCAAATCGGTCAGAAGTGCGGCGGATGGTTTATCAACCTTCCTGCAAGCGGAAGGCAGACTACTTCGAATGTTACCGTGGTGATCCCATAGTTGGTTGGCGGTATAGATTTGTACAAATCGTACTCCACGTTCCACCAGCCGGCGAGCGATCAGGCAGCGTGCGCCGTAATCGGCAGTGGCCGCATCGTCCATGCCATAGAGGTTCTTGGTTTCCTCGGTTTCTCGGCTCAGGTCCAGTGCCTCGTCGGCGGCGGACTGCATACGTGTCGCCAGATCATAGACCGCGATACGGGCCGACAGGTCCAGTTCTCGAGGACGTTTATCAAGGTGACGACGATTCAGCTGCTGCAGGTAATTCAAATAATTCTTCTGCACCGTTCCCTGTAACTCAGCCGGCGGGGCCAGGTTCAGGATACGTGGATCCTGGGGTCGAATCACCGTTCCCTGGAACAATGAGGGCAGGTATCCATTGGACCAATTTTCAACACCCAGTACAGGCAGTTGTCCGGGATCAATCATGGCACAGAATGCGGGCAGGCTCGTGGTTTCACTTCCCAACCCATACGTTAGCCAGCTACCCAGCGAGGGCTGCCCCTCGATGGTTGTACCGTTATGCATTGCTCGAATCGATTGCCCATGATTATTAACCCCGGTGCGCATCGATCGAATCAAGGTAATGTCATCAACTCGGCGCGCGAGGTGTGGCAATAATTCCGAGATCTCCATACCGGACTCACCGTGCTGCCGAAACTTCCAGGGGCTTCCCAGCATCTTGGCGCTGGACTGCGCCGCGTTGTCATACTTGATTTTACCGGGAAAGGTTTCCCCGTTTTTTTCCTGCAGGATTGGCTTGGGGTCGAACAGATCGATATGACTGGGACCACCCTGCATCCAGAGTGAAATCATGGCCTTGGCACGAGGCTGGTAATCCGTCTTCTTGGCACCAAGATTAAATTGCTGTGGCTCGAGGTCCGGTTTTCGGGGGTTCGCCCGGGCTTGCTGTTGCAACAGGAGTGGCAGCGCCAGGCTACTGACATTCATCAGGTTGGACGCCAGGAAATGACGCCGCGTGGATTGGTTATGGTCAGAAGGGTTCATGGGACAACCGTTACTCTACATAAAGAAACTGATTGGAACTGAGCAATGCGTGGCAAAGACTGGCGAGAGCGGCCAGTTCATATTTTTTCTTCTCCGCTGTAAGATCTTTTTTCTCTTCCTTATTACCATCGGCGGCCTGCTTCTCAAATTGCTGTGCCTGTTGTTGCAGGAACTGCACGGCAGATGCGACTTCTGCGGGCGGTGCGGATTGCGCGAAAACCAGTTTCCAGGCTTTTTTCACCTGCGCCGGCAGATCATCGGGTATTTCCTTTTGAAGTCGCTGGGCAAAATAACGCGCCTGGCGTGTAACGAAATCACTATTCATCAGCATCAAGGCCTGTGGAGCCACCGTGGAGCTGGCCCGGACCGTACAGTTTGGATCCATGCGAGGTAAATCAAAGGTACTGAGAACCGCCAGGGGTCGACTGCGACGAACCTGGATGTAAAGGCTGCGACGAAACTCCTGTCCCAGCATCGGCAGGACTGGACCGGGTCGTCCCGCATTCAGGTTTTCTTTTCCGATCACCCATTGGCCATCTCGATCGGCCATCACGGGAACCGGTTTTCCATCAGCCTGTTCGTTCAACATCCCGCTCGCGGCCAATATCGAATCCCTTAGCGCCTCGGCTTCTAACCGCCTCATGGACATCGCACCGTAAAAACGATTGTCACGATCGACAGCGTCCAGTGCCTGGCTACGAATCGAAGACTGGCGGTACACCGTGGAGGTGACGATCAGCCGATGTAATTGCTTGAGACTCCAACCCTGCTGCATGAATTCCGTGGCCAACCAATCCAGCAATTGCGGGTGAGTGGGCAAAACTCCCAGGAAACCAAAGTCTCCCGGCGTCTGGACAATACCTCGCCCCATGTGGTGCATCCACACCCGATTCACCAGGACACGCGCGAGCAGGGGATGCTCGTTACTGGTTAACCATTGGGCATATGCCAGTCGGCGGCCACTCGTGGCAAGTCCTGAATTCTTGGATGGGATACTGGCCTGCTCACGGCCAAGTATGGCCAAGCCCGCCGGCTCGACTGCTTCTTTCGGCTGCTCGAAATCACCGCGTTCAAAGCGAAGTGTCACGGGCAGTTCTTTTCCCGTTGGTTCCCAGGTAGCCCGCACGAACTCCTCGACTGGTTTCGTGTTACGAATCTCGGTTGCCTTGTCGGAATACTTCTTCAAATCATCGGCCGCTTTCTTGTCATACAGGTAGAGCGATCCTGCTGTGACATTGACCGTCGGGTTGTCTTTTAAAAGTTTTTTCTGGGCATCGGTTCGTTTGTCAGCTGCCACGTTTCGCGCGGCCACGATCATTGGTCGCAACGCTTCCGGAAGCTTTGCCAGCTCACGTTGAAAAGTTGCCTCGATGTAGTCTTCCTGTTTCTTGGCCCGATCTGCCTCCACGACCTTGGCTTGTTTCTCGATTTCTGCTGCTGCCTTACGATCTGCATCGGTATAGAGCGTGATCCGCCGCTTGGACGGGGTGCGCCAGTCTTGCCAGTTGAAGGCGGGTTCAAAAATAGCCCGCAAACGATAGTAATCCGCCTGCGAGATAGGATCGTACCGGTGATTGTGGCACTGGGCACATCCCACAGTTAATCCGAGCAACGAGGTAGAAACGATTTTCAAGGTGTCTGCCACAACCTGGTTGCGAACCCCCGGTTGATTATCCGAACCGGTACCATCGGCGGCCATGCGCAGGAAGCCCGTGGCGGTTAACCGTCGAATCGCGGTCGCATCCATTTCCTGGTAGGGGGGCGTCACCATTTCATCCCCGGCCAGTTGCTCCTGGATAAACTCGTCAAAGCGCTGATCCTGATTCATGGCATGGATCACGTAATCGCGATACTTGTAAGCGTCGTTTCTGACCACGTCGGTATCGGTGACTCCCTCGGAGTCTGCATAGCCAGCCACGTCAAGCCAATGGCGACCCCAGCGTTCACCGTAACGTGGTGATGCCAACAATTGATCCACTAATCTCTGGTAGGATCCCGGCGATTTATCCGCCATGAATGAATCCGTTTCTTCCACCGTGGGTGGCAGTCCGGTCAGGTCAAGATAAAGTCGTCGCAGTAGAACCTGTGGTTCGGCATCATCTGAAAAACCGAGCCCTTTTGTTTCCAGTCGCGCCAAGACAAATTGGTCAATGGGCGTACGTACACGATGCTGCTGTTTCACCGGGGGCGGTAAATGGCGCACCAATGGCTGAAATGACCAGAAGTCACGTTCCTGTTCCGTCACATAAAAACCACTGTCGATCTTGTCTGGTTCAACACCGACGGTTTTCGCACCATCGGCAATCCACCGTTCCACCACGGCAATCTCGTTCGCTGTCAGTCGTTTTTCAACTTCGGGTGGTGGCATCTCTCCTTCACGGAGATAGTCCAGCAAGGTGCTTTCAGCTGGCTTACCTGGCACAATCGCCGGCCCCGTCTCACCTCCCTTTACAATGAATCGCCGCAGTCTCAGGTCGAGGCCACTTTGCAGCTTGTCTCCCTCGCCATGACAATGAAAGCAATTAGCTTTCAAAATGGGACGCACATGAGCTTCGAAAGTGATAGCGCCCACGGGTAGCGTCTCGGCCGCGGTGACCACCAGGTGTCCGCTAGCCGGAAACAGGATCAACAGCGCGACCAGTAATTTGAAATTAATTCGAGTAGGTATATTCAAGGATGCTACCCAACCATTTATTAATATGAGCGTTGCAAGAGGCGCTCGAGGAACAATTGCGTTTGCTTTCGCACGACTCCCGGAGTTAGCAGGCAGGAAAGTGATCCAGGCAGGTCATTTCTCTATTATCCCCTAAAGTTATCGCGACAACAAGCGGAAAGCCCGAGTGCCTGCAGAGGCTTGGTAACCGTTTACAACTCTCTTACAATAGCGGAAACCGACCCTTTCCCCATAAGCCAAGAGCTGTTCATTACTTGTCGATTTCCTACAGGTATAGCGAAGGACTGACCATGTTTACTTACCTGCGATCCACCCTGGGTATGGCGTGTTTTTTCTTCCTGGTTCCCGGTGCCATGGGGCAATCATTCAGCTCCCCCGATCGTGATGCTCCCGGGGACATGATGATCCAGCAATATCTAAGCACATTGACTGGCACCTGCGTGGACAAGTTCACCGATGATCTTAGTTCTCTCGAGAAGTGGCAAGCACAGCGTGATCAATATCGACGCGAATACTTTTACATGCTTGGTCTCTCCCCGATGCCGGAACGGACTGCCCTGCAGGCGCGCGTCACACGAACGCTGGTACGTGACGGTTATCATGTTGACATGCTGCATTACCAGAGTCGTCCCGGGCTCTACGTGACAGCCAATCTCTATCGACCCGCAGAAGTAGCAACCGGAGAAAAACTTCCTGCTATACTTTACGTCTGTGGCCACGCCGGTCGGGGGCGGAACGGCAACAAGACAGCTTACCAGTCTCATGGAATCTGGCTGGCACGACATGGCTATATCTGCCTGATGGTCGATACGCTGCAGCTGGGAGAAATCGCTGCCATTCATCATGGTACCTACCGTGAACAGCGCTGGTGGTGGTTGTCACGTGGTTACACGTCGGCCGGCGTGGAATGCTGGAATGGTATTCGTGGTATTGATTATCTCATCAGTCGCGATGATGTGGACTCGGACCGGATCGGCGTCACCGGAATCAGTGGCGGGGGTGCGGCAACTTTCTGGGTGGCAGCGGCCGATGAACGGGTCAAGGTGGCGGTTCCGGTCAGCGGCATGGCGGACCTGCCCTCCTATGTAAACAATCGAGTCATCAATGGCCATTGTGACTGCATGTTCCTGCACAATACCTTTCGCTGGCCCTGGACCCGCATCGCCGGACTCATTGCTCCCCGACCACTGCTGTTCGTTAACAGTGACAATGACCGGATTTTTCCCATGGATGCCAACGAACGCGTTAGTAATCGATTGGAAATGCTTTACCGACTTTATGGAGCGGGCGACCGGGTAGACAGCGTGGTCAGCGTGGGAGGTCATGCTTACCGAGAAGATATTCGGAAGGCCACCTTTCGTTTTCTCAACATTCATCTGAAGCAAGATGCACGACCCATCCTGGATAGCGAAAAGGACCTGGTGACCCTTGAGGGTCGTGAGCGGCAACATCCAATAGCACCGGAACAGCTGCGTGTTTTTCTTACCGATAATGATATTCCAGAGGATGAACGAAATACGACGATCGACCAGACATTTGTTCCCATAGCAACCGTATCCCTGCCGGCCTCGGCCGAGGAATATCGCAGCTGGAAAACACAACTACGGGACCAGTTACGGCGTGTCTCCTTTGGCTGGATCCCCGGAGACATTCGTCCAGCCACGGTTAAGCAGACCAGGTCTGCCGTCCTGCGCCTTGAAACAGAACCAGGTATCACCATCGCTTCACGGCCGTATCTCGTCACAGCAACGAAGCCCACTCAACCAAAACGACTGGTCTTGCTTGTCCGCACCAAGGATGCATCCGCTGTGGTACCGGAGTGGATAAAACCCCATCTCCAACCAGGCGACCAACTCTACGATTGCCAAACGCGCGGCACAGGCAACACGCGCTGGACTCAAAAGAACCCGCCAAATTACGTGGAACGATCTCACGTGCTGCTGGGACATACAGTAGACGCCGGGCGCGTTCGGGATGTCATCGCAACCGCGCAGTATTTTGAGTCCCGGTACAAGGGCCAGGTGCCAATTCACCTAGCAGGCGAAGGCGCAGCTGCCGTCATTGCCGCCTATGCCGCACTGCTGGATTCCGACATTAAAGGTACCACGCTACATCGACCTCATCGTTCTCACATGGAAGCAGGAGCACCCCAGCTACTGAACGCACTAAGGGTCTGTGACATTCCTCATGTCCTGGGAATGATCGCACCTCGCTCCCTGACAATCAGCGGTGTCAGAGCCAGTAATCTCACAGAAGTTCGCAAGATTTACCAGGCTGCCAATGCAACCGATCAGCTCAAG
>Ga0163108_10000080_pt1 | contig 63667 bp, 38 predicted proteins | sample Fk1155metaG_FD_109644 | JGI IMG/M metagenome (GOLD analysis project Ga0163108, IMG submission 109644) | Marine microbial communities from the Central Pacific Ocean - Fk160115 155m metaG | ecosystem: Environmental > Aquatic > Marine > Oceanic > Photic zone | place: The Central Pacific Ocean...
CCTGCTGTCCCGGATCCTGCTGTCCCGGTTATTTGTTTCATGGTCGTTTCCGTTTATAACCAGTACGTAGATCGGTTCCTTGGCGGGCCGCGTGTGAACGATTCAACGCTGGGAGATTCAGCCATTAATACACCGCAGGGAAAGTTAGCACTCGATGGCGGTGAAGCAGTGTTTCCGGAAGGTCCACCCTCATGGCCTGCTTCGGATCCGTTGATCGAATCCGTTTTAGCAACCGTCTACAGGGATGGTAGCTGGGGACGTTATGACGGCGACCATGGTCAGCGACTTATTGAATTGCTGGCCAGCTTGCATGCGGTGGAACATGTCTCCCTGTGTGCCTCAGGAACGATTGCAGTGGAATTGGCATTGCGGGGCTTACAGGTGGGGGCGGATGACGAGGTCATGCTCGCTGGTTATGATTTTCCAGGGAATTTTCGCGCCATTGAACATGTGGGAGCTCGACCAGTACTGGTCGATATCGATCCGGACCGGTGGTGTCTTGATGTGAAACGGTTGGAAGAAGCGCTCAGTCCACAGTCGCGAGCCATCCTTGTGTCGCATTTGCACGGCGGATTGGCGCCGATGGAACAGGTTATGGAATTTGCTCGCCGCCACGATCTGGTAGTCGTGGAAGATGCCTGCCAGTCGCCAGGAGCTGTCGTTGATGGTAGGCCAGCAGGATCCCAGGGGAATGCAGGTGTGTTGAGTTTTGGTGGTAGCAAGTTGTTGACAGCGGGACGTGGTGGTGCCGTGTTGACTTCGGATGTTGAAGTACAGCAGCGCATCAAGGTTTATTGTGAGCGAGGAAACCACGCTTTTCCACTTAGCGAATTACAGGCTGCCGTATTGTATCCCCAGGTGGAAAAACTCGCAGAGCGGAATGCTCTGCGCTGCCAGCGAGTAAATCGCCTGTTGGAGCAATGGCAACATCCGGACGTATTGCGCCCGATCCAGTCCCACGTGGCGCCAGCTGAATCATGGATGTCAAGTTTCTATAAGCTGGGCTGGTCCTATGATCCGGCAGCCCTGGAGAACGTATCGCGAACCCGTTTCCTGGCAGCTGTGCGAGCCGAGGGGGTGGCGTTGGACGAGGGATTCCGCGGATTCGTAAAACGAAGTGCCCGGCGATGTCGTGTCGTTGGCGAATTGACGGCCAGTGCGTCAGCAGCGGAGAGAACCGTGATTTTACACCATCCCGTGTTGCTCGAGTCAGAAGCGACGCTGGATCGCGTAGCGTTTGCTATGAATAAAGTCGTGGCAGGATTGGGTAAGGCCTGATGTTCACCGGGAGACCCGGTGAGTTATGATCTTTTAATCAAGTGAACGGATATCTGGTGTCCAGGGAGAGCGTGATATGGAAAGTTGGAAATGGAGACGAGGATTCTACCGTATGTTCCTGGCGGGAGGTGTTTTCCTGGTGTCATTGGTTGGAACGAGAGGTCTCCAGGCCGCCGCACCACGGGCAACCACGAAAGCGGAGCAAGTAAAGTCGGTTGAGATGCTTCAGCAACAGGCCCGCGAAAAAATCTCACAGCGCAAGTTCAAGGAGGCAGCAGAACTGCTGACCCAGGTGCTGGCCAAGGATAAGGAGCAAGTAAGCGCTTACTATGTCCGTGGCCGCGCCAATTTTCAGCTGGGCGAAATCAAGCAATCCGTGAAGGATTTCGACGCTTATGTCAAGCGGCGTCCGCAAGTCGAGTCGCGGCAATGGGAGAGGGGGATCGCGTTCTACTATGCGGCTGAATTCAAACGAGGAGCACAGCAGTTCGAGCTGTACCAGACATTTCATGATAACGATGTGGAGAATTCAGTCTGGCGATTTCTTTGCATGGCACGGAGTGAAGGCGTTGAGAAGGCGCGCCGGGTCATGTTGCCGATCAAGAATGATCCGCGGGTGCCGATGATGCAGGTGTTTGAAATGTATCGTGGTACGGTTGAGCCTGCTGAGGTTTTGAAAGCCGTTCATGCGGACAAGCCTAACGGTGACGTGCTGAAGGGTCGGTTATTCTATGCCCACCTCTACCTGGGGCTATACCACGAAGCTATCGGGAATAAGAAGGAGGCAGAAAAATACATTCGCCTGGCTGCCCAGGAAAGCCTGAAGACCAATCCTCGCATTAATACCTATATGTGGGATGTCGCTCGCATTCACCTGGGACAATTCGAGAAAACAAAGAAATCGGCCAAGTAGCTGGTAAGGAGAAGTGCCCATGAATCAGCCACAGCCCCAGGCGGTTGAGCCAGGCGAAGTGCGAGAACTAGCATTGCAGGTGGTGCAGTCAGATCGGTTTCCCTACCTGGCTAGCGTTGATGGAAATCAACCACGCCTGCGACCGGTATCCCCGGTTAAGACCGATCAGTTTACGGTTTACGTGGCGAATCTACGTAGCTATGGGAAAACTGCAGAAATAGCAGCAAATCCGCGCGTGGAATTGTGCTATATGAATGCTGAACATGACCAGGTCAGGATCACAGGTATGGCCGAGGTCGTGACCGATCCGCAACTGCTAGAGGAGATCTGGGAAGCCAATCCGTTGCTGCGGCAATACCTGGGCACGATTGATAACCCGGCACTCATTCTTTACCGGGTGAACCCGACACGAGTACGGTATATGCGAGAATGGGCACTCGAATATCACGAGGTCGCGGTGGCTTGAATCAGTCGTCCGATCATGGTTTTCCGACGCAGTAAAGCATGGTATCGGAACGCAACAGTAGTCGGCCCTTGACCGGCGTGGGAGAGGCGCGGAAGATCTCGCTGCTATCCTCCCCGTTTACCCGGTTGGTGGCCAGCAGTTCAAAGGTCTTGCCTGGTCGGATGACCGAGGTCGTGCCACTTTCGTCCGTGGCATAGATGAGCCCGTTGACCGCAATTGGGGACGACGAGAATCCGCCATCCATCCGCTTGGTCCATAGTTCCTTGCCCGTGGCCACGTCGTAACAACTGGCCAGGCCGGGCCGTAAACGCGTGACGACCAGGTAATCACCCACCACGATCGGGGAAGGTAGGTCACGTCCCCCGCGACGCTGGCTGCGCCAGACCACGTGGCTCTTGGTAACGTCACCCTTGCCACCCGGTCGCATGGCAATCATATCGCCAGAACGTCCGGAAACGGCAACTAGGAAATCCCGGGCGGGTGTGACCGTGGGCGTGCCCCGTCCAGTGGTGCCGGTAACGTGCCAGAGAGGCTTACCATCTTCCAGGTTGTAGGCATTGATGCTGCTGTTACCATTGAGCACGATTTCCGAGTGGCTATCGGTCTTGACGATGATAGGAGTGCTCCAGCCTCGTACCGTTTCACGCTTGGTTTTCCAAACGGTTTTACCGGTTTCCAGTTCTAGGCCCAGCAGGTAAGCCACGTCGTCGGCATCACAGTTCTGGATGACCAACTTGCCGGCAATGATCGGCGAAGAAGCGGTTCCCCAGGGCCCGCCAAAGTCTCCCAGTTCGCGTGACCAGATCACGTTCCCATCAAAATCGTGGCAGTGAATACCCCCGTGCCCAAAGAATGAAATGATGCGTTTCCCATCGGTCACGCAAGTGGAGGAGGCTCGGTTGTTCATGGAGTGAGTTTTTTCAGCGGTGCCTTCCCAGCAGATTTTTTGCCAGAGGATCTTGCCGCTTTTCAGGTCGATGCAGATCAGGGCTCGCTTGGTACCGTCGTCCAGCGAGGAAGTGACGAAGAGCTTGTTTTCCCAGTAAATTGGCGTCGACTGACCCTGGCCAGGCAGCTTGGTTTTCCAGAGTAATGAATCGGCTGACCATTGCACGGGAACATTGGCAACACTGCTGTGTCCATTCCCACTCGGTCCACGCCACTGGGGCCAGTTGGTTTCTGCCAGCAAGGGGAGACTTCCCAGCATGATTGCCAGGGCGATCGTCAATTGAGTTACCGTCTTTTTCGCTTCGTGCATTGCTTGTTTATCCTTCTCGTACCAGGTTGATCGTTTTCTAATCGGGGAGCGTTCTCTCTAGAGAGAACGAATTCGAATGTTCTTCCAGCGGCATTTGGATCCCTTGGGCCAGCCGGTTCCGCCATGCACCTGCACCGCAATGCTACCGGATTTACCCAGGGTTTGTCGAACAAAATCTTTGTCGTAGCGTTCCGTCTTGGCAGTGCTGCCGTCGAATTCACATACTTTTAGTCCATTGATCCACGTGACGATGCGGGGATGCTCCCCTTGAACTAGGACTCGGGCGGTGTTCCAGTCGTTGACTTTCCAGGCCTTCACCCATGCCGGTGGCGTGCAACTGTAGTTTAATCCCACACTGGTTGCGGGCAGGTGCTTGGCTGTACTGATGCCGACCAGTTGTTTCTTGTCGTCATATTTTCCGTTGATATCAAAGGTACGCGTGTTGAATCCGCGTGTACCTTCCCCGTAAAGTTGACCCACGTTGCCGGCATCATGATAGTCGACCATCATCTGGATACACTGCCCGAGGTCATTTCCTCGCAGGAAGAGCCCTGAGCAGACCCCCCAGTCCGGTTTCATATCGATTAATAGCTCGAAGTCCCCGAACTTCTTATCCGTCAGCAGGATCCCACCGTTACCGGAGCCAGGTGGGTCCTGTTCGCCGGTAATCGTGCCGTCTTCGACGGCCCAACGGCCACCGGTTCCGTGTCCGATCTTCTTGGGATTCTTGTGCCAGCCCTGGAGAGATTTGCCATCGAATAAATCGGTCCAACCTTCCTTGGCGGGAGCGGCATAAATGCGTGACATCAGGGGACTCGCAGTGGTGCCGATCAACGTTGCCAGGCTGGTTTCTAGAAAGCGGCGACGGGTTGTGTCGGTTTTTTTACCTGTGGCGTCAGTCATGATGATGCTCCCGCTAGGAAAGAGTTAACTTGCTTAGTTGGCTTGCTTGGTCGAGCATTATGATAATGATCTGTTTGACCAACGGCAACGAGGTTCCGTAAAACAGTTGGAATCATCGTTTTAAAGGGCGGCACTGCTGGCGAAGCCAGGTCGCTGGCCGTACACTAAAAGCCAAACTTTTCCGGGTCTTCACAGGGTTTTTCAACGCGAGGTAGTGCAATGAATAGGCGCGGATACTTTTCAATATGGTGGCGGGCGACTTTCCTGGGCGGCATGTTCGCCATCATGATTGCCCTTCCCGCCGGAGTCAGCATGGCGAAGGATAAGCCAAACATCATCTTTGTCATGGTGGATGATTTGGGGTACGGCGACCTCGGGTCCTACGGGCAGAAACGGATCAAGACACCCGTGTTAGATCAGATGGCCAAAGAAGGAATGCGATTTACGGACTTCTATGCGGGCTCGACCGTCTGTGCTCCGTCTCGTTGCGTGCTGATGACGGGCTATCATACCGGGCACTGTTTTATTCGCGGGAATGGTAAGGATAATCTTCGCCCGGCAGACGTGACCGTCGCCGAGGTATTGAAAGCCAATGGCTATCGAACAGGTCTTTACGGAAAATGGGGCCTGGGGCATGAGGGCTCCACGGGACTGCCCACGCGACAAGGTTTTGACCAGTTCTTCGGCTACCTGGATCAACACCATGCGCACAATTACTATCCGCACTTCCTGGTGCGAGATGAAAAACGAGTGCTGTTGTCCAATGTCGTGCCCAGGGCAGGTGCTTACGGTCAGGGAGAAGCAACAAAGAAAGAACAGTATAGTCATAGCCTGGTCATGGACGAGGCCCTGCAATTCGTGGATCGTGTCAAGGATGATCCCTTCTTCCTCTACCTTGCCTTGACCATTCCGCATGCTAATAACGAGGCAGGTAAACGTGGCATGGAAGTGCCCGATTATGGTCAATATGCGAAACTGGATTGGGCAGATCCGGTGAAAGGGCATGCGGCGATGATCAGCTTGATGGACCGTGATATGGGTCGTCTTTTTGCCCGACTCAAGAAACATGGCATTGATAAGAATACGGTGGTCTTTTTTACGTCCGATAATGGTCCTCATCGTGAAGGTGGCTATAACCCTGATTTCAATGACTCCAATGGGCCGTTGCGAGGAATCAAGCGAGACCTTACCGAGGGAGGTATTCGTGTTCCCTTGATCGTGCGTTGGCCGGGCCAGGTGCCAGCTGGTGAAACAAGTGATCACGTGGCAGCATTCTGGGATGTCATGCCAACCCTGGCGAGCCTGGCTGGGGCCAGTGATCACGTGCCGGATGATATTGATGGCATCGATTTTGTCCCGGCGATGCGGCGGAAAGGAGAGCAGCTTCATCACGACTTCCTTTTTTGGGCCTTCTATGAACGTGGCGGTGCTCGAGCCCTGCGGCAAGAAGAATGGAAAATTGTCCAGCAGCCGTATCACACGGCCCCGCGGCTCTATAACCTCAAGGAGGATCTCGGAGAGACCACGGATCTGGCTGAGAAACATCCGGACCTGGTTAAGCGTCTTGTTGGATTGATGGATGAATCCTACTCACCGACACAACGCTGGAAGTTTCCAGCAAAACGGCCAGCCCGGAAGAAACCACAGCCTCGGAAAGTATCTGCAGGAAATTCCAGTGGTGATTAAGTGGCCGGCAGCCGAACCGTACTTGGACAAGGAGCCATTCTATGAAGCTCGTAAGACATTCCTTCCAGCTTGTCATAGCATCTGCGCTGATGTCGATGATGGTGCTGCCGTTGTACGGCCAGCAAGACCGGCAGCCCAAAGCGTCCAAGAAGTATCCCCCTACCCTGCCAGGCGCGAAGGTAGAGGTTTACAAGAAGATCGGCGAGGTTCAGCTGCGAGCCTATATCTATTATCCAGCGAATCACCAGCCTGGAGACGATCGGCCAGCAGCCGTTTTCTATTTTGGAGGAGGCTGGCGGTCTGGGACGCCAGCGCAGTTCATGCCGCATTGCAAACACCTTGCCGCACGTGGGATGGTTGCCATAACGGTCGATTATCGGGTTTCCAGTCGCCACCAGACTAAGGCGGTTAACTGTGTTGGCGATGCCAAGTCAGCCATTCGGTGGGTGCGCAAGCATCACCAACGGTTGGGTGTCGATCCTCGACGTATCTTGGCTGGTGGCGGATCCGCAGGAGGTCACCTGGCAGCCTGTACGGCAGTCGTAGAAAAGTACGATGAGACGGTTGAGCAATCGCGGATTTCCTCGCGACCCAACGCACTGGCTTTATTTAACCCGGCCCTGGTGCTGGCTCCGATCCAGGGGGTTGATCCCCTGGACGCAGATCGCATGGCAGGATTGGCTGATCGCATGGGCGTCTCGCCCGTCGAGCTATCTCCCATTCACCACGTGCGCCGTGGATTGCCGCCAACCATCATCTTTCATGGCCAGGCGGACACGACCGTGCCATTCGAGACAGCCAGGCAGTATGCGACCAAGGCGAGGGGACTGGGGAATCAATGTAAACTGGTTGGCTACCCGGGTCAGCCGCACGGGTTCTTTAACGAGAGTCGCGGGGCCAAGGGGCGCTACCAGGAAACACTCCAGGAACTGGATCGCTTCCTGGTGTCACTGGGGTACCTGCAAGCATCGCGGACGGCTAACCGCTGAGATGACTCGGCTCAGGATCGGTTTACTGGATCACCAGGGAGATAACATATTATGAAAAGAAGCCTGACTGTTCTGTTGTTGAATATCATCCTGGCCAGTATGTGCTGTCGAGTTGCGACGGTGCAGGCAGCGCCACGTCCGTTCAATATTCTCATGGCGATTTCTGATGACCAATCATTTCGCCATACGTCTGCCGCTGGGTATAAGGCGATTGAAACTCCCGCTTTTGACCGCATTGCTCGTGAAGGCGTGCTGTTTCGCAACGCGTTTTGCGGGTCCCCTGGTTGTAGTCCATCGCGAGCTTCTTTGCTGACAGGACGTTATCCCTGGATGTTGGAACATGCGGGTACTCATGCCAGTTCGTTTTCCTCGAAGTATGCCTGTTACCCGAACCTGCTTGAGGCAGGTGGGTATTTCGTAGGGTTTACCGGAAAGGGCTGGGGCCCGGGGAACTGGAAAGATGGCGGGCATAAACGTAATCCTGCAGGGACGGAGTTTAATCGTCGTAGTGTCAAGAAATCGCCCACCTCCGGGATCAGCCGCAAGGATTACGTGGCCAATTTTCGCGATTTCCTGGAAGCGTGCCCGGAGGGAAAGCCTTTCTGCTTCTGGTACGGCGGTCATGAACCACACCGCGGTTTCGAAGCAGGTAGTGGACTGGCTGCAGGGAAAAAACTGGCTGACGTGGAAGTCCCCACTTTCTTGCCGGATCAAAAAATAATTCGATCAGACATCCTCGACTACTGCCTGGAAATTGAACACTTTGATCGTCAGTTGGGGAGGATGTTGCAACTGTTGCAACAACGTGGCGAGTTGGAGAATACGATTGTCCTGGTGACGGGCGATAACGGCATGGCTTTTCCGCGTGCCAAGGCGAACTGCTATGAGTACGGAATTCACGTTCCGCTTGCCATTCGCTGGCCTGGCCAGGGAAAGCCAGGGCGCGTGGTGGATGACCTGGTCAGCTTTGTTGACCTTGCTCCCACGTTGCTCGAGGTAGCCGGATTACCGTCGGAACCAGCCATGACGGGGAAGAGCCTGGCCACCCTGTTGAAATCTGACAAGTCGGGGGTGGTGGAACCGAAACGTCGTCAAGTGTTTAGTGCACGTGAACGACACTCCTCCTCCCGGTATCAGAACTGGACGTACCCACAGCGTGCCATGCGGACAGATCGCTATCTCTTGATTCGGAACTTTCGACCCGATCGTTGGCCTGCGGGTGCGCCACAGAAGCTCAATAGCAAGGGAGCACTGGGTCCCATGCATGGAGCCTACCATGATATCGATGCCTGTCCTTCCTTGACTTTCCTGGTTGAACATCATGATGAACCTGGGATAGCTCCCTTTTTCCAGTGGTCGATTGCCAAGCGGCCAGCGTGGGAGTTGTTCGATATTCATCAGGATCCAGGATGCCTGGAGAATCTTATCGGTTCCCCAGTTGTAGAGGATGTTGAACCTGGTTTGAAACGTGACCTGGAATCTTTTCTGACTCAGACGCAGGACCCACGTATTCTCGATGGTGGTGATATTTTTGAGACCTATCGGCGTTACAGTCGAATGCGAAAGTTTCCTGCTCCTCCGGGGAAACCATGATGACCATGACATGTCGCCTTGCGTGGATTACATTGCTGCTTTCGTTGTTGGCAACGGGGCCGCTGACGGCCAAACCCTGGAATCGTCATGTGATTGATCAATCGTCGCGTGGTGCTGACGGCGTCCGCCTGGCAGATGTTAACGGGGACGGACGACTGGACGTGGTGACCGGTTGGGAAGAAGGAGGTCGGGTCCGTGTCTATGTGAACCCTGGGCCGCGGGCAGCAAAAAAGGCCTGGCCGGCAGTTACGGTCGGCAAGGTAAAATCGCCGGAAGATGCGGTCTTTGCAGATCTCGATGGAGATGGCTCACAGGATGTCATCAGTTGCTGTGAAGGGAAGGTGAAATCCGTTTTTATTCACTGGGCTCCACGAGATCAAGAAACATACCTCGATGCTGCTGGTTGGTCGACAGCTGCCATTACCGTTGTCCAGGGGAAACAGTCCTGGATGTACTGCCTGCCCATGCAGGTGGATGGCAAGCATGGCATTGATCTGATCGTGGGCTCCAAGGGAAAAGGTGCGACCGTGGGTTGGTTACAGGCACCGGCCGATCCGCGAAAGGTAGCAGACTGGAAGTTCTATCCGTGGTACCAGGCAGGCTGGATCATGTCATTGAAGTCTCTTGATGTCGACGGCGATGGAGACCATGACGTGGTGGTCTCGGACCGCAAAGGATCTCGTAGCGGTGTACTATGGCTCGAGAATCCAGGCCCGCAATCGTCGCTTGCGGGAAAAGCCTGGAGGGAGCATCGTCTTGGTGCGGATGGCCTGGAAGTAATGTTCCTGGCGGTTGCTGACCTCGACCAGGATGGCCGACAGGACATTGTGACTACGACTCGCAACAAGAAGTTGCTGTTCTTGAGACGCCAGTCCCCTGTTGCGACACGATGGCAATCGCACGCGATTGAAAATCCTCATGGTATTCTCAACGGCAAGGCGGTGGCCGTGGCAGACATGGATGGAGACGGGCAATTAGACCTGGTTCATGCTACCAATACATATGGGGACCGATCGTTTCCCGGGGTGGTGTGGATCTCTTACCGAAAAGAACCCACCGAGAGTCGCTGGATACCTCACGATATTAGTGGGTCCCGGGGAGTCAAGTTTGACCTGGTCCAGGTGTTGGACCTGGATGGAGACGGTGACCTGGATGTCATTACCTGTGAGGAACGAGATAACCTCGGGGTCTTCTGGTATGAGAACCCGGGTTCTTTCCCTGCCCCTTAATGGATGACACGGTGAACGCCGCGCGGGGTAAGGTTTCTTATTGGCTTTCGACGTTCTGCAGCCAGGTTTCGTGAAGTTGCCGAAGTCGTTTTGTCGTTTCGGGCTCCTGGGCGACAACGTTTTTCGTTTCCCCGGGATCTTCTTCCAGGTTAACCAGGAAGAGTTGATCCGCCTTTGTGAAGGGAAGTTTGCTGCTGGTGTCCTTGGGATTACCAATCAGTTTCCAGGGACCGGATCGAACGGCCCACTGGGGTTTACCGCCGAGTCCGCGTCCGGATTGCCAATGGAAGTCCTTGTGAGGACTGGTAGCCTTGGCGGATCGGATCACGGACACCAGGCTCTTTCCATCGATTCGGCGCTTGGGCAATGGGACACGGGTTAATTCTGAAAGTGTTGGTAACCAGTCAACAGAAACAGCCATTTGGTGACGTACCTGGTTTACCGGAAGTTGTCCGGGCCAACTAATAATGGCAGGAACACGAATTCCGCCTTCGAAAAGGCTGAACTTGGCGCCGCGATACTTTCCAGCACTGCCGCCACCACCGAACGTGCGTTCCTCGGTCGAATGGCCGTGATCGGATTGGAAGACAATGATCGTGTTTTCCGTGAGTCCACGTTTCTCCAGGTGAGCCAGTAACTGGCCAATCATCTCGTCCATGGTGGAAACAAAAGCGGCGTACATTCTTCGAGGTGGAGCCAGGTCTCGGTATCGTTCCCGCCAGGCATCGGTGCCCTGCAGCGGATAATGGGGAACATTGATGGCCCAGTAGAGGAAGAAGGGATCTTCCTGGTGAGCGTCAACGAATCGTCGAGCCTCCCGTACCATCAGTTCGGGGAAAAACTTGCCGTCTTCCCAGATCTCCTTGCCGTTGCGCCAAAGGTCATGTCGGTTCGGCCCGTTCCAGTAAAAGAAATGGGAATAGTTGTCGATGCAGCCTCCCATGTGACCGAACGAGTCATCGAACCCTTGGGCGTTGGGCATCGTTTCAGGAAGGTATCCCAGGTGCCACTTGCCCACATGTCCGGTTGCATATCCCGCTGCCTTGAACATTTCTGCCATGGTGACCTGTTCACTGGGCATCCCGTGAGCTCCCGGTTTGGAGCCAGCGTTGCCTGCCAGGCCGGCTCGCTGGGGATAACGACCTGTGAGTACTGCTGCACGTGAGGGTGAGCAGACAGGAGCCGCCGAGTAGAACTGGGTCCAGCGCGTACCTCTAGCAGCCAGGGTATCCATGTGTGGTGTGATCAGGTCCCGTGCCCCATAACATCCAACATCGATACTGCCCTGGTCGTCAGTATAGATCAGGATGACATTGGGTTGTTTGCCATCCTGGTCAGCAGCCTGTGTCTTGGGAGTGAGAGCCAGGCATAAGCAACCAAGCAGTAGTCCGAAGATAAGCCCGTGAAAACGTGATCTCATAGTAGTTTTCCTGTCGATTCGTGGAATCAGGTTCGCCCATGTCGAGTGGAGTATATAGCGACACAATTTTAGCAGATGTGCTAGTGTTGTGTCGGCCAGAGACAGGTGATTCCCTGTTGGTTGGCTTGCCAGGTAGTTTCCGAGTGCACTTCCATGGCGCTTAGGCACCCGTTTCCGAAACAGTAGGTGTCCAGGCAGACAATGTGGTCCAGCCTCAAGATACGACCGCAGTCCTGTGGAGTATGTCCAACAAAAACACGTTTCCCGGAAACGTGTTGACCAGGTCCTGGTCCGCGCAAGTGTTCCCAGAACAGTTGCTGGTCGTCTTGTCCTGCGGCAGGTAATGCCGGATCAAAGTTGGCGTGAAAAAACAGGTGATGTTCGGTCTCGTAATAACGTTGGCAACGTTGAAAAAAATCGATGTGGTGGGGAGGAATCTGCTTGATGGTTCCCCCGTAGCTGTCCAGCGTTTGTTGGCCGCCACATTGGAGCCAGAAGTTGAAAAGCGTTTTTCTCTGGAGTGCATCCAGTAGCAGGCATTCGTGGTTTCCTTGCAGTGGAATGAGCTGGCACTCTTGCTCGAGACGCAACAAACGGTCAATGACTTGCCGGCTTTGTGGTCCACGGTCGATGTAATCACCAAGCGTAATGATCACGTCGTTAGGGTCAGGGGCAATGGCCTCGAGGATTACTTCCAGGGCCCGGGCACAGCCGTGGATATCACCAATGGCGATTGTGCGGCCGGGTAGCGGATCTTGCGAGGTCTGTGCAGGGGGCATTGTTCAGCTTAACCAACGTGGTAACGGGAGCATGGCCAACGCTTATATTACCGCTGGCTCGAAGAGTGTAACAGGCGTGTCGACCGGAGGAACTAGTTGACCGAAGGGTCCTCGGGGATCAGTTTCTCCGGCACATTGGCCAGCAAGACCTCGCGACCGATGTTTTGTGAAACCCGTTTCCACATTTCGTCCGGTGCAGAAAAAACGTCGGTTGATTCTGCAGGTGCTGTCAGCCAGCCTCCAGCTTCCAGTTCCTGGTCGAGCTGTCCGGGACCCCAGCCAGCGTATCCACTAAAGACGCGGAACGGTTTGTTGGAGTGCGTGACGAGGCGATGAATGTTGTCTTTCTGGGTGGCCAGGTGGACCCCGGGCACAATTTCTTCCTCGGAGAGAAACGTCGACATGTGGACTGCCATCAACGGCCCGTCGACAGGACCTCCGTTGTTGATCTGGGCATCGCAGTCACAGGTTTCCTCACTAATCACGGGCCAGATGTCTCGAATGGTCTTGGCCGTGGGGCGATTGAGAATGAACCCGACAGCACCTTCTTCGGTATGCTGGATAATGAGCACCACGCTCTGGAAAAAATTCTCGTCAGGAAGGTGACGAGAGGCGACTAGGAACTGTCCTCGCATGGAAATCATTACTTTGATTTGCCTCCAGTTCGTTGGTGCTGTGAGTGATCAGCTGGGGCCTGGTTTCCAGACGCAGCCTGCCCAGGAGAGCCCCACTCCAAAGCCAACCAGCAGATTGGAGCTGCCGGGTGTAATCTGATTATTCACCCGCAGGTGCTCGAGGACAATGGGGATGGTCGAGGAGACGGTGTTGCCCACGTTTTCAAGCACGATGGGCAGTTTTCCCTCGGGTAACTCGAGTCGTTGACGTAACTGCTCCAACATCTTGAGAGTGGCCTGGTGCATGATGAACAGGTCAATCTGTTCTCGCGTTAGCTCTGCCGACCCCAGTACTTGCTCGATCAGTTGTGGGATGGCATCGACCGTGAAATTGATCAGGCTGGGACCGTCCATGTAAAGGTCACTGGGCCAGCGATGGCGATGACGTGGCTTGATCGCAGTCTCCGGCGAACGAATGCCACTTTGCGTGAGAGTCAGCGTGTTGGCTCCACTGCCATCGGTGCCGAACTGGAAGCCCAGTAGTGATGGTTCCGAGGCGGATTCGACCAGGGTGGCAGCAGCCCCGTCACCGAAAATGGTTCGCAGGCTGCGGTCCGTTTCGTGGATGTACTTGCTGTAGGTTTCTGCGGTTATTAACAGGACACGCCGCGCCGCGCCGCTACGAATCAGGCCATCGGCCAAAGATAAACCGTACACGTATCCGGAACAGCCGAGATTAAAGTCCAGTGCTCCGCAGGAAGTTCGCAGCCCCAAGCGATCCTGCATGAGACAGGCGGTCGTGGGAAGTGGATAGTCTGGCGTCTGGGTACAGAATAACAGGAAATCGATACTTTCCGGATCGACTTCATGATCGGCAAATAATTTGCGGGCGGCTTCGACTCCAAGATCCGAGGCGCATTCATCAGGGGCTGCTATATGACGAGCGCGAATTCCTGTCTTGGAATAAATAAGATCCAGGTTCCAGGAAGGAAACTCTTGCTGCAGATCGTCGTTGGTTTCAACCCTGTCTGGAAGATAAACAGAAATCGGGCCGATGGCTCCAAAACTCACGGATGTATCTACCTTCTGTTGAGTCAGCGATTGTAAGAATGGAGAGTTTGAAGAGTCCGTCGTGAGCGTGATCCCCTGTTTGTTAAAAGATCTTGCCCTGGTTAGAGACGGAGCCCAATGCCAGTAATTAGTCTAACCTCGGAGCTTGTTTGACACGATACCCCGTACCATGCTGAAAACATGGAATGTCGGCCGGAGGAGCGCGTCCAGCGAATACCTGGCACAAAAACATCTTGACCAGCCTCTGCCAGGTACTATACTTTCGCCTCGTTTAGAACTTGCGGGATTTCTCGATATTACAGTTCAGGCGTTTTATGCAACGGGAAACACGACGTGCGTTTTTGTCCAGTGTGCTGGTGACCTCCACGGGTGCCATGTTGCGCTGCTCAGCCGCAGAACGATCATGGCCGGTGGAGAGTTCCTGTGGCTCCCTTGTTTGCCACGCTGACAGCGAGCTTGATTCCGTGCAACCAGTACTCCAGCAACTGGCTGACTTGCCACTCCAGATCGATCGGCAAATCAAGACTGGGGCCAGGTTCGAAAAAGTACATCTTTTCCTGTTTGCACGTCCAGCAACTTACGGGGCTTATATCCGGAGCCATTTTCCCGAGGCGCCTGAACGCCGTGCTCTCTATGTTAAACGCGGTGCCGCAGGAATGATCTTTGCCGTTCGGTCAGCAACCCTGGCTGAAGATTTACGGCATGAAGCCACCCACGCTTATCTGCATCAGGTTGTTGCCGGTTTGCCACTTTGGCTGGACGAGGGCTTGGCAGAGTACTACGAGGTGGCAGCCGCCGAGCGGCATTTAGGACATCCTCATCGCCTCGAAATGAGTCAGCGACTGCAACAGGGTTGGCAACCGTCCCTGCCACTCCTGGAACGTTTGTCACCACGGCAATCATTGAAAAGTCGGGATTACTGCCAATCGTGGGCCTGGGTTCATTTCCTGCTGCATGGTGAAACCGACCTGCGGGCAGAATTAATTCAATTCCTGGCCGATTTGCGAGCACACCGACCGGCAGGCTACCTGGGGCATCGGCTCGCGGAGAGGCGAGGCGATCTGGAGCGACGTTTTCGCTCTCATTTTATCGACCGAATGCCGCCTGTCGACTGAAACAGGAATTGTCCCCGGGGAATCGGAATCAAGGACTTCCTGGTAACCGGCTGGAACACCCATCCGCTTTAATCCGCAAAGTTCCCTTGCGATGGGTAGAAGAGAAGCTCAGCAGAACGGTTTCGTCTCGATTTTGGAGTGCAGAATTCCGAAACTGGATTATACGCAGCATGCCTACTCAAGAACCTTGGCAGGATAGTACACACCATGACCGTCAGCTGGATCAAATACCTTCAACTGTCCTGTTTTTCCAAGCCGTCAGCCGATCGAGTTCTCTACCGCTCGATTGCCCGCCATCGTCCCAAGTCTATCGTGGAATTGGGCCTGGGCCTGGCTGAACGAAGTACGTCCATGATTCAACTGAGCCAGAGGTACCAACCTGCCTCCGAAATCAAGTACACGGGACTGGATTTGTTTGAAGGTCGTGACCAGCGCGCTCCCGGGATCACGCTGAAAAGAGCGCATCGCATGCTGGGTAAGCTGACTCCCCGTGTTCAGCTGTTTCCAGGAGACCCTCGCCAATCACTGGCCCGTCGAGGAAACCTGCTGCTCAATACAGACCTGGTCGTGGTCGATTTACAGGACAGCCCGGAGTTGCTGGCGCAGCTTTGGGCTCCACTGGCCAGGCTTCTTCACGATCATTCTCAGGTTTACGTTTCTCGTTGGCAGATCGAAAAACAGCAGCGTCAGTTCGTGCTAATGGATCACGCAACGCTGCACGACTTGGCCGATACGGGCAATTCACAGCAGTTGCGGGCTGCCTAGGTTCTCAGGACCGGAATATCTTTTTCCGATCGCTGGTCACGTCCCGAGTTGCGTTGCGTGTGTCGATAATCAATGGTGCATGCTGAACCAGGAAGTCCCAGTCGTAGCTGGAATGATCAGTTGCAATCAACAGGCAATCCAGGGACGCCAGGTAGGATTCCGTGAGAGGTTCGCTTTCCAGGGCCGGAACACGATAGTGCCTCATGCTCGGCAACACGGGGATATGTGGGTCATTGTAGCTGAGTACGGCCCCCTGATCCTGCAGCAACTCCATCAACCGGAATGCCGGACTCTCCCGTGGGTCGTCGATGTCCTTCTTGTAAGCAACTCCCAGGATGCCTATGTGTGAATTGCGAATCGGTTTCCCTACGCTGTTCAGTGCCTTGCCCAGTTGTTGGATCACGTAGTTGGGCATGCTGGTATTGATCTCGCCGGCCAACTCAATGAATCGAGTGGTCATCTCGTGCTTGCGGGCAAGCCAGCTGAGATAAAAAGGATCGATGGGAATACAATGGCCACCCAGGCCTGGTCCTGGGTAAAAGGGTTGGAATCCAAAAGGTTTCGTTTTGGCGGCGTCGATGACTTCCCAGATATCAATTTCCAGGTGATCAAATAACACTTTTAATTCGTTAACCATGGCGATATTGACGGACCGGTACGTGTTCTCAAGGATCTTGCAAGCCTCGGCAATTTCGCATGTGGAGACAGGTACCGTTTCTACCACGGCTGCCGAGTAAAGCAGGTTAGCTAGTTCGAGACTCTGGGCATCTATGCCGCCAATGACCTTGGGAATACCCCGGGCACTAAACTGCTGGTTTCCCGGGTCCTCTCGTTCCGGGCTGTAGGCGAGAAAGAAATCCTCGCCGACTTGTAGTCCGGAGCTCAGCAAGATGGGTAGCAGCACGTCGCGAGTGGTTCCCGGATAGGTAGTGCTTTCCAGGACAACCAGTTGTCCTGGACGCAGGCTGCTGGCGATTTGCTGACCAGTGGATTCGATGTAGCGAAGATCGGGGTCACGGCTTTCGGTCAGAGGGGTCGGTACGCAAATCAGGATGACATCGGCTTCGCTCAAGCGATCCATCTGGGAAATGGGCTCAAAACGTTCTTGCTTGAGAGCCTCCTCGATCCAGTTATTGGCCACGTGCTGGATATAGCTTTGGCCGGCGGCCAATTGGCTTATTTTTGATTCGTCCAGGTCAAATCCGAGGGTAGGGAAGCCGGCCTCTACGAAGGCCTGTACCAACGGTAATCCAACATAGCCCAGGCCAACGATTCCAATTTTCGCCGTTTTTTTGGCGAGCGCTTCTTTCAAGGACTCGGAATTGTGCGGTATTGTGGTCATCAGATGTTAAAATCAGTCTTACTGCGGTGAAGAGAAACTAGCTGCAGCCAGAGTAACAATTTTCCAGTATATCATTAATCGGTTAATTACATCAGAACGATTTCACGGTAGTCGAGAGCGGACAAGTGATTATGGCCAGGATCATGGTGACCGGCACAGCCGGTTTTATCGGTTTTCATCTGACACGGCGGCTCCTGGAACAGTCCGTCGAGGTAGTGGGTGTCGATAACCTGAACTCGTATTACGATGTTCAGCTGAAGAAAGATCGCCTCGCCCAGTTGCAAGCTTGTCCCGATTACCAGTTTGTCCAGCAAGACATTAGTCACCAGGCGGAAATGGCCCAGTTGTTCCAGGATCAATCCTGCGATGTAGTGGTTCACCTGGCCGCCCAGGCCGGGGTTCGTTATTCCCTGGAAAACCCGCACGCTTACCTGGATGCCAACCTGTCAGGGTTTCTTAATGTTCTCGAGGGGTGTCGGCAAACACAGGTTTCCCACCTGGTCTATGCCTCGTCCAGTTCCGTTTATGGAGCTAATCTGCGGAAGCCGTTTTCGGAACAGGATCCAGTAGGACATCCAGTAAGTCTTTATGCCGCGACCAAGAGAGCTAATGAATTAATGGCTCATAGCTACAGCCATCTCTATCACTTGCCGACCACCGGGTTGCGTTTCTTTACCGTCTATGGACCCTGGGGCCGTCCTGACATGGCGATGTCCCTGTTCGCAAAAGCCATCCTTGCCGGAGAGTCCGTTCGGCTTTTTAACGAGGGACGTATGCGGCGAGATTTCACCTATATCGACGATGCGGTAACCGCGCTGCTGCGAGTCCTGGAGCGCCCGCCAGCAGCGGACCCCACCTGGTCCGGAGAAAACCCGGACCTGGCTTCCAGCGCTGCACCCTATCGGATTTACAACGTGGGCAATCATGATCCGGTTTCCCTGGACCAGTTGGTCACGACCCTGGAAACGGCCCTGGGCAAAAAGGCTACCAGGGAACTGGTCGAGATGCAGTCGGGGGATGTTCAGGAAACGTTTTCTGATATCAGTCGCCTGGTGGCGGATTTTGATTTTCGGCCGGCAATATCACTGCAAGACGGTGTTCGACAATTTGTCCAATGGTACCGGGAGTACCACGGGCTGAATGACTAGCCTGGGACCGCCGTTCGGTTGGGGATGGCGACGAGCAAGCTCCTGTCATGGAGACACTCTTTGAAGTATAATGAGTGTCTTGATACGAATTTTTTCAGGTTTTAAAGAGAGGCACTGATGGACGTGGCTGCACCGAGGACGATGTTCGAGAAAATCTGGGATGAGCATGTTGTCCAGGCGGAATCAGGAAAACAGACAATCCTCTACATTGACCTGCACCTGGTGCATGAAGTGACCAGCCCCCAGGCATTTGAAGGCCTGCGCCTGTCGAGTCGCAAGTTGCGTCGACCGGAAAAAACGATCGCCACGCTGGACCACAATATTCCCACGGTAGATCGGTCTCTTCCTATTGCGGATCCGATTTCCCGACAGCAGGTTGAAACCATGCGACAGAATTGCCGGGAATTTGGTGTTCGACTGTATGACCTGGACGACGCGCGGCAGGGTATTGTCCACGTGATTGGACCGGAGTTGGGTTATACCCAGCCGGGGATGACCATCGTTTGTGGCGACAGCCATACGGCTACGCATGGCGCTTTCGGCGCCCTGGCCTTCGGGATTGGCACCAGCGAAGTTGAACACGTGCTGGCCACGCAGACCCTCTTGCAGGACAAGCCCAAGACGCTGGAATTACGAGTAAACGGTGAGTTGGCAGCAGGTGTCACTGCCAAGGACCTGGTCCTTTACTTGATCGGTCAGTTGACGACGGCTGGTGGCACCGGCCACGTGATTGAATACAGCGGTAGTGCGATCCGCAAGCTGAGCATGGAAGAACGCATGACCGTCTGCAATATGTCGATTGAGGCAGGTGCCCGGGCAGGCATGATCGCTCCGGATGAAATCACCTTCCAATACCTGCGGGGTCGCGAGTTTGCGCCGGCAGATGCCGCTGCCGCCGAAGCGAGATGGCAGCAACTGGGTACCGATGAAGGTGCTGAGTTTGACCGGGTCGAAATCTATGAGGCCCATGACATTGCTCCACAAATTACCTGGGGGACGAACCCGGGGCAGGTGTTAGCCGCTGATCAACCCATTCCGGATCCGTCGACATTGGCCGATGAAGTCGAGAAGAAAAGCGCGCTCGGGGCCCTGGACTACATGGGTCTTTCTGCCGGGACAAAAATGACGGATGTGGATATCGACCGCGTTTTTATCGGCTCCTGTACCAATGCGAGAATCGAAGATTTACGGGCTGCTGCTGCCGTGGCTCGTGGCCATAACGTGGCCGGTGATGTCCATGCCATGGTGGTTCCTGGGAGTGGGCAGGTGAAATTGCAGGCTGAGGAAGAAGGGCTGGATGAGATATTTCGGGCAGCCGGGTTCGACTGGCGTGACGCCGGCTGCAGCATGTGCCTGGCCATGAACCCGGACAAGCTGGAACCCGGGGAACGATGTGCTTCGACCAGCAATCGAAATTTTGAAGGACGGCAGGGCAAGGGTGGACGAACTCACCTGGTGTCACCGGCCATGGCCGCTGCCGCTGCTGTCGAGGGGAAGTTCGTGGATATTCGTGGCTGGAACTTTCACTAGGTTTCAGGCGACGTGGGTTAATTGATCCAGGAAAGAACAAGTATGAATCCGTTTACTGTACACGAAGGCCGTGTTGTCGCGATGGATCGTGCCAACGTGGATACCGACCAGATTATCCCCAAGCAGTTTCTCAAGCGAATTGAGCGTACTGGATTTGGCGAATTCCTGTTTTACGACTGGAGATTCCTGGAAGATGGCTCTGGTAATCCGGATTTCGAGTTGAACCAGCCTGCCGCTGCGGGTGCATCTGTGCTGCTGGCAAAACGTAATTTCGGTTGCGGTTCCAGTCGTGAACATGCCGTTTGGGCACTGGATGATTACGGAATCCGGGTGGTCATTGCACCGTCTTTTGCAGACATCTTCTATAGTAATTGCTTCAAGAATGCCGTCTTGCCGGTTGTCGTGGATGAAGCAACCGTGAACCAATTGTTCGATCGATGTCAGCAGGATCCGGAGTGGGAGTTAACCATTGACCTGGAAAAGTGCCAGGTGCGAGGTAAGGACGGACTGGAAATTAGTTTCGAGGTGGATGGTTTTCGGAGAGAATGCCTACTCAACGGCCTCGATGATATTGCGTTAACCTTGCAACAGGCGGATGAGATTACAGCCTACGAGTCCCGGCATGGTATCGGGAAGGCTTCTTAAGCAGGATCGCTTGTCTCGGGGGCGACCATCGGCCATAATCCGTTCTCTAAGAAGGCTCGCCGCAAGCTGGACGAGACTTTTAATTCGGAAATCCCGGTTTGCGCAATCCGAGGATTAAAACATGGAACCAGGAGGATTCGCTGATGCATGCTAAATGTTTCCAGGTTGGCTGGATCGTACTGGCGATCGTACTGAGATTTGCGGTGGAGCTGCCAGCAGCACCACCGCAGGAAATTCTGCTGGATCAGTTGAATCATCCCTGTGGCGTGGCGATCCAGCCGGAAACGGGGCATGTCTTTGTTGCCGAGAGTGGCGGAGCTCGCGTGGTGCGGATTGTTGACGGCAAACTCGCACCGGTCATCGTGGACTTTCCTCTTGATGTATACGGCAAGGGGCCCCAGTACAAGATTGGACCGTTGGGGCTGGCTTTTGCCGGAAAAAACGTCCTGGTCGTGGGAGGTGGGGGGCATCCGGATGGAGCAGAATTGCTCAGGATCTATAACCTACCCAAGGAGGGAGAGGCACCGTTGAAGGCAACGGATATGGCGACCAGTTTCAAACTGACGGAAACAGAATCGATGAAAGGTGAGGGGAACTTTTATGCGTTGGCAGTGACGTCTAGTGGGATTTTTGTGACGTCTAATGGAGACGATGAAAAGGGATGGGTTGCCAAGGCCGATGTGTCAGGCACCAAGTTTGGACCGTTCAAGCGATTTATCGCCACGCGAGAACAGACCGGGGTCGATGCACCGGTGGGTCTGACCGTGAGTCCCGATGGTCAATTGCTGGTCGGCCAGGCCGGGGAACTTACCGAACCGAAGGATAGTCAGCTGACTTTTTATGATCCGGTTTCCGGCAAGAAACTGTTGAATTTTTCAACCGGGCTTTACGATATCACGGGATTGGCTTTCAGTCCGAAAACGGAACGCCTGTTTGCTATCGATTTCTCATGGATGGAAGCGTCGGCAGGTGGTTTGTTTGAAATCTCGGTGGATCGTTCTAGCCAGGAACAGAAGCTGAAGCTTGCGAAGATTGTTTCCCTGGATAAACCGACGGCCATGGCCTTTGGGCCAGACGGCACACTCTACGTAACAGTGCTTGGAAAGCCAGGGAGTGCCGGGGAGAAATCCACGGGAAAGCTGCTTCGTTTCGCGACCGGTTTATAAGCAACAGGTGGCGTTCAGGAGCCGGTCGTAGAAAGTTCGCGGTTTTCCACGACCTCGAAACCCAGATCCTTGATCATCTGGTAATCTTCTGCTGCCGCCTGCCCTTTCGTTGTCAGGTAATCCCCGATGAAAAGCGAGTTGGCAGGATAGAGCCCCAGTGGTTGTAGGCTTCCCAGGTTGAGTTCGCGGCCACCGGCAATTCGTAGTTCTCGCTCGGGATTGACGAACCGGAACATGGCCAATGCTTTCAGGCAGTACGCCGGGGTTAGCAAGGTGGTCTGTTCCAGGGAAGTGCCGTCAATGGAATTGAGGAAATTCAAGGGAATGGAATGGACTTCCAGTTTCTGCAGGTCAAACGCCATCTCGACAACCTGGGTGTCATCTTCTCCCATGCCGATGATGCCGCCGGAACAGAGTTCCATTCCACTGTCCCGAACTGCCTGGAGCGTGTCGACACGGTCCTGGTACGTGTGCGTCGTGCAGATTTCTCCGTAAAAAGATTCGCTCGTGTTCAGGTTGTGATTGACCCGGTCAACACCGGCCGCTTTTAGTCGCTGGGCCTGCTGGTCGTCAAGTAGTCCAAGGCAGGCGCAAATTTTAAGGTCGTACTGTCCCTTGATTTCCGGTACCAGGGTTTCCACGGCCTGCAGTTCACGATCCGTGGGGGCGCGTCCTGAGATCACGATGCAGTAGGTACCCGCGTTGCGTTCGGCGGCCGCCTTGGCCCCCTGCATCAATTGCTGTCGATCGAGCAGGTTGTACTTGGGGATTTCTGCCTCTGATGTTTTTGATTGAGAACAGTAGCTGCAATCTTCTGCACATAAGCCACTCTTGGCATTCATCAGGAAGTAAAGTTGCACGGTCTTCCCAAACCAGTGGGAACGAATTTGAAAGGATGCGGAAAGTAATTCCAGGAGTTGATCATCGGGGCAACGCAGGATGGCGAGCGCCTCGTCTCGATCGATGGGGTTACCGGCAAGTACCTGGTCGGCCAGGGCTTGCCAGGTGCCTCGTCGAGGGGAAGTGCTTGTAGGATTGGGTGTCATCGTAGTCGTTTCCTTGCGATTTTCGCGGAGTAGCCATCTTCGCTGAAGCCGGTGTTTCTCGAACGAAAGAGGAGTCACTCGGCCAGCGGTTTCATTTCTTACCCGTTGTGTGACAGGGCCGCAACCCCGGGTTTCCAGGTTAAACACTACCTGTTTTGATGCGGAATCCCTGCTGTGTGAACTTGGCAATGCCTGTTAATTACTTCACAATAAGTTACTTCAAGAACACTTGTAAAACAATGATCAGGTCGCTTCGTGCCTGCTCACGCAAGATATACGATAACGCGTTCAATATCGGAACCCAGCAATCATCGTGCATAGCCATTACTGGATACAATTTGGTGCCATGGGATGGACGGGCCGCTTCCACAGCCTGGAAGCAATCCAATACGAGCGAGAAACGCCCGTGGTTTGTCGTACCGAGCGTGGGCTGGAGATCGGCCGCGTGCTGGGCCCCGGTGAGGGACTCCTGGAGACCCCCTGCTCGGGTTCACTTATTCGTCGAATGAGCGTCCAGGATGAACTTCTGCTGGTGCGGCTGGAAAAAGACCGTGCGGCAGCCTGCCAGGCCTGCGTTGAATTACTTCAGGACCATGGCCTCGATAACACCCTGCTCGATGCGGAAGTGCTCTTCGATGGAAAGTCCCTGGTCTTTTATTTCCTGGGCGAAGTTTCCCAGCAACTGACCAGGCTGACGGATCAGCTTAGCGAGGCGTACCAGGCAGCGGTTAGTTTTCAGCAGTTTAGCACGGCCCTGGAAGAAGGATGTGGCCCGGGTTGCGGTACCGAAGCTGCTGCCGGAGGGTGTGGCAGCTCTGGTTGTGCCTCCTGTAGCGTCGCCAGTCACTGCAAGAGCAACTCATCCACCGATCAATTGGTGGACGCCTGACAGCCTCGTCCCTTCAGGACTCCAGCGTGGCCAGGAACTCACGCATCTCACCGGCAGCATGAAGATCCTGCTGGGCGACGGCGACCTCGATACCCGTACGGGCTGTGGCCTGGGCTTCAGGAATTCTCGATAGTTGCGCCAATTGCTGGGCAGCCATGAAATAGGCTGGCACATAGGGTGGCTCCTGTTGCATAAGTCCATCGAGTAACGCCAGGCTTTCCACATGCTCTCCCTCTTTTTGGAGTTCCATAGCAAGCCCGTAACGGAGAAAGAGATCCTCAGGATTATCTGCTAGCATGGCAACGATCTTGTCTTTGCGAGTTGATTCAGGCATGGAGTGTGTGTTTGCTTTCCTTGGGTTCGTGGTCGATATCAGGAGGCAGTTGTGCTCCTTGGCTCATTATCTTACCTGTTTTAACTTAATGGAAAAGTCGACTAAACCGGCAAGGGTGATGTAACCGATAGATTTGACGAGGCATCTGGGCTGAGTCCCGGGGTCTTTTGCGCATCCTGCTGGGTTTGGGGATCTCGATTTGAGCGACCCGCCAGGGAAAGGCGTTAGCAGCCCGTGGTGATTTTAATGAGGGACAGATTCATGAATCGGACTCTGATCGGTGTTTTATCGTTGGCAGTGATTGGCACGGCGATTGTGGCGATGGTTCAAGCGCAGGAGGCTGAGTCGGTTCGTTCAGGAACGAAGTCGGTCTTGGTACCCAGTAACAGCCAGGCGGAACCTGTTCGCTTAACAGATGACACGAAATCGAGTTCTCGTCGTAGGAAACCACTTTCCGAGCGACTGGAGGTTTCCCGTGATCAGGTAACACAGGAATATTCAGCGACCCAGCAGGCTCCCTCGGAGGATGATTTCCCAATTGGCACGGCTCAGCAGGCGGAACCGGGCCAACTTGCGACTCCACCGGAAGCTTCCGCGCAGCCTGTAAACCAGGAACCACCCTTGTTAACACCTCCCAACGCTAGTCAGAGCCTTGATATTAAGGATCCTGGGGCGCCCGGGCTATCATCAAGTGATGAGAAGGCCACGGCACGACGGGGCTCGAGAGCCCGACTGGGCGATGCTGTTACCGGAACAGGCAGCGAGAAAGGTGGTCTGAGTCAAATTCAGAACCGAACGGCCCTGCTCACCAGCCAGACTCCTGCCGTATTGGTCAAGGCCGAGGGTCCCAGTGAAATTCATGTCGGGCAAACAGCAACCTACCGGATCGACGTTGCCAATCATGCCAGCGAGTCCATCGAAGATTTTTACGTGCGACTGGTCTTGCCGCAATGGATTAACCTGGAAGAGAGCAAAGCTGCTTCCGGCGACTTGCGCCGCGAGGATGTGAGTGATGGTAGTCAGGTGTTGATCTGGAAAGTCCCTCAGATGGAATCCCAGTCCCGGTCACACTGGGTGATCAAGATGGTACCCAAGGAAAATAAGCCGTTTGATCTCAACGTGGACTGGTGGGTACGCCCGAAATCATTACAGGCGGGTATTCGCGTTGTTAAGCCGGAATTGCAGTTGGCGATTCGCGGACCAGCCGAGATGACCTACGGTGAATCCAAGATGTTTACACTGAGCGTGACGAATCCTGGTAATGGGGATGCGGACAACGTCTCCGTAATGCTGACTCCTGGTGAAGAGAAACCGCACTGGATTGGGCATATACCGGCAGGTGGCAGCCGGCAACTGCAGTTTGAGATGGCGGCTGCCCAGGCCGGTTTGATGCAACTCCGAGCCGTCGCTTCCGCAGATCGAGAATTGCAGGCCGATGTCGATTACGCGGTTACGGTGCGACAGCCACGTCTGGAGCTCAAGGTGGTTGGACCTGCCCGGAAGTATGCTGGAGCTGCTGTTAAATACCAGGTGGTGTTGACGAATCGCGGTGATGCACCCGCCAACGACCTGTTGATTCGCGCGGCCTTGCCTAGTGGTGTCACGCTGGTCCCCGGTGAGGGCCAGGTAGATACGGCTAATGGCACCATGGCCTGGAAGTTAGGCACACTGGCTGCGAACACCGAGCGAAAATTTGATTTCACATGCCAGCTCGTGACCGCCGGCGATAAGACGGTCCAGGTCAGCGCCGAGGCGGATTCGGCAAATATGGTGTCGGCCACCACGCTGACAGAAGTAACGGGTGTCGCAGACCTGAAGTTGATTGTCAACGATCCGCAGGGACCGCAGGCAGTGGGTGACGAAGTTGTCTACGAAGTACAGGTTCTCAACCGTGGTAGTAAAACGGCAGAAGCTGTCAAACTGGTGGCCCAGTTCAGTAACCATATTGAGCCGGTACGCGTCTCGGGAGGACGAGCAGATTTGGTTCCCGGCCAGGCCCTGTTCCGACCGCTGCAACGCCTTGAACCAGGTCAGCAGGTGACCTTGAAGGTTTATGCGAAAGCATCCACGACGGGCAATCACCGTTTTCGTGCCGAGTTGACCAGCGACGATCCGGAAACACAGCTGGTCCAGGAAGAGATGACGCGTTTTATGAACGATCCGAATCAGGATGCTGGAAATTCGACTCTCCAGGAGGAAGATTAATCACTCGGATCATCTTCCAAGCGGACCATGCTTAATGGTTGTTGATTCCAAGGGTCTTCGACTCGCAGGGCGACCTTGCCGGCCAGCAGGTCTTCCATGAGTGAGCCCAACAAGCTGGCTCGCCAACCGGAGGCCAGGTTTGGTGGTGGCTTGGTCTGTTCGCCATTGCGATTGAAACGGTAGGCTAGCCAGTCGCGAACGTCCTGCGTGGTAGCGACCATGTTGGGAGCGATTTCCGCAGACTTGCAGTGATTTCCCAGGGCGGTCGACAGGAACTGGGTCAGGACGGTCAAGTGGGGACCACGGTTCTTACGTACCACGGTAGGGTGCTCACTGGCATCAAGATCAAGGGCTGTTTGAATGGCGGCGGCCAGTTCCGGAATGCGGTTGTTCAGGTTACTGCGATTCATCCCGCGAATCGCACGAATTCGTTGAGGATCCGCAGTTTGCCGACGTGCCAACTCGCAGATCAGGTCGTCTCGCAGGATCCGTCGAGCGGGGCGATTGTGACTTTTAGCTTCTCTGTCGCGCCAGTACCAGAGTTCTCGCACAATGGCCAGGTTTCGGCGGTTGAGGGAACCCGATCCAGAAACGTTGCGCCAGGCGTCCGGGCCAGCTTCCCGTTGTAGCTTGTTTTGCCATTCGGTGACTTCAGTTTCGACCCACTCGGTTCGTCCCAGGGCTGCCGTACGTTCCTGCAGAGCCGCCGCAACCTGCTGAAGGTCGGCGACGTCCTGTACTGCGTAATCTAGCTGTCGTGTCGATAACGGTCGCCTCCGCCAGTCCGAACGGGTTTCTCCCTTGGCCAGATTCTTACCCAGCAGTTTGTGTACCAGGGTGCCGTAGGAGGCAGGATACTCAAGCCCGATGATGCCCCCCGCAATTTGCACGTCATAGAGGTCATGAGGAGGTTGGTCGATGGCAAACAGGCTGAAGCGGAGTTCTTCGCGACCGGCGTGAACAATCGTCTGGTGCCCAGGCTCCGCCAGTGTTTCCCAGAATGGAGTCACGTCACCAATGGCCAGCGGATCAATCAGGGCAATTTGCTCGCCGGCTGCGACCTGGATCAGGCAAAGTTCCGGAAGATAACTGTCCTCGGACACGAATTCCGTGTCGAAGGCGATCACCTTGGCCAGCCTTAGATCGTTACAGAGATCCTGTAATTGCTGATCGGTGGTAATGTATTGGTACTGCACGTCATAGCAACGGGGTTAAATTCCATCTGGGGTAGCTCGAGAAAACCCTCACGGTGTTATCTTAAACCATCCATTAAATATTGAACAGTCGCAGGGAAGTTGTGCCCGCCGGGATGCTGTGGCACCTGTTCGGACCGGTACCGTTTAGGGCATAATGAAAGTTTGTATAATAGATCCGGGAGCCGCGATTGATGCGAGAATGTTGGTTGCGACCGAATCGACGGGTACTCGTGGTGGCCATTGCCCTGTTGGCCCTGTTGGCGCTGCTAGCCTCGATGTTGGCCAGCGGACAATGGTGGCCCGGATCCTGGCTGACCTGGAAGGTAGCACTGGCCATGATAGCCATCTGGCTTTGGCTGCGAGTGATCATGCTGGTTAACCATACTTGCCTTCCGCGTCTTGCTTACCAGCGGGGAAACCTGCTGGTGTTTCTCCGTTACCGTCGACCATTGCATGTTCCAGTCTCCCAGGTGGAATGCTTTTTCCTTGGGCAGGGTGACAGTATGCTGGCAGCTGCGCGAGAGAGTGAGACAACGGAATCCCTAGCCAAAACACATACGATCGTGGTGCGTTTGGCTGAGGCAGCAAAAGATTGGCAGGCTCGTGAGGTTCGTCCAGAATTAGGCCGTTGGTGCGATGGATACATCACTATTCGCGGTACCTGGTGTGAACCGGTGAGCCCGGAATTGGTGAAACAGTTGAATTCCCGGTTGGTCAAGATCCATCGCCAGCAACGACCGGAGAAAGTGATTTCATGACAGCCTTGTTGGTGAGTGTTCGTAATGCTGTGGAAGCCCAGGCAGCCCTTTTGGGGGGAGCTGATATCGTGGATGTCAAGGAACCCCGTTTTGGTTCACTTGGTGCTGCTTCCGTGGCGACCTGGCAGGAAGTGAATGAAGTGGTCGGTTCCCAGGCGTTGCTGAGTATTGCCCTGGGAGAATTGATGGATTTTGCCCCTGTCCTGGGAGATGCTTTACCTGATCATACGCATTATGCCAAGATTGGGCTGGCTGGCTGCATGGATCGTTCGGAGTGGCCGGTGCGTTGGCTGGAAGCGTGGGAGAGCCTTCCTGCGGATGTTCAGCGAGTTGCGGTTTGCTACGTTGACCAGCAGCAGGCGCGATCACCGAACTGGGATCGGATTCTCGAGGAGGCTCCGGCGGTCGATTGTAAATGCTTGCTGCTAGATACTTTCGATAAATCTGCAGGAAATCTTTTCACCCATTGGTCGGTGACTCATCTGAGGCATGTCGTCGCCCGAGCAACCGACCTGGGGCTTCTCGTGGTAGCCGCTGGATCTCTCGGGAAAGCCGATTTGGAGCGACTTGAGGAGGCTGGTGTCGGATGCCTTGCCGTACGAGGTGCGGTCTGCCGCCCGGACCGGACCGGACATCTGCAGGAGGAGTTAGTGAGACAATTACGGGCCGCCTGCGGAGTTAATGGTGCTTCTCTTTCCGCCGGTTGAATGGTCCGGGGAATTAGTTCTCGTGATTGCGAAAATAATTTTTCTCGATTGCTTGACTTTCCTCATGCGGAGTCCGATACTTGGGTCTTGAGAGGGCCGATTTCGGAGGCCCAGACGTCGTCGGCAAAGGAATAATTGTCGCAGGAAACGGAACGAGGCGTTCATAAAGTTTTCTTTTTGCTTCTTTGGATGGATAGGAGAGAAGCCGTGCCACAATCGGTGCTTGATGCGATCAAGATGGGTATTTGGGACTACGAACCTGAAGACCAGGCGGAAATGGAATATGAATCAACCGAGGCTCTGCCCGGAACGGATGCGAAACTAGCGGCCTTGAGCGCTCGGATTGAGCGAGGTCTACCGCTTTGGCATCCCGAAGATCGCCGCACCTACAATGACAGCGAACAGATTCCTGAGTAGTTCTGCTCCGGGTGATTGCTATTTTTGCTTTCACGTATTCTCTGCGGCAGGCCGTCGCTTTTAGTGAAGTTGGGCGATGGTTGTGCGCGGTTGCGTATCGTGGTTCCCTTTGTAACGAAGAATCTGTTAAAATTCGCCCCGTTAGAAACAAGACGAGTGGTGGCCAGCTAGTTGCATGACGTTTGCAGGCGGTTGGATGGTCCAGCGAAATTGTTCGAAAGGAAATAGTATGCCCAGCTTTGGTAGCCAGGTAGAACATCAGTTAGGGCAACCAGCAGCGGTCGCGCGGCTGGAGACATTCATTGACAAGGTGCGCGAGCAATACCAGGGACAAGTGAGTGGCCTGGCAGAAGAATGGAACGAGCATGTGCTGACGTTTTCATTTACGACCTATGGAATCCAGATCAAGGGCACGTTAACGGTTGGAGAGACGGTCGTTGCCCTGGACGGCACCCTGCCCTTCGCAGCCATCGCCTTCAAGGGGAAAATCGAGAGTTCGCTTGCCGAGGAATTAAAGAAAGCACTCGCCGACTAGTTCAATGGTTTGCTGGGCAGACGGCAGATTGTTGCGATGGGTCGTCTCAAGGTTTCTTTTCGGCAATGGTTAGTTGCTGTTCTTTTAGTTGATAGACCAGGCCCAGCGGCTCCAGTGTTTTCATGAGGAGTTCATCGAGCGTGGCTTCCTTGAGGTCCAGGTCAATACGTGACTGGAGCTTGGTTGTAAGCCCGGGGTCGAATCGTACGACAAGCTTTTGTTGTTGCGCTATCGAGTCGATGATTGCGGCTGCCGGAGCCTGCGTGACGCGTAGGGTGAATCTTTTCCGGGAAGGCCTGGTCGTCGTGGTGCGGATGGTTTCCCCTCGCAATAGTCGTGCCAGGAGTTCGTGGTCTTCCTGGCTCCCTCGTACCTCGAGGTGATCTGCCACTTGTCGGATGGCGAGTTTGGGGAAGCGGGCTTTGACCTTTGCCATGTTGGCCGAGGAAAGTTTCTTGGAATAGTTGCGAGCCAGGCTGACCGTTTCGGGAAACGGGATAAGGTGAAGTTGACCTGTATTGAGATCCAGTTGAAAGGTGCGGTTGAAGCCGGCCAGCAGGATACTGAGCCGTTGTGCGAGATCGAGAGGCGGGAGTGTTTGCTCTTCCCAGAGGTCATGTGGTAGGCGAGCGGCAGGAGCGAGGGTCAGTTGAGCCGCTTTGATCTGCTGCTGTAGTAAATCACCCGGTGTGCTCAACCGTTTCCATTGCCATCCGACCGGTTGGGTTAGCCCAGGCTTGATCGCTGCCGGAGCCTGGGATAGTTCCTGTCGTTTGACTTCGCTGACGGTGGCGAGGCGTGAGCAAGTTGCCAGCGGACCGAGGTAAATACAGGGACCGACCTGGCAGTAACCCAGGTTGAGCTGCTGAGTCAGTCGTTGAAGGTTGCGTTCCAGTGATTCTCCGGCGGCCTTGAAATTAATCGTTTGGTCCGGGTCGATACGGCGATCCAGGAAGATGCAAGTGCGCTGGTTAACGGCGATGCCTCGTGTTAAACGGCGCAGCGTGGTTCCCGACCAGCTGGCTTGCAGGGGCTTCTGCAGTTGTAGTCGAAAATCGCGTCCCGTTAACCATTCAGAGGGAGCGGGCAAGGTCGGTTCAGTCAGATCGCCTTCGCCCTCTTGCAAGGGGAAGGCCGCTGGAGGCCAAGCCAGGCAGCTGGCGAGTGTTCCAATCCAGAGTGCCAGGGAATGATAGCGGGATCTTGCAGGGACGTGGATGACCATGATGTCCGTCAAAAAAAAGTTAAGCCATCTGCAGTGAATGCTTTCATGATACCGGCAGGACTCCCTGAAGCCAAACCGAATTAAAATAGTCGTGGACTTTGGGAGGTGCAGCTGGGTTGTTATCAGCAGGTTTCAGCTAAAATAACGATTGCCGATCGTTTCGTTGGAAAGGTGGGTGGAGCGAGCGTGAGTTATGAGATAAGTTGATCGGCAGATCATTGGTTCAATCACGTTTCAGCGAGTGCCGTATGTTCCAGGTCCAGAAGAAAGAATTTCTAGCCGAGTTATTCGGTACCTTTGTACTGATGACATTCGGCTTGGCTGTGAATGCCCAGGTCAACCTGGGGAACGCGGAATATGGAGACTACCTGTCCATTAATATCGGGTGGGGACTGGCTGTTGTCTTTGGCGTTTATGTCGCCGGTGGCGTCACGGGAGCTCATATTAACCCGGCCGTCACATTGGCACTGGCGGTGAATCGACAACTCTCCTGGTCGAAGGTGCTGCCTTATATGGCGGCTCAATTCATTGGGGCCTTTGTGGCCTCGGCCCTGATCTACGTGGTTTACCTCGAAGCACTCGATCATCATGAGATCACCCGAGCCAGGGAGTTAATTGTGCAGCAGGAATCAGATGACCTGCCGGAGGCATCCAGCGAAGCGTTTTCCGGGGCTACCCGGAAGCCCCCGCGGACAATTAAAACCGCTGGTATTTGGGCAACCTATCCACGTGAATTTGCGGATGGTAGCCGGCTCAGTAATTGGAGTGGGTTCTTGGACCAGGTCGTTGGCACGGCGCTTTTGCTGCTTTGTATTTGCGCCCTGGCTGATGAACGTAACATGGCACCAAAGTCAAACCTGGCTCCGTTCTTGATAGGTGCCGTCGTGCTCATGGTTGGCATGTCAATGGGAGCGAATTGCGCCTATGGGATTAACCCAGCACGTGATCTGTCGCCGCGTGTTTTTACCTGGCTGGCAGGATGGGGTAATCTTGTTTTTCGTTCTCCAAATACGACCTGGTACCTGGTGCCTATCCTGGGACCGTTCCTGGGTGGAATTATCGGTGCCTGGCTTTATCACGTGATGATTGCTCGCTGGCATGTAGATTCCGAGAAACATCCAGGAGAGATCGCGTAAACCAAGAGGACACTATGTCGAAATATATGCTGGCATTGGACCAAGGGACGACGTCCAGCCGCGCCGTGCTGTTTGGACACGACGGTCGTGCCGTGGCCGTGGCCCAGCAGGAGTTTCCACAGATACTACCCTATCCGGGGCATGTTGAGCATGATCCGGAAGCCATCTGGGAGAGCCAGTTAGCAACGACTCGTGCCGTACTCAAGAAAGCCGCCATTGGTCCCGCGGACGTGGCAGCGATCGGGATTACCAACCAGCGTGAAACCACGATCCTCTGGGATGCCCAGACCGGAAAACCGGTTGGGCCGGCAATCGTGTGGCAGAGTCGGGTAACGGTCGATATTTGCAATCAGCTCAAGGCGGACGGTACCGAAGATACCTTTCGTCAGAAAACTGGATTAGTCGTCGATGCTTACTTTTCAGGAACCAAGATCAAGTACTTGTTAGATCAAGAAGAAGGCTTGCGAGCGCGGGCTGAGCGGGGAGAAATTCTCTTTGGAACCGTCGACACGTTCCTGGTCTGGCGCCTGACAGGCGGAGCCGTTCATGCTACGGATTACAGTAACGCCAGTCGCACGCTTGTGTTTAATATCCACACGCTGGACTGGGATGATGAACTGCTGAACTTGCTTGATATTCCTCGCGCCATGTTGCCTGAGGTGAAGCCTTCCAGCGGTGTTTTCGGCCAGACGACTGCGGATCTGTTTGGCGAACCGATCACCATCGCCGGAGTGGCCGGCGATCAGCAGGCAGCCACCTTTGGGCAGGCCTGTTTCTCTCCGGGGATGGCCAAGAATACATACGGCACGGGATGTTTCATGTTGATGAACACGGGAACGTCGCCAATCGTTTCGCAAAACCAGTTGTTGACAACGATAGGTTGGGCGATCAATGGGGAGGTCACTTATTGCCTGGAAGGGTCAGTTTTTATTGCGGGGGCAGTGGTTCAATGGTTACGAGATGGCCTGGGATTGATTGCGAACTCCTCTGATGTGGAAACGCTGGCTGCCACAGTGGATGATACCGAGGGAGTGGTCGTCGTGCCGGCTTTCGTGGGGCTTGGTGCACCGCACTGGGATCCCTATGCACGCGGTGCGATCCTGGGCCTGACGCGGGGAACCCAGGCAGGACACCTGGCACGAGCTGCCGTGGAGTCGATGGCTTTTCAGACACGGGACGTGCTGGATGCCATGGCAGCTGACGCCGGCCTGAAGCTGTCCGCCTTGCGAGTGGATGGAGGGGCGAGTGTTAACGATACGCTGATGCAGTTTCAGGCAGATTTACTGGATACTGCGGTGCGACGTCCTGTCGTGTCGGAAACGACTGCGTTAGGCGTTGCTTACCTGGCAGGCCTGGCCGTGGGCTATTGGGATGACATGCAGGACATTGCCAGTAACTGGGCATTGGATCGAGAATTCGTTCCCCAGATGGAGTCCGAGGATCGTGATCGTCGGTATGCGATCTGGCAGCAGGCGGTCCAGCGAGCTTGCCAATGGGAACCAGCAAAATGACGAGGGTTTGGCTTGAACGTTCAGAGCATCCAGGGATGCTATTCGTTCCACCGCCAGGGGGTGCAAAAAGTCAGCTGCCTGGTCGGTGTGCCTGGGCCTGTTAACTACCGTCGCATGGCCGCTCGCTTGACAGCCTCCCGGGCATAGAAATTGGGAGACTTGCGAAATTCCTGGAGACTGTATTCGTTGGTGAATAGGTAGACACGGCTTCGGTAGGTGACTCCATGACGTCGGTCACCCGGTGTCCATTCGCGGTGTTTTGTTAAACGGACGATATCACTACCGGCGATTACTGGACTGTAGCGGTCTGGGTTGCGCAGGAATTCCTGTTGCTCGTTGAGACCGGCAAATAAGTACAGTTGTCCGCGGTGAAAAGCACCCCACCTGGGATTACCTTTTTGCCATTGAGGAAACTTGCCGACAAAGCCAGACAGGGTGACGGGGCAATAGCCATCGAGTCCCGGTCGCGGATTGTCAAGCCGCGACCTCGCTGGTGGCGCCTCGCTCGGTAAGGAGGGTTGCATTTGTCGTGTCGGATTCCGGACGACTTGCCCAGGTATGGAACCCTGGCTGTTCGCAATGGTGGGATCGCCTAGTTGGCTCCGGGGGCGATGAATGGGTGCCGGCTGGCTGGAAGCCTGCCCGGGAGCCTGGTCAGTAGCAGGAAATGTTGCGAGTCGAGCGTCGCGGATTCCCGATGCGACTTGGACGGCATATTTCAAACCTTCGTCGGATGTCTCGTTGGATGCCTCGTCACTGAGTGAGGTCTCGACTTTTACGGGGTTGGCCAGGTGGCTCAGGATCGCAATAAACTCCTCCGAGGATTGCTTGCTGACGTCACGATGCAGTTGTTGTTGTCGTGTGTTGAGAATGATGTCCATGGGCCAACGACGAATGCGATATTGTTTTCGCAATCTTGGAGAGTCGCTCACGTTAATCTTGACGGGGATGTAGTGTTGCTGGATGACCTGTGCGAATTTAGCTTGCTGGAAAACAGTTTTTTCCAGCTGTAGGCAGGGTGGGCATCCGTGGTCCCAGAAGTGAATCAGGATCAGTTTGTTTTCCCGGTTTGCATCTCGCATGGCGTCGTTGATATTGGTCCGCCAGGAAACCGGCGCTGCAACAACTGACGAACAGCAGGTAACCATCGTGAGCCAGATTATAGCTTGGTAGCAACGTGCTGAGAGGTGCATGGCGACTTGACCGATAAGAAGTGAAGTAAGCAGTGGTGTGACAAAGAGAACGTCCACAGGGTTCCATCGGATTTTTAACCCTTGCAACCGTATTAATTTGCTTAACTTGATAGCGGCTTTTTCATAAAAACACTGTTTTGTCAGTAGGTTCTCCTAGTTTCGCTTGACAGGCTTGCTGCAATGAGTATGATGCTCGGTAGCTTAAGACTGCTGTCTTAAGTGGATCTGTCTTGTGCAGATAGCGAGCTTGCTGCTCAACAAGAATTTGGTTGTTGAGTACACCCCTGTAAGTGGCGTTTAACGCATGGTTCCTCACGGGATCGCTTTCAGGAGAGCCGTGTCTTTGATTCTTAGAATCGTTGTCCTGAGGGCTCTTGGTAGGCTTTTTTGTAGCCATGAGAGCTTCCTGATAGGACTCGATGTGAACGGAAGTTGTTCATCCTCGTTTGAGAGCGATACAGCTTTTGGAATAGGCAAAACGACGGAAGCAGTCTGAGCGATCTCTGGTCTTTGGAAATGTTTCAGGATCATGATTGGCGACTGGCCACCTACGATTCACCAGTGGCAACTGCTTCAAGAAAACCCAGAAACCATTGGGTAGCGGAGACTCCCGGTCTGCCGATGCCTCGGTTTAACCCGACAATCGCCGCAGGGGCTGAAAAATTGCCTGGGGATTGGCGGTCGCAACTATCCTGTCGCCGGAATGAGACCGGTCTGGTGGGATCGTTCGCAGATTGGAGTGTGCCGTTAAGTGACATCCTCCGTGATGGCTAGTAGTCGTTGCGAAGAGACTTCCGGTGGAGATGGAGGTCACCAGGGCAACGTGAGTTTTTGTAGTCTTTAGATAGAGCGTACAAGTCTGGCGGAAAGTGCAGACCTGTGCATGAGGAAATTAGGTGATTCATGGGGAAGAAACGACATGGCCGTCGTTCATCAGGTGGTCGATCACGTTCTTCGGGTGGAAATGGTAAGTCGCGCCGCAGGCGTCGTTCCGGTGATGGATCGGGGCGTCGAGGTGGTGAGGGACATCAGGATGCGGCAGATTTCAAGAATGCACCGGTTGAACCCGGGTATGGCTTGCTGGAATTGCATCCCAACGGCTACGGATTCTTGAGAAGCCCCCTGAATAATTATTCGCGCGAACGGTCCGATCCTTTCGTCCCCGGTACGATGATCGAGAAATACGAGTTGCGTGAGGGCCTCATGATTCGAGGTACTGTGCAACATGCTCGCAAGCAGCAGGGGCCGCGATTGCGAGATGTTCTTGATGTGGACGGATTGCCCCCGGAAGAATATGCGAACGTGCACACCTTCGAATCCCTGACTCCGATCAATCCGAAGGAGTGGTTGCCACTGGAAATTGGTCCTGAACCCCTGACTACCCGGGTCATGGATTTACTGACGCCGCTGGGCAAGGGACAGCGGGCCTTGATCGTGGCACCGCCTCGCACCGGCAAGACGGTAATGTTGCAGCATATTAGCCAGGGGGTTTCCAAGAATCATCCTGAATTGAAATTGATGGTACTGTTGATCGACGAACGTCCCGAGGAAGTAACGGACATGCGTCGCAACGTGAATGGCGAAGTGATTGCCAGTAGCCTGGATCAGGACGTGGAAAGTCACGTGCGTCTGTCGCAACTGATCGTGGAACGTTGTAAACGCCTGGCTGAACTGGGGCAGGATGTTTTTCTCTTGCTGGATTCAATCACGCGTCTGGCACGTGCATTCAACAAATGGGTAGGTAATACCGGGCGTACGATGTCCGGTGGTGTGGATATCAAGGCCATGGATATCCCCAAGAAATTGTTTGCCACGGCCCGGGCCTTCGAGGAAGGTGGTTCCCTGACAGTTGTTGGTACGGCCCTGATCGATACCGGTAGCCGCATGGACGAACTGATTTTCCAGGAGTTCAAGGGAACGGGGAACATGGAACTGGTCCTGGATCGCAAGTTGGCCGATCGCCGGATCTGGCCGTCCATCGACATCACCCAGTCCGGTACGCGGCGAGAAGAGCTACTGTTGCCCCCGGAAACACTTCACGCAGTCACGATGCTGCGTCGAACCCTGACCACCATGCATCATGTTGATGCCATGGAGCAGTTGACCAAACAGCTGGGGATTCGTGGTTCAAACGAAGAGTTTATCAAGCTCATCAGTGGTACCCAGGTCTCCATGTAAGGCCTCGATGCTGCCTGCCACAAAGATTTCAGGTGGCTGAATGTGCTGCCCGACCGTTTCTTAGGCATCGACCCTCCGTCGGTGCTGTCGGCATGACGTTAAAGTTGCCCCTGTTTTTCAGGCTTGCCAGCCCGCAGGGTTTCTTCCAAGATCCGGCCCGTGAGGACCGATGAATGATGCTAGTTGGTGTGGCCACTCCTTTGTGCGCTCGCCAGGATGCATTTTCCGTAAGCTCGCAGTGCCCAGGCGACGGTTTCCCAGGCAAGCAGGCCTCTAGGCAGGGATGGTTCATATGAATGCAGGATTCGTAGTTGACGTCGTTAGAAATGTTTGTCGTTGGTCACCCCTTGGCCTGATCTGCTCCTGGGGCTTGATGCAGGCCCTGCCAGTTACCGCCGTTGAACCACCTCCTCCGGTCGTCGTGCAAAGCCTGCCTGTTGTTGCCGGTACGGGCGTGGCGGTCAAGAAGGTGGGTGATGATTTTGAAGATGTGAACTGGAAATTTAATCACCACTTCCCCAAGAGCAGCAAGAATATTGACAAGCGGGAGAGATCCCCCGGTGGGGAGTCCGTGAATGATCGCTGGTACGAAGGGATCAAACGCGGGCAACCTGATGTGATTAAGCGAGTTGCTACGCCCGCCGGTGGCCTGGCAGGTAGCCAGGGTGCCCTCTTACTGCAATCGTTGCAGACCGGGATTCCCGGGAAGACGACGTACCAGTCTCAGCAAGATGATTTTATTGCCAACGTGCACTACCTGCTCGGGGGAACCGTGCCTGTTTCCCAGACTCCCAGCGTGGTGGTGCGAGTCTACCTGCCGCCAATGAATCAGTGGGAGAAACGGATTGGTTGTCATTTTGCCTTTCGGTCTTCCTGTGTCGCAGATGCCTACAAGCGTCCCAAGACGCCCTTTGGTGGCCGGCGGGAACGTGAGCTCTACTGGCCCGGGTTTTTCCTGGATCGGGATGTTAAGAATGAAGATGGCCAGAAAATTCCCTATGCCGTCTGGCGTATTCGTGGCGATCGCGATGGCAATGACTTCAACGCCCTGGAAGTAAGCCGGATGGGGTGGTGGACACTGGGTATGACCGTGACACCCGATGGGAGGTTTCATTACTATGCCAGTCCAGGTATTGAAAACCTGGGGAAGGATGATTACATCACGTCGCAAAACCCCTATGGATTTCGCGCGCTCCAGTACCGCACCTTCTTCTTCAATGTCTGTAATGGTGATGATGGTCGTACCTGGTCCACTGCCTGGATTATCGATGATCCGACGCTCTACTACGTTCCCGCCAAAGTTCCTGTCAAAAAGTGAGCCGGCGATTGCCTGTCAGGCAGGCGTTTGCTCCCCTTGAGCTGTCCGCCACTCGTCTTGCAGCCAGTAGACGGGAAGGCTACTTTATAGGTTCGTTGACTGGAGGGTAAGCGAATTGGCTAGCGGCCTCATTGGAAATGAGGTGCCCCGTAAGGGGTTGCGGGTTCAAGTCCCGTGCCCTCCGCTCCCTGGAAAAGCCCCGGACGAAAGTCAGGGGCTTTATCATGCGCTGGCCTGGCTGCAACGGTTACCCCCCCCCTGCTTTCCCGCCAGGCCGTGGTGCATCATAATCGGGGTTGGCGAATCGCCGCCCTGGCCATGGTTTCCTTCCCTGGAGGTGTTTCATGTTTGCTGATCATGTGAGTGTGAGTTGCCGTCGCTACCTCATGCTGCTGGCTATGCTGCTGGTTATCGGCAGTGGTTTGCCATGCCCGTTGTCGATCGTACAGGCTGCTAAACCAGGTATCGTCGGTGTGTCTGCTGGCAAGATCGCGGATACAGACTGGCCGTGGTGGCGTGGTCCGCACCGCAATGGGATCGCCCCCTCCTCCGCAAACCCTCCACGTCAATGGAGTATCAAAAGCAACGTGCTCTGGAAGGCACCGGTTCCCGGACGTGGGCACTCCTCGCCCACGGTTGTCGGTAAACGTGTATTTCTGACATCCGCCGATGAAACCAGTAAGACCCAGTTGGCCCTTTGCTTTGATCGAGATACGGGTAAGTTGAATTGGCGGGTTCAGTTGCACCAGGGTGGCTTTGATCACAATAACAAGAAGAACTCTTTTGCGTCGTCCACCATTGCCTGTGATGGTGAACGTGTCTTTGTTGTTTTTTGGAACCAGGGCGCGATTTGGACTACGGCACTGGACCTGGCAGGGAAGCAGTTGTGGAGAGTTCGCGTGGCGGACTTTGTTTCTCACCAGGGCTATTCGTCGTCGCCAGCAATCTACCAGGATTTCGTCCTCGTCGCGGCTGATAGCAAGGGTAAAGGAACCAGTTGCCTGGTGGCCCTGGATCGGAAGACGGGTAAGCAAGCCTGGCAGGTTATGCGTCCCAAGATGCCGAACTATGTTTCCCCCACGATTTTTCAGGTGGCGGGGAAAGACCAGTTACTAATGGCAGGCTGTGACGTGATGTCCGGTTTCGATCCTCGTAATGGCAAGGTGATCTGGGAATGTCCTGGAAGTACCACCGAGTGCGTGGGATCGGTGGTCACTACCGAGGGCCTGGTCTTTGCCAGCGGTGGATATCCCAAGCACGAAACCATCTGTGTGCGAGCGGATGGCTCGAAGGAAATTCTCTGGCGGAATCGTGTCAAGGTTTATGTTCCCTCCCTGCTGGCCCACCAGGGATATATCTATGCCGTGACCGATAACGGCGTCAGCTACTGTTGGGCTGCACGCACTGGCAAGGAAATGTGGAAAGGGAGACTCCAGGGTGGATTTAGTGCCTCTCCGATCCTGGCCGGAGGGCTGATCTATATTACCAGTGAGCAGGGACAAACCCATGTTTTTAAGCCCAGTCCCAAGGCACTGGAGGTCGTGGCCAGCAATTCACTTGGAGAGGAAGTATTTGCCTCGCCGGTTTTTTCCGGTACGGACCTTTTTCTGCGAGTGACCCTGTCTGAGGCCGGTCGGCAGGAGTATCTCTGCTGTATCCGGGAGACGGCTGCACCCTAGCCATGATGCGGACCGTAAGGGTGCTACTTCCAGGAAGAGCGATTTCGATACCTGGGTTGGTAGGATCGGGGAGTCCAGTACACCAGCCCCCAGCTGACCCCTGCCAGGGTTGCCAGGTGCTGTAGCCAACCACCGGGAAAAATCGGCGCCACCGGGTTCAGGGTTGGTGACCAGTAATTAATCACTTCCACGAGCCCCCAGAGGATAAGTAGCCAGATCAGGGTTGTCGACCAACGCGAAAAACCATGGGGCGGCCAGCAGCGAAGGCATCCTCCCATGATCATGCCACTGGGAACGGCTACCAGGATGCCACTGGGTAACCCCAGGCAGCCCATGTACAGGGCGGTTACTAGCATGGCACCGAGCGGATGTGCGAACGTGTTCCAGTCGAAGCAGACGAGTATGGCGCCACCCAGCGCAGTGCTTCCGCAGCAAGTCAGGATCCCCATGCAGCCACCCACGACGATGCCCTGGAGGACTCCCCGGATAAAAGAGCAGGTAGGTTTTAAGGCTCGCCCAATTTGTCTTGGCGTATTCCCTTGGGAATTCATTGTCTCGGCCTGTGGATAGAAGTCTGTGGGGTAAAAAGGTCGGTAGGATGGCCACTCGTGCGAGTGGCTGATCCCGGGGTAAGCAACGGAAACCTGGGTAATACGGAGAAACGGTTTGTTACCTCGAGATCCAGATGGACCAGCGGATGCCAGGTAATGCGACTGCCCGGCAGTTTGACGGCCTGGCCGATATTGAAAAGGTACTTCGACCAAATACGTTCCATGGCCAGCGGGCCCAGACCTTGCATGGCCACCTGGTTCAGTTTGCCATTGCAGCGGGTCCAGGACTCGCTGATCACCTGGATGCCCCGTGGGCCGGCCGGAATGATCTGCCAGCGTCGTATGCCGACTAGCATGTGATTACCCAGCGTGACCGCTTCGATCATGCGGAAGCGATCGTGGTAATGTAACTCCACCGCGACAGGATTCGCATTCACCACTCGCTGGATCGTGTTGGCCAGTGCCCAGTGCGTATGTTCGATCCGAGTTTCCAGCAATACGCGTACGCGGAACAGGGCGAATTGGCGTTCCCGCAGGACCGCGGGATCAAGGATGCCCGGTCGGATCAGCTTGACCTGTGCTAGGTTGTTTTGATCGAAGTGTCGAAAGTCTTTTAGATGGCGATAGACGGTTGCTGCAGTCATCCGAGGAGCCAGGTCGGCGAGTGAAAAAGACTGCCTCGTATAGATGAGTGGACCGGTTGCTGCATGCCAGTTGGGTCGCATGCTTGCCAGCAATAGTAATTGCGGATCGGTGCCTGCAGCGGTTCCAGTGGGGGCGCCGTAGATACTGGTGCTGCGGTGTAGGGTTGATTTGATTGGGCCCAGCCCCGACGCCTGTAGCGCCCGGTAGACATGAGGGTCGATATCCGGATGAACGGCTCGCACGGAACCATCGTGAAAAAGGCCCAGTGGAATAGTTCGCGGCAGGCGAAAGGGAGGCGCGGTTTCGCCACGAGGGAAAAAACTCTCCGTGGAATCCTGTGAGGGCACAGTGTCGTTTCGGGGGTGAGGTCTCTCTGAAACGTGGTGCGTACCTTTGGCAGGTTGCAGGGTCCCCTTCTTGTTGCCGGCGGTGGTGGCCTGGGCGACCAGGCACAATACCGAGTCGGTGACTGATCTCAGGCAGGAGGCCTGTTGATTTGAAGTGGGCTTGTAGACGCTCGTGGGCGAGCCACCAGGATCATTAGCTATTACGACCATGGGTTGCCGGGGAGTCCCCTGCCCTGCTGGTAGTGATGCTCCAGACAACAGGCGGCGTTGAACCAGTTGTTCCAGTCGGGGAAGCAACCAGCGCGGTCTGTTGGCCTCTTTTTTGTGGCAGAGCAACTTCTTTCGTATTCGTCGTTTAGAGAACTTTGGGAGCTCTATAGGCGGTGTCATGGTAGCGCTTTCCAGGAGATGTCAGGCGAAAAATACAGGTGCCGCTGGATCACCAACTACATCGCTAACGAGAACCGAAAGCGGGCCTGAAAAAAAATGGCCCGGGCCGACCGCTTGGTTGAGCGTCAGTTCAGCCCGGTTTTTAGCCAGAAGGACGCCGTTTGGGTGAGGAGATCAGGGCTGGCGGACGATAAACAGTGATAAGGAAAACTAGTCCTGACGGTCGTTCGTGCGCGCTGAATTGTAGTAGTTGGCCCTAAAATGCCAACTTTAAGCGTGGAAAACACTCGAGCGAGGGGGTAGTAACTTGGAATTTGGTTCGAAATGAACGTGTTAAGATAGCCCGTAAGGGGGGATTTTAGCGGCGAAAAACTGAGATGCGCTTTTTCGTTGCATTAGTTTACACTCGGACTAAAATCCAAAAATGGTGCGTAATCTCTGCGCGTAAGTGGCGTAGCGGGAACGGATTGTCCAATTTTTGGCGAAAAAATTAGCGAATATGAAGTATGGAAAATGGGTTATTGGCGTCCTTCAGGTCGCTAGCAATCCGGTCGAGGGGGGGTTGCCCCTCTGGCGTAGGAGGCGGATTTCCACGAGGAAATTCAGATACGATTTCACTTTGAATAACAGGTGTTAGTCAATGAGCATACAACGCTCGAAGAAACGTTCGAAGAGGCGCCATTGGAAGCAAATGGTCACTCGTACACGCCAGCAGGCAGCTAATCGAAAAGAGCTGTTGCGGGGCCTCCAGATGGAAACGTTGGAGCAGCGACAGCTGTTGACCGGTTCCCCGGAGTTGGCAGGGGTGACCACCAATGACAACACGTTGCTCGTGGACGGAGAGGTGCTTCGCCAGTCGCCTCGTGAATTGACCTTCCGGTTCAACCGGGATGCCAGCCTGGATCCGACCACCTATGGTGGAATCCAGGTCGTTCGTAGTGGCAATGATGGTGCTTTTGCATCCGCTTCAGCAGTAACTGATTTTGGTAGCAATAGTGCGGTAACGGTAGAGTTTACGGCAGTTCCTGACGGTATCGATGGTAACGGAATTACGATCGAGTTGACGACGGCGGATCTGGGACCTCCGGCCACCCCCCAGGTGACGGTTGAAGAGCAGACGATTTCGGTCGTTTTGAATACGAACAGCGTTAATCCCACGACCGCGAGCAAGTTAGTTGATGCCATGAATGAAGACGTGGCCGTCCAGGAGCTTGTGACGGGCCGGATCATGGCCGAACTCAATTCGGATCCGGATTACAACGTGGCGGCCCTGGTCGCGACGACTCCAGTCCAGGTTGTGCTGGGAGGATCCAACGACATCGTGTTGGCTCCAGGCTACGTGAGCAAGGGAGATTTCCCGCGGGAAATTCTTTTCCGTTTCAAGGAGTCCCTTCCGGATGATTCGTACCAGGTGAACATTTATGGGGATGGCCCCAATGCGTTAATGGATGTGGATGGTTCTGCGTTCAACGAGGGTGAGAACCTGGCAATTGATTTTGCGATTGACTTGCCACCGCAGGTGCAATCAGTGGTGCCGCAGCCCATCATGCGGGACGTCAATGGCCAGTGGACACAGGCGTCTGACCAGGTTCATGTTTATTTCAATGACGATGATTTGAGTGTTTCCACGGCGGAGTCGCGAGACTTCTACCAGTTGATTTACACGCGAGATACTCTCGAGAACACGGATGATGTTGTTTTTCTGCCCAAGGCAACCGATGGCGTCAAGTACTACGCTGATGCCGATATGGCCATTGTTACTTTTGAGACGGATTTGCAATCCCTGGTGGATCCGGGGACAGGGCAACCACTGGAGCATGGTACCTTCCGTTTTCGTGTTGGTACGGATGAGAGTATCCCGCTGGTGCCGATCCAGGTCGATCTGCGGGATCAACCCGGCACGGTGGACTTGGATGAGAACCTGGATGCCGGTGACAGTTTCGGTACGGCATTGCCGATGGGCGTCTCCCTTGTTGTTGAGTCCGGTGGTGAAGTGGTCGGGGAAGGTGACTCTTTTCGATTAACCGACAGTTCGGGAGAAGCCCGTATTTTCGAGTTCGACCCCGGCTATATCCTGCAGTTGCCGAGTAACGGGGTGGCGGGCAATGGTGGCGCTTGGGACGGACAGCGGTTCCAGGTAAATGACGTTACCTTCGAGTTTAATTTTGCCGATGACCTGCAGAATTTTATTGATGAGAATGCAGATAGCCAGCCTGATCATGCGATTATCGAGGTCGGGCAGGCTCATGGTGTTGCCTCCCTGGTTCGTGAAGCGGATGTCTTGCTGGGGCGTGACGCAGATATCATGCTGACCTCTTCAGCCAGCAGTGTAGATGACTTTTACGTCGGCAATAAGATCGAGATCACGACCAACAGTGGTTCCGGCATCGTTCGTGAAATTGTCGATTATGACGGCGTCTCCAAGATCGCAACGGTGGATGCTGCCTGGGATGTGTCCCTGCCCTCGGACCCCCTTTCTCGCTGGCGATATCGGATTCATGAAAACCAGTCGCAGTTAACAGAAATTGTTCGAGCGGCAATCGATGCGGCTGATGTGGGAGTGACTCCCGTGGTCCTTGCTGATGGTGAAATTCATCTCGGGCCGGTTGCTTTTGAGAAGCAGGAAACGGTCAGTCCGGCGACCAGCACGGGCCAGGTGACCGCAGTCGCACTTAATACCGTTGGCTTGTTGGCGACGGCCCTTCCGTCCCAGGTAAATCATGTTGGCTTTGAAATCGACCTGGTTACCGATGAGGCGTCGGGCCTGGTGTCGAGCATGGTGACCCCCATCGATTTCACCAAGATTCAGCTGGAAGACCATAGTCCGAGCGTCGGGGCGTTGCTTGGTATGCAAATCGAACTGACGTCTGGGTCGGGTGCAGGCCAGGTGCGTACCATTTCGGGTTACGATCAGATCTCTTTTATTGCCACCGTCAGCGAGGAGTGGTTGACGCCACCGGATGTCAGTACTGGGTATACACTGACGCGTACGCAGACGCGCTTGATCCAGAGCTATGATGAGGTGACTACGACTGTTACCGTGGATTCGAATTGGTCGAATATGCTTGACGGGTCCTTGCCTAATAATGCAAGCCAGTACGTCATTCATGCGGCTGGCAACATGACCGAAACCGGGACTTCAGAGGTACCGCTCGGAGAAAGTAATTCAGTCAATACGATGTACCTGGCAGCGGCAGCCAATCCTGCCGACCAGGCCTACGCTGGTTTGACGATTGAAATTACCGGTGGGACTGGGCTGGGTGAGACGAATGTTGTTTACGGCTACGACGGTAGCAATCGCCTTGCCACGGTGATGGCCCCCTGGGGCGTCACGCCGGATGCGACCAGTACCTATGAGGTCCAGCTCGGAAGGGCCCGGCTGCCACTTCAGTCGGCGGATTCAAATTCAGCTTACTGGGGCCTGCAGCTTGAAATCACGGAAGGTGCAGGAGCTGGGCAGGTGCGTACTATTTCGCATTACGATGGTGCCAGTAAGGTCGTAACCGTGAGTGAAGGTTGGGTGACTCAGCCGGATGAGACCAGCCAGTTCCAGATCGCCACTACCGAGTTGTCTGCCAGTGGGCAGCCAGGCACCCAGATCGATGGTGCGATCCCCATTTCGTTTGTGCCTTCCGCAGCTCTCACGCCGCCCGAAATTCTCAGCAAGAAGATCGCTGATGCGATTGATGGCGCAGACTTTGGAGTTCGTGCCGGTGTTGGAGAAAATACGGCAGCTGGTCATGTCGGACTCGTCGGGATTGCCTCGTTTGATACCGGCCCGATAGCGACGGTGAATGCGGATACGGTCGCAGATTTCATGAACATGGATCAGCTTGAAGTTACGGACCAATCCGGGAATGCGGCGATTTTCCGGTTGCGAGATTTTGAGAGCAGTGTCCCCGAGACTCCGGTTAACGGCGTACCGGTTTATCCGGTGGTTTTTCATCCGGACATGACGGTCCAGGAAGTCATGGTGGACCTGGTCAAGGTGATTAACTCGACTTTTGATTTCAACGCCACGGCGCGTGTGGGTTCCCTCGGGATCGAGTTTTCCCAGGATAGTACCAATCCGAGCGAGGTCGTCACCTTTGTGTCTTCACCCGACAGTCCAGCTGAACGTGAAATGCCGCTGACGATCGAATTGACAGCCGGGGTTAGCGGGCTGGCTCTGCAGCAGCTGGATTCCTTTATCGTACGATCATCGATCGATGCCCAGCCATTGCCGCTGAAAACACTTGGTGCCATGGATGCACCTGGTCACCGTGAGATTCGTTCCCAACGCCATTACTTGCCTGGGTTCAGCGCCGATACCGATGACGGCGTGGCCACCAAGTATTACAACTTCCAACAGGTTTACGCGTTGGATAGCCAGGATCGCCCGCTGCATAATATTATTACGGATCAGCAGAAAGAGCGGGCCCGTGAAGCGTTTGAACTGGTTGGCCATTATGCGGGTATCCAGTTCGTGGAAACAGATAGCACGGGAATTACCGTGGCGACCGGTGATTTGCAGGCGGTTGACCCGGGCGAAGGCAAGGAAGTTGATCGATCATTGATGGGCCTCGGCGGATTGACCAGGGCCGAGGACGGGGAGGGAAACCCGATTGTCGTGATGGATGGTGAAGATTTTAGCGCCAGTGGTAGTGATCTCTATGGTGGCAGTTGGTTTAAGACCGCTATACAGGCGATTCAGCAGGTCCTTGGGATCAGTTACACGGACGAGTTGGCCCCCGAGACGCTCTCCGGCGATTGGGATTCGAATCCAACGGATGCCAATCCTTTCCTGCCCGGACACCAGGCCCTGATGGCATCAGACCCCATGTTCCCAGGTCATCAGGACCAGGTTCATCTGCAGCATCTGTATCGCAAGGACAGTATCGATATTGATGTGTATCAGCTGATGATTAGCAGTGCGGGTCTGTTCACGGTGGAAACCATTGCTGAACGCAGGCTGGAGGCCAGTCACCTGGATACCATGTTGCGTCTCTACCGTGAGTTGACGGATACCAACGGTAACGTGATCGGCCGCGAACTGGTGGCCCAGAATGATGATTATTTCAGCGATGACTCGTTCCTGGAGCTGGAGTTGCAACCGGGTATTTACTACCTCGGTGTCAGTGCCAGTGGTAATGATCGTTACGATCCGAGTATTGCACGGACGGGATTTGGCGGCACGACACAGGGTGTATACGACCTGAGGGTTACTCGGCGACCGGACGTGGATCAGAGCATCGAAGATGACCAGACCGGCTTGAGCCTGGATGGAGATCTCGATGGTGAAGCAGGTGGGGTATATAACAGCTGGTTCCGTACCGCTCCGACGATTGCAGCCAATGAGGCCAGGGTGCCAGGTGAGCCGCGGGTGCTGTTTGTCGACAAGGCGGCGAGTGGAACGTCTGACGGAACCATTGACAACCCGTACACCAATATTAACGATGCTTTTGCGAATAGTGCCCCGGGTGACGTGGTTCGAATCCTTGGTAATCGCGCAGAGAACTCCAGTGGTACCGAGGACGATACTCTGAAAGCCCTGGAAGACGTCCAGGCTTACGAGGTAGGCTTCAGTCGGTTGCTTGGTACCCCGTTGGCCGATGGTGCCAAGATGCAGGTGCCGCAGGGTGTGACGGTCATGGTGGATGAGGGAGCCGTTTTCCAGTTGCGACGAGCGGAAATCGGTATCGGTAGCACAGACTCCGTTGTGGATCGAAGTGGTGCGTCGTTACAGGTGCTGGGAACGCCTCGTCTGTTGAAATGGAATGACCAGTGGGAACCGGTCGAGGTGCATCGTGACCTGGCAGGAAATCCGGTGGTGGGTAATGTCTATTTTACCTCGCTGCATGATGCTGAAATCGGGCAAGGAACGAATCCTGATATGAATCCCCCGGCTGCCGAGGCAGGTGACTGGGGTGGTCTGGCCTATCGCCATCGCCTCGATGCGAGTCAGGAGGACCGTCTCGTTTACGAGGCAGAAGGTATCTTCCTTAACGCGGTCGCCTTTGCTGATATTCGCTACGGTGGTGGAATCGTAGAAGTGGACAGCATTCCGCAGGTTGTCAGGCCGATTGACATGACTGATGCGAGGCCCACGGTTCATTTTAACCAGATCAGTCACAGCGCCGATGCTGCGATAGGCTCCACGCCAAATAGCTCGGAAGAAACAAATTTCCATGCACCGAATTACCAGGCCATTCCGTTCACGTCCGATTACAGCCGCACCGGACCCGATATTGTAGGTAATTTATTGGTGGATAACTCCATCAATGGACATTTCCTGGTGATAGCTACCCCTGCGACCCAGGGATTGGAAAAGCTGACGGTTACGGCCAAATGGGATGATGAAGATGCGGTCATGGTGATCCCCGAGAACCTGGTGATCCAGGGTTCGCCAGGTGGCCTGTTGATGGTTTCCGAGGTGCCGCCTGTGAACCTGGTGATGCTCAGCTCGCTGGAACCAGGGGAAGGAAGTGGGCAGGGAACCCTTCGACATCGTGCGAATGAGCCCTATTACCAGTATCGGATTGTCTTTGTCGATAGTCAGGGCCAGGAGGGGAACCCCTCGGAAGCAACCTCTTCCGTGCAGGTTTCACTGGCAAATGATGGCCAGGGACGTATCCAGTTGGATAACCTGCCGACCGCCACCGGCAACTACGTGAGCCGTCGCCTCTACCGGAGTACCACCGATGGTAGTTACGAGCGAGTTGCGGATCTTAATGCCAATGATGAAACCTATGTAGATGACGGTACCACCCGCGGTGGCGACCTCGTGGAATACCCGCTGAACTTTAGCGCTCGCCTGGATGCCAGCCTGGTGGTTGGTGAGGGCGTGGTCGTAAAACTTGACGGTGCCTATATCGACGTGGGATTGGGTGCGCAGTTGTACGCCGAGGCATCGGGAATCAATCCCTCTGTCTTTACCTCGATTCGTGATGCCCGTTATGGACGGGGCGGTACCTTCGATACGGCGATGCAGGGAACCTCGCAGTTGGCAGCTGGCGATTGGGGCGGTATTCATGCCCGTGCGACCAGTTCGCTGAGCCTCGATCACGTGGTGGTGGCCTATGCCGGTGGCGTGACACGTGTTGAGGGTAATTTCACCGGGTTTAACCCGATTGAAATCCACCAGGCGCAAGCCCGTATTGCCAATAGTCGATTCGAACATAACCTTGACGGCCAGGGGGGGCAGGCACCCGCTTCCCGCTATGGCCGATTGACCAACGAAGAAGCAGTAATCTTCGTGCGTGGCAGCGAGGCGGTCATCGTCGATAACCTGATGCTGGAAAATCAGGCTCCGGTGATCAGCGTGGATATCAACTCCATGAACAGCGCCTACCAGGATGACTATGGCCGTAGTATCGGTCAAAATCAGCGGAATTCCGATTACGATGGTAACCAGGGTGTGCTCGTGAGAGGCAATCGCCTGGAACGTAATGATGTCAACGGACTCATGGTCCGAGAAGGTGTTCTCAATACTGCCGGTGTCATGGACGAGACGGATATGACCCTGGTTGTGGATGGCCCGATCTATGTGACTGACATGCACACCGCGGGAGGCTTGCGACTGGAGAGTAAGGTCACGGAATCCCTGGTCGTTAAATTTGACGGCCCGGATGCGGGTTTTGTCGTCACCGGTATGCCGCTGGATATCGTGGATCGAATAGGTGGTGTGATCGAAGTGCTGGGACAACCCCAGGCACCGGTTGTGCTGACCGCGCTTGGCGATGACCAGGTGGGTAATGGCCTGAAACTGGATGGTACCACGCAGAAAGACACAGACAACGAGCAGCTGGGATTCCAGTTCGAGAACCTGGTGACGACCGAGAATGATCCGTTACCCGACGCCCTGGTTCCCTGGTTGATTGACAACGATGTCGTGTTGACCCCGATGACTGCTGGTCAATTCCAGTTCCATACCGGTCCCGGTGGTGAGTCGGGTACGGCCCTGGACTGGACCGATCCTGCCACGGGAACCGCGCTCGGTCCCTTCGATCAGGGGCTGGCTACTGCACAGGGTCGTACGGCAATGTTGCAGCAGAACTTTATTAACGAGTTCCTGCACTTCGTCTCGGTCAGTGGCGATGCTGTGAACCTGTCCAGCACGAATGTTACCGTGCCGCCGCAGAAAGTCGCTTTCGACGAGGTGGTAAGCGAAGGAACTTTTCAGGGGAATAGTGGAGCGACAGTCAACTGGCGTGTCCAGACCCACATGAATGACGGCGAACCGATCGTTTGGAATACGATTACCTTTGAGAGTGATGTGGCACTCGGTGACTTGCAGTTGATCAGTTACCTGGACCAGGAATTTGGTGGAGTGGTTACGGATCCGGATAAATCGCATTTCGGTGGCATGCTCGAGATCGATTATCAGGTCTTGCAAACGCCAGTCGAGGTTGGCACGATCAGTGGCGAAATCCAGGTTGCAGGTACGATTGTCCAGACATTCACCCAGCAAGCTAATGGCACAATCGTGGTTTCGGCCTCAAGTGGTAGTGGTGCCCAGGTGGACGCCATGACCCTGAATCCCACCACGGGCGTTTTGACGGCCACTTGGTCAGCGATCCCGGGCGTTCATACGCTGGCCAACGTGACCTATCAACCACTCGCGCAGGATATCCTGAAAACGATCGGGACGCCCGGTCAAAGTGACTTCCGGGTTATGACGCTGGATTCTGATCAGCGTGTTGGTATCCAGCAAGGTGGAGTCTACCAGGATGGATCCTCCGGGTTATCCAATGGTCAATTTGTCGGCTTCGCAGCTGACAAGCATAGTGACTTGCGAGATCGGATCACCGGGTCCGACCCGAGCTTGCCACCCGTTCGTTTTTCATTCTCGGAAAGCATGGCGGTCGATTCAACGGACTTACCCCAGTTCTTTGATTCGGACCTGGGCGGAGTCTATGGACCGGAGGATATTACCACGGCCATGGCCTGGAATATCGATCCCACGGCTAAGACGGCTACCGTAACCACCTTCCTCGAGTTGCTGCCGGTCTATCCGGTGGCGGACCTGGCCGGAGCCTGGGACGGTATCCAGCTAATACAACACAGCTACGATCGTAACGTCGCTTCCGTGCTGGAAGTTGAATCCCTGGCCTCGGCCTACGGGGATGATTCCAACGGTAACGCGGAGTCTTCGCAACAGATAGGCAGCCTGGCAACAGACGAGCTCTCGGGTGATGAGAATCGTCGTCTGGGTTTCACGGTCTTTGCCGATTTGAGTAGCTCCGCAGATGTTGATGTGATGTCCTTTACGGCCAATGGAAACACTGAGGTCTGGTTTGATATTGATGGAACCTCGCCTTCACTCGATACCGTAATCGAACTGGTTGACGCACAGGGGAACCTGTTGGCCCGCTCCAATGACTCTGGCCGCGAGGCCCTTAATCCACAGTTGCTGGATCCACTGGCCATCGATGCCGGTCCCGTGATCCTGCTGACCGCTGAAAACGGTACTGAACTGGTTGCCGCCGATGCCAATCCATCGTTGCCCGCCGGTGATCGAATCGTTCTTACGGACGATCAGGATGTGACAACGATCTTCGAGTTCACGCTGGATGGAGCCACCTCGAATGTGAACCACGTAGCGATCACCTATCGTGAATCGATGGATCATACCCAACTGGTCAGGAAAGTCGTTGAAACCATTAACGCGACGGCTTCCACGGCCGTTATCGCACGCCAGGAAAATGGTCGCATTCACCTCGAGAATGATCACCGCGGGTTGGGTTACCGGCCGCGTATCTTTGCTGCCGCGTCACGCGATACCGAGGTGCCTGCGCCACTGGAAGTGGTCCGGGATCATAGTTCCTTTTCACGAGAGTCGATGGTGGGTAGAGTGAACCCGCTGGCAAAAGCAGATTTTGCGATTGGCAACCCGCTGGAAAAAGAAGATTTTGCGATTGACGATCATGGTACGTCCAACGTACTGGATGCTGGAATGCGTGTCGTTCTACCCGGTGAGGCAACGGCCACCAACGAGTACTTCGTCCAGGTGCGTAGCAGCAGTGACGATCTCTGGAACCTGGAGGCAGGTAAAACACAGGGTGAATACCAGTTGCAGGTGCGACTGCGAGAACTTGATGAGCAGGCTGGGAGCACCATTCGCCACGCGGATATTCGAAACGCTACAAATGGAATCAATGTCGTCGGATTACCCTTGCACTCTCACCTGGTCGGTGAGATCGGTGAGACTAATGCGGCCAACGAAGATCTACTCACGGCCCAGGATATCGGTAATCTACTGGCGTCCGACGTGGGAACACTGTCGATCGCCGGAGCTCTTGATAGTGCTACGGATGTCGACATCTATCATTTCGAGGTGCGTCATGAACATGTGACGGTGCAGGATGAAACGGTGCCAGTTGCCATCGATGTTGATTGGTCAAGTGGCCTGTCGCGTCCCTCCACGTCAGCCATTCTTTATGATGCCACGGGTAACGTGGTGGTGATTGCAGAGGGTTCGAATATTGCGGATGATCGTCCGCGGCCCCTGGAAGGCCTGGATCTTGCTGATCATTCGCGCGGATCAGTCGGTTACGACGATCCATTCATTGGTCCCACGGAGCTGACGGTTGGAGATTACTACCTCGCGATTACGCACCAGGACCGCGCACCGGAATCCATCTACCAGCAGGAAAACCAGGCGGTCGCGATCGATCCCCTGATTCGCCTGCAACCGAATCCGATCTATGCTCGTATCGTTGAGGATCATATCGAAACGGTTGGTGGTGGAACGCTCGATCAACCGCATTTTTCCATTACGATCGATGCTAATAGCTTCACGCCCTACCATCTTGGCGACGTCGTCACGTTCGTGAATTCCGAGGCAGCTCTCAAGACGATCAATCCGTTCACGGGTGAATGGGTCACGCAGGCGGATCCACCCCTGCACCTGTTCGAGGCAGCTTCCAAGATTCCTACCGATGACCTGGAAGTGCATCCCCTTTCCGGCCAGATCCAGTCGTTCGAATCGGCGGGTGTTCCCCAGGTTGTGGATACGACCGGAGAGGAAAATGTACTGGGCGCTGGAACGTACCTGACATTTAATGGGGATGGTACCGCGCAGCCCGCCACCAATCGGGCGGACCTGCCTTTTGTGAATGCGGTCACGGGACCGACTGTTCCTGGAGATCCTGCTATCAATGCACCTCCCGTACTCGGGATCCTTTACGGAAATGCGAGGCAGATCGTCCCGAGTGGACAGCCGGCAGTTCCCGATCCAGCATGGGCTGGCTTAACGGTGAGCGCCATGACGTTTACCAATCATGACCCGCGTACCGCCGATGGTATCCTTAATGACGATGCGTTGGATGATGACTTCTCGAACGAGAATCTCAATGTCTATGGGCTGGCTGTGGCCAGCCGTCCCGGCGTGGCCGAGGTGACCGTTCCCTGGTATGGCGATCCGAACGAACAGGATGAACCTGGTGACCAGGCAAGAAAGCTCGAACTGGGGCGAGGTCTCGGTGCTGGTACCGCGGTGGTGGTGTCGAAACCGATCCAGGTCGCCGGCGAGTGGACTCGTCCGGATGCGAACGAGGACGCCGTCTGGGTGGCAAACGGGCTCAATGAAATCCAACAGTTGTCGGTGAATCCGCGTCCCACCAGTGGTGTCTTCAGGATTGGTTTCCAGGGGTTGTATAACCCGGATGATCCGGTGCCAGCCATCAGGTGGACCGGTGACCTGCCCTGGAATGCCACGGCGACCGACGTTCAGACCGCCTTGGAAGGCTTGGTTGGAATTGATCCCGGAGACGTCGTGGTTACTGGTGGTCCCTTCCCAAATATTCCGCTGGAAGTCGAATTCACGCAGACGTTTGCCGGCCAGGATACTTGGCGATTCGCAGCGATGACCTCTTCAGCAGGGGTTGCTGGTTTCGCGGGACTGGGAGGGGTGGATGACGCCTGGATGGCGAATATGCTGTACACCTTTAATCCCGAGACAGGCCGTGCCTTCCCCACGAATACTTACGGTACGACGGAAAATGACAATAACTGTCAACAGGCCGGAATTGGCTTGGGTGCTCCCGCAGATGCGGTTGCTCCGATGAGCGAATTCCTGGTCCTCAACTGTTATTTTGAACAGGACTGGGGTCCTGAGCAGACGCTGGGTCGAGCTCGTGGTCAACTCGATACGTTTGCAGATCCAACCGGCAAGCATCAGCGACTGTTGATTGCACCGGAGGTCACGGACGTCAATAACTCGCAGAATCCGGTGGGCATTATTGGTGCCCCGGTGGATGCCGATTCATGGCCTGCCAGCCAGTTCAAGGTCTCGCGTGCCGCCGTTGAAACCGACGGAGCTGTCTGGGTTCCAATCCAGGAAGGGGATCCTGGATTCGAGCAGTACACGGTCCAGTTTAACCTGGGACCTGACCTGCAGGTTCGCCACGATCTCGCTAACGGGGATTTTGTCCTGGATGGCGATACATTTGAACTGGGTGACTCGGTGACCCCTGATGTGATCGAGTTTGATACGGGGCGTCGCATCGAGATTGTTGAGTCCAACCTGCCGTTGCGCGAGGGAGATACCCTTACCGTTCAGGATGATAATGGTGTAGCGATTACCTTCACGTTCACGACGGATCCGGATCCGGCCATCACCCATCCGATCCGTTTACCACTGAACGATTCTGGCCAGGTGGTCGAGGCGCTGGTACTGGCGATTAACGAGGCAGACTTTGCTGTCGACGCAGCCTATGACGCCGATCGAGAATTCGTTGCTTTGCGACGCGATGTGGCAGTCGATTACACCGCCATCACAGATCCGGCACCTGCTTCCCCACTTAATATCGCCGGTGAGTACGGGCTTTCCGCTACAGGCGTGGCGAATGGCCATGTGCTTATCCAGGTGGAAGAAGCGGATAATGCCCAACAGTTTGCCAGTAATCTCGCCGCTGGCTTAAACCAGCATTTTGCTGCCATCGGAGACGATGATTACCAGGTCAGTGCAGATGGAACGCGGGTCAATTTCCTGGGATACTCGTCAATCGACACGTCGATCGAGGAGAAAGCCTGGGTGAAGGAAGTTTATTCCTCGCGGTCGAACACGGGCCTGATTGTGGTTGACGTGCTGGCTGCTGATTCTGCGGCTGATGTGGCTCGCAAAATTGTTAGCCAGCTTGAGGATGACACAACGCTGGTGGCACGGACGTTATCGGGTGGGATCGTTGAGGTAGGTGAAAATTCCGAGAAGCCAACCTTCGCCAACAACGCCCAACAACCGAGTGATCCAGCGGTCCCGGCCCCGGGGCATCCCGATTATATCATTCCGTACGTCTTTGGCGCCGACTTGGTGGCCAGGGATGCTGATGATAACTGGGAGGGTGACCATACCAATGAATTTCGTATCGGTGGTGCCGGTCCCGGTGGGTTGATTACGGGGATTGCATCGATCAAGGACCAGGTTTATGCAGTAAGTGATGCGGGTGGTTTCTACCAGGTTAACGTTGATCTGAAGTCGGATTGGCGTGACGATTACCTGACCTATCTACCGCAATCGGCGCCCAGTTTGCTGGGCAAGGATTTGCAGGGTTTGACAGCAGGTCCTGCCGACACGGAACTGTTCTACCTGCCGATCGAGGATGCCAGCAGCCAGACGCCGATCGTGATTACCTCAACGCGTCATTCCCTGCAGGAGGGAGATCGCATCACGATCGAGGGTGTCGAGGGGAATATCAACGCCAATGGCGACTTTGTGGTCGGTAAGGTACCTGGTGCTAACCAGGTGACTGCCGACCAGTTTGCTCTTTATGAATTGGATGGTGAAACGCCAGTTGAATACAATGGGGTTTTTGCTCCCTCCAGCCAGGCCTTTATCTACGAACTAGGCAAGACCGAGGGACGCTACGAGAATATGCTCTTTGCAGTGGATTCAGATGCGAACGTTTACGCTCTGAATACCCGTGGTGAAATCCAGGATGTGTTTGTCGACGCCCAGTCGACTGTGAGTACCGAGTTGCCAAACGTCACGGCCATTAGTTTCTCAGATCTGGGAAGCAATCTCTGGCACTTCGAGAAAGAAATGGTCGAGGAGCCGGAGGTTGCGGGTGACCCGATGTCGGATGCCGGGCACCGTTATACCTCTTACGAGGCACACCAGGGCGAGGATGATATTGCCTTTGATCAACCTGCTGCTGGATTTGAAAATCGTTACATCGCCTTCTCTGATGTTCGCTATGACCTGATTTCAGAAACGGTCGTTGGCGATCAATATGATTTTGCCGGTGGTGCCCATGGATCGGTCGAGACCAACGCCTTTAGCCTCGTTGGTTACTCGCCGGCGGATCAACCCTACTTTTACTTTGATTACCAGGTTGGTGCTGGCGATGAAGATGCCTTCCGTGTCTTCGTAGGCGACGAATCGGGAAGCTGGCGTTTGCTGGCCTCCAACCAGGCCGATGATATTGCGGACGATGTGCAGCAACTGTTTAATAACACGACCACTTGGCGACAGTCGCGCGTCAGCCTGGCTGCCTACTCGGGCCAGGAAAATATTCGCTTGCGGTTTGACTTTAACACCGCTGCGGATACCGATACCGGTCAGGAAATGACCACTGGTAGCGCCCTGCGACTCGTTTCACCGGCGGACATACCGGACGAAGAGGTATTTGTACTTGACGGCGTTGTCACGCTAGATCCTGACGGTAACCTGGTCGACGTCGATCTCGATAGCAATGGTGAGGGTACCATCTTCGAGTTCGATCATGGTTTAACGTTGCTGGCCCCGGCCGGAACGAGTCTCTACGACGAGAACGGTGTGTTCGATGAGCCGTTTAATATCGACTACGCCAACGGGGCATGGGCTGTCCAGTTTGTTGACGAGAGCGATGCGGGTACGGTTTCGATCTGTACCGATCCGATCCAGATCGTAGTTAACAATATGCTGAGTCCGCGCCAGGTAGCCCAACGAATGGAAGGTGCCTTGACCTCCTACCTGGGATGTAATGAAGCTTCGGTGGGTGACTATCACGACGAAACTTACCAGTTGACGGATGATGATGCATCGGAAAATAACGATGCGATCGCAATTGCCTTCAATGCTGCTCAACCTCTCACGGACAATCCAATTATCAAGGGAGATGTCGAATTTAGGTTTGTCAGCTGGATGATTGGGAATAACGCGGATTCCGATGTTGATCCGGCCCCAACACCCACGATGGATGTTGACTTGGTCAAGGTGCCGATGAACTCCGGATCGACGATCGATATCGCGATCGACGCATCAGCCGGTGGACTCGATTCTCATCTGCGTATTTTTGATGCGGCCGGATCTGAGTTGGTCCTCGATTATCCGGACAGCGAAGACGATTCGCTGGCTAACTTCACGGCATCACGCACGGGTGATTATTTTGTCGGCGTCAGTGCCGCCGCGAACCATTCGTATGATCCGAATCAAAAGTTCAGTGGTATCAGTGGAAGTGAGGGGCCGTATAACCTCACGATTACACGCCATGACAGTACGCCACGCTTTGTACGGCGAGGTGCGGAAATCAATATCCCAACCGCAAACAGCCTGTCTTACGATCCCGCAGATGAAGCGATGCTTGGTAACCTGACCAAGAGTGTGGGTGGGCTTGGTGATGCGAAGAGCGGCAATGTACTGGTGCCGATCCACCTGGGTATGACCGATCGGGAGGTCGCCCAGGCCGTTCAATACGCAATGTCGGGTGTGCTATCGGATGCGAACCAGGACCTTGTCAAGACTCATAATGATACGATCAATATCATCGGGCACGAAGTGACCTACTATCCCCCGAGCCTCGGACTGACCGTGACCATGCCAGGTGATCCGGAAGGTAACGACCTGGGGGTCGGTTACCGCAGCGTGGATCGTGCCATGAACAACGCCCATGACGGAGTTCGACTGGACAACCTGGTGATTGGATTTTCCGAAACGGGGAATATCGTTGAAACCGATACCGGCGCCGCGGGTACCATGACACCGCTCTTCCAGGGACAGGCGGAACTGCCGGATGTCCTGACGGGTGAGTACCAGGTCGAGATCCGCTACGTCCAGCAGGATAAGTTGGAATTCAGTCATTCACTTGATACGAACAAGCGGTTTACGCAGTCCAAGACACTGGAAGCGTCCGCCGGCAGCGATTCGTTTGATGGCCAAACGTTTGCGATCGGCGATGGCAACACCGAGGTCACGTTTGAGTTTGAGAATAAATTGCTCGGGAATGGTGTCCAATCGGGTAATCAGGAGATTAAGTACCAATCGGATTACACGGCACCGGAAGTGGCACTCGCGATCTGGACCGCCATTAACGAGCCTGCGGTCCAGGGAATATTGAACGTGCAGGCCGGACCAGCCAATGGCGGCCTGTTGACCGAGGCGAGCGATTCCATGGTGAACCTGTACGGGAACGCTGTCATCGAAGTGACCGTGTCGGATATGACGATCAACGCAGACAAGACGGCGAATGACTTGCGAGACGAATTGCTTGGTGAGGGGGTCGTGAAGACCAATGATGACGCCTCCCTGAATGGCAAGCCAGTTGCGGTTCTCTCGGCAGGTACCTTCATGGCGAATCGTAACATCATGGGGATGCCTGCAGGCGTCGTGCTCAGTACGGGACACGTAAGTGATATTGGCCGCCAAAATGGCTTGGAGAATACCTCTGGCCTCGCATCCCTGAAAGGTGACGCGGACCTGGATGTCGCGTTTGGCCTCTCCTCGGTGGCCAACACGACCGATAGTACCTCGCTCGAGTTTAAGATTAGGCCAGCAAAGGGCGAGCCTGTGGGCGACCATCTGTACATTAGCTACGTGTATGCCTCGGAAGAGCATGGCGATCCGGCGCAGGATCATCCTAAAGACGTGATGGCGATCTTCGTGGACGGCGTGAATGTTGCGACCGTACCGGGAACTGTCGAGGCAATTCGTTCCGATACGATCACGGGTGGCTATCCCCTGCAGGGCCCCTGGGACGCTGCTGATACCGATCACTATCCGCCGCTAAACGCAGGTTACTTTATCAATAACGATGTTGCCGAAGCCAATCCATCGTCCACATCGGACTTTGCCTTTGATGGGTACACGACCGTGATGACCCTCAAGGTTCCGGTTGCCTGGAATACGGATGATGCCGGAGAATCTACCGGGAACACCATCAAGCTGGCAGTCGCGGACGTCAAGACGACCGACGTTGACTCGGCCCTGTTTATTCTCAAGGGCGGTATCTCCACGACACCACCTGTTATTGGGCAGTTGTTGGGCAACATGCTCGGCACGGGTGGCGACGATGACGAAATTTTGATGGGTCATTCCAACACGGAACGTCACCAGGGTCAGTTGGTGATCGAAGCCAATAGTATCACGAACTCTTCTGGTTATGGAATCGTCGTGGACGCCGCACCGGTGGATGGTGCGGGTCGCGCCTATCCGGGAGCTCCTCGTCACATGCGTGAAGTTAATAACGAGGGACTGGTTCCGGGCGTAGCCGTCATCAACAATATCCTGTCCTTCAACGAGACGGGTGGGATTCACTTTAGCGGGGATGTGAATGCCGCTGGCATGGTCGGTCCGGCAGTTCCGTTCGGTCGAATTGTTAATAACACGGTTGTCGGCGATCTGGATACCGGGGTGGGAATCCAGGTGTCGGACTTTGCTAGTCCCACGCTGCTTAATAATATTGTTACCAATTCACAGGTTGGCCTGGAAATTGACGACACGTCCAACACCACGGTCGTAGGTGGCATGCTTTACGGTCCGAATGTTACCAATTTCTCGAATACCACAGTTGGAGCCGGGCAAAGTCCTGTCTACCTGACGGCGAGCGATCCGCTCTTCGTGGCTCCAGAGAGTGGTAACTTTTATCTGGCAGAGGGATCTAAAGCGATTGATCGATCCCTGGCGTCTCTGCAAGATCGTTCTTCACTAGTAGCGGTGAAGACGCCGCTGGGAATTTCAGCCTCGCCGATTCTCGCACCTGCCATTGATGCCTATGGTCAGTTGCGTGTGGATGATCCTTCGACTAATAATTCTTCTGGAGTTGGTGAATCAGCATTTGTTGATGTGGGTGCGTTGGATCGTGTCGATCATTATTCCCCCTGGGCTATCCTGGTAGATCCGGTCGACTGGACCGGGATTCCGGATGTTAATCACCTGGACCAGGATGAAACAACGACCGTGGTCGACCTGGTTCACGTTGCACAGGAGCAATTCGTGATCCAGTTGCAGGATGGTCGTGTAGCTCCAGATCCAGTTGACGGAACTGGCATCGAGGACAGTTCCGTGAATTCCGGATCGTTCGCCGTTTTCAAGGACGGCGAACGCCTGACGATTAATGATGATTACCTGTTTAGTTACAACGATAACAGTAACACCATCTACCTGACCTCGTTGGCCGGTGTCTGGGAACTGGATGCGACCTATCGAATCGAGTTGTCGAACGTCCAGGGTTTTGAGATTCGACCGTCTGATGGGTCGAATTATGCGGATGGCGATCAGTTTATTATCGAAGACTTTTCTGGTAACCAGGCTGTCTTTGAATTCGAATCTGGGTACAACCTCCAGGTTCGTGAATCACTGACCCTGTTGATTCCGACAGGTGGTGGTCTGGAGATTACCGATGGTGAAACTTTCCAGGTTAACGATGGTACGCAGTTACTAACGTTCGAGATGGATCGTAATGGTGTCTGGCAGGCTGGTAATCAGGCTGTCGCCTTCCAGGTTTCTGATGCGGTTGACGAGATTGCAGGTCATGTTGTGACGGCGTTAGTCGACTCTGGGATGGATATTGATCCTGTTAACCTGGGAGAGGGACAGGTTCACATTGGGTCCGGCATTGCTCATCAGTTGATCGTAGCTGCGGACTCTGACTTCGAGATGAGAGGCGATCCTGGTAGCGTCGAGGACGGCGAGTGGCTGACGGTCGATGATGGATCGAAGCACGTCACCTTCGAATTTAATCGTGATCAGGAAGTGCTTGATTCAAGTGGATTACCTGGTGTCCACGAACTCGTTCCGTTTGATCTGTCGATGACGCATGAGGAATTGGCAGATATCCTGGTTGGTGAAATTATCGCTGCTGGCCTGGGGCTGACTCCGGTACACCTGGGTGAAGGACGAATCCATGTTGGAGGTGCTCTGAATCACCAGGTGGATACCAGCAATAGCCAGCTTTCCCTAACGGGACAACCAGGAGCTACCAGTGCCTGGGGAATCCGGGTGCCGTCTCAGGGTGGGCTGGTGCAAGACCTGATCCAGGACGGTCAGCTGTTCTCCATCACGGACGGTGTCAGTGCTCCGGTTATCTTTGAGTTCGATTCCGATCAGGACGCACTCGCTACGAACCGAACGGTTCCCTTTACGCCGGGCAGCACGCCAGACCAGGTGGCTTGGTCGATCGCTGCTGAAATTCGGGCATCGTCACTTGGTGCCACGTTGGAACCGACGTTGGCAGGTAACGGGATCGTGGTGCTGGGTGGTACCAATAGCCATGAGCTGGATGTAATGGACTCAGCTGTCAACCAGGTAGGTGTACCTGGTAAAGAGAGTACCAATCCAGTGACTCTCATCGAAGATGAAACGTACACCATCACGGATGTCGCTGCGGCGATCGCTACGAGCATTAATGGTGCCACGGAACTGGAAAACGTGTTTGCTGTAGGACGGTTTGATACGGTTTCGGTGGAAGGCGTTGCGGCGGTTTCCGGAGTCGAGTTCCTGGATTCGCCAGCCATAACGGATCGCGCAGGAAACGTCCTGCAACCGAACCAGCTCGACGGTGACACGAGCTTCGTGATTCACCTGAGTGCCGGTCGTGATTACAGTGACGCTCCGGACGCCTATGGTACGATTAAGACAAATAGTGGTGCTGGTCACGTCATTGTCGATGGTTTTCACCTCGGATCCGAGGTGGACAGTGAAACGAACGGTCAGCCGAGCGTCCTTGCTGATGGCGATGGTGCTGATGATGATGGTGCCGTGTTCAGTACCCTGCGAGCTGGTTACGAATCTAACGTCATGGTGACCGTAGAAGGTGTACGAGATGGCTATACAGGCGAACTTGATATCTGGGTTGACTGGGATAACGATGCTGGCTGGGAAGAGACGGATCGTATTGCCGAAGGATTTGAAGTGAAAGTACACCCGGGGCAGGATGTTAACGATCTCGGACAGAGTTGGTGTGATGAAGACCAGAATGAACTGGGGCGCTGGACATGTAATGTCGCCTTTGACGTTCCCGGCTCATCGGTCCCAAGTTCCGAGTTTACGAGCTATGCCCGAGTGCGATTAAGTAGCTCCGGTGTTTCGTCACCACTCGGTATCGCGGAAGATGGTGAAGTGGAAGATTACCTCGTCACCGTCGAAAGTAATCCGTGGCAAAATGGTAATGATATTTACGACGTGAACAGCGATAGCCATGTGACTCCGTTGGACGCGCTCTACGTCATCACCTACCTCAATGCAAATGTCGGTAATAGTGAATTGCCGCTCGATTTCACGGCCGGTAATGGTCCCGATATTCATGGGCGAGTGGATGTTACCGGTGATGGAAATGCCACGCCGCTGGATGCCCTGCGTGTCATCAATGAATTGAATGACCGTGTTAGTGGCAACGCGGAAGGAGAAGCGGGTGAAGGTGAAGCGGATTCAGCCAGGTTCGCCGCACTTGGCTCTCCTGTTTACCTGGCCCAATCAATGGCCAGCGACCAGGTGCAGTTGGAAACGGCGAATCAGCCCGAACCCGCGACCGAATCCGCAGAGGCAATTGGTCAGGATGACGATCACCGTCGACTTGGTAGCCCGGTAACCCATCGCGATGCCCAGGCGATTACGAGTCCGTGGTGGCTGGATAACAGCCGACTGGAGGACCTGGATGGCATCCTGCAGGACATAGGCTCGGAGGTCGATGATTTGCAAGTGAGTGGGCCAAGCCGGGATGATGTGTTTGCCAACTGGCAGGACTGAGCGGGCCGCTAGCAGGAGGTGCAGCGAGCAGGGAAGCAAAACGGCAATTTCAAGCGATTTTTGTATCGCTGCAGGTCGATGGTGACTTGCTATGCACAAAATGCTTGAGTGTAAGAGGATTGCCGGATAGGGTGAGGAGAAGCCTGAATTTCACTGGCGGAACGTGCGTATGGCAAGGCGACGTCCGTCCCTCATGGATTGGTTTGTGATGCCATTGTTTCGGAAACGAGCAAGCGAAAAATCTCGATCGAAGACGCGCTTTCGCGGGTTGCAGGTGGAAAACCTGGAAAGCCGGCAGTTGCTGTCGTCCACGCCCTGGGGAGCTGCCCCGCTCGATACCGCAGAATACCTGCTTGGCGACGTGGGCGTGACGCTTGTCCTGATGGAATCCCAGGGCGCTATTAGCAGCGAGGATTGGACCACCGCCTCGATCGAAGAAGTCAAGGTGAAAGTCGCTGAGGGCCTGCAGTGGTGGGAAGATACCCTGGCATCGTATAGTTCGGTTCATTCGCTGAACTTCGTGCTCGACACGACCTATGCCGATAACCCGGTCCCCACATCGCTCGAACCTATCGCG